>Ga0315289_10003035_pt1 | contig 25545 bp, 24 predicted proteins | sample YL17G11_40_MG_FD_203452 | JGI IMG/M metagenome (GOLD analysis project Ga0315289, IMG submission 203452) | Sediment microbial communities from Yellowstone Lake, YNP, Wyoming, USA - YL17G11_40 | ecosystem: Environmental > Aquatic > Freshwater > Lake > Sediment | place: USA: Wyoming | collected...
CCTTTCCATGATATATTTATAGCCTGTTCTTTTTATAGTCTTATTAAGTCACACCGGAAAACAGCTCTGACCAGAGTCTTTTTACAAAGCCTCTAGCATTAAGAGAGTTATCCTCTACTGTCTCTTTTTGATAGTCTCTGCAAGAAGACACCATGGGCACGATGTCTTCGACAAGTATCTGATCATCATGACCGTCAGTGAAACGATTGTCTGTTATAGCTCCGTTATTAACTTGTCTATAATGGATATGTCCGCAATTAGGGCAATGAATTCTGTAATTGCCGTTTAAAGTCGTATTCAGATTAAAATCGAAATATTTTTGGCAGTTGGTGCAGATGAATTCAAACTTTTGCCTCGGCATTATTTTTTCCCTTAATCAGGTGTTTTCCGAAAAAATATATTAATCCTAAGACACCAAAGACTACAGTGACAATAAGGGTCATAAGTTTTAACCCTTTATTTTTCAGTGCGTTGTGAGTCATGGTCCCGAGTTTTTCTCCTTTTGAAACTATTTTTTCCACATCATCTTCAATACGTGCATTAATAGAATTATTCATTATCGATTCTCCTTATATGCTATGATACATATTTTATAGTTGAAATTGAAAGATAGATTTGTCGTGAATATAATATTTTATTTATATTAAGTTGAAAAACAGAGGCCGGTTTTTGTATTATTAGATAGAACAATCAAAAGGATATAACATAGTGAAGAATCTAGGCCTTACCATTGATAGAATAATTCAAGTAGACCCAGCACTGAAACCAGCTTTAACTTCTATAAAGCTTAAATGGAAAAAGAGCCCTTCTAAAGTCATGAATTTCTGGCAGGAGCTCATCGACTTTCTCAACACTCCGGATCTTTTAGATCACCCTAAAAGAGATGAATTGAAAAGCATTGTAGCGTCAAGACCTCGTCCTTCCAGGTGTTTCTACACTTTTGAGCACATTCTTGCTACAGATAGGATTGTAGGTTTTATACCGGAACATTTGTCTGATCAGATTAAAAAGTACGATAGAAGAGTAGTTGATTTGGCAAAAAAAGATGTTGAAGCAACAATGACTAAAAATACCAATCTTATGGCCTATTTACATCGTCAGAATTTTTTATTGAGAATAAAATACCAACGGTTGTGGCTGGCTTTGAAAGATTTCTTTGAGCTATGGAAAAATTTTTCAAATTATAACATCAAAGTAAAAGGTACTGCACTTGTTCTTGTTGATAGTAAATCGGACCTTCCTGTGCCTGTTAAAAACCAGATACCTAAAATAGATATTACAAATATTAAGAAATTTCTGGATTATTTAGGTATGGGTACGAATATTGAAGATGATCAGCAGTAGGTATTTGTTGCCGGTATATAGAATTTAGGAGAGGTCTTCTCGGTTTGGTTCTGATAATTTTTGTGTACTTCGTTTATTTTAACAGACCTGCCGCATAAATCTTTACCATTTAAAACATTCATTGCCGTCTCAGCATTTTCCATGGTAATGAATCCGTAGCCTTTAGGACGTCCTGTAATCCCATCTTTAACAATTTTTATAGAAGATACAGTACCCAGAGGATTGAAAAGTTTTTCGATATCTTCTTTGGTAACATTCCAAGGAAGATTACCCAGATAGAGCGTTTTAATCATTTTAAAAATCTTTCAATATAGCATGGTATTTAGCTACAATATACCTTATTCCGGTCGAAATTGAAATTAAAAAATAGGGTAGTAACAATTAACTAAAATTTTAGACATTTCTACCTAATCCTGTACTATTTTAATATACCATGATCATAAATAAAGCCTATAAAGCTGAACTTAAACCCAACAACAAGCAGCGTAACGCTCTGGCGCGGAGCGCCGGTTGCGCTCGCTTCGCCTTCAATTGGGGCCTGGCTCAACGCATAGAGCTTTATAAAAATGAGAAAAAATCCACTACAGCCGTAAATCAGCATAAAGATCTTTGTAAACTTAAAGATGAAAAATTCCCTTGGATGTACGAGTCCACTAAATGTGCCCCTCAGGAATCCCTAAGAGACCTGGATAAAGCTTTTAAAAACTTCTTCCGTGGTATCAAATCAGGCCAGAAAGTAGGATTTCCTAAATTTAAATCCAAACACAAAGGCAAAGACTCATTCAGAATTTCTACAGGGGCAGTTTATATCACTGGATCCTCTATAAAATTACCTCTAATAAATGCCCCTATAAGATTAAAAGAGAAAAATTATATACCTGTAAAAGGGGTAAAATTTAACTCATATACAATAAGTAAAGAAGCAGATAAATGGTATATTTCTGTCCAGGTAGAAGAAAATTTACTTAATCCTGTTATGCACCCTGAAGAAATAGTTGGGGTTGACTTAGGGATAAAAACTTTAGCTACTGTATCAGACGGTACCAAGTATGCTAATCCTAAGAATCTTAATAAGTTAGAGAGGTCTTTGAAGAGGCAGCAGAGAGAAGTATCAAGGAGAAAAAAGGGGTCTTCAAACAAAAGAAAGTCGGTAGAAATTTTACAGATAAAGCATAAAAAAGTCTCTAATTGTAGGAAAGATGTAATCCATAAAATGACTTCATCTTTGGTGAAAACCAAGCCTAAGATTTTAGTTATTGAGGATTTATCAGTCAAGAATATGCTAAAGAACCATAAATTGTCAAAGGCATTAAGTGACGCATCCTTCGGTGAGATCCGAAGGCAGTTAACTTATAAGGCTTTGTGGTATGGGTCTGAAATAATCGTAGCGGACAGATTCTTTCCTTCAAGTAAACTTTGTTCTTCTTGTGGTCAGATTAAGGAAGACCTGACATTAAAAGATAGGGTTTATGAGTGTGGGTGTGGAAATATTCTTGACAGAGATTTAAATGCTGCATTAAATTTAAAGAGATACGGTGAGTTCCATCGGAGTCTCTCTAAACATAAAGCCTGTGGAGAAGAGAGGTCACAGTCCGTCGCCGGGCTTCGCACGGCGGAGGATGGTGCTCTTCAGAGAAGCAGGAATTTAACATCAAATTTATCTCATGTGGGTAGATTTGTCCAAGTTTAAAGGAACGGCAGTATAAGGAGCCCATATATAAATCATTAAACCTTTGGGATCCCAGTCAATTTTCTCAAATGAATCTCTTTCTCTTTTTATTCTTTCTATTTCTTTATCAGAAAGTTGTTGCTCTCTTCGCATTTGAACTCTATAGAGTCTATTTTTTTTATCGTCTGTTTGTTCAGTAATGACTGTTTTACTTCTATCTACTTTACCGTGGATATTCATTTTTGTCAGAATGGGTCGTAGCTGTTTATATAGGTCATTGGGATCATCATTAGGATCTGCAGCCATGCGTAACGCAGTATAGCGTAATGCTGCAGAAAGAGATCGTAATTTTTTATCAATGTCTTGTTTTTGTTTTATTAAATCTCTTTTCTGTTTAAAGGATTCAGGCCCCTTTTTAGGTTCTTCTTTAGAGGTATCTTTCTGAGTCTTTTTTAGAGGGGAATGATTTCCAGGGCCACTTACAAATGTAATTGACATATTATATCCTTTAAAAATAGAATTCCAAAAGGTAGAATAATTAATTGATTATTAATAGTTTGTAATTAGCTATTATTTAAAGGGTTATAAAGGGGACAAACGGTGCCATTATTTCCAGATACCGCCTCTGATATCTGATTAGGCACCGTTTGTTTAGAGGATTTTTAGATTATCTTAAAGTCACCGAGAGTAATAAAATAGTTCTGTCGTGAGCCGTTGTCCAGAAATCGTATAAGAACTTCACTAGCCACAGATACTGCCATCATAATGACGTTTCTGGCCAGAGGATATTCACATACATCCATGCCTTTTATCGGCTCTGGAATATGATAAGCCTCGTTCCAATGTATTTCTGCACAATCTTTGTTAAGACCTACATGAAGACATTCTATGTCGTTTTTCAGACAATGCACGGTCACTAATTTTCTGCTCTCATGGTTATCAAAGCCATCAATGATTATGGCACCCTTTTTAAGGACTTTTCCGACATTGGACTCATCCAGTTTCCTGGGAAAATCGTAAATAGTCAGTCCCATGATACTGAATACTTGATTCTTCAGAATAGCAGTTTTGAGCTGTCCTATGTCACGTCTATGCCAGGTCTGGGTATGTCTGTTATGATCATCCACCCGATCAAAATCAATTACAGTGATTTTTTTAAAGCCCTGTCTGACCATGTTTTCAACAAGATTAGAACCGATGGCTCCGGCACCACATACAATGAATTCCTGCTCGGCCATTTTTGCCAGGAGCTTATCGCCTCGGTATTTTTGTTCGTGAATTAGAGTATTCATTTTTTCCTGATAGCATCAAAAATTTTCTGGGCATTTTTAGTGCCGTAACCTAAAGGACAATCTCTGGGAACAGTACTGTTCAAAAAGTACCTGGTAACTTCGATCGCAAAATTTGAAGATAATGCATTAGACCGATTACATATGATCTTAACACCACATTTTTTAGCTCTTAAACAGGTCCTACATGTCATATGTTCTGTTCCTATCAACCAGTACAAATCCGGCTGCTTTATAAGATCTGAGTCTCAGATGACATATAGAATTACCCCATCTGAAATAGTACCAGCATTTATGCCCGTCTGTCCCAAGAATGCCGCAGATCAGATTTCGGCCAAGACCTCTTATCCAGGATCTCATTGTTTTTTCGTCTAGCTCACTAGGTTCAGAGGAAAAAGTAGGATGAGTATGATACCACCCTAAAAAATATTTTGAGGCCATGACTTTTTGCCAATCAAAATCAACAGAAGCCTCTGTTCCTTTTGAATGGTATTTAAGATAGCCTAAACTCCAACGACCAATCCTGATACCGTAAAGGAACCAGCATTGCTCAATCTTTTCATCTGTTGAAGTCATAAAAAATCCTAGATAGTTTTATGTATCAGATCTCGGTTTTTTGCTTCTCTGATAACCGTCACCAGACTCTTTAAATCAAAGTTCCGATCGTTTCCATTCAAACAGAGCCCGGCTGTTACTACTTTATGAGTTGGATCTTTTGAGATATGACTGGTAAACTGTTCTCCGTCTACTTTATAAGTTACACTGTAATGGTCAGATTTTTCAGTGAACTTTACGAAAACTCCTCCAGCATGTTCCACATCATTCTGCAGCCGGCCTTTCTTCTGACTCTCAAAAAACGTTTTGTCCAGAGTAGTTCGAAGAGTATAGGCTAGTTTTTCTTCAGACGTAAGCCCTGAAAATTTTATGTTTTTAGGGTCACAGTGTTTTTCCAGGCTATTTCTTAGATACTCTGCCTTGGCTGGGTCATTGGAAGTGTCCAGTCTTTCAAACCAGATATTAGAACCATCGTAACGGGCTATAACACGATCAAAATCAGATACGCTATCATCATAAAGATATACCTGAAGGGGCTGAGAATAAATAAAATCATATTTATTAGCCTTATCGGGTATAGCGTGATAAACACCGTCTTTCTTAAAGGCTAAAACCAACCGTACTTTATCCAGGGCCTTAAGATAAGTCTCTATATTCATTAAATCAGCTGCTTCTACGATAACGGCGTGTCTGGTATTTATAGGCCGTATTTTATACCATCCAGGTTTGGATTGTGCTATGTCAAGGAAGTAGAACAGACCTTCTATTCTGGTGGCTACCCGGGTCTGAGAAAAGACAGGAGAGATGAACTCCATTTCAGTAATGGCCTGTTCCTTCTCTCCTATTTTTTTTATAAGGTCAAAAATAGACATTTTATGGGCAATTAACATCCAGGATAATTTTACGGGCTCCTGGTTTCCTTTTCTTATTAAGTTTCACGAATGTGCTGTCCATGTCATTAACTGGAAAAGGTCTTCTTGTAGCCAGAGGATAATCCATGATCTCATAAACCAGGTCGAGTTTAGTCTTCCTGGCTAGTAGAGTCAGTAATCCCGGCAATGCCACATAGTCATTCTGGGTAGGTTTATATGAATCAAACTCAATGCCAGCAGCTTTCATTGTCTGGCTGAGAGTAGAATCATAACTGCCTATATTGATAATGACTACATGAGGCGTTACATTATACTTTTTAGTATACTCTGCATAAGCGTTAACAAACAAAGGATGGCAGTTTTCCTGCTCATCCGTGATAATAACTATTTGATCTACTTTGATATTTCTTCTGGAAAGAAAATCAAGGGCAGACCCTACAGACGTATTACCATGAGGATGGATAGGTGCAAAGGCTTTTTCCCATGCAGTTAGAGTAGTTCCTTTTGGCTCTATCATTGCGGCCATGCTGTCAAATACTATGGCATATATCGCTGCCTCAGTAGCTCCTGATATCAGAGCTGCTACTCTTTTACCTATTTCAATAGCAGTACTCATTGAACCAGATCTATCCACAAAGACAGCTGTGTCTACTCTGATAACGCCCGATTTTTTGATGCTGGCATCAGCCACAGAGTCCAGCTTTCTTTCAATCTCCTCATCTTTGATGTTGCCGGCTTTAATAGCCTCTTTTGGTTTTAAAGATGTGACTCTTTTGTCTGTCTTAGCCTTGTCCAGTTTGGTCATGATGATGGTTTTCAGTTCAGGATTATCATAAGCCCCTTTCTCCTTCAGGGAAGCCATATTGGCAATGAGTTCCTGAGGAGTCATGGCATGGACTAGGGCTACCAGAATAGCTGGGGTGACTTTTTCAATAAGACCCACAGCAATCGAGTAGGGTATATTGTTTTCAACAATCAGTTTAGCTGCTTCGGCAGACTTTGCTGACGTGATCTTTTTAAAGATATTTAAACGACTGTCTTCAGGATATTTCTTTTCAAACAGTACTTTTTGGGCTCTTTCAGAAGGCTTGATTTGAAGACCTCTTGATGCATAGAGGTATTTCAAATGTTTGGCGTTTTTAAGGGCTTCGGCATCAAAACGGATATCGTTCTTTTCAAGCCATCTCAGATACTGGGCCACTTCATTTTTGAGTGCTCCAGGTATGTTTTTATTAAGGCCGACTTTTTTATCGGTGTAAGTATACTCATCGACTTGTTTGTTCTTTTTACCAACCTTGACAGTTATTTTTTTACCGGTTTTATTTTTTAGCTTAACGATCTTTCCTTTAATATAACCGGTAATTCTTTCTTTCATGTAAGAGACATGGTCACGGAAAAGGCCGAGACCGACTTCTCTATTTTCAATATAAGGATCGGTGATAAGATGGGCACAAAAGACCTCATTGAAATCCCTTATTTCACCTTTATCTCTATGCCATGAAGCAAAATGGGCATAGAAGACAGGGTCTTTTTCCTGAACCATTTTATGGACTTCCTCAACCTTATCAGTGTCTCTGTGAGGACAGGTTAAGATTGAGTTGAGGAGCTGTGCTCTGATATCCTCTTCTGGGGACGTTCTTTGAGTAGCCATGTCATTAATCCTATCTTATTTTATTTGTATATATGGGCTATTAGCCGAAAGTTGTCTGTGGCCGTACGGTGATATTACCGTTTGGATTTATTTCCACGAAATGGTCCTGGAATTCATTAAGACCAACATCAAAATGTTGAGCAGCGGCCATTTTAACCTGCTCAGGTGTGACTGACTGAGGAGTGACCGTTCCAGTGATACCCAGGCCTGAGAGATGTTCAGAAGAAAACATTTCATCAAAGGCAATGTCTTCAGTACGACCGTTGTAAATAACATGAACTGACATAAACAGGCTCCTTTGTAAATAAGGTTTAATGTATTATACACTTTTTAGATTAAAAAATAAAAGCCGAAAAAAGAAATATTTTTTATTTCTACTTTCCGGCTTTAGATTATAAAAGGTGTCTGAGTTGTGAGAGCTATTTTCTATATCGCTTGATTTATTTCAATCCACACGCCATAAGGCATGACAAAATACAAAACGCATGAAATTTTTAAAAAAGGTGTCTGAGTTTTGGAAGGTACACTCGGAATCGAACCGAGAAATGAATGTAAGCCCTTACGGTAAAAGACACCTAAATTTTCGTTTCAATCCACACGCCATAAGGCATGACAAAATATAAAGAGAGAGTTGAGCACAAGTCTCACAGGCAAAACGATCTCGACCTTTTAGGGTCGAAACCTTTGGATCACATAACGGAGTTTGAATCCGTGACATGTTGCTTTGAAGGCAACTGCTCTAACCAACTGAGCTATATGTTAATGTATGCCCTTGAAGTAATAAGTGCTCAAAGCTCTCGTTTTTATCAAAGATCAGCTATCAATCTACCTCAAATATATAGTAAAAAACATTTACTGTCAAGAAATATTTTTATTTTAGGATTGTAATCCTACAACAGTACCATCAGCATCTGACGCAGGCTGTCCGTTATTTATTCTTAAATTACCAGTACTATCTACCCAGAAATGATAATTACCAAGAAGAAGATGTCCAGTATTATAACCTCCAACCCCTATTCTAGCATTACCACTAACGTCTAGTTTAGCTTGAGGAGTTATAGTCCCTATGCCTACACCTGAAGAGCCTATAAACAGCTCATCTGAAATAGCACTGTTTTTCCATGAATTCTCTTTTACAGAAGTCAACTTATAACGATACATTATTTTATTTAAGCTGGAACGGCTATTATCAAAATTATTAGGGGCAACATATATATAAACCCCATCTGAACATATACCCCAATAACCCCCAATACCGCCAAATACAGTAATCCAAGAAGAGGTACTATCAAATCTTTGATATGTGTCATACACCTTTACATTACAATAATCTCTTGCTGGGGCTACATGTAAATACCTTCCATCAAAATGACCCCCTGAAGCTTTCATACCAATATCAAAAGACGTATAAGAAGTAACCGATGTAAAATCTAAAGCAGTATCATAACGAAGAACTTTTTTATTAGTAGAAGGTGGAGGCAAATCTGGGGGTATATTACCAGGCAAATAATAAACATACCTACCATCATACACTGCCCCCTCAAGATTAAAAACCCCTAAAGAATTTGAACAGTCAAAATGTTGCCAGGAAGATGCATCATTAAAAACACCTCTTGAAGTATCATATCTTAACAGACTTCCTCTACTAAATGGAGTAAAATAAACATATTTGCCATCAAAGCAGGCCCCACTAAATCCTACAGCATTCCCAGTACCGTCTAAATTACTTACATCAAATTTCGTCCAAGAAGAAGCATCTGTAAAATCTCCTTTAAGATTATACTTTAAAGCCATACCTGCATTATCAAACCCAAAAGGAGCAAAATATAAGTTACTACCATCATTTGCAGCACCCCAATAGCCGCAACAACTAGCATCAATATTATTAGAGGTATCATATACAGTAAAACTGTTTTTAACAAAAGGATCCCTAGTATTATACTTCCATATATGACCAGGATTTTGTACCCTCGTTACCTCAGTATACCTTGTTGCCCCATATAAATTACTACTATCTGTAATTAAAGTAGCCACCATACCAACGGTAATAACCTCACCATTTACATTTGTATTAATGCAATCATAAGAAGCTGCTTCAAATGGCTTATAAGTGTCATAACGAAGAAATGCCCCATAATTTTGTGGTCCTGGATTCCACCATGTATAACCACCCCCATAATAAACATATCGTCCATTACTACAACAGCTATAATAAGCAAGGCCATCAGTAACAGTATCAGGTTGAAAGCCTCCTTCCAACCTAGACAATCCTATAGTTAATGAAGCCTCACTACTATGATTTAACCGACGCATTGACAATCTATTTGTATCTAACCACCCATTCTTATCTCTAATTATCCCTTCTACTTGAACATTTTCAGAAAAATAAACACTATCTCCTGTGTAATCTACTAGTAGATTACCCTGACTATTGACAGTTAAAGAACCTGTCGTGGTATCATTATAAGCAATTCTCAACTGAGGATTTACTGTAGAATCAATTATAACAGGTGTTTTAACATGCCCTATTATAGATAAATCTCTTCCAATAGACACATCTCTTCCAATAGACACATCTCTTCCAATAGACATATCAGTAGATAAATAGGCAGTAGATCCTGTATGAGATATTATTAAATTACCCTGATTATTAACACTCAAAGAACCTGTCGTGGTATCATTATACCTAATCATCAACTGAGGGTTATTAGTAGAATCTATCGTGACAGGAGCGCTAGGGCTCTTCGCCCCAAAATCGACCCACCCTGAAGAAGAGTCTATATACAAATTCTTCCCAACAGCTAAATTATCCAGGCTCGGATAATTCTTCGAGGTTTTCGTGTCAAACCTTATAGCATAATTCTGCTCTGTTAAATTCTGCGTTAAATATAAAAATCTCCCATCAGAACTTAACGCACCCATCCCAGATCTTACTACATTATATCTTGACCAGGAACTAATATCTGAAAACCTCTGCTGGGTATCATATCGAACTAAATTAGAGCTATCATAAGGAGCTAAATAAACATACCTACCCTCAAAATAAGCCGTATTAAAACCTACTCCTAATGATGCAATATTAAAAATCTCCCAAGCAGTGGCATCGCTAAAGTTCTTTAGGGTATCATACCGAGCTACGTTCCCATGATAAACTGCTGTAGATAAATTATAATAGGGAGTAAAATATACAAACCTACCGTCAAAAGTTCCTCCTCGATACCCCTTAGCTAAAGTATTCATTAAACTTAAATCAAATTGACTATAAGAACTGGTATCTAAGAAATCCTTATGTGTGTTATACCTTAATACCTTCCCATTACCAATTGCGTTAGTTATTATATAAGGGACATAATAAATATATTTACCATCAAATATTGCCCCTGAAAAACCCTGAGCGGAAGTGTCTAATGTCGTAGCATTAAATACTGAATAAGATGCTACATCCTTAAAACTCCCGGAAGTATCATACCTCAGAATATTTCCATGATAAACGACATTTGTTAAATTATAAGGGACATGATAATTATACCGGCCATCAAATACTACTCCATAAAACCCTTTAGCATTAGGATTAATCATTGTCGCATCAAATACTGAGTAAGAAGAAGAGCTATTAAAAGGAGCTTTAGTATCATACCTTAAAATATTCCCATGAAGAGTAAGACCTCCTGTCACATAATTAGGGCTATAATAGATATAGCGGCCATCGAAAGATCCTCCAACAAAACCAGCAGCCATAGAATTATCTGCATTCCCTGATCCATTAGCATTATAAGAAGTCCAGGAACTTCTATCAGAGAAAGAAGAAGCTGTATCATACCTAATGACTACTCCATGTGCTGTTGTAGGTGTAGTAGTAGGGACCTCGTAAAGATATCGGCCATCGAATACAGAACCGTAATATCCCGCTGTATTAGCAACATTAGTAGAGGCATCAAATTCTACGAAGTCATTAGCAGTCATGTCTCCAGAGGATAAAGGGGCAACACTTCCTCCAAAACCTCCTCCGAGCTGATTAGTGACAGGTAAATTAATGGACTGACTTTTAGTAGTCATCCAACCATTCTGATCTCTAAAAAGAGTAGCTGATACAGACATTCTATCAACATTAATATTTGATTGAGAATTATTAGACGAAATATTCAGACTGCCAAAAGAATCAGCATTAAAAACAACCTGAGTAGAATCATTATACCCTAATCTTAACTGGTTCGTAGTATCCTGAACATCTAATTTAGCCTGAGGAGTTTTAGTCCCTAATCCTACATACCCTGAAGAAGAGTCTATATATAAATTTTCTCCTACAGCTAAATTATCCAGACTCGGATAATTTGAAGATAACACTGTCTTCGTATCAAATCTTATAATGTAATTCTGAGCCTGAGTTAAGTACAAGTATCTTCCATCTGAATTTATCCCTGTAAAGCTATTTCTTACCACATTATATCTGGACCAGGAACTAATATCTGAAAACCTCTGCTGGGTATCATATCGAACTAAATTAGAGCTATCATAAGGAACAAAATAAACATATCTACCCTCAAAATAGGCCCCTTCAAATCCTGTTCCTAGTGCAGCAATATTAAAAATCTCCCAGGCAGTCGTATCACTGAAATTCTTTAGGGTATCATACCGAGCTACGTTCCCATGATATGCCGCATTATAATATGGAGTTAAATAAACAAATCTGCCATCAAAAGTCCCTCCAAAATAACCTCTAGCTAAAGGATTCATTAGCCCTAAATCAAAAATACTATAAGAACTTGCATCCAAGAAATCCTTATGTGTGTTATACCTTAATACCTTTCCATTAAGGACTGTTCCAGTCACTCTATTAGGGGAATAATAGATGTATTTACCATCAAAAATAGCTCCAACAAAACCCCTAGCTGATGTATCTAATGTCGTAGCATCAAATACTGAATAAGATGCTACATCCTTAAAACTACCGGAAGTATCATACCTCAGAATATTCCCATGATAATCGGTCCCCGTATAATTAGGGACATGGTAATTATACCGACCATCAAACACCATCCCATAAAACCCTTTAGCATTAGGATTAATCTTTGTGGCATCAAATACTGAGTAAGATGATGGGCTATTAAAAGAAGCTTTAGTATCATATCTTAAAATATTCCCATAACGTGTAGACCCTGTCCAGTAAGGGCTATAATAGACATAACGCCCATCAAAAGAACCCCCTAAATAACCAACAGCAGTAGAGTTATCTGCATTACCCGTACCAGAAGCATTATAAGAAGTCCAGGAACTTCTATCAGAGAAAGATGAAGCAGTATCATACCTAATTACTCTTCCATGTGCTGAGGCCCCTCCATAAGGGACCTGATAGAGATACCGGCCATCAAACACAGAACCGTTATATGCCACTGTATTAGCAACATTAGTAGAGGCATCAAATTCTACGAAGTCATTAGTAGTCATGTCTCCAGAGGATAAAGGGGCAACACTTCCTCCAAAACCTCCTCCGAGCTGATTAGTGACAGGTAAATTAATGGACTGACTTTTAGTAGTCATCCAACCATTCTGATCTCTAAAAAAAGAAGATGACAATATACTGCCAGTGACGTCAAGACCAATAGAAGAACTTACATAAGTACCGTCTGTATATAAAGGGGAATTTATATAAGAGCCGTCTGAATTTAAAGTCATTAAATAATTAGCTGAAGATGCTTTAATACCATAACGACCATCAGCATTAGATATCTCATATCCAGAAGATGCATCTATTAAACCCTTAATCAGAGCCATTTAAAAACCCTTTCTAAAAAATACTACCAAGATGTTGCTACTACCCAACGTACCCAATCATTTGTGGCTACACATTTATAAACATATGTACCATCAAAATATTGTTCCCCTTGTGAACCAGTACTTGTTGGTGTTGGAGTTCCTATAACAAAAGATCCTCCGAAACCAGTAATACCCTGAATACCCGTTAGACCTTCTAAACCAGTAACTCCTTGGATACCTGTATTACCTTGGATACCTGTATTACCTATACCCTGAATACCCGTTAGACCTTCTAAACCAGTAACTCCTTGAATACCTGTATTACCTTGGATACCAGTCTGACCTATACCCTGAATACCCGTTAGACCTTCTAAACCAGTAACTCCTTGAATACCTGTATTACCTTGGATACCAGTCTGACCTTGAATACCTGTAACTCCCTGTTCTCCAGTGTCCCCATAAAATCCTGTTACTCCTTGAACTCCTGTACCACCAATAAGTCCAGTAATACCTATAACACCAGTCTGTCCCTGTATTCCCGTCTGGCCTTCTAAACCAGTAGCGCCTTGGACACCTGTATCACCAATAAGCCCAGTAATACCTTGGATACCGGTCTGTCCCTGTACTCCTGTATCACCCTGAAAACCTTGAGTACCTTGCTGGCCTTGAAGGAAAAGATTTGCGACATCTATATGTAGATTTTTAGTTCCGGCTACTCTTTTAAATTGACCGGTTGCAATGTACACTCCAGAAGCATAAGGTCCAGCACGATGCTGTACAGTATTTATTTTAAGATCATCATTTGTGAGAATAAAAGTATCATACTCAGAGCCAAGAGAACCATTAATAGCTATTCTAAATCCACCTGTTACATAGTCACCGGTTCCTGTACTTCTTGATTGTACAGTCATCAATCCATGTATATAAGCAGAAGATTCAAGAGTTATAGAAGCGGACAGTCCAGGAATATCAATAAAAGTATTGCTTGTTGTGTCTTGAGTAGTACTGGTAACATAATCAGTCGGTAATGGTGATGGATCTCCACTTAAACCGGTCTGACCTTCTAAACCAGTAACACCCTGGATTCCAGTCTGACCGAAAATTCCTGTTAATCCTTGAATTCCTGTCTGTCCTTGAATTCCTGTCTGTCCTTGAATTCCTGTCTGTCCTTGAATTCCAAATCCTGTTTCGCCCTGAACTCCCGTATTACCCTGAATTCCAGTTGGACCTAGTAATCCTGTAGCTCCATATAATCCAGTCAGTCCTTGTAAACCTGTTTCTCCTTGAGGACCGCTATCTCCTTGTTGAACCTGGGCATATAATTGAGCTTCTTTGATTACAACGGATCTTTCTCCATCTACTCTTCTGAATTGACCTCTGATAGTGTAAATGCCAGAATCTAAAAAAGTACCTGTACGATGATCGATAGAACCTATTTCTACATCATCATCACCAAGAACCCATCTCTGTAATTCTATTCCTGTAGAATCACCTATAATTAAACGAAAAGCAGCCACAGTTGGAAAAGTTCCGGGTCCTGTGCTATCTGATTGAAAAGACATATGTGCATAGACATAAGCCGAAGAATCTAACGTGATTGATGTAGTTAAGACATCAACAAAATTTGAACTTGTGGTATCCTGATAACTCCCATTAAGAATAGCGAAGCTACTAGAAATAGCACCAGCAGGAGCTATTAATCCCTGAATACCTGTCTGTCCTTGAATACCTGTATTTCCACAAAAACCAGTAAGACCTTTAACTCCAGTATCACCCTGAATACCATTAACACCTTCAATTCCTGTTATACCAACAAGTCCTGTTAAACCTTGAATCCCTGTATTACCTTGAGCAGGATGAAGAGAATTTGTGCCATCACTTATTCTTAGAAAACCAAGTTCATTAAAAACTTTTCCGGTTATACCTGGATTTGAAGAGTCCATATTGGAAGAGTCTAACCAGATACTGGCAGCAGACATGTGATGTGTTTGATCAAAAGCAACCCAGCTTGAAGAGACGTCTCCAAGAGTGGTAATAGTACCTATATTATCAATTTTCCAGTAATTAGAACTGAAATCAAGTCCGGAACTATCATTATTAATTTTAAATACTGAAGCTGTTGAATCTGTCCGGTCCTGGTAGATATTTATAGTTTCACTATAGCCTCTATTCCACAGATAAACCACTTCACCTAACTCCTCATTAGCTTTATTGATCCTGAGAACAGGTCCTGAAACAGTCCCTGATACATAAATATCAAGAGCCGGATAAGACGCATCGCCAACATGAGAAATAATCTGTCCGATACCTGACCCAGAACTATACACACCAAGACCTACATCAGAACCTCTATAATTAACTTCAAGACCCCGACCTCCTCCAGTACTGTCTTTATCTATTGAAAGAACAGTAGCATTAGCACTCTGGTATATATTAGCTGCTTGACCAGCTCTATTTGTTATATTCAGGGCCCCGTTGGATCCATAGTTGGTCATGTCTATTCCAGAACCCCAGGAACTATCATGGACAATTTTCAGGTCTATTCCTGTTCCTCTGGAATGAATGCTCAACCCGGTACCGTCTGTATAAGACAGATTTATCCCTACACCTTTAGTCTGGTCAATAGAAAGTGAAGTCGAATCTACTACAGAAGTATTGACTATTGACAGGGCAGAATTTCTTGATTTTGTATTAACAGCAATGGATGAACCATAACTGGCATCCTTGGTTACTGAAAAACTTGTACCAGTAGCATCATCATGAGCACTGAAAATACCACCTGATGTACCCAAATGGGTTACACAGAAATCATAACCCTTACCACTGGAAGTCACATCAAAAAGACATTTTGTAGTATCTGAATCACTCGTGATGTGAAAGACATTTCCCGAGCCATCTGTGATGATATTAAACAGGGGCTGATTGGATGAAGAGCCGGCTGTAAGAGTATAAGCTGATACGTTGGTATCAATATTCTGAACAATCGGTCCATAAATATTTATAGTACTATCATAAGGACTTGTTGAATCTCCTAACGACACAGACCCATTAACGGACAAGCTATCAAAAGTTACCTGTCCGCCAGAGACCGTACCATCAACAGTCAGATTACCACCTACATGAACATTTCCTGAGGCATCCAGAGCACCTATGATATAAGAGGCAGTCTGATCCAGCTTATCAGGTGTAACAGCACCAGAGGCTATAGAAGAGCTGTCGATTCCACCAGCTTTAAGAGCCTGATCCAGTTCATAGGTAGTCCGGACTATAGTTCTTAAATCGGTTATATCCGTAGAATCAATAGTGTCTTTACCGTCATAGCGATTTATTAAAGCTAAAGCAGATACATAATGCTGTATGACCTGGGTACCATCAGAGGTCGTATAATCAGAAGGAGAGGGTCCACCTTCTGCAACTTTAATATCCTGAACAATTCTTAGTCTGTTAGCACTGGGAGATCCTATAAGGACATCAATAAGAGAACTGTCAATATACTCGCTATTAGAGCTATCTCCTGAGACCTCAGCAAGATGAAAATCAACATAGACATAATCTGTTCTGTCAGAACCAGACGGAGTAGTCAGATTTGGTAGAGCTGTCTTTGTAAAGAAATCGTCGGTGATACTTCCTGTATCTGTCTGATCTTTGTAAGCTATATCATTTCGAAGAGATAAACGAAACCCTCTCAGATAATATACCCCGGAATTTTCAACAGACCCTGCTCCTCCTGTAATGAGGAAGTTATTTGTTTTATCAGAAGTATTCTCAGTTATTTTAAATCCATTACCTATAGCAGCACTATCAATGAGCTGATCCTGAATGAAGCGTCGTGTATAGGTATTAGTAATATGATTCAGGTCTCTAAGTTCAGCATCAGTCAGATTAGCCTGTTGCTGAGCCTGAAGAATAAAATAACGTTTTTCTTCATTAAACAGATCAGGAGCATAACTTCCATCATATATTTCAGACATAATCACCTACCAAATCTATTAGGTAAACTGTTCATAGAACTACTAAAACGGCTCTGGCTCGTACTTAACTGCAAAGAAGTTGAAGGTCTATTTGTGTAAGAAGAAACTTTTTTCTGTTTCATATAATACTGCCTATAGGTAGGAGTCGTAGAACCTACTGCCCCGGCAACATTCTGTCGGGAAACTCCACCACCCTGGGACAGATATTCTGTAGCAAGATAGACTGCCCGGGCATAAGCATCAGAACAGTCATCATGTATTCCTTTTACCTGAGGAGCTTCTACAGAAATGAGATATTTGGAATGGATAGTTGCCTGTAGTTTAAGCATTTCTGTAACAAGAGGAATATCGGTGGTTTTACGACCATCTATTATTACTTCATTACCTTCAGGGATTCTTAAAGAAGCATTGAGCATTTGTGACATTAAATTCTGATATATTTTAGAATTTAGTTCTCGGGTCATTTGGGCTATTTCTACTTGTTTCATGCCGGCTTCTTGAAGTACAGGTATCATAGATAGTCCATAGTACTGGTCCATAACGCCTTTAACAATGAGAAATTTATCTTTGTAAGAAGCTATCCAGTTTGCAATTTCTTCCGGCTGAAAATATTCTTTATGTTCTTCCCAGTTATACCGAACTTCAACATGGTCCAGTTCTATGAGATCTTTAAGAACTCCATCAACTTCACGTCTGGTAAGATGTACTACAGCTATGGCTGAACCGTCTCCGCGTAGTCCAACATCTATTCCCATGAAATGAGGTAATCTCTCGTAACTATGATCTTTTAACCTTAGTCCTGGAATGATGTTAATTCTTAAAACCTGTTCATTCTCTATCCAGGCAGATACTCTATCACTGAACTGGGCCCCATATTCAGCAATATATGTAGTAGGATTTTCAGAAAATTTTGAACGTAAAATTTTTGATGATAGTGTATGATCAACTTCCCAGGAAGGGGCCTGAATCATTAACCAGTCATTGCACTCGACCTCCATGGATCTCTGATACAGGTCATAAAATTTACCTGAACGTGCAGCAGGAGAGGAAATGCATATGATTCTTCCATGAGGAGCAAATTTGATTGTAGAAGGAGTTACTGAGTCATAGATATTGGCATCAGATTTATCTGTAGACGTATCAGATTCAAAGAAATAAGCCATTTCATCCATGACTGCTATGATATTATTGTGTCCCCGAATACCACGACCACTGCAGGGAGCAGCTACAAGTCGTATGGATGGTCTCATCCCTTTATATTTTTCCAGGTCTCTCTGGGAAGACAGCTGCATATAACTAAGAGTAGGTTTATTTCTATATAGTCTGAAACAGTCTGCCCGTTCAAGATGTCCTGTTATTCTTCTGAATAGCTCAGAGGCCTGTTCCATATTTGTAGCTATACAGGATATACGTATCTCATCATCAGGCATTATTTTATAGTATTCCTGAGGGCTGTATTTTTTCAGTAGCCTGTATGTCTCAAAAGCCACGAGAACAGCTATACTGCTTGTTTTAAGACCACGCCGGCCGATTACAAGATGAAGATTAGGTCTGAAATCATTAGGATCCCCAGTGATTTCTTTGACATTTATACGGCCTTCATTGAACAAGAAGTTGATATATTCTATTTCAGTGAATATAAAGCGGTCTTTTTCATTGAACCGGTCTCGAATTATAATAGTTTTTTGACTATCATCCAGAGGAATATTATAAGCACATTTAAATATGAACTTTTGGACAGGGAAAAGAGGAGGAACACCCTCAGAAGTACCGAGACCTAAACCCCATGGAGCTTCAGAAAACTCAATGATGTTTTTCTCTGCATCATCTTTAAGTTTCGCAGTATTAACAAACGTTGTGCAAAGGTCAGAAATTCCCATAACATAATGTTTTTAAATGAGTTTTGGAGACATGGCTTTGACAATTTTCTCGGCCTTGTCTTCCCAACCCTCAAGATTGTTTGATAAAACGTGAAAAAATATTTCTTTATACTCCATTGGTATTTTAGCGTCATCAAAAGTCTTAGCTATTATTTCAAGAAACATCTTGAATATTTCCCGAAATTTAGGCCCTCTTACATCCAGTTCAGTGGATCCCCCGGTAAGGGCCTGTCTCTGAAGAAGAGTCTCAGACATGAACTTTAGCAGAGTACCACGTTTCAGTGATATATGCGAAGTATCTTTTGTCTGATCCTCTTTTTCTTTTCTCTGACGTAGTTTCTTTAAAGAATCCTGCTCTTCAGCCAACCCCCACAGAACAGCTTTCAGTACCGCATCAGGAACTTCATCCTCTTTAATGGCTATACAGATATCATCTTTCATATCTTCTGTCGTAGTTATAGCCTGGTCTTCTAAAGTCAGTACCTGACCAAGACTGATCTGTTCCTGAGGAAGAGTTGACCGAAGTTTTTCTTTTATATCAGGCATAATTACAGAGCCCCATCAAGACCCATACTGCTTGAAAAATTACCTATTTCCAAAGGCTTATTTGCCCGTGGAGCCGGATCTATATCCAAAATGTCGTTGGATCCTTTAAAAAACCCTACTATTTCATTAATCTGATCCGGTATAGTAGACGGATCAGGTAATGTTACTTTTTCCGGTAGATCAGCAACCTTCTGTTTTGGCGGTTTTACATACACATTAGCTTTTACTCCGGCACCAACTTCGTTGAAATGCTTAACCGCATCAAGCAGAACCTTATCAGCCTGATCATTGGAAAGTTTGAGACTGAGAAGGTTTGATTTAACCTGCTCAGGTGTCATTCCTTTTCTCAGGTCATTCACAGCAGCCTGTTTCTGTTCATCAAACTGACCAGAAACATTCGAAGCATTCATGACATGCAGATATCCCGGAACTCCAATAACTCTTTCCACTGCAACAGGAGCCTCGACAGTAGCCTTACGGACAGGATACTTTTTGGCCAGCCTTTTCAACTGGTCGCCAATGTATTCTGTTATTTCTCCGTTATTTAAAGCTGATTCTGTCGAACCATCAGTCAGAGCCATTTTAAGGAAATTAAAGGATTCTTTAAGGTCATCTTTAGCATATTTTTTCCTAAGAACTTCTTTGATACCGGAAGCTGTTTTACCTTTTGAAAGCATTTCCCGGGCACATTCAACGATAGGATAAGTCTTTCGAAATGAAAGTTCTAACTCTGTGGACAGCTTTGTGATCTGATTGGCTTCATTGGCCATGACCAGGGCCTGAGAAAGTTCTTCTTTTGTAGCCCTTTTTTCTTCAATTATGGAGGCACTATAGACATTTTTTTCAGGAACAGCGCAGAAGGCTTTTTTCAAAGTCTCCTTTGAATTTATCACAAAATCATTTCCGATTCTACCGGAAGTCGTTAGATGATTTTTGTATTTTTTGAAGATATCATCATTGTAATTCAGAGTAGCTACGACGTTTTTTCTGAATCTTGATGCCAATAAAGACAGTACATCGGCTGTAATATGACTGCCATTAACTACGATATAGCCGGCGAGTCTGTTTCTGTGGTTAGCCAGGAACTGTTCCATCTCTTTTGCTGAGTTGAAAGCCGAAGCATCAACATAGACATTACCTAACAGCCCTTGTTCGGCTGAAAGTTTTATCAAAGCATCTTTTGATGCTGTTATGGTATCAGGATCAAATCTGTCTTTAATATGAGTAGCCAGTTCTTTACCCTTAAGGCCCATCATCATGGCTTTTTTGGCTTCTCTGATAAGACCTGCAGTATTCAGGGAAGTCTCTGAGGCCTTGGTCTGCATAGGACAGTTGGGAATAAGATTAAACCCACTATTCTGTGCAGCTTCAGGATTCCACAGCTGTGATAACTTTGGAAGGACCCTGACCGAGTTATTATCGGAAGGATAGTTATCATAGCCAGTAGGATTTAACCAGCTGTGGTCAATAACAGGAAGATACTTCGGGCTGGTTCCAATGATGTCTTCAGACAGATTACCTAGCATATTAAAACTCCTTTATTACCTTATAAAACTTATGAGAGATTTACGGACAGCACTGGCGAATCTCTTTTGATCTATATTTTCTTCCGGAGACGGTGCTGGTGTTGACACGTCATCCGGATTTATTTCATCATCAACTTGTTCTTGAACTTCATCTTTCTCTTCAATGAGCTTCTTGACTTCTTTATCATCAGTAGCCTGCCATTTTGGATTTGTGAGCTCATCTGCCAGGCAATCAGCTATTTCACTGAGAGAATGTACTGTTGTATTAATAGTTTGTTTTATTTCCTTAAGCGGTATGATATAGCCAACTCCACCTAAAAGGCCGTCAGGACTTATTTCCGGGCCTTTCATTTTTGAGAACTCATTTAAAGCAGAACTTAATGTCCCTAAAGCCACGCTTATGTTATGGAGTATGGCCTTTAAATGTTTTAATTTCTTGGTGTTGTATTTGAAATCATCTGGTATTTCTCTTCTACTACTTGAAGCAGCTGATTTCATGGCTTTTACCAGTCTGATATCTTTTATATCATTGAAATTAATGGCTGTTTTATTTTGTTCCATAAGTTATACCCTGATTGGTTGTCCACTTGGATCGAACAGACGTTCTATGACTACCTGACCGTTATCTTCACTGATTCGCCACAGATCTTTTTCTGCTTTATGCACGAGAGTATCTGAGGACAGTCTGAAGAAATTTGACAGGTCACCTAAAGACGCAACTTTTATTTTATTGGAAGACAGCATTGAGTCCATGTCACATGGTACTACATCTGAAGCTGTGCTCAATTCATGTGCGTTTTTAAAAAGGCCGTGATAAATATTGGATTCTTCATACTGTTTGGTTATATCATTTATGTCCATTTTATATCCCCTGTGGTTCTCCGTCTATATTTCCACCAGTAGGAGGAAAAGGTACTTCCATTCCTTCTGGGTCAGGTCCATCTCCTCTAGGCTCTACAGCATCAAAAAGAGGTTCTTTAGGAGCTGAAAAATCTCCTATTAAAAAATCCAGATCTCTTTCCGATCGTTCTTTTGGGTTATTTATAAATCTTTTATTATTATCATTATCATAAGGACTTACAAGGGGTTCAAGTATACTTTCAAATCCGTCTGGTACTTCTAAATCCTGATACTGATTCAGGTTCTGAGCAGGTCCTTGTATTTCAGCCAGTTTATAGAAATAATGTTCTGCTTGCATAACATTATAGGCCATGGATCTTAAAAAATCAGCTGTTTTTCTCCATGGGTATGTAGGATACTGATATTGTCGTTCCCATTGTTTAAGGGCACTTACGATTTTTTTCAGTTCCTCTGGATCTTTTATAGTTTCAAGGAGCTTTCTCAGATCATCTGGAGGATAGAATACATATGGATTAGCATCTATTTTTCCCGGGACGTTGCTCCCAGACGGTAAATGATAGGCTTGATCCCCATGTACTTCCATCTAAATATCTCAATTCTACTGAATTTCAGCGTTTAGATACGACCAACCATTAGAAGATTATTAAAATTATATTGATCTCTGTTCCATTTGGTGCCTTATTATTTAACAAAAATTTAAATTCTCTTGCACATGTACAGGAATACATGTATACTTATAACATGAAGTCAAAATATCCTATTAGAATAAAAATTAGCGGTAATCAGATTATGGTTCCAAGACAGGACTTTCGAGAACCAGAATTACATGATTTATTGTCAAGGCTGGGAATTAAACATGGACTTTCAAGATCTACTGTAGCCAGAATTATTATTAAGAAGTATTTAAAAACAGATTTTTTTAAAATAACGGGTATTGATTGGACAGAGGCAGAGACTGTAGTAATTTAGCTACATGTACATTACATAATTGAAAGAGTTATGCGCAATTGTCAATTCACGATATTATAGGGGGTTAGGCGATGCGTTTTTTCAAACAGTTGTGGTATACGTGGGTGATGTATTGGCTACCAGTTTCTCGCGATTGTAGGCGTCGGGGCTTTATTAACAGTGGGTGGCGTAGTGCGTGGGGTGCCGCCTATATGATGCTTGATTGCCATTACGGGGTAAATCGCCTAACCCCAACTGGTGGAGTCTTGCCAACAACGCATAACACGCAAAGGGACGAAATGCCCGCTGGACAAGGGGAAGTGAATTTATAGGCGGGCACTCCGCCCGTTTGCGGGAACGTTATGCGAAAGTTTTTTAACCCTTTGTACTTATAGGCGGCAATATGAATTGTTTGAAGTGCCCGATAGATAAAATGTGCAACAAGTATTACGACTGTGTTTACAAGGTGTATGCCGCAGGACTTAGGGAAGGTAAAAAACCTACGCATAACAAATCAAGTGCGCCATTTCCTAAAAGTGAAGGTATATCTATTTTAAAAAAGACCGGAGTTTGTCCGGTATGTGGGGAGTTGTCACAAGCGTAACGGCGCACATTGATCGGACGTTGGGCGAAATGCCCGTTTTAAAAACCTTATTATAGGCGGCGCAAATGCACAGCAAAACCGTATGTAGTGTTTGTGGGAAAATTATTACTCAGTGCAGGTGTATGGATTGTAATAAAACTGTAGTGTTGGCAATATGCAAAGAATGCGCCGCTAACACTATTGAAAAAAACGTGCACATCGCCCAACAAACCAAGTGCGGCTTAGAGCTTAAATCGTGAGTACACGACTTCGCACTTGGTCAAACGTTGTAAGAAATGCGGTTGGCTCTGAAAATTATAGGCCGCCGCTAAAACCAAAACCAGAAGGAGCCGTGCCGTGATAAAATTTCTTCGTTGGTGTAAAGAAAGATATTTGTGTTTATGTGGTTTTCATGGATTTTCAAACAAAGAAGACTGTCGTCGTGAGAAATGTTCTTTCTGTGGGAGTTACTTTGAAGGATACCTTAAAATTAAAGGAGAGTCAGCATGAAAGCAGATTTTGTAATAGACAACATGCCCAAAAACGCCAATCCTACTTATGATTGTGCAGCAGATGCTACCCCGTTTGTATTCAAACCAGGTAAAGATTACGATGGGTGCTGTATTGCCGCTAAAATATTAAAAGCAAAAAAAGATAAAGGAACAAAAACAAGATACACCGTACCTCTTTATCCCATTACGGAGAAAATTCTGGAACAAGTTAGTCATATCATAGGTGTAATGAGAATGAATAACTACTGGATGAAAGGCGTTGTTATGTGTATTCAAGGTGATAAAATAGGGTTGGCGTGTCACGACCCAAGATTGAAACAGAAAAAAGATGCAACCCGGATAAAGACAGCGGCGGCGGGACACTAAGGAAGCCAACCGCACGTTGTAAGAAATGCGGTTGGCTCTGAATATTAAGACCGCCGCTAAAACCAAAACAGAAGGAGGTCTCTATGGATGGTGGTAACGGATACCCTGAAGAAGATGGTAAATGGGCATTTTTAATGAATAATGAAAACCACGAGCATCGTCTATGCGCCCTTGTGGGAATTTTAGTTTTTATTGTTGGAATTTTTACAGGGATTGTACTAAAATGTTTTGTATAAGGCTGCTAAATGCGGCGGAAAAATAAGGAAGCCAACCGCACATCTTACAACACGTCGCATGGTGTTCACTTCGTAAACGGCTATACCGCTTCATAATTGGTTGGTACGTACTAAAAATCTAAAGCCAATAACACGTGAAGAGGAGCACAGAAAGATGGACTATTTTATTATTGCAAATGAAGTTATAAATAAAGCATACCCCGATTTTCATAATAAAGGTGCTGGTTGGTGGGGTATGCAAAAAATACCCAATTTCGGTATTTTGCGTGGCGCTATTGTAGCTGCACTCAAAAAAGTGGAAGGCCAAAAACTATCCAACAAACGCATTAAGAAAGAGTTAAAGCTAAAGGGCATAATACAATTAATTTAGTATAACTATTTACATACACTGATAAAGAATAATCATAAATGTCGCTGTGAATTTTTTAGACATAAAAAAAGCCTGAATTATCAGGCTTTAATATAAATAATTGCTTATTATTTAACCTACAGGAATGCCCGAAAGCATCCCCTCTTTAATCCCTGATAGATCTTTGAGACCCCCAGCCTTTAATTCTTCATATTTTTCCTGAAATACGAAATAAAGAGTCATGACAGCATCTGGAGTATCTTTCCAGGAATCTAAATCATAAGGATCTTCAATGAGTGATTGAGAAATACGAGCACCGGCTCCAATACTGACTTCCTTTACTATCTTTATATCAGGAGTTATCTGCGAGTCCATTCCCCCATCAGTAATTAGGACGACCTTTTGATGTTTAAGATGAGGACGTATTTTTGATATAGACCTTTGTTGTACTGAACCTATAGTTAATGATTCAGGTCCTGCTGAGCATAACAGATCTGATCGCCTCCCAGAACTAATTATTCCTCCAGATGTCTTTTGTTCATCGCAACTGGCTGAAGCTGATACTCCGATAGGTCCTGAGTAGCCTTTATCAGGTATCAAGGTCTCTGAAAAATTAGAAGCAGCACTATACAG
>Ga0315289_10003037_pt1 | contig 25539 bp, 29 predicted proteins | sample YL17G11_40_MG_FD_203452 | JGI IMG/M metagenome (GOLD analysis project Ga0315289, IMG submission 203452) | Sediment microbial communities from Yellowstone Lake, YNP, Wyoming, USA - YL17G11_40 | ecosystem: Environmental > Aquatic > Freshwater > Lake > Sediment | place: USA: Wyoming | collected...
CGGCTCGCAAGACGGCACGCTGGCCATCCTGGAGCGTTACAAAGACAGGCTGCGCTATGTCTCCCAGCCCGACCGCGGCGCGACAGATGCGGTGAACCGCGGTTTCCGGCTCACCCGGGGGGAAATCTTCGCCTGGCTGAGCGCCGACGACCTGTACTATCCGGGCGCCGTCCGCGCGGCCGTGGCCTACCTGCTGGCCCACCCCGAGGCGGGCGCGGTGTACGGTGAGGCTTGCTGGATCGACGCCGTCGGCAATTACCTCGGCCCCTACCCAACGCGGCCCTGCGACGCTTTACGGCTGGAGCAGGATTGCCAGATCTGCCAGCCGGCCTGTTTTGTGCGCCGCGAGGTGTTCGAATCGGCGGGCATGCTGGATACCTCGCTGCACTTTGCCTTCGATTACGACTTATGGATTCGCATCGCGCGCCGTCACCGCTTCGGCTATATTCCCGACCGCCTGGCCGCTTCGCGCATGCATCCGCAGAACAAGACACTGGTCCAGCGGCCTAAGGCGCTACGGGAATCGATGGAGGTCTTGCGGCGCCACTACTCGTATATTCCGCCGAGCTGGGTCTACACTTACTGCCGTCACTTGCTCGATCCGCGCGCCCAATGCTTGCAGCCGGTGCGTCCCTCCGCACTGGCCTACTGTCTGAGCCTGCCTGTGGGTTGGCTTCGCAATCCGCGGCGGCTATGGAGATACTGGCGGGAATGGGCTGCGCCGCTCATCGAGCGGCTGCGGCACCGGAACGCGGCCTAGCCCGTCGAGAAAGTCACGCTGGACCGCTGGCTGACGCTCGCGGCTCAGCAGGATCAACGCGTTACCGAGCCGCGACCGTGAGGGAGCGGCTTTTTCCACGGGCCGCTGGTGGTCAATCGACTGACGCGAGGGTTCACCTGACACGGACCGGCCTTCTCATGAAAGTCATGTCCCACTGCCGCGGCTGAGCCCCAGCGCGCGTATCCGCTTGTGCAGGTTGGTGCGCTCCAGGCCCAGGGCGCGGGCGGCGGCAGAGACGTTGCCGCCGGCCTCTTCCAGGGCCCGCAGGATCTGCTCGCGCTCGGCGGTGTCGCGAGCCTCGCGCAGGCTGGAGCGGGCGGCGCCGGCGGGGAGGCGGATCTCGAACGGGACCGACTCGAAGGTCAGCCGCTCGCCGGGGTTCAGAATGGCCATCCGCTCGACGATGTTCCTCAGCTCGCGGGCGTTGCCCGGCCACTGGTAACCCTCCAGGGCGGGGAAGACCTCTTCCTCGACGGTCTTGGGCTTGAAGTTGTTGCGGGCGCACAACTCGGCCAGAAAGTACTCGGCCAGGGGCCGAATGTCGGCGGGGCGCTCGCGCAGGGGCGGCACGCGGATGGGCACCACGCACAGGCGGTAGTACAAATCCTCACGAAATTGTTTCTTCGCCACCAGGGCCGCCAGGTCCCGGTTGGTGGCCGAAATCACCCGCACCGCGACGCGGATGGCCTGCTCGCCGCCCAGCCGGTGGAACTCGCCCTCCTGAAGCACGCGCAGCAGCTTCCCCTGCGCCGTCTCGTGCAGGTCCGCCACCTCGTCCAGGAACAGCGTGCCGCCGTCCGCCAGCTCGAACTTGCCCTTTCGGGTGGAGGCGGCGCCGGTGAAGGCGCCCTTCTCATGCCCGAACATCTCGCTTTCGAGCAGCTCGGTGGGGATGGCGGCGCAGTTCATCTTGACGAACGGCCCGGCGGCAAAGGGGCTGGCGCGGTGAATGTAGGCCGCCAGCAACTCCTTGCCGGTGCCGGATTCGCCCACCAGCAGCACCCGGGCGTCCGAGCGGGCCACCATGTCGGCCTGCTCGAGGACGCGGCGGAAGGCGGGACTCGGCCCGATGATCTGGGGGCCTTCGCCGACCAGCTCGCGCAGGCGCTCGTTCTCGCGGCGCAAGGCGGACTGCTCGAGGGCGTTCTTAAGCGCCAGCAGCAGGCGGTCCCGGCTGAGGGGTTTCTCGAGGAAATCGAACGCTCCGGCGCGCGTGGCGGCGACGGCGTCGGCGATGGTCCCGTGCCCGGAGATCATGACCGCGGGGGCCTGGGCGTCTTGCGACCTTACCCAGCGCAGCAGGTCGATGCCGCTGCCGTCGGGCAGGCGCACGTCCAGCAGGTAAAGGTCGGCGCGGCGGCTGTGCGGGTGGGCGTAGAACTCCGCCGCGGAGCGGCACACCGTCACCTGGTAGCCCTCGCGTTCCAGGATCAGGCGCAGGGACTGTCCGATGTTCTCTTCGTCGTCAACGACCAGGATGCGTGGCATGGCCCGTGGGCGCGCCCAGCAGGACACGGAAGCCCGCGCCGCCGAGCCGGCCCTTCACCAGCAAGATATCACCCCCCGCCAGTAGCGCGTTCTTGCGGGCGATCGACAGTCCCAGTCCCATGCCGCCCTTCTTGAAGGAGATGGTGGGGGAGAACAGCGTCTGGCGCGCCTCCTCGCTGAGCCCCGGCCCCGAGTCGTGGACCTCGAGAAACACCTGGGAGCCCTCGGCGCCGGTCACCGCCAGCACCGTCCCGCCGTCGCCGGCGGCTTCGGCGGCGTTCTCGAGCAGGTTGGTGAGGATGCCCTTCAGGAGGTCCTCGTCGGCTAGGGCCACCGGGCCGGGCTGCGCGAAATCGGTCTGGTAAGTGGCGTCGGGATGAGCGGCGCGCAGGAACGAAATGCGCTCTTCGAGGGCGGCGTTCAAGTCGAGGGCCACGGGGCGCACCGGAGGTTCAGCGGCGAACTGTGAGAACGCCCGCACGCGCCGTTCGAGGCTCTCGACTTCATCGACGATGATCCGGGCGGCCTGGGCCAGGAAAGCGGGGTCGCTTTCGCTGCGGCGGGCCAGCAGTTCCTCCATGGTCAGGCGGATGGGGGTGAGCGAGTTCTTCAGCTCGTGGGCCATCTTGCGCGCCAGGACCTGCCAACTGGCAAGCTGCGTGAGGTAGACCAGCCGGTTGCGGCTTTGCTCGAGCTGGGCGGCCATGTGGTTGAAGGCCTCGATGGCCCGGCCGACCTCGTCATCGCGGCTCACCGGGAGGCGCACGCTCAAGTCCCCGGCGGCCAGCCGCGCCAGTCCGGCGGTGAGCTGTTGGATGGGGCTGCTGATGCGGTGCGCCAGGACCATCAGGGCCGCCGCCGAGATCAGCCACACCGCCGCGGCCAGCAGCACAAAGGTGTACAGCAGGCCGCGGCGCAGGTCCCGGCCGCGGGATTCGGCGACCGCCTGCCGTGCCTGGCGGAACTGCTCGGCCAGGCGCGTCATGCTGACGGCGCCCAGGTCGCGCGAGTATACCCACGCGCCTTCGGGCCGCCGCACCAGGTAGTCGAGCCGGTTGCCATCCTCGCCGGCCAGGAGGAAACGCTCCGCTTCGCCGCTGTTGAAGAAGCGGCGCAGCTCGCCGGGCCAGCGTTCGAGCTCCGAGGCGGCGTACCGCTGGGGAGGGGTGCGTCCGGCCAGAGCGTCGTTCTTGAGGCTCTCGCGGCTGCGCTGGTAAAGCTCGCGGCCGGTGGTCTCGAGGGCCTTCGAGAGGGCGTCCAGTTGGTCGGTCGAGGAGTAACGGAGGCTGTGCTCGAGCAGGGAACTGGCGATCCACATGGTGGCCGCCACCGGCGCCAGGGTGGCCGCCACGAATACCAGGATCAGCCTGTTGCGAAGCCGGTTCACCGCGCCCGCCCGGAGGATTTTCTCAAATCCGCGAGGCGCACGGGGCCGGCCTGCGCCGTCCAGCGTTGCTGGCCGCTGCGCGTGCGGCGGCTGAACAGCTCGACCAGCCGGGCCAGGCTGACGGTGCCTTCGGCCTCGATCCCCGCTTCTTCCTTGGGGTCCTCGGTGCGCCCTTCCAGTCGGAGCCAGAAGGGCTTGTCGGCGGCCAGCCCGGTCACGGAAAGCGACAGCGCGTCGATACACCAGGCCTGGGTGGCCTCGGCGGAAAGATGGGAGGCGGGTCCGGCGGGATCCCCCAGCCGTACGACAGAGAACTTCTCCTCCCAGAGGTCGTAACTGATGACGAACCGCGCCACGTCTTTCAGCGATGCGCTGGCGGAGCCGTCGGCCGCCAGAGTCAGTTGAAACAGGAGCGCCACCGGCGCACCATTGTGCAGGCAATCAAGAACCTTCCCTGTCAGGAAGTGTAACTGTGGCGCCGCCACCCGGAGGTGGTCGTCGGCGAGGCGGGGCGCCAGCGCCTGGGCGCGGAGCGGAAGGCAGGCCACCAGACCGGCCAGCAGGCACCTGCGAGCGATCGTGGCCGTGCGCATCAGAAGATCAGCCCCGCCATGAAGACCGGCTCCGCCCGCCCGTCCTTGACCGGGAAGGCCAAGGCGATCATGAAGCCCTCGTGGCCCACGCCGACGCCGAGGGAGTGCTTCGGCGCGGCGTCCTGCCCGCGGTTCCAGATGGCTCCGGCGTCGTAGAAGGCGCGGAAGGCACGGAAGCTGTACTGGAGAGCGTTGTGCGCCATGCGAGTGCCGCCCAGCGGCGCCAGGTCGAACTTGTTCCAGCCGCGCAGGGTGTAACTGTTGCCCAGCGAGAAGCGTTCGAACAAGGGCGCGCGACCGGTCAGGACACCCGCGGTGAAGTTACTCTCCAGCCGGTTCTTGCCGCGGGCTAAGCGGTAGCGGAAGTCCCAGAAGTGGCGGGCGTAGCCGAAGTCGCTCGAGAGGGTCCGGGTGGCCGCGCGCAGGCTGTAACCTGCCTCCAACCGGTGCCTGTTGGCGACCGAATCCTCCAACTGCCGATCATAGCGCAGAGTTGTCACGACAGCGTTGGAGGCTTCGGTGCGCGCGGCCGGGAATTGGGTCTGCAAGCGCTGGAAGCTGGTTCCCACGGTGAGCTGCAACCCCCGCGCGGGCAGCAGGGTCAGAGTAGGCTCGAAGTTCTGGCGCGTGCGGTAGATGCCGGGCACCTCCGGCGACCGCCTGAGTGCCACGAGCGTGGTGCGGTTCCAGATCTGGTGGTAGCTTTCGAACTGGAAGCCCAGGGCGGCGTGGCTGGTACCCAGGCGCAGCCGCCGGTAGCCCGCCCGGATGCCGGCGAACCGCTCCAGCAGGTCGTCGGCATTGCTTACCACGCCGAAGCTGAAGCGGTTGTCACCTTTGTCGGGAACGCTGATCTCGGCGGTTCCGCTCCAGCCTTCCTTCGAGTGATAGAGCGCCTGGTTGGTTACCATGTTGAAGCCGATCTCGTGGCGGGCCACCACGAACACCACCTTGACGTGCTCGGGCTGGACGCCCCGGCGCACCTTGTGGAAGATGCTCCGGCCGGGAAACTCGCTGCGCAGGCGCTTGAGCAGGCGGTCCACGGCGCTTTGGTCGAACTTCTCGCCGGCCATCTTGTTCATGTCCTCGCGCAGCGGCTTGCTGAGCTTGGCTTCCTCGATCCCGCTGATCTCGACGGCTTCGACCGTGTAGCGGGAGTTGACGTTGAGCTGCGGCTGCCGGTCATGCGTGGCCGCGAGCAGGGTGGGCAGCAGCAGTGCTAGAAACCACAGACGCTTCATATGCCCGCTGTCTGTGCAATCCCCCTGCCAAACCGAACTGCTTCGTTTTCAGCAAGTTAAGCGCCCGTTACCTGTGCCGGTGGTTCACAGGTGTGGTGCGGGACAAAAGCCGATAGGCTACCCCGTCCCCTTTTTCCTTGTAGCTCGGTACAATGTGTTCCCAGGCGCGCCTGCTCGACCCCAAGGACCCGCACCAGCCGGAGACGCTGGACTGCCACCCGCTGGTGCGCGAGCATTTCGGCGAGAAGCTCAAGGCGGTCGCCCCCGCGGCCTCCTGACTCGCGCCCAACTCCACCGCCTCCGCCGCGACTTCCCCCGCGCCCAGCGCGACCTCGACGAAGCCTTCCTCATCAGCACGCGCGGCCCGATGCGCCTCCACGAAGCCGACTGCCGCCTCGAACAGGCCCGCCTCTCGCTCGCCACCAGCGACCCCGCCCGCGCCCGTGCCAGTCGCGATGCCGCCCGCGCCCTCATCCAGCAGACCGGCTACCACCGCCGCGACGCAGAACTCGCCGAGCTCGAGCAGCAACTGAGCTGACGCACTCTGAATGGCAAACCCGTCGGTCAGGTACGGGTGTCCTGCAAGGTGAGTTGATGCTCCGCCGGTGACAGCCTGTCCCTGAGGCGCCGCTGGGCTTGTTGAATCTGCCCCGGGTGGCAGCGTTGGAGAAGCTCACGCAGATCCTGTTCGGACGACAGCTTGTAGAAGGTCTTGTCGGGGGCGAGGTACACGAGGGTCTTTTTCCCTGCGCGGATGAGGTTGTGAATGTTGTTCAGAGTCCCCGTGCTCTTGCCGTCCCACAGCATAACCCCACACTTGGCGTCCTGGGCCATGGCAAGGTCCTTCGCGGTGCAGTAGGCGAAGTCCCGCCTCGCATCAGGCATCCTCACCCTTCGGGTTTCCCACCCCCCCACGTTGTTGCGGCAGTTGTCCATGCAATAGACGACCACCTTCTGATAGCTGCCATCGGCCAAGTGCCGTTGGACTGCCTTGTCGGCGCCGTTTGCATCGCCAACCAAGATCGTGCAGCCGCGGCTGATCAGGTCGTTCAGCTTCTCCCGAACCAGGGAGTTCAACCGCGACACCGCTCTTGATCCCCCGATGAAAACGGTTGTCATAGCAGATCGCCCAGAGGTGACCGTTGAGTGTCGAATACCGGGTGCCCGTAAGCGTTGTACCCGAGGAGAGTGCTGCCGGTGGTGTGCACGTCCAGTGCGTAGCCCTCAACCCACGGGCCGCGAAGCTTCCTCGGACTGATCTTGACCGCCATGTACCAAACACCAGTCTAGTCCCTGCGCGTGCCGCGCGTCCCGCCCAGACGCCCTGAGTTGAAGCTCCCAGGCCGGCGGTCAGCCTTCTTCCTCCGCCTCGGAGGGGGTGTAGTAGTCGTCCCCCTCGGGCGTGGGTTCCTCGGGCTCGATCTCGGGGGCGGCCGGTATCTTACCCTTGCCACGCCGCCCCTGCTGCGGGGGCTGGTCGGAGTACCAGCCGGCATCGCCGGGAACCGGATCTACGCGCACCGCCATGGATGTCGCCCTGGGTTGCTCTCAACCCAGACTCCACCTTATCGCTGCATCGGCGGAAGGGCTTCAGAAGATTAGCCCCGGCCCTGCTGCTTCAGCCGCTCGGCGAACTGGTTGGCCCGGCGAAAGGCCTCCGCGGTGCGCTCGGAGCCGAGCGTGGCCCGCAGTTCGTCCAGTTGGGCGATGCAGGCGTCGAGGGCGGCTTCCACGGCCTTCCGGTTGGTCTCCAGAATATCGCGCCAGATCTCGTAGGGGCTGGCTGCCAGGCGGGTGGTGTCGGCCAAGCCGGGGCCGGCCACCTGGAGATCCTGCGGCCCTGGCAACCGCGCAGCCAAGGTGGCCGCCAGCGCGGTCGAAAGCAGTTGCGGCAGATGCGAGGTGAAGGCCACGATGCGGTCGTGCTCCTCGGGCGGGAGGACCGCGGGTAGGGCGCCGATGGCGCGCAGCCACCTCAGGAACTCGCGCGCCGCCGGGGTCTCCAACTCTGAGGGATCGACCGGCGTCAGCACCCAGGTGCGACCGGCGAAGAGGCTCGCCTCCGCCTCTGCCGCCCCTCGGCGCTCCTTGCCGGCCATAGGGTGGCCGCCCAAGAACTGGCCCCGGCGAATGGTCCCCCGCGCGTGCGCGATGATCTGTGCCTTGGTGCTGCCTGCATCGGTGACCAAGCTGCCAGGCCGCACCCACTCATCCAGCGCCCCCAGCGTTTCCAGGATCCGCCGGATGGGTTGAGACAGGAAGACCAGGTCGGCGCGCCCGACCGCCGCATCGAGCGGCAGGGCCTCGTCAATGGCGCCGCGCACCAGCGCCTCTGCCAGGGCGGCCTGCGAGCTGACGCCCAGGATGCGCCCGCCGAAGCCGGCCTTGCGGAGAGCCAGGCCGAACGAGCCCCCGATCAGCCCGACCCCGACGATGGCGACCGTCTCGAACATGGGCGGCCTAGATGCTGCGCCCCACCGCCGGGGCGATGATGCGCAGTTGCGCCATCAGCTCCTCGAACTGCTCGGGCCACAGCGACTGCGCGCCGTCGCTCAGGGCGTGGTCGGGGTCATGGTGGACCTCGATCAGCAGGCCGTCGGCGCCCGCCGCCACCGCCGCGCGGGCCATGGGCAGGACCTTGTCGCGCCGGCCGGTCCCGTGCGAGGGGTCGGCGATGATGGGCAGGTGGGACAGCTTCTTCACCACCGGGATGGCGGCGATGTCCATGGTGTTCCGGGTGTAGGTCTCGAAGGTGCGGATGCCGCGCTCGCACAGGATGACGTTGTAGTTGCCCTCGGCCAGGATGTACTCGGCCGCGAGCAGCAGCTCTTCGATGGTGGCCGAGATGCCCCGCTTGAGCAGCACCGGCTTGGCCTGGCGGCCCACCTCGCGCAGCAGGTTGTAGTTCTGCATGTTGCGCGCGCCGACTTGCAGGATGTCGGCGTAGGCGGCCACCATGGCCACCTGGGCCGCGTCCATTGCCTCGCTGACCGCCAGCAGGCCGTGGCGGTCGGCGGCCTCGCGCAGCAATGCGAGGCCCTCCTCGCCCAGACCCTGGAAGGTGTAAGGGGAGGTGCGCGGCTTGAAGGCGCCGCCGCGGATCACGCGGGCGCCGGCGCGGGCCACCCGCTCGGCGATGCGCATGACCTGGTCGCGGTTCTCGACGCTGCACGGCCCGGCCATCACCACCACGCGCGGGCCGCCGATATCGACCTCCCCGACGCGCACCACCGTGCCCGCCGGCCGGAAGTGCCGGCTGGTCAGCTTAAAGGGCGACATGATGCGGCGGGCTTCCTTGACGCCCTCGATGACCTCGAAGTCCGCCGGATCGACCCGCTCGGCCGGGCCCACCCCGCCCAGCAGCGTGTGCACCACCCCGGTGGAGCGGTGCACGCTGAAGCCCAGGGTCACCATGCGGTCAATGACCGCCTGGATCTGGGCCTCCGTGGCGCCTTCTTGCATTACGACAAGCATGTGGACCGTCCTCGGCTACGTCTCCCTTCCGTCACGTTCGAGCATCCTCAGCCGCTGTACGTTGCGCATCTCGTCGATGATGCGCTCGAAGACCCGTCGCACGCCCTCGGCGGTGAGCGGCCCGACGTTGTTCCCGGTCACGTTGCGGAAGACCTCGTCCTCGCGCCGGGGCTCGTAAATGGGCAGGTCCAGATCCTGCTTGATGCGCCCGATCTCCTCGACGATCCGGGTGCGCTGGTTCAACAGCTCGAGGATCTGCCGGTCCAGCCGGTCGATGCGATCGCGGCAATCCGCCAGGGCCTTCCACGCAGCCTCCTGGGACAGGTCACTCATGGGCGCGCTCCCTGACGGTCGCGGCTCGGTTTGAATCCACTCTTCAACTGGTGTGCCAGGGTTTCCAGATCTGTCTCCAGAGCGTCGCCGCCGCGCTCGATCAGGCGGACGAAGGCGCTCCCTACCACCACCCCGTCGGCCAGGCGGCCGGCCTCGGCCACCTGCTCCGGACGCGAGATCCCGAAGCCCACCGCCAGCGGCAGGTCGGTGACCCGGCGCATGGCGGCGGCCAGCTCGGCCGCCGAAGCGGCCAGGGACGCGCGCTCGCCCGTCACGCCCGTCCGTGAGACCAAGTATACGAAGCCGCTCGAGTACTGCGCCACCAGCCGGAGGCGGCGCTCCGGGCTGGTCGGGGCGGCCAGAAAGACGGTGTCCAGATGGTGCGCCCGCATAACCTCGACGTAGCCGCGGGCTTCTTCGACGCTCAGGTCCGTCAGCAGCAGGCCATCCACGCCAGCGGCGGCCGCATCCCGCGCCAGGGCCTCGAGCCCGTAGCGCAATACCGGGTTCAGGTAGGTGAACAGCAGCAGGGGGATCTCGGATGCCCGCCGGATCTGGCGCGCCACCTCGAGCACGCCGCGCAGGCTGGCGCCCGCCTTAAGCGCCCGCTCGGAGGCGCGCTGGATGACCGGGCCGTCGGCGATCGGGTCGGAGAAGGGCACGCCCAGCTCGACCAGATCCACGCCGCCGCGCGCGAGGGCCGCCACCAGCGAGGGAGTCTGCTGGAGCGAGGGGTCGCCGGCGGTCAGGTAGCCGATCAGGGCCTTGGCGTCCGCCGGCCGTAGCGCGTCGAACAAGCGGCTGATCCTGGAGGCGGGGGTCATGACGGGTCGAGCTCGGGGAAGTTCTGGCGGTAGATATCGATGTCCTTATCCCCGCGTCCTGAGAGGCTTACCAGGAAAACCTCATCTTTTGCCTGAGATGCGCGGCGGACCGCCTCCGCCACCGCATGTGCCGACTCGAGGGCCGGAATGATGCCCTCGGTACGGCTCAGCTCGCGCGCCGCCTCGAGCGCCTGGCGGTCGTCCACCGCGACGTATTGGGCGCGGCCTTGATCGTGCAGCCAGGCGTGCTCGGGGCCGACGAGGGCGTAGTCGAGGCCCGCGGAGACGGAGTGCGTCAGCGCGACCTGTCCCTCGGCGTCCTGGAGCAGGTAGCTGAAGCAGCCATGCAGCACGCCCGGGGCGCCGCCGGCGAAGCGGGCGGCATGGTCGCCGAGGCTGGAACCCCGTCCACCGGCCTCGACGCCCACCAGGCGGACTCCCGGGTCGGGGACGAAGGCGCTGAAGATGCCGATGGCGTTGCTGCCGCCGCCCACGCAGGCGAAAACCGCGTCGGGCAGGCGGCCTTCGGCTTCGAGGATCTGGCCGCGGGCTTCCTGGCCGATGACGCTCTGAAAGTCGCGGACCATCAGGGGGTAGGGGTGGGCGCCGAGGGCGGAGCCCAGCAGGTAGTAAGTGCCGGCGACGTTGGTGACCCAGTCGCGCATGGCTTCGCTGATGGCGTCCTTGAGGGTGCGGCTGCCGGCGGCTACGCCCTCGACGCGCGCACCCAGCAGGCGCATGCGGAAGACGTTGAGCCGCTGCCGGGCCATGTCCTCCTCGCCCATGTAGACCACGCACTCGAGGCCGAACAAGGCGCAGACTGTGGCGGTGGCCACGCCGTGCTGGCCGGCGCCGGTCTCGGCGATCACCCGCCGCTTGCCCATGCGGCGCGCCAGCAATACCTGGCCGAGGCAGTTGTTGATCTTATGCGCGCCGGTATGGAGGAGGTCCTCGCGCTTGAGGTAGATGCGCGCGCCGCCCAGGGCGCGGCTCAGGCGGGCGGCCAGGTACAGCGGCGTGGGCCGCCCGGCGTAAGTTCCGAGCAGCTTCTCGAGTTCGGCCCGGAAGTCCGGATCCTGCCGCGCCGCCCAGTAGGCTTTCTCGAGTTCCTCGAGCGGGGCCATCAGGGTCTCGGGGACGAAGCGTCCGCCGTAGGGTCCGAAATGTCCTCCGGCGTCCGGCAGTGAGCTCATGTTTCGGCCTCCGAGAGAGCGGCGTGGATGAACCGGGTCATAAGGGCGTAGTCCTTGCGTCCCGGCGCCGCTTCGAGGCGCGAGCAGGCGTCCACGCCCCAGGGGCGTGCGGCGCGGATGGCCTCGCGGACGTTGTCCGCGTCCAGGCCGCCGGCCAGGATCAGCTTGCGGGCGGCGCCACGCGTCACGGTCCAGTCGAAGGTCCGGCCGGTGCCGCCGTGCTGGTCGGGCTGAGCGGTGTCCAGCAGAAAGGCTTCCGCGGCGGGCCAGGCCTCAAGTTGCCGCAGGGTGAAGTGGGGCCCGACGGGCAGCGCCTTCCAGACGCGGACTCCCGCGGCTAGCGCCTGGGTTCCGTGGAGTTGCACCACGTCCAGCCCCAAGCGGCCGGCCAGGGCGGTGACGCGCTCGGGAGGCTGGTTGACGAAGACGCCGACCTTGGAGATGCCCGCCGGCAGAGCGGCGAGGATGGCGGCGGCCGCCTCCGGCGTGACATACCGCGGGCTGCCGGGGTAGAAGTTGAAGCCCAGGGCCGAAGCTCCGGCCTCCGCAGCGGCCAGGGCGTCCTCGCGGTTAGTGATCCCGCAGATCTTGACGATCACCGCAGCAGTTCCCGCAACGCCTGCGCCGGGTCGCGTGACCGCATCAAATGCTCGCCCACCAGGAAGGCGTCGTAGCCGGCCTGGCGCAGCTTATGCACGTCCTGGGCAGAGCGGATGCCGCTCTCGCTCACCTTGATCAGACCCGTGGGAATCTTCTCCGCCAGCCGCAAGGAGGTCCCCAGGTCGTCCTTGAAGGTGCGCAGGTTGCGGTTGTTGACCCCGATGAAATCCGCGCCGGAGGCCAGTGCGGCGCACAGTTCCAGCTCGTCGTGCACCTCGACCAGGGCCGCCATGCGGAAGCGCCAGGCATACTCGCGCAACTGGCGGAGACGCTTTTCGGGAAGGATGGCGGCGATGAGCAGGACGGCGTCGGCGGAGTAGGCGGCCGCCTCGGCGACGTGGTACTCGTCGATGGTGAAATCCTTCCGCAGCACGGGCAGGCCGACGGCGCCGCGCGCCAGGCACAGGTCGTCCAAGCTGCCCAGGAAGAACTTCTCGTCGGTCAGCACGGAGATGGCCGCGGCGCCCCCGTCCTCGTAAGCCCTGGCTATGGCGGCCGGGTCGAGCTGGTTGGCGAGGACTCCCTTGCTGGGAGAGGCGCGCTTGACCTCGGCGATGATGGCGGGTTCGCGGTCCAGCAGGGCGGCGCGGAAGTCACGGCGCGAGGGGCGGGTCTCCTCGCCCAGCAACTCGAGCTCATGGCGGGACACCACGACGCCGGCCATTTGGCTGCGCTTGTAAGCGACAATCTGGGCCAGAAGGTCGGGCAGATCCGGGCGCATGGTCTTAAAGTCGCTCTATGGTAGCACGCAGCGCGGATCAGGGTGCGACGGGCATTCCACCGGCCGGGGCGGCAATCGCCAACTGGCGGTTGTCAGTGAGGAATACCAGGTGCCCTTTCAGGGGTCCCAGGGATGGAGACGTTCGCGCCGCGTCCAGGCGAGTGCCCTGTCCACGTCACCGGGTTTCAGGTTCTTGGGCCGCGGCAAGCCCGCCACTGCCCGGTCCCAGGATGCGGGCTTCGCTCCAGCCGGCTTCGGCCAGCAGGCGGGGATCGCGCGTGCTGAGGACGACTTGGTAGCTCTCGCGCTCGGAGGGGACCAGCGGGGGCTTGCCGGGCGCGCAGGCCACCAGCGCCAGCAGCTTGAGCACATCGTAGACGTCGCCCATGGCCGGCATGGCGAGGTCGAACTCCTGCGAGCGCAGACGGAGCCGCTGGCCGCGCTCGGCGACGCGCCAGGCCAGGAACGCGCAGCAGTCCACGGCCTGCTCGAACCAGCCCTCCGCGCCGGCGGGCACGTCCAGGTCCAGGAAGAGCTCGAGCTGGCGCTCTTCCTCGCGGACGAACTCGCGCACCTGGAGCGAGCCGGTGTGCGCGGTGGCCTTCCAGTCCACGTGGCGCGCGCTCTCGAGAGCTTCGTAAGGGCGGATGCGGTAGAAATCGTGGCCGCGGCCGCGCTGGTACACCTCGATGTCCCCGCGGATGGAGGCCAGCAGTTCCTCGAAGCCCGCCTGCGGCTGGATGGAAGGGTACACCAGAGCCTGGCGGCGCAGGGCCACGTCGGCGCGCCGCTCGAGGAACCCGAAGGGGAAGAGGGTCGAGAACCGAAAGGCGTTCTCGCCGTGCGGGCCGCGCTGGGGGAACGTCACTTCGACGGTCTCCTCGAGCACCGCGCCGCCGGGCAGGAGGGGGAAATAGAGCGGCGAGAGCACGCTGCCGGCCACGCCGGTCAGGTGTACGGAGAACGCCGGCACCAGGCGCTTCGAGTTGCGGACCCAGACCCGCGCGGCCACCTTCTGGCGGGCCGCGATGTGCTCGGGCAGCAGGAAATCGAGCTCGAGGCCGGCCAGCGACAGGCGACCCAGGAAGTTCGAGACCAGCAGCATGGCCAGCATGGTGGCCAGGATCAGAAACAGCAGGTTGTTGGCGGTCAGCAGGGCGGCTGTGCCCACCGCCACGGTGCCTCCGAGGAAGACCCAGCCGCCCCGCGTGATGCGGCGGCGCGGGGCGCGCTGCCGCATCCACAGCCGGAGCCGCCCGAGGGTCTGCATTCGAATCAAGCTGCGGGCGCGAACGGCCACTGCCGCTGCTGGCGCGCCATCACCAGGTAGACGCCGGCGCCCACCAGCAGGGTGAGCAGCCCGAACAGGATGAACTTGAGACCGAGCGAGGAGAACACGTAAAGATACCCGGCCAGCGAGACCAGCGGCGGCAGCGGGTACAGCCATAGCTGGAAGGGCCGCTGGATGTCGGGCCGCTTGCGCCGGATAAGGAACAGGGCAATCACCTGAAGGTTGAACTGGATGACGATGCGCGCCCCCATCAGGGCCAGGATGACGTCCTGCAGGGAGAAGAAGCTGGCGAGGATGGCGCCGATTCCCATCAGCAGCAACGCGCGGTGGGGGAACTCCTTGGTGGGATGCAACCTGGCGAACCAACGCAGGAAGACTCCGTCCTGGGCGGCGGCGTAAGGCACGCGCGAGTAGCCCAGCAGCAGGGCGTAGAGGGAAGCGAAGGCGGTCACGATGATCAGCCCGGAGAGTACGTAGCCGGCCCACGGCCCGTAGACCCGGCCCATGAACACCGAGCCGATCGACTCCGAATTCATGCCTTCCCGCCAGGGCACCACGCCGATGAAGCCGAAGGCAATGGCCACGTCGATGAGCGTCACTCCGAGGATGGAGTAGACCACGGCGCGGGGAATGGTGCGTCCGGGTTCTTTGACCTCCGCGCCCAGGTAGCAGACCTGGTAGTAGCCCAGGAAGAGGTAGAGCACGTTGGCGGTGCCCTGGCCGAGCCCTTGCAGGAAGTTCATATTGAACTGCCAGGCGTTGGGCGGCAGGTCAAAGGCCACGGCGGGATTGAAGCGCACGATGCCCGTCAGCACCACCCAGCCGGCAGTGACGATCATGGCGATCCACAACCAGAGCATGACCTTGGCGATGTCGGTGATCTTCCGGTACAGGACGATGATCAGCACCACGCCCACGCCCGCGGCCGCCAGTTTCATCTGGAAGTCGGTCATGGTGGGCCAGAAGACCTTCAGGTACTGCACCAGGCCGATGTTGCCGCTGGCGATCTCCAGCGGCCCGGCGAACAGCAGTTGCCAGGTGAACAGGAAGGCCAGCATGCGGCCCCAGGTGCGGGGGCCGAAGCCCTCGCGGATGAAGACGTAGGTGCCGCCTGCGGCGGGCAGCGCGGCGCCGAGTTCCGCGACCACCAGGCCGTCGGCCAGGGCGATGAGCACGCCCACCAGCCAGGCCAGGTAGGATTGGGGGCCCCCCAGGGCGTGCAGGATGAGCGGGATGGTGATGAAGGGGCCAATCCCCACCATGTTGGACATGTTGATGGAGGTGGCATTCAGGACACCGAGCCGGCGATGCAGTGCGGGCTGGGATGCTTCGGACATGACAGAGTAGGCTACCACGTTTGTGAGGCGCGCGACGGGGTCCGCTTTGAATTTCCGCCCCAGTAGGTGGCATCATATAGCTCGGAGGTTGCATGCGAGTCATCTGGTTGCTGCTGGCGGCCGGGCTGGGCCTGGCCGGGCCGTGGAAACCGCTGTACAACGGCAAGGATATGACGGGCTGGGTGATGGTCGGGCCCGGCCGCTTCGTCATCGAGGACGGCCTGCTGAAGACCGAGGGCGGCATGGGCCTGCTGTACTACGCCGGCGAGAAGCTGGGCGGCTGCACGCTGCGGGTGGTCTACAAGACGGCCTCGCCGCAGGCCAACTCGGGTGTCTTCATCCGGCTGCCCGAGCCGCCCCAGGATCCCTGGTACGGGGTGCACAACGGCTACGAGGTGCAAATCGACGCCGGAGGCGACGACTGGCACACCACCGGCGCGCTGTACTCGCTGAGCAAGGTCTCGGGACGTGCCCAGCAGCCCGCGGGCGAGTGGAACACCATGGACATCGTGCTTCAGGGCCAGAAGACCATCGTCATCCTCAACGGCCAGCCGGTGAACGAGTTCGGCGGCGACCAGCCCGTACCGCCGCGCAAGATGTGGTACGAGCCGGTGCGCGGGCCACGCCCCGACGCCGGCTACATCGGTCTTCAGAACCACGACGCGCGCTCGGTGGTCTACTTCCGCGAAGTGAGCGTGAAGAAGCAATAGCCTGTGACGGGAACCTTTCGTCGCGAAACTGCGTAGTCCAGTGGCGAGGGCGGAAGCGTGATGACCTTTGTGCTGTGGCTGATCCTGCTGGTGGTGTGCTGGCCGCTGGCGCTGGTGGCGCTGGTGCTCTATCCGCTGGTGTGGCTGCTGCTGCTGCCCTTCCGGATCGTGGGGATCGCCGTGGGCGGGGTGCTGCAACTCTTGTGGGCCATCGTGACCCTGCCGGCGCGGGTATTGGGCGGGCTGGGGCGCTAGGCCAGCTTCGCCGTGAGGAGCCACTTCAGGACGCCGCGGGGGGCGGCGGTTTTCGGGTCCGCGTCGATGCGGATCAGGGCGCCTTTCTTGAGGTCGATCTTCAGGGTGGGCGCGTTCAGCAGGTAGGCCGCGGTGGCGCTCAGCAGGGGCTCGTGTCCCGAGAGCAGGACGGCGGTTTCGTCCGGGCGGGAGCGGAGTTCGGCCCACAGGGCCGGCGGGGAGGAGCCGGGGGCGAGCGCGGGGGTCCGCACGACCTGGCCGTGGTAGCCCAGGACTTGGGCCGCGATCTCGGCGGTTTCGAGGGCCCGGAGGTAGGGGCTGGTCAGGATGAGCGAGGGCGCTACCTGGGCCTTGTCCGCCCGCAGCAGAATCCGCCGCAGCTTGAGCTTGCCGTCTTCGGTGAGAGCGCGCTGCGCGTCGGCGCGGCCCGGCCGGGGCTCCTCGGCGATTCCATGGCGCAGGATGTAGATCTCCACGGCCGGTTCACCGCCGCCGCGCGCGGCCGTTCATCAGGGCGGAGATGTGACGCTTCAGCTCCGCGAAGATGTCATGGGCGGGGCGACTGGCGTCGAGGATGGTGAAGGAGTAGGACTTGGCCATGGCGTCCAGGGCGCGGATCACGCGGCTCTGGTAGCGGACGAAGCTCGCGTGCATGTCGCTGCCCAGGCGGACGTCCATCCCGCTCTCCCAGTAGTCGAAGGCCCCGCGGCCCAGCACCACCCGCCGGACCAGTTCCTCAACCCGCGCCCGCAGGTAGTAGACCGCGTGGGGCGCCAGGGCGAAGCCGGCCACGCGCTCGATCCAGCGCCGGTCTTCGCCGCGGGCCACCGCGCGCGCCATCTGGGAGAAGATGTAGCGGTCGGTCAGCACCACGAAGCCGGCCCGCAGCGCGGGGATGATCTCGTTCTCGAGCCGGTCGGCGAAATCCGTGGCGTAGAACAAGGTCATGGTGATGGGGCCCAGGGTGTTGCCTTGCTTGGCCTGCTGGATCCCTTTGCCGGCCAGGGCGGAGCGGGCCATGCCGGTGTGCAGCACGGCGTGTCCCTCCTGCTCGAGCCAGCCGTGCAACTCGGTGATCTGGGTGCTGCGGCCCACCGCGTCCGGACCCTCGATGACGATGAGCTTCCCGTGCAGCTCCGAGCAATCCACGCCCGGGATCGGCTCGCTATAGAACTGAAGAGGCTCGCGCGGTTTCATCCCTCGTGCCCTCCGGGAGGCGAAGCACCTGGCTTTCGAGGGCCTCGCCCAGCACCTTGACGACGATCTCCCGCATCTGCTGCTGCTGCTCCTCGATGGAGAGCGCGGCGTCGATCACGTGAAAGTCCATCTCCTCGGCCATGCCGTCGTACTCGTCCAGGATGCGCCCCTGGAAGATGCGGAAGCTCTCTTCGACGTCCCGGCTGAGACCCAGGTCCATGCCGGCTTCATAGTACTTGATGGCGTTGCGCCCGCCCAGGATGCGGCCGAGGGCCACGTCCAGGGGCACGCGGAAGTAGAAGCACAGGTCGGGGCGCAGGGCGAAGCTGTAAAGGTTGCGCACCCAGCGCCGGCTGACGCCGCGGGCCACGTCGCGCGCGAACGCGGTGTAGGCGTAACGGTCCGCGCAGACGATGGCGCCGGCCTTCACCAGCGGCAGGATGTAGCTTTCCATGCGGTCGGCGAAGTCGGTGGCGTGGATCAGGCTGAAGGTAGTGGGCGTGAACATCTCCTTCTTCTTGCCGCGGCGCGTGGTGCGCTGCACCAGCGGCGAGGAGTTCCACTCGCTGAAGGCCACGGCCAGCCCCTGCGAGCGCAGCCAGTGGCTGAGCAGGGAGAGCTGGGTGGACTTGCCGGAGCCGTCGATGCCTTCGACGACGATGAGTTTCCCTTTGTATCGGTTGGGCAACAGAAGAGGCATAATGCCAAAGGCAGCTAGGCACTATTATAGTCTGTTGGTATGGCCCGCTACGCGGCGATCGACCGGCCGGTCCGCAAATACGCCCTGGAGCAGACGGAGGCGCGGCTGCGGCGGTTCGCTTACCAGATGGGCCGCACCGGCACGCGGGCGGAGGCCGACGCGATTCACGACCTGCGGGTCTCGATCCGCCGCCTCTCCCAGTGCCTGCGGGCCTTCGGAGCGTTCTTGCCGCGCGGCAAGGTGAAGAAGGTTCGCCGCGGGCTCAGGTCCCTGATGAACCTGGCTGCCGAAGTGCGCAACTCGGACGTGGCCCTGGGGCTGCTCTCTCGTGCCGGGGTGGCGGCGAAGTCGCCCGTCGCCGGGAGCTTGCGCCGGCGGCGTCTGGAGGCGGAGCAGGCGTTGCTGGGGTGGATCAAGCAGTGGCAGCGGCGGGACCTCTCGCGCAAGTGGCGCGCGCAGTTGGAGCTATAACCCGTGGCCAGAGGCAACTTCCAGTGGGATGAAGCCGCCGGCGTGGCGCAAAGCGCCCACCGCAGGTTGCCGGGACTCGCCGAGGCGTACTTCCGGCAGGGCCGCAAACTGACCGGCGCGCCGGCCTCGCCCCAGGCGCTGCACCGCTTCCGGCTGCAGACCAAGCGCCTGCGCTACACCCTGGAGCTGTTCCGGGCTTGCTACGGGCCGGGTCTGGATACCCGCCTGGCGGGCTTGCGTCAGATCCAGCAGTATCTGGGCGAGATCAACGACTGCGCGGTGACCGGGCAACTGCTGGCCGGCCAGCTTCCACCCAACGCTCCGCTACGGGCGCGCATGGAGCGCTTCCTGCGGGCGCGGGCCATCCAAAAGATCTGCCAGTTCAACCGGTTTTGGCGGGAGGTCTTCGACCGGTCCGGAGAGGCCGAGCGCGCGGTGAACTACCTGGCGCGGCGGACTTCGGTGGGGCGGTTGCTCAGACCGCGCGGGGCGCCGGCGCGTCCGGCGCGGTGATGGCCGGCCGGAACGCCTACCGCTTCTCCATGAGGGCGACGAGCTGGCCGAAGTTCTTCTCTTTGGCCAACGCCATGGGCGACTTGCCGGCGCGATCGGGCCGGTTCGGCTCGGCCCCCTTTTCGAGCAGAACCGAGGCGCAGTTGCCCCACCCCCCGATGGCGTACGGCAACGCGGTCCGGTGGTCGCCATCCAGCGCATCTTTGTCGGCGCCAGCATCCAGCAGCAGTCCGCATATTTCCTGGTTGTCCATGGGCCCCACGCCCAGGTGGAGCGGCGTCTGCTGCCGGGCATTGCGCGCGTTCACCGCCGCCCTCGCCTGGAGCAGTTCCTTGACCGTGCCCGCGTAGTGATGGCTGACGGCCAGAGGGTGACCTTGTTGCCGTTCAGATCGAGCCGGTACTCGCCGGGCTTCAGTTCGATGCCCGCCGCAACCGACGGCTGGTAGAACGTCACCCCACAGGTCTTGCCGCAGGCCACCGCCAGCGCCAGCACCCGAAAGGCCAACAGTTGCCCGGAAAGGTGCGCAGCCAGATCGGGGACGCCGCGGACGGCAACGCCGAGATCTATCTCAACGGCGTCTACCACTGGTTCCGCAAGGGCGAGCTGGTGCGGAAGGCCGGCTACGTTCACACGATCCTGCTGCTCGGGTTCGACGTCTACTGCCAGCCTCCGGAAAGAACCATCGCCCGCGCCCTGGAGGCGCCGTTCGATCTGGACCGGATTCACCAGACCACCTGGAAGGGGCGCCCCGTGTGCGTGGTCGGGGCGGCCAAGGGAGACGAGACCAGCAACCAGTTCTGGGTCGATAAGGAGCACCTTTACCACGTGCGCGAGATCCGGCGCGTGGGCCAGAATCTCCGGGAGGTCGAGCTCGGCCGGTACGAACGCCTCGGCGGCGGCTGGATCGCGACCGAGCTGATCTTCAAGCGCAACGGGGAAGTCGCCACGACCGAGGAATACCTCACCTACGGGCTGCTGGAGAGCATCCCCGCCGAGACGTTTGATGTCCGGGCCTTGAACCCGCGTCCCTGAACAGTGGGGGCCGGGTGTACGGAGCCTGCGGACCAAGCCTGCCGGCCCCCACCACGACGCCCGCTTGGGAGCGAGCCAGGGGAGCCCGACGACCCGGAGTAGACCGGAACGCCAGGGCGTCCGCGCTCATGCTGGCGCCTCCACTTGCCGATGAGTAGGGATGAAGTGAGCCGCGGCACCAGTATTGTGCGCGGGGATACGAGGAGTCGGCGTGGTGTTTGGCCGGGCCAGCAGGGACCTTCGGCTGGCCCATCGGTCGGTCAGCCGGTGGGCGGTCGTGGCAGCGGGGGTGTTCTCCCTGCTGGCCCTGCTGATTTCTTGGGACTTCGCCCGATATGACCGGCGGCTCAAGGAACGCGAGTTCCAGACCGAGGTCGGGGCGATCAGTCAACTGATCCAGGCACGGATCGAGACGCACGCACAGGCGCTGGTGCACCTGGCCGCTCGCTGGGCCTACTCCCGGCAACAGACCGCAGAATGGTGGGCGAAGGAGTCCAGCCTGGTTCTGGGACATTTTCGCGGCTTTCAGGCCGTCGGGTGGGTAGACGCCGCCTCCCATGTGAGGTGGATCGCCCCGCTGGAAGGACACCAGGCGATCGCGGGCCTCGATCTCAACTCGGGGCCGCGCCAGCGGCGCGCGGCGGAGACCGCCCGCGCCACGCGCCAGCCTCAGACTACCGGCCAGCTCGACGTGGCGCCGGGCGGCCAGGGCTTCTACATCCTGGCGCCCATCTTTCGCGGCGAGCAATTCGAGGGTTTCATCCTGGGGTTCTTTCGCTGCCAGGCGATGCTGGATCAGGTGCTCCCGCAGCACCTGGAGCGCGGGTACGGCCTGCTTCTTCAGGAAGGCCAGGAGACGGTCTACCGCCGCGGCGAGCCGGCCGGGGCAGCCACCCGGCCGTGGTTGCGACGGGCCGACGTCCAGTTGCCCGGAACCACGTGGAGACTGGAGGGCTGGCCGACGGAGGAATTGTTGAGCCAGAAGCGACCCCCGGCGCCGCGGATCTACTTGGTGGGGGGTCTGCTGCTGAGCGGGCTGGTCGCACTGCTGATCCACTGGCGCAGCCAGGTCGCCCGCAAGCAGGGGGAGGCACGAGAGGCGGCCCGGGGACTGATTGCGGAAGCGGAGCAGTGGCGGCAGGCGACCGAAACGTTTTGGCGTCGGGAGGTCGAACTGGCCGACTACTTCGAGAACGCCGAGGTGGCGCTGCACCTGGTGGGACTGGATGGGAGGATCCGCAGGGCCAACAAGGCGGAGCTGGCCATGCTGGGCTATGCGCCGGAGGAATACGTTGGCCACTACATCGGCGAGTTCCATGCAGACCCGGAGGCGGCCTGCGACATCCTGGAGCGGTTGGCACGCCGCGAGGAGCTGTTCGACTACCCGGCCCGGCTGCGGCGTCAGGACGGCGCGGTGCGAGAGGTCCGGATCAACTCCACCGCCCGGTGGCAGGACGGGGAGTTTGTGTGTGCGCGCTGTTCCACCCGGGACGTAACCGCGGAACTGGCCGCGCGGCGGGAATTGAGCGAGCTGGCGGCAGCGCTGGAGAACGCCGTCGATGGGATCGCCTGGGTGGACCCGGCTGGCCGTTTCACCGCGGTGAACCAGGCCTACGCCGGCGCGCTGGGGCGGACGCCTGGCGAGATGTTGGGCACGTCCTGGCAGGAGACGGTGCATCCGGAAGACCAGGAAAGGCTGTGGGAGGCCCACCGACAGATGCAGGAGGAGGGCAAGGCGGAGTGCGAAGTGCGGGGCCTGCGTCCGGACGGCTCCGCACTTACGATGCAGGTCGTGCTGGTGGCGCGCGGCGGCGTGGATGGCCCCCACGCCGGCCACTACTGCTTCATGCGCGACATCACGGCGCGGAAACGCGGCGAGGAGGCCCTCAGAGAGTCCAATGCCCGGCTGGAGGCCAGCAATCAGGACCTGGCGGACTTTGCCGCGGCCGCCTCGCACGACATGCAGGAGCCGCTGCGCAAGATCCAGGCCTTCAGCGATCTGCTGAAGCTGTCCTATGCCGGGGTCCTGGACGAGCAGGGGCGGCAGTACCTGGACCGTTTGTACCGTTCCGCCGAACGCATGCGAACGCTGGTGCGGGATCTGCTCACCCTGTCCCGGGTGGCGAAGACGCCGCCCGCGCCGGAGGTGGTGGACCTGGAACAGGTGGCGCGGGAGGTGGTCTGCGATCTGGAGTTGCAGATCCAGGCAGCGGGAGGCCGGGTCGAGATCGGCGAGCTGCCGGCTGTGCTGGCCGATCCCACGCAGATGCGGCAGTTGCTCCAGAACCTGATCGGCAACGCCCTGAAATTCCGCCGGAAGGACGCGCCTCCGGAAGTCAGCGTCAGCGGGACCCGGCAGGAGGGCGGACGCTGCATGGTGGAAGTGCGCGACAACGGGATCGGGTTCGAGGAGCAGTATGCGGAGGCGGTCTTTGCGCCGTTCCGCCGGTTGCACGGAAGAGGGGAATACGACGGCACGGGTCTGGGGTTGTCGGTCTGCCGGCGCATTGCGGAGCGCCACAGCGGGGCGATCTGGGCGCATAGCCGGCCGGGCTGCGGCTCGACTTTCGTGGTCACGCTTCCGGCCGCGCCCGGCGCGGCCATGTCTCCGGCGCCATCCAGGAGCGCGACATGACGCGGCCGGCCCGGCTCACTACCGTCCTGGTGGCCGAAGATGACCCAGAGGACCGCATCCTGACCGAACTGGCCTGTGGCGTGGCGCCACTGGTGGCGGACCTGCGGTGGGTTCGGGACGGCGAGGAGTTGCTGCACTACCTGCGCCGGGACGGGGCGTATGCCGGGGGGGCGGCGGCGCCGCGGCCAGGCCTGATCCTGCTGGACCTGAACCTGCCGAGGCTGGATGGGCGCGAGGCGCTCCGCATGGTCAAAGCCGATGTGACGCTGCGCTCAATCCCGGTGGTGGTGCTGACCACCTCCAGCGCCGCCGAGGACATACACCGCGTCTACCAGGCGGGTGGGAATTCGTTCTTTACCAAACCGCCGTCCTTCGCGGGCCTGGTGGAGTTGATGAGGCTCCTGCGCAGATACTGGCTGGAGACCGTCCAACTCCCCCTCCATGCGGCCGCGGATGGTCAGGAGGGGACACTGCGATGAAGCCGATAGGCGAGACTGCCGCCAAACAAATAGGCGTCCTGCTGGTGGAAGACGACCCGGACGATGTGCTGGTGATATCCGCCGGGATCAACTCGCAAGGGGGCCGGTTCCGGATCGAGACCGCGGACCGCCTGGCGGCCGCGCTACACCGGCTGGAGACGCCCGGGATCGACGTGATCCTGCTGGACCTGACGCTGCCCGACAGCACGGGCCTGGAGTCGTTTCGCCGCTTGCAGGGGGCTTGCGGGGACGTGCCCATCGTGGTGCTCACCGGGCTGGACAGCGAGTTCCTGGCGCTGCGGCTGGTACAGGAAGGCGCCCAGGACTACCTGGTCAAAGGCGAAGTGAGCGGGCCGCGGCTGGGCCGCTCGCTGTACTACGCCGTGGAGCGTTACACCGCCCGCACCAAGCTGGTGACGGAGAGCCGATCCCAGGGCGACGGCCGCAGACCGCTAGGGCGGATCCTGGGCTTTGCCGGAGCCAAGGGCGGAGTAGGAACTACCACCGTGGCCCTGAACGTGGCCGCGGTCCTGGCCGGCCAAGTCCCCGAAGTCACGGTGGTGGAACTGGCGGAAACCGGCGGCACGCTGGCCTTGCATTTCGGCCGTCAGACCAGCGACGAGCTCAGTGGCCTGTTGAGGCTGCCGCCGGAGCGCATCAGCGCCGAGGAACTGGGGACCCGGCTGTCGCGGGCCTCCTGCGGCATCCGTTATCTGCCCGGGCGGCCGGGGCTGGGCGCCGAGGAGATCACCCCGCAGCAGGCGGAGGCCATCCTGAACGCGGCAGCCCGTCTGTCGGACTACACCGTGCTGGACCTGACGGCGCGGCCCTGCCGCGCCGCGCAAACCGCGGCGCGCCGCTGCGAGCGGCTCAGCGTGGTTCTGGACCGCGAGCCCCTCTCGGTGCGCTGCGCCCGGGTGGTGGTGGAGCAAGTGCTGTCCTGGGGTGTGAACCCCGCGCGGCTGGGCGCCGTAGTGGTCAATCGCACGGCGCTCTCGGCCCCTATGACGCTGGCTGAAATTGGCGCGCAACTGAGCTGCCCGGTGCTGGCTGTGATTCCTCCGGCCGCCGATGCTTGCATCATGGCGGACAGCCGGGGGCTGCCGCTGGTGCTGCTGGATCCGGAGCATCTGGCGGCCTCCATGCTGGTGGAACTGGCCGGTCGGCTCACCGGACGCTCTCCTCTGCGCCAAGCGGGCTGAGCCAGGGCGGGCGCCGACCAGCGATCGGCTATCGTTTCTCCAGGAAAACCGGGACAGTACACTCAAACACGAATTCCGAGCGCCGGCTGCTGGGCAGCCGCGTCGTTCAGGCCACCGCCTTCTCGTCGCCAAGGCTGACCCGCCGGCAGCGGTCGTAGCCCGCGCCCGGGGACCTCCCCGAAAACGTGTTTGAGTGTACGGTCCCGGTTTTTGCCTACGCTACGTTACAGGGTCAGCCGCTTGGGGCCGAAGTTGACCACGTGGGCGGGGCAGCCGTCCAGCATCAGCTTGAAGTTCTCGATGAAGCGTGCGGCCAGAGCGTCGTACTTGCGGTAGTACTCCTGGCGGTTGCCCCAGGTGTTGGCGGGGTCCAGGACCTCGGTCGGCACGCCCTCGCAGTACTTGGGCACCTCGAAGCCGAAGATGGGGTCCTGGCGGTACTCGACCTGCTGGAGTGCGCCGCGCAGAGCGTCGTTGAGCAGGGTCCGGGTGTGGCGGATGCTGATGCGGCGGCCTACGCCGAAGGGCCCGCCCGTCCAGCCGGTGTTGACCAGCCAGCACTGCGCCCCGTGCTTGAGCAGCCGCGCCTTGAGCATCTCGGCGTAGGTGTACGGGTGGTGCACCATGAAGGGCCCGCCAAAGCAGGTCGAAAACGTGATGGTGGGCTCGATGCCCAGGCCGATCTCGGTGCCGGCGATTTTGCTGGTGTAGCCGGAGATGAAGTGGTAGATGGCCTGGTCCGGGGTGAGCCGGGCGATGGGCGGCATCACCCCCTGGGCGTCGCAGGTTAGGAAGATCACGTTGCGCGGGTGGCCGGCCATCTTGGGCGGCCAGTAGTTGTCGATGAAATCGATCGGATAGGCGCCGCGGGTATTCTCGGTGATGATGTCGTTGTCCAAATCCAGACAGCGGGAGACCGGGTCGTAGACCACGTTCTCCAGGATGGTGCCGAACCGGCGGGTGCAGGCGTAGATCTGGGGCTCGGCTTCCGGCGACAGCCGGATCACCTTGGCGTAGCA
>Ga0315289_10003038_pt1 | contig 25538 bp, 17 predicted proteins | sample YL17G11_40_MG_FD_203452 | JGI IMG/M metagenome (GOLD analysis project Ga0315289, IMG submission 203452) | Sediment microbial communities from Yellowstone Lake, YNP, Wyoming, USA - YL17G11_40 | ecosystem: Environmental > Aquatic > Freshwater > Lake > Sediment | place: USA: Wyoming | collected...
TTTTCACCTTCATCTATACAAAAACTATCTTTTGCGTTTTTAACAACAAAATTAACGCCATCTAGCCATGTAATTAATTCATTTCTTACACTTTCTAAATCTGATAAAATTGGAGAATCAACTAAAACATTTAATTCGTTTCCTATAATTGTTAAAAAATGTGATTTAAGAATTGTATTAGCATCAACTAATTTTGACCCAGACATTTCTTTATCAAATTTTAATAACTCACATAAATATGTGTTTGAAGTTCCATCAATATATCCAATTAACGATGACTTTAATGCTGTTACTAACTCTGATAATTCATTTGTTTTTTTAGACATTCCAAATAATGAAATAGTTCTACCAGGAACAGGCGATGTCGAAGTATATATATCATATCCATTTATCTCTCTATATGTTGGGGAAAGCGTCATAGTTGAGATATCAGTTCCAAAGCTTGTATAAACAAAATTATAAGTTTTTTCATAAGCCTGAATGTATTTTTTAGTTAATTCAAATATTTTATTAATATTTGCCACGTATTTTAATTCATTACTGTTTACTATCGTACCAATATATTTACCCTCAGCAACTTTATTAACATTTTTATTTTCATCTTTTTTAGGTTGAGCTGTTTGTTGTAAATTTAATGATTCTAAGAATTGTTTTGTAAATTCTTCTGCTTTCTTTCCATCAATATTACTTGTTGATATAGACCTTTCATCATACATCTCTGTATTTGCAAAGAAATTAGATGATAATGCATTTTGTAATCTTTCGACTGGTTTTGATAAACCTTGACCGCCAATAAATATAATTTGACAGTTTACGTTTGCTATCATTGGTTGAATACCTATACCTTCAGGGTTTAAATCCCATACGCCTTCCTCATATGATATGTTAACGTCACGGATTATAATTTTTGAATGATAAAAATCCCCTATTCTTAAAACACAAACAGGTGGCGGGCCAAATGATGTATTTCTTGCATTTAAATCTGAAGCGTCTGAAAGTCCTTTTATTGGAATAGTATCGCCTGGTCTAATACACTGTAACATAAAGGTTAATCTTGCATTTAATCCTTCAGGTGTTGTTGAATGAAAGCCAGGGTGAAAATATTTTAATTTATCTCTTAATGATTTAAAAACTAATGGCGAATCTTCTTCCAATTTTTTGAAATAATAACATTCTCCAAGTGTTTTCATAATTATTCTTTTCATTGGGTCAATCATCGGTTTCTTTGAAGGAGAATTAATAATAATAAATCCATCTGGTTGAACTGTAGTTACTGGCTCGGGTGTTGCTGTTGGTTTAGTTTCTGGTTGTTTTAAATATTTTAAATCAAATTTAGTTTGCCTGCAATAAAATGCTATTGGTGAATATTTTCCTAAATTTCTAGTTCCTGATGTATCCGCTTCGCCTGTTTTTTTAAATTCCTTTCCTGTACAAATTTTTGAATATTCAGGAAAACTTGAGCCAGAATAATTTTCACCATAATTTACACTTTCAATTATAACTTTTCCATCATAATCATATCCAAAACTTTTAACTGGATATTCTCTTTTTATAACAATAGGTTGCCCCTTTTGAACAATTGTTTTATTATTCTCCTCTGAATTTTTATTAACTTGAGTTAAATCATCAATCCATGATATTTCTGGTTGTGTATTACCATTAACGTTAATTCTATCAAAAATATCTTTTATTACACTATAACTTCTTCTTAACGATAATTTTTCATTATAATCTTCGGTATTTGATGAAGAACAAGATGATTCTATTTTTATTGTTATTTCTTTTGCTACTTTTAAAGATAAATCGGTTTTTAATCGAGATATATCGTCTGCATATCCATTATAACTTATATTTGCGTCAGAAAAATAACTTGATAACTTGTTTGTTTGTTCTAAAATCGCTGCGCCATCTATAGTTATTTCAGGATTATTAAATACCCATGTTACTTCATTTTTAATTTGTGGGTCGGTGCGTGGAAGTGCTGCTAAATTTGTTAATGAATTAGTTAACCTAGTTTGATACGTGTTTTTAACAGAAGTCAAGTCATATCCTTCATATAATTCACTATATGTTTTGTCAGATTTTGTTGTTTTTAAATTTGGGCCAGGTATATCATTTTCAAATTTAAGATTAAAACTAACTGTTGGTGTGTTAGAACCATCACTTGTATTATTATCTGGCGCTGACGTAACCACATCAGAAATATTTGTTTTATATTGCCGAATAATTTGTGGGTCTTTACCTGTTTCTAAATATGATTTAATTAATTGAATATCGTCTGGTTCTAAATATGTGTATTTTCTTATTAATGAATAAAAATCAATTTCTTCGCAACCTGCAAAGAATGCATTAATATAATTGTCAGATTCTTCATCTGTCATATCTTTAAAGTGTTCTCTAACTAGTAGATTTAAAACACTTGGATGGTCGACCACAACTTTAAATGATAACTGTGCTGTTCTGGATGTGTCCTGATATGTAAAAACTGGTTCAGGTCTTCCTAAAAATGTGTTATCATTCCACCTAGCTGAGTTATTTTCACTTATTTTTAAATCATATGGAGGAAACCACATAACTCTACCACCATTATTACCTCTTTCGCAATATGGTAAGTCATTATATGTAAATCCAGGTGTGTCAGATGTCTTCCATGCTAAGTTTTCAATTGAAAACATATATTTTTTTGCATAAAAATCACTTCCGCCAGCTGTTTTTGGAATAATATTCGTTGAACCATCGAAAGTTTTTTTACCATTGGACATTGGTGCAATGTTAATATTCCATGGTCTACTTTGACCGCCCATAACGCTATCATCTAACTTTCGAATATTTTCCGTTCTTTTCATAGTATCAGCATAGTTGAAATATGCTCTATCTTTCGTCCAAACCCTACAATACTCCATACCTGACTCTTCATTATATTTGTCAACGTATTTAATTGCAGAACCTCTGGATAATAATTCATCACCTTCTTTAAAAATTCTACTTGTTTGGTCTATAATATTACCGACATGTGTACGAGCAGCTAAACCATCTTTTGGCATTGAATCTAAAAGTAATTGAGTTCTACTTAAAATTGAATTATCTCTAAATGCGTGTCCAGTAGAAAGTGATTCGTCAATTTCTCCCTGATTTTGCTCTCTATTATATGTGTGTGTTGTTGGGTCTCCATCAAAACTTGTTACATGAATTGTTTTTTCAGTTTCATATAACTTATTCTTTGAGTTTTTACTAATCCACGTTAATTTTCCACCAATACCACCCCCGTCACCAATATTTCTTCTTTTTTCGAATAACAGTGATTGGATTGGGTCGAACATTAAACTTAAATAATAACTACTTCTTATTATATTATCATTAAAGTCGTTGGTGGTATATTTCATATCATTTCCTCTATCATCACCGATATATGCTTTACCTTCTGGGGCTTCCATTCCTAAGAATTCTCTAGCCCCCTGAGCCGCTTTATCTACATAACTGAATAGTTTTGATGATTGTTGTGACCTTGCTGTTGTTGTATAATTTGGTGCGTATGTTGAATATGATAGTAAATCAAATAATATTGCTTTCTGACCATTACCCATATACTCAATCATTAAATCAGATGGTTTTCTTGTTAACTTAGGTCTTCTTTGAATACCAACTAATGAACCTAATAATCCTGAAACATCCTGTAAAATTGCTCCAGTTTCAGTTGTTGCCGTTGGACGATTGTTAATAGGGTTTCTTGGGTCAGTTAGATAATCGCCAGGAATTTCACTAAAAGGCATTTGTAACCCGGCAACTGTTTGTAAAAAATCAACCCCTTTTAATGCTATTGATTTTTGTACAGTAATATGATAATTTTTTTCAACTAATGGTTCTCTACCTGTAACAATGTTAATTGCAGTAGTAGTATTTCCATTAAGAGCGTCTAAAAATCTAAGTCTTCCTAATGTATTTGCTTCAAAATTTTGTTGAATTCTTGAATAAACTGGTCCTTGTTTATTGTTCCGCATGTTGTATGCGGCGAATTTCATTAATTCTGATTCTGTTTCATAATTTTCATTTAACATTATACCAACCATATTGTAATCTTGTTTTACAAAATATGGATATAAATTTAAATTTGCACGTCTTGGTATTGTGTTTAAATTTTCAACTATAAAATAATTTACTGGTTTATATATATTAGATGTTTGTGGGTATAATAATTCAGCTGCTCTGGTGTCATATATACTATTTACAACATCACCAGGGTCGGTATTTGAAAAATCTGCAGTTCCTTGAATTTGATAATTAGCACTTGTAAATGTTTGCGGGCCATTTGGGCGATTTAATGTTCTAGCAATCAGAAAATCTCTGAATCCTTGTTTAGAACCTGGAATACTTAAACCATTTCTACTTGAATCAAAATCTAATTTGCTTGACATTTATACTTGTTTACTATAAATAGAGAATTTTCAATTTTATTTTTGTGCTGGTGATGTATATTCCTTTGAATCTGGAATAAGATTAGTCCAAGCATCAGGTAGTTTATACATATATCTTGTCATTTCATCTAATATTGCAGAATTACTATTAAATGTATGATTTACATTCATTGATATCTTTCTATCATATCCTTGTTCGCCTGGCACTGGATTTACTTTTTCTTTATTATTTATATTTTCTGTATTAGTTTCATTTTTAATTGGTTCAGAATTTACACTTTGTTGAGTATTAATATTTTTATTTCCAGTAAATAAATTTTCGCCAGTGCCTTTCATTTTATTTCCTAGATTACTTGTAATTTCTTTCATTGCATCTTGGACTTCCTTTGGATTATATCCCATAAAATCAACTAAATCTCTTGTGGCTTTACTAGCTTCATTTCTAGCAATTGCTAAAAGATAGTTTACATCCCTCATGATATTTTCAACATGGGTTGCTTGTGTTTCAACAATTTCTTGCGGTGTTTTTTTCGTTAATTCTGTTTGATATTCTAAAAGAGCATTTGCTTGTTTTTGTGTTAATTCTGATAATGCAATTTCTTTAGTTTCTCTTCCGACACCTAATGCTTCTTTTATTTTATTACTATTAAGCTCAATCTGCATTTTACCGTCTTTCATTTGAGATAAATTAGTAATAAATTCTTGTTGTTCTGGTTTTAAATTTAATCCTCTTGATAATAATTCAGTGGCTGCGGATGTTCTTTCAGCATTTGCAATAATACCATTTGCTAATTCGCCATATGCAACGCCCATTGTTTCGGCCATCGCTTTAGCTTTTCTTAAATTAACGCCAGTAATTTCAAATCTACCTTGTTCTTCATTATATGTTGCAAGTGATTGTGTGGCTCCAATTAATGCATCTTGTAATCCTTCAACATTATTTGTTGCCATGTACATTAATTTTAATGGGTCATTAAAATCCCCAATTGCTCCGCCAATTGCTTGTAGATTTGCTGCCATATCAATTGCACCTTCTGGGTCCATAACCTTATTTGCAATTGTATAAACCGATTCTAAATTCATTCTAAATTCGGTGGATTTTCTAACCATATCGGCCATTCCTTGAACACCGTTTTTAAATCCGAATTCATTTAACTTTGTAAGATTATCTCTTAATACTTTTACTGTATTTTGTGCTTGTAATCCTAATGAAATTGATTTCCCTCCAACAATGTTAATTTGTTTTGCAACATCTCCCGCTCCAATACCTATTTTTTGAAATTCAGGATACATCTCAATCATTTGTTGTAATGTTCCAACATATGCTGAGGCGCTTTCTCCGGCTTTATACCATGAATCAGCATTCATAGTAAGGAATTTTCCTGTATTTTCTACCAATGATTTAGCAGCGTTTGCTAAATCCGCAAATCCTATTCCAATTCTTAATAGTGGTGGATTAGCTTCTGTAAGTTCTTCCCTGACATCTTTTGAAAATTGTCCTGTTAATCCAGCTTGTTTGTTAATAATACCAAGTAATTCCGTTTGTTGTTCATATGCAAAAAGTAATTGACTAGCGCCAGCATTTAATAAAGATAAAGCTATTTCCCCAGCACTTTTAAATTTTCCTGTACTATCAACTAATCCACCAATAACTTCTTGCATTTTTTTATACTCTGAAGTAATTCCTGGCATTGCTCCCTTTTGTTCTTGAGTTCCTGCTATTTCGGCTAAGAATCCAACAACACCACCAATAGGGTTTTGTGTATTGGATTTATTAAAATGTTGAACAATTATTAAACTTTCATTAGACGTTGGTCCTGGCTCAGGAGGAATAGCATTTGATAATGCTAATTTAAACGCATTATTTGCCTCATCAATACTTCTAGCTCCTCTTAAAAAATCTCTTACATTTGGTCTTGCCATATTGATAAATATTAAGCAGGTGTATTTTCTAACCCGTATATATAATTCACATAATATCTTCTAATAGAAATAGGCATTAATAGAATATCCCTATATGCAAATCCTCTTTTAATTAAAAATAAAATTTCATCTAACTGTCCTTTCTTATAATCCATAGAAAGGGCGAAAAAATTCTACCCCGAACCCAATCTCAACTTGAATGGTGTCTCCTGACGGGGTTTTTACTTCTCTTTTTAAATCAATTCCTGGTTTGTTCTCTCTAGCGTATTTTCTAAAATCTTGAGAATCCTTTATTGGTAATTTTTCAACAAAATGATGAATATTCATCATATCTCTATTACCTTCTATTGATTTAATCATCATTTCAAGGCGTTTAGTAACAATTGGAGCAACTCCAATACCATTCCAACTTTTTTCAATTTCCTCAAGTGTTTTTTCTTGCTTCTTTGTTAAAAAATTAAATGTAATTTTAACTTTAGATTTTTCCATTGTATATGGAAATTCTCCGTTAGAATCGGCAATAAGTTTAAATTCTTTAAATGAAATTTCACTTAAATCAAATGATTCAGTAAATTCCTTACTAGTTTTTGGGTCAATGAGGAAGAATTTATATTCAGGTCCCCATGCGGTACTTCTTAAAAATATTAAAACAGCGTGTCTATCCTCATCTGCCATGTCTTCGACACTAAAATCCTTGTCTAATATTTTTCTTTTTAATAATTCATCAATAACTGTGTTATTTTGAATTAAATTTTGTGCAGATAATATATTTTCATCTGTAGCGTCTAAATATGAAACTCTTAATGATTTCTTTTTATTTGCATATTGTATACCCATTGAAGGTAATTCAACCACATCATATTGTATGGTTGGGTCAATTTTAAATTCTTCCATAAATTAATATTTTCTTATAACTATATCAATTTACAAAATCTATTTAAAAAAGTAAAGGTCTCTTGTTGGGAGACCTTTATCTATAATAATATAAAAAAATAAACCTAGTATATTAAAATACATCTATCCATTCTCAGAGTTACATCAAGAGTTGCTAAAGCATCATTGTTGTAATCTAATTCATTTCCATTTAAATCTAACATAAATGTTCCTACTAGCGTCCATTTTTGTACTACAACACCAGTTGGGTCTAGCATTTCTAAATCAATATCTTTCTTATATCCTGCGGCGTAACCCATTCTACCGGTAACTGATTCGCAACATAAACGAAACCATTCCATTAATGCTTGAGATGCTGAGGGTCCAATTGGGTCTTTAAATTTTACCCTTATTTCGTTCCAGTTAAATCTACCAGCAACAAATGTTGAAGTATTTAAAAAGGGGATTTCAACTGAGTTTACTTTAACACTAGGTCTTGCAGCTGATGCTACAAACCATTCGTTAATTCCTAATGAACTAGGAAACCTTAATATAAATCGGTTAACTCTTAGTGGCTCATATGGAGCCGGCATTTTCATTAATAAGTCTGCCATTTTTAGTTTTTTTAATTTTTATTTTATTCTGTTACTTAATAAATATAGTATTTCGAAAATTCAAAAAAATTTTTTTTGTTGAACACTTGTTTTTTTGAAAAATTTTTCGTTTTTTATTACTAGCAAAATTTCTAGTATTTTTTCTTCCAGTTTTTCTTTCTTCTAGTATTCTTTTTTCTAGTATTCTTTTTTCTAGTTCTTTATTAATATTAAATAAAATACTAGTTCTAGCGCCAGTAATTTTAATACTGGCCCTAGAAACTAAATAATTTAAATATATAATACTAGTCATATTACTGGGTAAATTTTCGTTTTATACATTATCAAATGATGCTCCCGTTGGGGTAATTATAAATTCAATATCAATAAATTCTAGTGAACGTGTTGGTTTTAAATAAATTTTACCTCTCATTGTATTAGCATCAAGGTCTTCAACATCGCTAGATACTGTTACACGGAAATCATATAAACCTCTTTCTCTTTTTATTGATTCTAGAATTGGATTAGTTAACCTCAAGAACTCATTACGAACTTGTCCATCATCCTGTTCAAATACTAATCTTACTGAAACAGCTGAAATTAATTTTCTTGCTCTCAATAATAATCTTCTTACATTAATTCTATCTAATGCCGATTCTCTAACCTGAAGTGTTTTATTTCCCCAAATTATTGTTCCGGTATCAGAGAAAGTTGCAATTGGATTAATTCTATTTTTATATAATATATCTCTTTCATCAAGTGTTAATTTCTTAGTTGCTTTAATTGATTTTACTAAACCTCTTGAATATCCAGCAACTGCGTACCAAGGATATGATACATTATCAGTAAGAGCTATATTTCTAACAACTTCACCAGTAGGAGGAATAAATAATTGAGTTGCATTGTCTGCATCTTTTACTTGAATCCAAGGCCAGTATGTTGCTGAATAGTTTGAATCCAAACCGATTGTATCAACTGCGTCTACAACCTCATCAGCTGTACTATAATTAGGTGCTCCAATTATATACAATGAATCTGCTCTATCATCTTCAATCATATCAATTGCGTATGATGTTAGAGAACTGTGGTCATAAAAGTTAATACCAGGAGTTGCAAATATATTTATATTTACAGCTTCAGGATTCGCGAATGTGTCGATACCTTTTGTAAATGCGTAATAATCTGAATTTCCAACTGTTGTACTAAACACACCACCATTAGTTGTATGTCCACTTACATATGTTTTCTTTCCATATATATACCCATCACCGTAGGTTCTTACATTTCTGTAGATATCCCAACCATCAAATCCGCCACATACCGCTAAAGTAAATTTACGATATGAAATATTTGTTAAAACATTATCTACGCCTGTTTGTCCTTCTAAATCAAAAGGCGTAGTTTCAAATGTTGTTCCAGTGATTGTTGATGCGTTTGTTGATAAGTGGAAACCTTTAGTTGTTCCAGCTGCGGATGTTCCTTTAAATCTAAATAAATCACTATCAATTCCAATTTGAGAAGAAAGTCCAAAAGATATTTTTTTAACTTTATCTCCAGATGAAAAAATTGGTGTTCCATCAGCAGAATATCCTGTTGTATCTCCAGCTGTATAAAATTCTGTTTTATATCTTACAGCTCCAAGAGTTCCTGTTGAACCAAAAGATGTGTGATTAACAAATCCTTTAAATCCTGCAGGAAATGCATCAGTTGGATGTGAATCAGCCATATTTAACATAATATATCTTGAACGTAATTCATATTCTGTATCAGATGTACCAATTTTCTTTGCTATATAACCTGGCAAATCAGGGTTCATTGAACATCTTGTATATTTTTCAAGAACAACTTGATTATCGTCTGTATCATTAAAATCTCTAACCAAAACATCAAATTCTAATGTTTCAATATCAATATTAATAAATGAAACTTTTACTTCAGTATTTGCTCCATCTCCATCAGAAACAGAAATAATGTCAAATAAATCAGCAACCACACCACCACGTACTTCAGATACAACTGTTGGTGATGCTGGTGTATCCCATTCTGTTAAGAATGAATTACCTTCAGTATTATATAATTCAGTAAGACTTAATCCTCTTACATAACCTTGTTCATATGCTGATTTCAGATAATTTGGATAAACTTCATATGCATAAAGTGGAACATCTGTTTTTAGTTTATCATATACCTCAGTTCCTAATACTTTAGTAATGTATTTTGAAGATGTTGTATCTAAACTACATGTAAATAATTTTGCTCCGCTTGTTGCTCCTGATACATTAATTGTAAATTCAGCTAAAGGATTTGTACCTAAAGTACTTCCATTAACCACAAAACTTGTATTTCCTGTTACTTCAAGATTTAAAGTTTGTCCAGCATATGAACCTCTTGACCTTAAAGCCGCAACTACTACATTATTATAAAGAGATTGTACAGTTGCATTATATGTATATTGAGTTGTTTCAAATCTACTTGTACCACTGTTATAAACAAAAAGATATGAATATACCTTACTTGTTCCATCAGTTACAACATTATACCATTCTTTTTTATTATTATTAGTAGTATTATACAAACCTGTTAAAGGTGATAATACTTCTAATCCTGTTGTTAATCCAGTTGTTCCAGAAGAAACGGGTAATCCAATTACAAACCATTGTCCATGATTTGCAGATGTATTACCGCTATAATTAGCAACTATATAATTTGTTATTGATTGTCCATCATATGATGTAATTCCAGATAATGTACTATAAAATGTACTACCTGTTATTGTTGCAGTTGTTGCAGATGTAGTTCCAGTTGTTAAACCAGAATATGTCCCAAGAGACATTCCACCAACTGTTTGTATTCCATATGTTTTATATGGTTTATATCCTGTTAAACCAAGAATTCTTGTTACAAATAATTGATTTGATTCATCAAGATAAGACTTTGCTACATATGGTAATTCATACTTAGGATTTCCATTACCATCTTTTAATGGTGATGTTCCGCCAAAATATGACTTAAATACATCAAAATCTTTTACTAAAATTGGTTCAAAAGCGGGGCCTTTTAATGTTTCACCCACTAATCCCAATGCACTTACTCCAACACTTTGTGCAACAAATGTTAAATCTTTTTCTGATGTGTAAACACCAGCTGATACGAAAACTTTGTTTGAATCTGCCATTTTTTAAATATTTTGTTAATTAATTTATTACTTTGTTTATAAATATCTTTGATTTCATGAAAGATTGCACCGCTTTTTTAATAAAAGATAGTAATAGATAGTAATTTATCATTTTTTATCTATATTTATTTTATATGGAAAACTCTCAAAAAAATATTAAAATAAGCGAGAAACATCATCAAATGTTAAAGGAATATTGCGAAAAAAACGGCCTTAAAATTTATAGGGTAATTCAAAAATGGATTGACGACGCATGTAAACCTAAAAAGAAGGACATTTACGGTGACAATTAATATAAATAAAGAACGCTGATTGTCGAGCCTGATGCTGGTATTGCTGTAAGTATAAATTCCTTTATATCGGTAATATTATAATCAAATACTTCATCTTTAACTTGTTTATCAATATCTAAACATATTAAATTCTTAATTGGTTTAATTGTTTGATAAACTTGTGATTGTCCACTACAACTAAAAGATTCAGTGAAAACATTTAATTCTTTTCCAGACTCATCTGTAAATTTTTGGTCTTTACTTTTAAAATATGTAATTAAAACCACGTCATTTTGAGATAATCCGCTAGCAAATGTAATTCTTGATGTTGTTGCAACATGATAATAATCGGTGCCAAGTTCTTGTACAATATTATTTACAGTAACTAAGATTAAAACATCCATTACTTCCCCAACATTAAAAATTGTCTGACCACTAATTGCTGTAAATTGACTAACAGTTAACTCTATTCCTACATCAACATATTTTTTATTATAGTTATTTGACTGAATAAACTCGGTCATTAGTAATAATCTATTTATTGCTGGTTTAACTTCAAACTCTTCATCATCAATTAATATTCCTAGCATTGTAAATGTATAATTTTGAATATAAAACCTTCTACCATCCATTGTATCCATTGGCGTGGCATCGGTAATTGTGTCTAAAATAATTGGAATATAACTACCTTTAATTGTTGTATATGATTGACGAGATGTAAACTTTTGTAAAACTATTTTATTAAATTCATTTACGTCCCTAAATTTTGTACAAATAATACTTACATCAAATGTTAAATCAATTGCAACTGGTTGCGGAATTTTATAGATATCCACTCCAACTTGTGTCCCGTTCCATGTCGGAACTGAAGCATAAAAAATTTGTCTTCTATCTGGTATTGTTCTTTGTAAAGATGGATTAGTTCCGGGTTGTCCTTCAGGTTTTCTTACTACAACAATAAATGGTAATTTTTGGTTACCATCCTCATCCGCAAATTCCCAGTTATTAGAAAATTCACCCCATCTTTGGATTGTTAATAATCTTTTATATATTGGTATTTGTTCACCATCCGAGATAATTTTAAAATTTTCTCTTACAAATTCAAGCATACCCATATCAAGGTCATCATGAAAAATTGGGTCAGGTAAAAAGGTATCAGATTTAGTTATTCTTTCTAATAATTCTTTTCTTCTCTCGGTTAGTTCACTTTGAGGATATACATTAATATTATTTTTTCTTTTTGGAATTGACATTATTTTCCGTTTTTAACGTGATTATATAGAATTTCAGCAATATCAACCTCATCGGTAACTCCAGCTTCTTTTATTTTTTGAATATACATTTCAATTAATTTTTTAAAATCATCTAATGTTGCATGTTCATATTGTTTTGTTATCGGCATCCTAGAAAATAATAATTTTTTTGATGTATCATCATTAAATTTATTTTCAACTTCTCTTATTTTTCTAATTGAAAATTCATCAGCAACATTTTCTAAATACATCATAAATTTAGCACAATCATCAATATTAATATCAGCATTATACATTTCATTCATTTTTTCAATTCCATATTTTTTAAATTGATATTGATGTGCTGTTTCATGAAATAAAACATAAAGAAATGTTTTAAAATTATAATGTTTTAGAATTAAAGTATTAAGAACTAATCTATCAGCTAATGATACTCCCGCAGCCGGATAACTAAAAGTATCAAAACTAATTCTTTCACATCCTGATTTCTCTATAAAATTTTTTAAATATGGTAACATATATACTGAATCGGGATATGTTTCTGCAATTGTAGCAAAAAATTCGCCAAGCCCTTCTTGCTCAGTTATTAATTTAAGTTGTTTTTCGTTTATAAGCACTTTCATATTAAACTCCTCTAAATTCTGTTTCTTGTGCAGGAACGCAAACAACAGTTCTATAATATGGTTTAAAACCAAACATACTATGTTTATTGTCAGATATTACTTTACCTTCGTTAACAACAGTATAATATCTTATTCTTTCTTCAGTTTCGGCATAACCAATATAATCCCCATATTTTATATCTATCTTTAATTCTTCTAAATGTTTTATATAAACATAAAACATTAAATTTCCTGGCTCCAAATACTTTGCTAATCCTTGTTTATATGTTTTATTATCTGGTTCATTTATTCTAACCATGGCATTAAATTCTACCGGCGATAAAAATTTAATTCCATCTTTTCCAACCTCACTATAAACGTCATCTGTATCAGTTTTTTGTCTATCAACACGGAAAAGAACTAATTTCATATTAATATCCCCATGTAAAAATTCCATTCCCATACTAATATTTAAATCATAATCAGTTTCGGAAAAAAATTTAGATAATCTCGTTATAGGCAGTTTGTTCTTCATGTATATAAATAGTTTATTTATTGATTCAATTTTCGTATATTTAAATTATATGCCAGGTAAAATTCCAGAAATAGAAGCAAGGAATATCTTATTAAACTATAATGGGTTTAATAATCAGTTATTAGATTGGAAAAGAAGATTTACAACAATCAAAAATTTCCAACTTACTCGCACGCAATCAGAGTACGTTTTAAAACATCATGAAACTGTGCCAAGGGTTGCAAGAAAATATATTAATATCGATACAAACTTTGGCGAAAAGTTAATGGAAACCAAACATCTTGTTAAACCAGTTGAAAAAATTTGGTGTGAAAAATTACTGTGTGAAAGTGATAAAGCATATCATATATGGGGTAAAGTTACTGAAAATGAGAAACTTTATACTATGTGGATACCAAAAACTTCAATTATTCAAGAAGAAAAAAAATTAAATCGCGAGGTGGATTATTCGCCTTATGATATTAGACCTCCTATGACTCACCAGAAGGTCGCCATTGAGAGATTACTAGCAAATGATAAATATATACTCGCTGATGACATGGGACTCGGAAAAACGACCAGTGCGGTTATTGCGTCGCTAGAAAGTAATGTTAAGAAAGTTTTAATCGTTTGCACAGCGACTTTGAAAAAAAATTGGGAAAAAGAAATACAAATTTATACTAATAAAAGAATATTAATTGTTGAAGGTAGAAAATGGGGGTCAACATTTGACTATTATATTATAAATTATGATATATTAAAAAATTACCATACAAATGATAAGTCTGAAGAAAGCGAAGCGTATAAATTAATTGTAAACGAAAAATTTGACTTAGCAATTATAGATGAAGCTCATAACGTTTCTAATACCGAAGCTAAGCGCACCAAGTTAATTAACGACATTATTAAAACCATTCCTAAAGTATGGTTATTGACAGGAACTCCAATGACATCAAGACCAATTAATTATTATAACTTATTAAGAATTGTTGGTTCTCCATTAACATTAAATTGGCAAGGATATGTTAAAAGATATTGTGGCGGATTCCAATTCAGAGTTGAAGGTAGAAAAATATGGAGTACTAAAGGCGCAACCAATCTTGATGAATTAAGAGAAAGAACAAAAAATATTGTTTTAAGAAGATTAAAAACAGATGTATTAGACTTACCAGATAAAATCATTACTCCAATTTTTTTAGATTTGAAAAGTACCTACTATGATGAGGAACTTGAGGAATTTATGAGAATAACTAAAGATAGCAAGAAAAAAGAATCTATTAGTATTACATTAAATCGTCTTATGAAAGTAAGACAGGTAATTGCATATGAAAAAGTTCCATATACTTGTGAATTAATTGATAAATTTATTGAACAAGATAAAAAGGTAATTGTTTTTACGAATTTTACCATGAGTCTTGATATGATACATGAAAAATATAAAAAAAATTCAGTAGTTCTTGATGGCAGAATGTCTCAAGATAAAAGAGAAATTAGTATTAATAAATTCCAAAACGATAGTAAAATAAAGGTTTTTATTGCAAATATTAAAGCCGGTGGTGTCGGAATTAATCTAACATCAGCTGAGGGTGTTATAATGAATGACTTATCATTTGTTCCTTCGGACCACTCTCAAGCCGAAGATAGAGCAATGAGAATTGGGCAAAAAAATTCAGTTCTTGTTTATTATCCTGTATTTGAAAATACTATTGAACAGATTGTTTATAATATTCTTCAAAGAAAGAAGGCAATAATCGACCAAGTTCTAGGGGATGGTGAATACTCTGAAGGATTTGCAGACGCTTTACTTAAAGAGATTCTTTAATTCTTTAATTCTATCAGATAATAGTTTATCTAAAAATTCATCTTCATAATCACCAATATTAACTTCAAGTCTAGGAATTGTTGGATGAAAAGTCACCGTATTTTCCTTTCCTTCAGTCTGATATATAAATTCTATTTTGTTCTTTGAACAGATTAATAGCAATTCGTTTAACTTATTCATATTTTCCATTATAAAGTTAAATATAAGGATATTTATATAAAAAAACAAGTATGTCAACAACAACTATTATATCAGAACCAGAAAAAGAAAAATTATATACCCAAGTTTTACATTTATTAGGTGCGCCAGTTAGAGGAATTGAATTAACTGAAGAACAAATGGATACATTTTTAGAATTATCGCTTTCGGAATATGAACAATATGTTAGTGACTGGCTTATTGAATCCCAATGGTCCGCATTAATAGGTATAGATGTTGATACTCAATCGCTAGCACGAGCATTTACAACAAGAAGTGTAGATTATGAAACACAATTTACATATTCTTATTCTAAAATCGTTGGATTACAAGCAGGTGGACCAAGTGAATTAAAAAAATCATATTTTGATTTATCAGCAAATACACAAAATTATTTAATACCAGCCGGTAGAGAAATTAATGAACTTTTATGGTTTACACGAGCAGAATTAACCGATTCTATTATTGACCCATTTTTAGGCGGATTTGGTGGGCTTGGCGGTGTTGGGTTTGGCGGTGTCGGTGGTTTTGCACAACAAGGTTCAGCTGGTTCTTATTTTATGTTGCCAGCATTTGACTTACTTTTAAGAATGCAAGATAGAAACATAAAAAATAGATTAATTGGTGGAGAATTAACATACAGAATAACAGCCGGTCCAAATGGAACTAAAAATGTCCATTTATCTAACGTTCCTGGCGGTAGATTTGACTTCGGTTCTATTCAAAATAATAGAAATAGGGTATGGTATTGGTATTATGAGACAGAAGATAGAGAAACATGTTTAGATAAAAATAAAGATGTTGTAAAATTACCATCAGATGTTGAAACTGAACAATTAACTTGGGATAAAATTAATAATCCAGCTAGAAATTGGGTAAGGAAATATCTTATTGGCTATTCAAAAGAAGGATTAGCAAGAATTTGGGGTAAATTTTCAGGAGAATTAGGTGCGCCAGAAGCTCAAGCAAAATTAGATTATCAATCATTACTTACTGAAGGTAGAGATGAAAAAATGAAATTAGTTGAAGAATTAATGGCAAGATTAGAAAGACTCCGCCCCGATAAACTTCTTGAAAGAAAAGCTAATGAAGCGGAATATCTTAATAGAGCATTAAAAATGAGACCATTCCAATCACCATTTCAGGCAATTTAATTAAATGTTGGTTACGTGAAATGCGTAGTCATTATTATCATTTTCAATAATTTCATCCTCATTATCAATAGAACTTTTTTCTTTTAAAGAAAGAACTTTTCTATTATGTTCCACCCATTTTTGGTCTACTAATTCTAATGTACCGGGAGGATACATATAAAATGGGTCACGTTGAACTCTATTCCAAAATTCAACTTCTCCTTCAGATAATGTCATAACATCGTCATAGTTATCTTGTCCGTCTTCTTTTATTGGATGTCCGCTATCTAGCTCGCATTGAAGTTTTGTAAAATACGGCCTTTTTGCGGGGTCTTCAATCAATATTTCATCACGAATATCAGGATGAAAAACAACTAACAATGGTTCTACCCGGCTATTAAATGTACTTAAATATTTTGCAACGTTATAATCACCCACCATGTTAGGGTTATTTTGTATTTCAGATTCAGGAATCATATAACACATAATTTTAACAGAAGTATCATGTGGCGGTATTTTTCCATTAGTTAATTTATATTCTTTTAATTGTTTTGTTGTCCATTTTTCTTTAAATGAAACAACTTTTTTAACATCACCATCACCTTTTTTGTCACCATTATTAACATAATAAATTGTTTCACCTAAAACCGCTTTATAATTGTTTTGGATAATTAACTCCATATGAGCTTGACGTGACATTAATGCTCCTGACTTTGTTGTCTTTTTAATATGTTTCTTATAATCTTCTACCGATTGTTTTACACGAGCTTTATTTGCCATCTTAACTAATGGTATCTCTTTATTATATATCATTTCAATATATTTGTAATATAATTCAAGAAATTGTAATCCATCTCCGTTTAAAAGATGTTTTAATCCTTCATCCAAGAACTCGACAACATATTGTTGTAATTTTTTAGATTTAATGGTATTACCGGTTAATTTTATTTTTTCTTTACCTTTTTTAATTATTTTAATAATATAATTCTTCCTTGAAAGATTAATACTAGCCGGTGCTTCGTAGTCAATATCTAATCCCATCGTACCTCTCATGAATATATCATTAAACTCAGCTGTATCAGCCTTAGCCCCCTTATATTCTTTTCCTGCTTCAACCAAAGAGTTTAATCCTTTACCAATATAGGTATGAGATTCAATATCATCAGGAAGTGAAAAATTAACACCGTCAGTATCCATAACTAATGGAACATATCCTTTCTTTACAAAGAACATAATCATCATACGAAGACATTGCCTACCTCCGCAAGTAGTCATTTCACCTTTATTCATGTCTCCCCATGGAAATATTTGCGGAGCGGATAATGAACCGAAATAAGCATTAATAAAAATCTTTAACGGTAATTGTTTTCTATCGTGCATCTCAGATAAAACTGGGTCAGTTTTTTCATAAAACTCTTTAAGACGTTTACTTACAAGACGAATAGCAAGGAAATAAATTAACATAGATTTTTGTACATCCATAACATCACAATCTGGAAACACATCATTTTCAATCATGAATGATGGATATAACGATGAAAAGTCAAATTTAATAATTCCTTTAGAAAATCCAACCCTTAATAACCTTGATAATCCCCCTACAAATTTTCTTTTAGTATCTTTTAGTGGTATTGCTAGTTTATTCTCATATGACCATGCTAACATTATAATTTTCCACAATGTAGCTGTTCCCATTGTGGCAACTCTTTCATATGTTGTAGGAACTAATTTAGAAAGTAAGAATGTAGATTGACTAAATGAGTCGTCAACCACCATGGTTTCATATAAATCATCATCAAGATATTGTTCTACAATTTTACTACCATTCCATGTTTCATATCGGCCAGGAAATCTTTCTAAAAGATTTTCAGTTCCAGGGTCTCCAACCTTTTTATATCTACCTGTTTGAGGATTTAAATAATAATCTTCATTTGCAAGATATATTTTAGAAATATATGCCCCATCAACATAAACTCGATTTGGCTTTTCTTTTTCCAAAAATTGAGTAATATATTTTAATCCCCAAGATTTTATTTCTGAATTAATTGCTTGCGCTCTACGAACCGCATGTGCAACATCAATTATATTAAATCCCCATATAACATATTGGTTATATGATTCAACTTCATTTGCTAGTTTTAATGTTCCATCTTTTCTCTTAATACCAGTAGAGGTAAAAATTTTTGTGAATTCTTGGACATCTATTCCCAAAATTTCGGCTCTTTTTAGGATAAACGGCCAGTCAAATGATGCTGAGTTATATCCACCAATTATTGTAGGTTTTAATTTTTTTATAATATTAAAAAATTCTTCAATACACTCCTCTTCTCCATTTTCACCAAGAGCACTGATTGTTTTTTGTAAACCACGATTATCTTTAACACCAATAAGAATAATCTCATCAGTTTCAGGATTTAAACCAGTGGTTTCAATATCAAACACAAATCGGTACACATCCTGATAATCCTCAAGCCCTTTAAATAGACGTTTCTTTTTTTGAACCAAATATTGTTCTGCTGGCGTTAAAACAGTAAAGTTTTTTTTATATTTTTCACTCCATGGGTCTAATCCACCCTCTTTAAAAAAACTAATAAGATGAGTATAACTTTTTATTGATTTAACCATGAAAGGCATTCCTTCCATAAGTCTCTTATTGCCATGTGTTTCTAATTTTTCAATTAGAATACCATGTTCACTCATCTTTCTTCTCTGTTCTTCCTTATCACCTTTATAAAAATTTAAAGATGTAAGGTCACCTACCCATAAAAACGGTGTAAATGTATCCGATTTTATTATTTTACCCTTTTCAGGGTCCTGTATGATTTTGAAAATTTTATTAGTTCGGTAATCGTACTCGATACCAACAATGTATTGCTCTGGGTCTGCACCATTTAAGAAGCTTTCTATAACTTCTTGGGAAATTACTTCTTTTACCATAATTATATATTTTAGTTTAACATATTAGCTTACGGCCTAAACCGTAGTTAGTCTTAATGTCTAAAATATACGAAAAAATAATTAAATTAAAAAATAGTGATGAATAATTTTTCTTTTACAGGTAAAATTAACTTAGTTGTCGGGACTAAATTAGTATCTAAAAATTGAACAGTAACTTTACCCTCATATTTACCAATTTTTGCTGTCTGAGCTTCAGTAAATCTATGTACAATATAATATTCATCAGTAGTTTGATTATATTTTTTATCTCTAGTTGTGATTGAACAAGGAGAACTTAATATTTCAGCCTCTTCTGTTTCCATATTAAACATATCAAATGTTATATCAGAATTTTCAAGAAAATCATTAAATGATGATTTATCATTTTTTCCATCATCTATTAGCCTTAGTTTTAATATCGGCTCCGATGCTCCTTGTCTTATAAAAAATTCCATTGTTTTACCGTTTTATATAAATATTAGGCATTTGGATTCTCTCTTAATTTAGTTAATTCTTCTAATGGATATTCGCAAGCATTTACGTCCCAATTATATATAGTACTATCAACGCCAACGTGTAAAACGCCGCCAGGTACACATAACACAAAATTATTATCATTATTTTTTCCTGGCGAATTTTTGTTCCACCAACTTAATTCCCAATCTAATCCAGCATTCCATGATGAATTATATGATTCACCATAATGAGCATCTAAATGAAGTGGAAATAATGATTTTAAATCTCTTACTCTCATAAACATATGTCCAGCTCTTAATGAGCGTTTTTCACATAAATTTCCAAATCGTGTATTTCTCCAACCAAGTTCTTCATGCTCTTTACTCATATATCCAGTTGTAAAGAAAATTTCTTGATTTTCATTTAAAATATTACAATATGTAGATAATGGTTCATTAAAAAGGTTATCTTGGTCAGTAAATTGTATAAAATCATATTCATCAATATTCACATCTTCTAACATTTGTAATAATGCTCCCCTTTGTCCCATATTAAAGTCAGAATTATACACCGTAAACCTATCATCAATATTTTCGTTAATAACTTTTAATATTTCTTCCTTCATTTCAGGATTTGAGTTCTCAACAATATAAACATCATTTATATAATTTTCATTTTTAATGTCTTTTAACGAATTTATTACATTTTTAATATGATGAGGTCTATTAAATGATGTTAATAATGTAATTATCTTTGGTTTTTTAATTAAATTCGGTAAAACGTTTGTTTCAAATTCATTAACTATCTTTTTCCATGAATAATTTGTTCTCACAAAATCTGAAAATTCTTTTAAGTATCCAGTTTCAATCGTTTTATCATAACTTTCATATAACGCCATCATGCAATTAGTTAATGTGTTAATTTCCGGCTCAGCCCATTCTCCTAACATCCATGGGTGATTTTTTACAGGAACTAATTTATAAGGAATTTCATAATATTTTCCTTTTATTAACTCGCATACACCCGGCTCAGATGTTGTTATTACTGGTAATCCACAAGCCATGGCTTCAAGCACTGTCATTCCAAAAGTATCAGCTCTTGATGGATAAACATACACATGACATTCCTTATATAATTCTAAAACTTTATTATGCCCTTCATTACTAACATGCCAGAATATATTTTTATATTTATCAACGTATTCTTTTACCCTTTCTCCATCATAGAAGACCATCCCATCATTTGATTTCAAATGTAATTCAACATTCTCATTTGTTCCATATAACTTGGTAAACGCTTCTAACAATTGAAAAATTCCCTTTCTGTCTGAACATTCGCCAACATATAAGAATTTAAACTTTTCTCCTTTAATTCTAGGGGTGTATTTAAACTTTTCTGGGTCAATTCCATGTGGAAATACGTATATCGGTTTTTTAACTCCTAATTTAATCATTCTTTCTTTTGAACGATTTGATGGGGTTAATATATAATCAGCCAGATTACAATTATTTGCGAAGTTTGGAATACCTCCTGTTGTATCAACGCCAGTATATATTACTTTATTATTAAATTCAGATAATTCCGATATCATGTCAGGATATGAAAACATGATACCTAAATCATGATTTTTTGGTTTTGCAAGAGAAATATGAATTAATGGATTATCTGTTTCAGTTGCTCCGATAATAGATTTACATGAAATATCGGTTTCATTTAAATTTTCCAAGATTCTTTGAGATAAAATACCCATAGAAGCATAATCATCATACTTTGCTAACCATGTTAATTTATTTTTTTTAGGAAACGTTTTTATTTCTTTTCCATCTGACGTAATTATATTTACTTTTTTCCCTATCGTTAAAGAAGTAATTAAATCTGATATTTCCATCTCTGGTGTACATTCAAATAAATTTATTTTTTTTAAAATTTCTTTATCATACCTAATTTTTTCAAAATTTTCTCCTGATTTATTAATTGCAATGTATATAAATTTATCATCATTTATAATTTCTTTAAGACGGTCATATTCTAAATCATTTAATAATGTAATTGTATCACATTCTTTATATTTTTTGAATTTTAATTTATTTTCTTCCATCGATTTTTTAGTTTCATCTTTATCTAATAAACTAAACGAAATTCCCTGAAGATGTACTATTGGAAAATCAATGTATTGAGATTCCCCTAAATCATCCTTATACGCATAGTATCCTAATTCATATCCATTTAGTTCCACTCTATAAGATAGTTCCATATCATCAACATAACCCTTGTCAAAACCTTCATTTAGTAACCCTATTTTATTTAAAACAGATTTTCGAGCAATAAAACAACATCCTAAAATAAATTCATTCGATTTTACAGGTCCAATAAGTCCATATTTATCATTTTCTAATAATGGTAATAACAAATCCTCCCAATTACTAAATAACCCAGCGTCACTATTCATACAAAGTATAAACTCGTTTTTTGCTAATTTAAAACATTCATTTACAGCTTTAACAAATCCAATTCCTTCTGGCACTTTATATATAACAGCATTAGAGATATTAAATGGATTATCTTTTATGAATTTTTCTAATATTTTATTATCTTGGTCTGAAGAACCGTTAGAATACAATATTAATTCATTAATTGCAGTAGAACTTGATAATGTTTTCTCCAACATTTCCATCGTCAACTTACTATTTCCATAAACAGGAACAACTAAGCTTAATGGCGGATATTTTGATAGTTCTTTTTGTGTTTTTTTTGTTTTTCCGTACTCTAATACGCCAATTCCAGCAAATCCACCTTTATGCTTTGCTGCGTTATAAAAATATTCATTTATTTCTTTATCAATTAATTTTGTGTGTATAAACTCTTTTGATTCGTATTTTTGAGATAAATCCGTCCATAATGTAGACACAAAACAATTCCATTCAGCGTGATATTCACTTGCAATTACGTCATGAAAGGCTACGATTGAATTTTCATGTAAAAATTCTTTATAAACATTAAAATCATTTTTTGACCCCTCATAACTATGGTCACCATCTATAAAAAGAAAATCAACTTTTCTACCATTTAATAGTTCTCTAACTCTACCGATTAAATAATTGTCCTGTGAATTACCATTTATTGCAAAAAATTGTTTATTATGTAAATTTGCTTGTTCTAATGCGTCTGAAATAACATAAACTCTCTCCTCAAATCCATGACCGCCATGTGGGCCAGTAGGGTAATCAATACTAAAAATAATTTCAGAACTAGGAAGTTCAAACCATCTTGCTAATGTTCCTCCTCTTGCTGTTCCAATTTCCATTATAATTTTTGGATTATGATTTGCAACTTCTAGTTGTAAATTTTCAATCTCTAAAGGAATTTGCATCGATTGCGTTTTTCTATACGCCATCATCGGCCTCAAATATTGTCTGTCAAATGTATTTTTAAAAAATATTTCATGTCTATAAAATTCCATTGGAAAAAAGTCTGGTATTGAATCATGTTTTTTCATTTTAATTTCTGACCGGTCAAATAAATCCCTACCATTATACATGTTATCTTTTATTATATTAATATCAGTATATTCAGGAAGATTAAATTCTTGATGTGAAAAAGATATTATTTTCTCTTTAATTTCTTCAGGAGAATTAAAAAACGAAAAATGATATCCACCATCTTCTATATGTTTACAATTATATCTATATTCTCGCACCTGAGAAAAATTAGTAAGAGTTCTTAATGTTTTATCGTTAATAGCAGTAGTTCCAAACCATTCAATTAACACTTCACATATTGGAGAATAATAAAAAGTTTTAAACATAAATGATGTTGCATCCATGGTTTGATTTTTTGTTTTATCCCATGCTTCGTCAAATTTTTCAACTTTAGGAAACTCATCCACATCGGATAATAAAATTAATGTGTTTTCATCTGATAACTCTTTTATTTTATCATACATGTAATCTCTTTGCTTCTTTTCTAAATAAAATTTATCGTTTTTTATTTCTTTTAAATCTGAGTCAATTGGTTCATAAATAACATAATGTATTTTATCTCTATATTTTTCAATTTGTGGAAAATATTTTAATAAAGTTAAATTCTTTTTTATTCCAGTAAATGTAGTATTTCCTTCGCATATTATAAAATAATCGACATGAGAATATAAATAATCTAATCTCATTTTTAACATTTCCATTTCTCCTGAAAATAATATTGCATCAATAACTTTGTATTCTTTCATTATTTTTTGTTTTTAATTTTTATAAAAAGTTCTGGTTCTCTTATATTCATTGGATAATATTGAGAAACAATAAAATTATTTTTTTCTAAATATTGAACACAAGAATCTCCTCTATCATCAATATCTAATTTTAATTCAGAAATATTACAATGAATTTCCGAATCAACATTAGGATATGGTACAATTATTAAAATATATCCAGATGGTTTACATACTCTTGAAAATTCTTTTAATGCTTTAATTGGATTTAAAATATGTTCCAAAGCATGACTACACCATACTACATCAAAAGTATTGTTATTAAATGGAAGGTCTGTTGCTGATGATTTTATAAAAACATCTTTATCAACAATTTTTTTTGCTACATTTAATTTATCTTGATTTATATCAACCCCAATTACATTAAATATTCCTTTAGATATTAAATGTTTAATTCCTACACCAGCTCCACATCCTACATCTATAACGGAACTTTCTTTATTTAATAAAGGTAAAAGAAATATATCTAAAGAATTGATTTGACCCTTTTTCCAACTTTCGTTTTCATTTTCAAAAGACGCAGCACGTATTTGTACAATTTCGTAATCCTCATAATTATCAAATTTCATGTTATCTTTGTTTTCGTTTTAATGCCCAATCATATCCATCTTTAGAATATAATATTAATTCAAAATTATTTTTCTTACAAAACTCATTAACGGCTTCCATAACGCCAAAATCAGAATATTTAAAATAATCATGCCCGCACATAAATCCTGTCTTTTTTAATTTAGGAAGATAAATTTTTAAATCCGATTTTGCACAATCATATAAATGGCAAGCGTCTAAGTATATAAAATCAAAATACCCATCTATAAAATTTTTAACCACATTATATGAAAAGTCTTTTAATACAAATACTTTATTATTTTTTATTTCATTTGAAAAATTATTTAAAACCATTTCATACATCTCTTCACTTGAATATGCTGTACAAAGATTTAACCTATTTCCATACATTGGTGTTTTTCCATTTTCATCTGAACCAACAATCCAAGGGTCAACTAAATATAATTTTTCAGGATTTAAAATATCCAAAATTTGTTTACTAAAGTCCCCTTGATATGTTCCTAGTTCGATACAAACTGGATTTGGTTGAATATCTTTTAAT
>Ga0315289_10003039_pt1 | contig 25536 bp, 14 predicted proteins | sample YL17G11_40_MG_FD_203452 | JGI IMG/M metagenome (GOLD analysis project Ga0315289, IMG submission 203452) | Sediment microbial communities from Yellowstone Lake, YNP, Wyoming, USA - YL17G11_40 | ecosystem: Environmental > Aquatic > Freshwater > Lake > Sediment | place: USA: Wyoming | collected...
ATTTCGCCGAACCCGGACGGCGGCTACCGCGATGACCCACCCCCGGCGGACGGGCGCAAGGTGGTGATCAACGACACGGACCACCTTTGGGGCCTCGGCGGCAACCTGGCCTGGGTCTGGAAGAGCTTCGCGCGGGGCTACAATCCCATCTTCATGGACCCCTATGACGGCGACGTTCTTGGCAATCGGTTCGATCCGAAGTGGGACCCGATCCGCCGGAGCATGGGCCATACGCTGCGCTACGCGGGGAGAATGGACCTGGCGCAAGCCCGTCCGGCGCCGGAAGCAGCGTCCACGAAATATTGCCTCGCTAATCCGGGCAAGCAGTACCTGGTGTACAAGCCCGGCGGCGCGGATTCGGCCACGGTGAGGCTGGAGCCGGGCACCTATAGATATGAATGGTTTGACCTGACAGGCGGCGGCCAAGTTGATGTCGGGGCGAAGATCGCGACCGGCGGAGAAACGCAATTCTTGTGTCCAATCCAGGAAGACGCCGTGCTTTTGGTCGCACGGGCGGTCTTTCCGGCCCGGGATTGGCAGCAGGCGACACCGGAATCTCAGGGCCTGGACTCGGTCCGGCTGCAGGCGGCCGTAGACTACCTCCGCCAGAACGCCGGCCCGGATGGTGTCAAGGAGGTGGTGATCGTCCGCAACGGCTATCTGGTCTGGAAAGGGTCGAGTATCACCAAGGTTCACGGCGTCTGGTCGGCCACGAAGTCATTTACGAGCACGGTGCTGGGATTGCTCGTTGACGACGGCAAGGCGACGCTGGACACGCGGGCAAAGGATGTGGTCCCGGCTTTAGCCACAGGCTATCCGGATGTCACGCTGCGGCACTTTACGACCATGACCAGCGGCTACCGGGCGATGAGGGATGAGCCGCGCGGCACTTACCGGCATGGGCCCAGCCCCACGCCCTTCGATCCGTGCAGCACGCCTCTTCTCGCACCGGGGACGCAATACGCGTACTGGGATTCGGCGATGAACGAGTTCGGGCTGGTGCTGACGCGTATCGCCGGCGAGCCTCTCCAAGACCTGTTCAAACGCAGAATCGCCGACCCAATCGGTATGGACCCTAACGAATGGAAGTGGGGCGACTTCGGCCGGATTGACGGCGTTACGGTCAATGGCGGCTCGGGCAACTCCAACAATCATATCTTCATCTCCGCCCGCCAGATCGCCCGGTTTGGGCTTCTGTTTCTCAATCATGGGAATTGGAACGGCCGCCAGCTCATCAGCGCCAAGTGGGTCGAAATGGCCACGAAACCGCAGGTGCCGGCGTCGATTACCCTGTGGCCCGACAGCGGGGCCGACGGTCGCGGCGTCTACGGCTTTAACTGGTGGGTCAACGGCCTCAAGGCCGATGGTCAGCGGAAATGGCCCGGCGCCCCCGTCGGCACGTACGCCGCCAGCGGCTACAATAACAACGACATGTTTGTCATTCCCGAGTGGAATATGGTGTTTGTCCGGCTGGGTCTGGATGAGAGCCAACGCCCGATCACCGATGCCGTCTACTCCAATTTCATCGAAAGAGTCGGCCAAGCCATCACCGGTGGTTCTGGCTCGAATCCCAAGTAAAGCGCAAGTCCTTTGACAGGGCAGGGGCCGCCAAGGTAGGATAGAGCAGTCGTTGGTTCGAACGGACTGTTCGTAGGTCGTGCGTCCCCGCACGACGCCTTTGGGCGAGCGAGGACGGGACTTTGAAAGGGGAGCGTATGAGCCGTGCTATGGTCATCGGATTGCTGAGTGCCTTCGTTGTCTTTGTGACGCCCGGGTTTGCCTCGTCGCGCGCCGTATCGCCGCAGGCGGTCGTGGAGGCGGTGGGGGCCGGCCACGGGATTTGCGTCGTTGTGGGGGAGGGGGCCTGCGATCTGGCTCTCGAGCTGGCCAAAGGGACCGAACTGCTGATCTACACGCAACTGTCGCAGAGCAAGGATTTCGAGTCGGCCTGCCGCAAGGTCGAAGAGGCCGGATACTACGGAAGCCGGATCTTCGTGGGAGAAGGTGTGCAGAAGCTGCATCTGGCCGGCAACGTCGCCGATGTTGTAGTTGCCCTCGGGAATGGCGGAGGATTCTCGACGGAAGAGATGTTGCGGGTCGTTCGGCCGGCGGGCAAGGTTATCCTCCCTGACAAAACGGTCACGAAGCCTTTTCCGCAGGGCGTGGATGACTGGACCCACCCGTATCACGGACCCGATAACAACCCGCAATCGAACGACAAGGTGGTTGTCGCGCCGTATCTCACCCAATTCATGGCCGAGCCGCGCTATGCGCCGCTGCCACAGGTGGGTGTTGCGTCCGCCGGGCGCATGTTCAAGGCGTTCGGGCACGTGGCGTTCAAGGAGCGGGAGGAGCCATACCTCAACAAGCTCGTCGCGTTCAACGGCTACAATGGCTCGATTCTGTGGCAGCGGGACCTGACGGAAGGGGTCATGATCCACCGCAACACGATGATCGCGACGCCGACAAAACTGTACGTCGGGGACGACAAATCGTGCAAGGTCATCGACACGGCTACCGGCAAGTTGCTGGACGAAATCGTCCCGCCGGTCGAGGCGGCCGGCGGCACGTTCTGGAAGTGGATGGCTCTCGAGAATGGCGTCCTGTACGCCATGATGGGCGAGCAGGAGCAGCGCGACCCAACGAAGCGCTGGAAGCGGGACCAGCACGGCTGGCCCTGGGACCCGATCTCGGAGGGCTGGAACCAGCCCGAGAACCCGTGGGGCTTCGGCCGCAACGTCCTGGCAATTGACCCGGACACCAAGAAGGTCCTCTGGAGTCATCGCGAGCAAGATCCGATTGACGGCCGGGCCATCTGCATGAAGAACGGTCGGATCTACGTCTTTCGTTTCGGGACCTATCTGGCGTGTCTGGACGCCAAGACCGGCAATGAAGTGTGGCGAAAGACGCCTCAGAACGCATCGAAGCTATTCGCCTCCATTGGCGACTATCAGAATCGTCAGGACTGGCGGACCAACTGGCGGACGACGTGCTACGTCAAGTGCAGCGACAAGGCCCTGTACCTCGCCGGACCGTCTGTCGGCAAGTTGCTCGCCGTCTCGGCAGAGGATGGCAACATTCTGTGGGAGCATCCCTACAGCAACTTCCAGCTTATCTTGCGAGAAGATGCCCTCTATGGGCTTAGTGGCCAGATCGACAAGCACCCGAGCATGAAGTTTGACTTGATGACCGGCAAAGTGCTGGCGGAAATCGCGAAGCCCCGTCGTGCTTGCACCCGCCCCACGGGCGCCGCCGATGCGATCTTCTTCCGGGCGGAGGACGGCTCGGTTCGGCTGGACCTCGCCTCGTTCCGGCCGCAGTGGATCTCGCCGATGCGGCCGGTGTGCCAGGAGGGGGTCACGGTGGCCAATGGCCTCCTGTACTGGTGGCCCTCGGTGTGTGATTGCCAGTTGACGCTCTACGGAATCACCTGCCTTGGCCCTGCCGGCAGTTTCGATTTCACACCTCAAGTCGCAGAATCCCAACGCCTCGTGAAGACTAGTGGCTCCGAGACGAAGGCCGCCGGCTTACCGGTCTCCGCGGGGGACTGGCCCACGTTCCGGGCGGATAATGCGTGCACGGCGGCCACGTCGGCGCGCGTCCCCGACAAATCCCAATTGCTGTGGCAGTTCGATCCTCACATCTCCACGGTTCCGGGACTGCCGTGCCTGAGTGCGCCCGTGACGGCCGGCGGACTGGTGCTCGTCGCGGGAGCCGACGGCGTGGTACGTGCCCTGGATGCCGCAACGGGCGACACCCGCTGGAAGGCACGCACGGGCGGGGCGATCCGCATGCCGCCGACGATCTGGGAAGGGCGTGCTTTCGTCGGGTCGGGCGATGGCTGGATGTATGCGTTTGAGGCGGCTACCGGCCGCCTGCTCTGGCGCTTCCGGGCGGCACCGGCCGAACGTCTGATCCCCGTCTACGGCACGCTGATGTCTACGTGGCCGGTGACGACGGGCGTACTCGTGGACAATGGCACCGCCTACTTCGCCGCCGGGATCGCCAACTACGACGGCACGTACGTCTACGCACTGGACGCCCGGACGGGGGCGATCAAATGGCACAACAGCACGTCGGGCCACCTGGATCAAGATGCTCATACCGGCGTGAGCGTCCAGGGGCACCTGTTGCTGCATGACGGCAAACTCTATCTGGCGGGCGGGACCTCGGTTTCCCCGGCGGTCTACGACGCCGCGACGGGCAAATGCCTGAACGACGGCGCCCAACTGGCGGAGTGCAGCTCACGCATGCCGCGCGGCTGGGAGTTGTCCCTGCTCGGTAGTCAAGTCGTCGCGTGCGGCAAGCCGTTCTATGGTCATCCGGCCTATGATGTCTATGACGGCACCGTGTTCAACCGGGTCTTCATGGCTTCGATGAATGACACGTCCGTCGCATGGGCGTCCGACGCGCGTACGCAGAGAGTGATGGCGTTCAGGAACTTCGATCAGCAAGGACTCGCCCGCAAGATGGCAAACCCCGGCAATCGGTTCCAGGTCAATTGGGGCCAGATTGCTCCCTCCGGCAAGCCGGCGTGGACCGCCGAGTTCAAGAAGGCCTCGGCGATGGCGGTCTGCCGAAATGCGGTTTTGTTGGCCACCGAGAAAGAGTTGGTCGCTCTAAGCTTGACCGATGGTGCCGTTCTCTGGAGGCAACCGTTGCCGAAACCGCCGGCTCCGTGGGCTCTGGCGGTGGACGGGGCCGGTAGGGCGGTTGTCACCCTGACCGATGGGAAGGTCCTTTGCTTTGGCGGGTCAAAAGGAGCATTGTAGTAGCACGGCCATCTTGGCCGTGTGTACCATGGGCGTCTCGCCCATGGAAAGAACGGTAACTGGCAGGGCCAAGATGGCCCTGCGACTCATGGGCAGGATGCCCATGCTACGGAGCATTGTAACGTGGTCAAATTGAAGTGGCTCATCGTGGCGGCTGTGTGCTGCCTTGCGTTTCAGACTTGTCCGGCGGACGCCTGCCAATACAACGTGCGTGAAGTCGGGTTCATCGACGTGGGGATCGAACCATATCGGCTTCTCGTGTACCTGCCCGCAGATACCCCAGCCGGTGAGATGCCCAGCTTGAAGGAAGCAATGGAGGTCGCGCTGGCCGAGACGAATATCCGACTCCAGTTGGTCGCAACCGGCGCGGATGCAAACCAGCCCGCAATGGAACTTGCCAAGACTCATGGGATCAACCGTTTTCCGGCCGCCATTCTGGTTTCGCCGGACGGCCAGTCGCTCCCTTTGACTTTGCCTGAGAAGTCAGCTTCACTTGCTCAGGCGGTCCCTGCGGCTCTGGGAAGCATCCTGGACTCTCCGCTCCGGCGGCAGATTCTGGAGAAGTGCGCCGAGGCCTACGGAGTTGTGCTTCTGATCGAGGGACCCGAGTCACGGGCCAATGCGACGGCGCGGGAGGCCATCGCGACGGCGCTCGGTCAGATCGGCGAGCAACTGGAATTCCTCCCCAAGCCGATCAAGCAACCACCTGAACTCGTTGTGCTGGACCAGAAGTCACTGGCGCGCGAGCAGACGCTGCTCTGGACGCTCCGCCTCAAACCCCAGGACGTCAACCAGCCCCGTGCGGCGGTCTTCTACGGGCGGGGCCGCTGGCTCGGCCCGCTGTTCGACACGGCGACCCTGAACGCCGGCAATCTGACGCAACTGCTCTCGGTCATCGGCGGGGACTGCGAGTGCGGCCTCGACCATCGTTGGCTGCAGGGGACCATGCTGCCAGCCCGCTGGGATGAGACTCTCCAGCAGAAGGTCGTGGCCAGTCTCGGCTTCGATCCGGAGAATCCCATGACGAAGATGGAGATGGTCTCCATCATCCGTCGCGGCATGGGCGGGTTCGACTACCCCGGCGTGCCGTTCGAGTACCGCGAGATCGAGGTGGGCAAGGAAGAGACCGAGGACGGCGGACAGACGACGGACGACAGAGGCCTGAGGCCGGAGCCACGAGGGACAAGCGTACCCCCGTCCCCCGCTCCCCAAGCCCCGTCCCAGACCGCGTCTTCGTCCTCGAAAGTAGTGGGACAAGTCCTCGCCGGCTCGCTGGCCGGCATGGCGGCGCTTGTTGGCGTGGTATCTCTGGTTATTGTCTTGAGGGCGAGAAAACCATGAGGCAATTTGTACTGTCGGCGTTCTGCTTGCCCATCGTGTTCGTGGGATTGACACGCGGCCAGGACTGGCCGACGTACATGCACGACAACTCCCGCAGCGGCGTCACGGAGATGTCCCTGGAATTGCCTCTGAAGCCGGCGTGGACCTTCAAGCCGCTTCAGGCGCCGGCGCCGGCTTGGCCCGGACCCGCGAAGCAGGACTTCTTCCACTACCATTACGACCTGCGGCCGCTGGAAACGTACGATCACGCCTTCCATGCGACCGCCGTGGGCGGCATGGTCTACTTCGGCTCATCCTCCCAGGACAAGGTCTATGCGCTGGATGCGGCCGACGGCCGGATTCGCTGGACCTATTTCCCGGAAGGGCCGGTCCGCTTCGCTCCCACGTTGTCGGACGGCCGCGTCTACGTGGGCTCGGACGACGGCTGTGTCTACTGCCTGTCCGGCGGTAACGGTGTGCTGGTCTGGAAGAAGCGGATCGCGCCGGACGAGCGGATGATCCCCGGTAACGGGCGGATGATCTCCCTGTGGCCCATCAGAACCGGTCTGGTTGTCGATGATGGGACGGTGTACTGCACCGCGGGTCTGTTCCCGGAAGACGGGACCTACTTGGCAGCGCTGGACGCGAAGACGGGGGACCTGAAATACCGGCAGCGGATCATGGTCTCGCCGCAGGGGTACCTTCTGGCCTCCGACCAGCGGCTGTACCTACCCACGGGACGGACCAACCCCGCGATCTTCACCCGCGCGGAAGGGAAGGCAGAGGGGCAGATTCCCAGCGCCGGCGGCACCTACGCGCTGCTGGTCGAGGACGTGCTCGTCAGCGGCCCGGGACGAGGTCCGAAGGAACTGCAGGCCGGCGATGTCCGGACGAAGGACTCCATTGCGACCTTTGGCGGCCTGCGGATGGTGGTTTCGGGGCCCGTGGCCTACATGCAGTCAGAGCGGCAGGTGTCGGCCTTCGATCGCGGGCGCTATCTGGAGCTGTCCCGGCAGCGTGCCGCGTTGCAGCGCAAAAGTAGTGCGTTGAAGAAGGCCATGAGCAAGATGCCCAAGCCCGAGGCCGAGGAAGCCGGCCGCCAGATCGAAGACCTGAACGCCCAGATGGGCAAGCTGGACGTGGGAATGAAGGCGTGCTACCTCTGGACCACCGGTTGCGGCTACCCGTACGCGATGGTAATGGCGGGCAAGATCCTGTTTGCAGGCGGTGACGGCGAAGTCGCGGCGGTGGAGACTGAGAACGGTCACATTGTCTGGACGGGCCGGATCGAGGGAAAGGCGTTCGGATTGTCGATAGCCCAGGGCTCGCTGCTCGTCAGCACGGATAGCGGGCAGATCCACTGCTTCCGTCACGCGGTGGACGGCGAGTCGAAGACAGTCGGGGAAGAGACCCGCCCCCTCCCGCCTGTGCCGGACGAACTCGCCAAACGCTATTGGGAGGCGGCGGATCACATCCTTCGCGAGATTCCCTCGACGAAAGGTTATTGTCTCGTTCTGGATTGCGGCGCGGGCCGGCTGGCTTGTGAATTGGCGCAGCGCAGCGAGCTCAAAATCGTGGCGGTGGATGCGGATGCCGGCCGCGTGGAGAAGGCACGCCGGCTCATTGATGCCGCCGGGCTGTACGGGCAGGTCGCTGTGCACCACGTGGCCGGCGATAAGCTACCTTATACCAGCTACTTCGCCGACGTCGTGGTCTCGGATGGCGTGCTGCGCGGCAGACCATATCCAGACAATCAGAAGGAATTGCTCCGGGTGCTGCGGCCGTGCGGCGGCGTGCTGGCCCTTGGCGCCCCTGTGGACGCGGCCGGCGACGGCTGGATGCAGAAGTGGGGACAAGCGGCCGGGCCGCAGTGGCAGGTGGCCGCGCGCAGCGATCTCGTGTGGGGGAGCCTGCGCCGAGGCAGCCTCGACGGCGCGGGGGAATGGACGCATCAGTATGCCGAGCCGGGCAATAGCGCGTGCAGCGGCGACAAGCTGATCCAGGGCCGGCCCACCGTCCAGTGGTTCGGCGAGCCCGGGCCGCGCGAGATGATCGACCGGCACCACCGCAACATCGCACCCCTATACAAAGACGGCCGATTGTTCGTGCCCGGCGACTGCGTGGTTTTCGCTCTGGATGCGTACAACGGCACGATCCTGTGGCGGGCCGATGTGCCGAACTCCCGCCGGCTGGGCGCGTTTCTCGACGCCGGGAGCATGGCCGTCGATGATCGTGTTCTCTATCTCGCGGCTGCGGACCGATGTCGCTCTTTTGATGTCCAAAGCGGCCAGCCGAAGACGGCCTATACCATGCCGCAGCCTGTCCGCGGCGAGTTGCACGAATGGGGTTATGTCGCCTACGCCGGGGCGGTCCTCTTTGGGTCAGGCTGCAAGAAGGATGCTTCCTACACGGAAACCAGTTATTACGGGGACACGCTCCTCTGGCATCGCGACATGAAGCTGGTAACCAGCGACTACCTGTTCGCGAAGGACAAGCGCGATGATTCCCTCCTTTGGACCTATCAGGATGGCGTCATTCTCAACAATACGATCACGATAGCCGGGTCGCGAATCTTCTTCGTCCAGACGCACAGTCCCGAGGCCCTGTCCGACAAGCTCGGCCGCCTGCCGGTCAAGACCCTCTTCGCCGGCGGCGACCAGTACCTGGTGGGCCTGGATCAACGGACCGGGAGGACCATCCTCAAAAAGAAGATCGACGTCCGCCATTTCGAAGAACCGGTGTTCCTCAGCTATGCGCAAGGCATCCTGCTGCTGAGCGGCTCCCGATATGACGGCAAGTGCGTCCGATACTACTTTGACGCTTATAACGTCGAGACGGCGGCAGAGCTCTGGCATGCCGAACACGACAGCGAGTTGGCGACCGATGGGGGACACGGTGAATACAATCGTCAGCCCACCATCGTCGGCGATGTTGTCTACGCCTGGCCGTACGCGTATGGTCTTCGCGACGGCCGAAAGATCGAGGGCTGGAAATTCGACCGGCGGGGCAACGGTTGCGGCGGCGTTTCCGCTTCCGCGCAATGTCTCTTCTGGCGGGGGGCCAATCCCTGGATGTATGATCTGGGACCGCGGGGTGGGCCGACCCGGCTCAACACGGTCTCCCGGCCGGGCTGCTGGATCAACATGATCCCGGCCGGCGGACTGGTGCTGATCCCGGAGGCCAGCTCCGGTTGCACCTGCGGCTTCTCCCTCCAGACCTCGCTCGCCTACATTCCGCAGAACGCGCTGGAGTAACATGTACGTCCTCCGCATGATTTTCAAAGAAGTGTGGCACCGCAAGATCAACTTTCTGCTGGCGGTGCTGGCCGTGACGACGGCGGTGGCCTTCCTCGTGGCATTCTGCACCGCCTCCAAGGCGTCCGAGTGGGAGACCGCCCGCCTGATGCTGTCCATGGGCTACAACCTGCACATCATCGCCAAAGACGCGGACATCGGCGGTTTCCTGATGACGGGGATTCCCGACAAAACGATGCCCGAGGCGTACCTGGAGAGACTCGCGGCCCAAAACAGCATCTCCTACAACCACCTGCTGGCGCTGCTGGAGGGAAAGACCAGCTATCGCGGCATGGACATTCTTTTGACGGGTCTGGCCCCGGAGGTGTGTCCGCCGGGACAACAGAAACAGGCGATGACGTTCAGTGTGCAGCCGGGAACGGCCTACGTCGGATACCGCCTGGCGGAAGGACTGGCGATCCACAAAGGCGATACCATCGATCTGGCCGGCAAGAAGCTCAAGGTCGAGCGGTGCCTGGCGGAGTCCGGCGGGCTGGACGACATGCGCCTCCAATGCAGCCTGTGGGATGCGCAGGCGATCCTAGGCTTGCCGGGCCGAATCAGCGCGATCAAAGCCGTCGATTGCCTGTGCTTCGAGAAGGGCGATCCCGTGGCGGCGTTGCGAAAGGAGATCGGCTCGATTCTGCCGGAGGCACAGGTCTTTCAGGTCAAGGCGCTGGCCAGCGCGCGGGCGAAGCAGAGGCAGATGATTCGCAACATTTTCGCCGTCATGCTGCCTTTCGTGATTATCGCGTGCGGCGTGTGGATCGGTGTGCTGGCCATCATGAACGTGCGGGACCGCAAGCCGGAGATCGGCCTGTTGCGGGCCCTGGGATACAACGCGGCCAACGTGATGCTTCTGTTCCTGGGCAAAGCACTGCTGGTGGGCTTGTTCGGCGCCGCGGCGGGATTTCTCCTGGGCACCGAGTTGGGCCTGCAATTCGGTCCCGGCGTCTTTGAGATCACGGCCAAGACGATGCTGCGACCGGAGCTGTCCCTTCTTGTCCGGGCCTGCATCCTGGCCCCTTTGTTTGCGGTGGTCGCCAGTTTCGTCCCGACCATCATCGCCGTCACGTACGACCCCGCCACCACTTTGCGGGAGGAATAGACATGTTGATCCTCCAGGATTTGACCAAGACCTATCGAACGCGGGCGGGGGAAGTGAAGGCACTTGACGGCGTGAGTCTGCAAATCGACAAAGGCGAGTTTGTCGCGGTTTGCGGACCGAGCGGCAGCGGCAAGACGACGCTCTTGATGATGATCGCTGCCATGCTGCGCCCGAGCGGTGGGACGGTGCGATTCGACGACCACGACGTCTACGAGATGACCGGCCCGGCCCGCGCCCGGTTCCGCGCCGAGACGATTGGTTTCGTCTTTCAGATGTTCCACCTCGTGCCGTATCTGAACGTCTTGGAGAATGTGCTCCTGGCCGCGGCGGTGGTTCGCAGAAGAGATGGAAAGACCCAGGCGCAGGAACTTCTCCAACGGCTGGGCTTGCAGCATCGCCTCGGGCACAGACCGTCGGAGTTGAGCGCCGGCGAGAAGCAGCGAACCGCCATCGCCAGAGCTTTGCTGAATCAGCCGAGACTGATCCTGGCCGATGAGCCAACCGGCAATCTGGACCCGGAGAACGCCCGCTGCGTCCTTCAGCATCTCCGGGATTTCCAGCAAGGCGGTGGCATGGTTATTGTGGCGACGCACGGCCCCGCGGCCCAAGAGTTCGCGACTCGGACGATCAGCCTGCGCGAAGGGCGGTTGGCCTAGACCCGCCCATCCCACGTGATCCGGCATGGGGTCGATCAGTTCGTGTACCGGACGGTGGCGGATGCGTCTACCTCGTAGCCCCACTTCTTGATGTAGTCCGTGCCGGAGAGAAAGGCGTCGTTCGTCTCTTTGAGCCTCTTCGACAGGAGTGCATCCAAGCTCGCTTGCAGGGCTGCGTGCTGGGGCTGGTTGCACAGATTGTCGAGTTGATACGGGTCCTGGGTGTTATCGTAGAGCAGCCAGGGGCCTTGGAGAGCGCGAACGTACGTGTGCCGGCGGGTCCTTATGCCCCGGTACTCCCGGCCGCCTCTGGCCCTCGTCCACTGGCCGAAGGGCGAGGGGCAGGCGATCAATGCGCCGTAGTCCGGGACCGGCGCCTTCCCGGTGAGGACGCCGGAGAAGTCGGTGCCTTCGACCGTGTCCGGGACGGCAATGCCGCTCAGACCAAGCAGAGTCGGCATGATGTCCGGCGTATTGATCGGCAGGTCGAGGGTTCGACCTGTCGTGCCGAGCAGGGCGGGGTACCGCAGCAGAAACGGCACCCGAATCGATTCGTCCCACGGCTGCTGCTTGTTCTGGCCGCCGTGGGAGAAGAGCATGTCCCCGTGGTCCGACGTGAAGACAAAGACGGTATCGTTCTCGATTCCGGCTTCACGCACCGTCTGCAATAAGCCGCCGACACAATCGTCAAGGGCGGCAACGTGCGCGTAATAGCCGGCGAGCGCCTGACGCGCTTTCTGGCGGTCCGCCTCCGGCACATTCGGCCTTAGCATAAGGCTCTCCGGCTTGAAGAGGGTCCGGTACTTCGCCGGCGCGGTCGCGTAGGGGTCATGGGGTGGCCCCCAGGAGAGTACGAGGAGAAAGGGCGAGCCTTTGGCATGCGCGCGGATGTATTGCTGGGCCTCCTGCGTCTGGGCGATCGCATCGTAGCCGTCCCACTTGAGCCGAATATTCTCATCGCTGTAGTAGAACGAGTTGTTGTAGGCGTGCGTGCAGCCCAGGACCTTCCAGAACTCGAATCCCTGGCGTCGCTCGCGCGGAATGAACGCACTCCTCTGGTTTCCATCCAAGTGCCACTTGCCGATGTAGGCGGTTTGATAGCCGGCCCCTTGGTACACCTCCGCGAGGGAAACCGCCTCGCCTCGCAATCGTACATCGTTCAGGAAGACGCCATGACTCAGGGGATATTGGCCGGTCAGCAGACTGGCGCGGTACGGACTGCAAACGGGACAGCAGGACACCGCGTTTTCCAAGTTCACGCTTTCTCCGGCTAAGCGATCCAGATGGGGCGTCCGCACGTCCTTGTTCCCGGCATATCCCGCGGCCTCGGCTCGCCACTGGTCGGCAAAGACATAGATCACATTGGGTTTCTTCCGGCTCGTTGCGGCTCGCGTCGCGGGTACACCCAACACGAGAGATGCGGCGCCAAAGCCGGCCGACTTCAACAGGTCGCGTCTTTTCATGGTCCTCACCGGCATCGAGATACGTTACGGTTGGTTCGACACGCCTGATTGTAGCCGCCTTGACGAGGGTGGACAATCCCGTGACCATCGCAGCGCTGCATGACCGTCTTTGCGATCCCTGTCGGGCCACGCCTGTTCGGAGTACCGCGTTTACGCGGTCCTGAACCGCCTGAGGGCGGGACTCCAAACGGCGCAAGAGCAGTCATGCACCCCCGCTGCAACGGCGGATTGACCGGGGGACGCAATCGCTCTACACTGACGCGGGAGGCAATTGTCGGATTACTTTTTGAGGTTTCGTTGCATGGAACTGTCGGGATTGCTGGGAACGAGTTTTGCCTGTGATTGCGGCCGGGTGCACCACGTGCCGGTACGCAGGTTTGTGTATGAACGTGGAGCGGTGGAGGTGCTGCCCCAGATTATCGGACAAGATTGTGGGAATGTTCGCCACGTGGCGGTTGTCGCGGACGTGCGGACTTGGGACGTTTGCGGACGCCAAGTCAAAGACGTACTCCAGAAGGCCGGTTTCAATACGGCCCGAGTCCTCGTCCCCGACAGACCCAACGCCGGGCCGATGTGTGACGATGTGACGGTTCAAGCGCTGGTCCAGCGATTGCACGGCGTCGGGCCCGATCTCGTGGTGGCCGTCGGGAGCGGGGTGATCAACGACCTGTCCAAGTGGGCCGCCTTCCAGTTGGGGATACCCTATCTGGTTGTGGCGACGGCGGCCTCCATGAATGGCTATTCCTCCGCCAATGTCGCGCCCACCATAGGTGGTGTCAAGATGCTGATCGAGGCACGGGCCCCAATGGCCGTCCTGGCCGAGCCACGCATCATCGAGCAGGCGCCGGCGGAGATGCTCGCGGCCGGCTTCGGCGACACCATTGCCAAACATCAGAGCACTGCCGACTGGGTGATGAACCGCTCTTTGTCGGGCGAGTATTACTGCCAGTTCTGTGCCGGCATTGTCGCGTGTCTGGAGCCGTTGTACCTCGATCATCCGGAGGACATCCGACATGGCCGGCCCGAGGCGGTGGGGGGGCTCTTCGAGGCCCTCTTTGGGACGGGCATGGCCATGACTCTGATGGGCACGAGTGTTCCCGCCAGCGGCGGCGAGCACCTGTTCAGCCACACCCTCGACATGATCGCCGAGATACGCGGCGAGCGTCACGACCTGCACGGCCGGCAGGTCGGTCTTGGTACGCTTCTCTCCGCCGCTCTCTACCAAAGGGTGCTGGCCCTCGACAGCCCCGTTCTGAAGCCCTTGCCGCCTGCGATCGATGATCGCTTGTGGTCTCTGCCGTCCGTGGCCGCCGCCGTGGCCGGGCAATACGAAGCGAAGCAGCAGCGGCTGGAGCCGATCCGGCAGAAGATCGCTCAGCGAGAGGCCTGGGACCAACTCCGGGCGGAATTAGCCGCAGTGGTGAAGGGCCCGGAGACGATTCACACGTGGCTCCAGCGCGCCGGAGCCGCGGTATCGATGGCCGACATCGGCTGCTCGCCTGAGCGGATCAAGTCGGCGATCCTGCACATGCACGAGATTCGCAAACGGTTCACCATCGTGGATTTGGCCTGGCTGTCCGGCGTCTTGCCCGAGGCGGCCGACGATCTGATCGACCAATGGTTGGTGTAGGACCGACGGCGCGCCGTGTCGCGGGCAAGATGCCCGTGCTACGGGTAAACATGCTCGCTGCGGTCCAGGGACTGCATGGCGGCCAGTTCGTCGTCGGTGAACCGGAACAGCTTGTGGAGGCCGACCCGCCGGAAGACCGCCTTGACGTCCGGTGAGGCCGAGCACAGGACGAGCTCGCGGCCCGCGGCACTCAACACCCGCTCCAGAACGATCAGATGGCAGATCGTCGCCGAGGGCAGAACCTCCACGAGCGAGAAATCCACGATGACGTCGCAGTCGGACGCCGGACGCGTCGACTGTGCCACGGCCTCGAGATCCCGGCTCAACTGTGGCTCTGCCGGCAGGGTAATGAGAAGGACGTGCTCGGAGAGATTTTGCGTTGCCATACCAGGCCCCCTGTCTCCCGCCGTCGTCTTGCCCTTCTTCACCAGACATTATCGGAAGCCGTTTCCTGGACAAGACCACCGCTACATAAAATCTAACCCAGTTCTCTCAAAATCCAAGCCGCCGGGCCGACGAAAAGCGGAAATGCCGATAAATTCTCTCGTGGGCTCATTGCGCGCGGAGGATTCGGCCGCGGCGGGTTGAAAACCGCCGGGTGCGTCGGTACACTGCACCTTTCGACGCCGGATTGTGGGGCGGTACGCCGCTCGGGTAACCATGCTGAAGTTTGTGACGGACAGAGAGATCTACGAAGAAGTCGTTTGCGCGGCCATTCCCAAGGCGAAGCGTCTGCTCTGGCTGGCCACGGCAGACCTCAAGGACCTGCACGTCCACAAGCAGGGCAAAATGGTCCCCTTCCTGGAGGTCCTGTCCGATCTGGCGAAACGGAAGGTAGAGATCCGCTTGCTTCACGCCAAGGAGCCCGGTCCGGTGTTTCGCAAGGATTTCGACCGGTATCGGAGCCTGGCGCAGGGGCTGGAACGGATGCTTTGCCCGCGCGTCCATCTCAAGTGCGTTGTGGTCGACGGAGAATTTGCCTACACCGGCAGCGCGAATCTGACGGGGGCGGGCGTGGGGGCCAAGAGCACCCGCCGGCGCAACTTCGAAGCGGGCTTTGTTACGACCGATCCGGCGCTGATCGGCGCGATCATGGAGCAGTTCGATGGCATCTGGCGGGGTTCCCATTGTCCCGATTGTGACAGAAAGGAGTTCTGTGATGAGCATGCGGGCATTCTGTCGGCCCGGAGGCGAGAACACCGCTGAAGAATGCGAGGGCCGGGCGAAGTGCTATGGGTACCTCGACATCGAGACCACCGGCCTCAGTTGCCACTATTGCGACCTGACGGTGGTGGGCGTCGCGGTCTCGCGGGAAGACCGGCAGCGGTTTGGGCAGCTCTTTGGCGGCCAGATCAACGCCGACCGCGTGCTCGGCCTGCTTGACGGCGTGGATGAAATCTACACGTACAATGGCAGCCGGTTCGATCTGCCCTTTATCAAGGGCCGGCTCGGTCTCGACCTGCGGAAGCAGTTCGCCCACACGGACCTCATGTACAACTGCTGGCGCAGGGATTTGAAAGGCGGCCTCAAAGCCGTCGAGGTCCGGCTCGGCATCGAGCGGCGTTTGACCGATATGAACGGCTACATGGCCGTGCGGCTCTGGTGGGACTACATCAACCACAACGACACGGAGGCCCTGCAAAGATTGCTTGAATACAATCGTGAGGACGTGATAAATCTTCACGTCCTACGCGAAAGACTGGGTGTGAAGTAGCACGGGCATCCTGCCCGTGTGTATCACGGGCAGGATGCCCGTGAAGGCAGGGCCAAGATGGCCCTGCGACTCATGGGCAAGATGCCCATGCTACGATGAATCGGCCTCTCACATGACGGTGAAATAGGTATATGGACGTACTGATCTACGGCGGGGGAGCGGTGGGGCTGGGCATCGCGAGTTGTTTGATTCGCCCGGGTAACCGCGTGGAGATCGTTGCGCGTGTCGAGACGGTGGCCGCCCTCAAGAGTGAAGGTTTGCTCCGAACCGGCATTTTCGGCCGTGTCCACGCGAGACCGGAGGCTTTCGGCTCGTGCGTCTCGTTGGACGAGGTAGCCGACGGGCCCTGCGATTTCGTGCTCATCTGCACGAAGTCCTTTGATTCCGCCACCGCGGCGAAGGACCTTGCCGACCACGAGGACCGCATCGGCAGCGGGGCCAGGCTGGTGCTCTTTCAGAACGGCTGGGGCAACGCCGAGGCCTTTGCTGCTCACTTTGAGAAGAGCAGAATCTACAACGCCCGGGTCATTACGGGATTTCGCCGCCCACAGCCGAACGAAGTCGAGATCACGGTCCATGCCGATGCCATTCACGTGGGTAGCCTGTTCGCGACGGACCGGTCTACTATTGAGCCCCTATGCCGAGCCATCCGGGAAGGCGGCATCCCCTGCGAAAGCGCCGACGCCATCGAGAAGGACCTTTGGGCGAAGATGCTCTACAACTGTGCCCTCAACCCGCTCGGAGCGATTCTGGGAGTGCCCTACGGTGCCCTGGCCGAGGCCGCCTCCACGAAAGGCCTGATGGATCGAATCATCGAGGAAGTCTTCGCGGTGATGATCGCCGCCGGATATCGAACGCACTGGCCGGAGCCGAGGCAATTCCTCGAAGTCTTCTATAGCAGGCTGGTCCCCGACACGGCCGAGCACAAATCCTCGACCCTCCAGGACATCGCGGCCGGCAAGCGAACCGAGATCGAAGCCCTCAACGGCGCCGTCATCCAACTCGCCCAGGAGCACGGGATCGCCGTCCCCCACAATCTCGCCGTCTACAACCTCATCAAGTTCCTCGAAAGCGGCCGCAGCGCGTGAGCCTCATGTCATGCGCGTACCGAAGGCGGCTTGCAGACTCCAGTATACGGGAAATCCGCTAACACTTAATTCGGGGTCTGACCCTCTCTGTGCCCCCCTCTCTGTGCCCGCGTTCTTACACAGGATCGGTTTGACTCTAACGACGGAATGCTGTGGGGGCCATACGTCGGAGCGCTTGATCATTTCGCGTCATGGGGATGGTTGTCATTCACCCAGGAAGAACGGGATATAGATGGTGGCGTTAGGATGTTCTTCGATATCAAGCGTGCAGCTGTATGCGATGAGGTTGCGGCAAAGATAAGAGAGCGGTTGCAAGCAGGGGGAGGAGCAGATGGCTGACAATGCGTTCCAGCGGACGTCCCTGCCGCCGCTTCGCGTCGTCAGGGCCGCAGATAATGGGGAGATAATGGGGGACGCACCTGCTCTGTATAGAACATGCAATTGACATAAAAGGATACCCAGATTGTGGGTCAGGACGCGCAGACGGAGTTCCCGATTTTGGCTGTGGTAGCTTCGGGCTCGCAAGGCCGATCCCAAGTTGCGTTTGAGCATGCTGAAGACGGTTTCAATCTGCCACCGTTGGCCATAGGTTTTCTTGGGGAATCGGTGTTTCATCAAGGTACGATACCGGCCGGTCACGGCACGCGGTTGACCATCCTTTCGGGGCCGACCCCGATCCGTCGTCGGGACGATACGGCGGATGCCGTGCCGTTCGCGGCAGAGCCGATGGAATCCTTCGGACTCGTAACCCGCATCGCCGAGCAGGGTCCGAAGCGGCTGATGTCCCAGAGCCTCGTGAAGCGTCTGCCGGGCCTCGACCGCGTCGACCCGGGGGCCGCGATCAATCACCATCCCGAGGATCAAATGATTGGGCGTATCACAGATCGCCGAGAGCTTCGGATAGCGATGCTTATAGTGGGCGGCATGGCGTTGGCACCGTTGCGTGTAGTTGGCCGAGACGTGGCGGGACTCCAGGCCCGTCGAGTCGATCGCCGCTTGGCGGGTACGTCGGGCCAGAAGCCGGGCCTTGCGGCAATGCTGGAGCACGGCGTCGAGCACCGCCGTCGCTTTGTTCTTGCCCAACAGACGCTTGTCGGCGGCGCAGAGAGCGGTAAAGTGTGGTACCTTGCTCAGATCCAGAATGCGACGCAGATCTGACCACTCTCTCAAGAGCATATGGACGCCTCGATAATCCAAACGCAGGAACTCCTTGATCACCAGACACGCCAACAGTTGCGGCTGGGTGAACTTCTTGGGGCTTTTGCGATGGCGGTGGTCTGGCAGGCTCTCCCGCCCGGCCCGAAACGCCATTCTCGCGACCGCCAGGGTAGACTTACTGGTCTTCACAGCCCCTATACGTTTGCCGCCGAGAAAAGGCGTCAGTCCGCCTCCGCGGATGTTCTATACAGAGCAGGACGCACCCTATTTTCAGGCTAGAGTTGGCGGCTAGGGGACGGCTACGATAAGGCCATGCCCAGAAATGCGCGACTCGTGATACCGGGTGTTGCGCACCATGTAACGCAACGGGGGAACAATCGTGGGAAGCGGATTAACACGCGAAGCACAACACAGGGTGACGCTCGCGAGCGGGCCGGTCGGCTATTCACTTTTTGACGTTCTGGGGACGGCGGCCCCAAGGCTCACTGCTTCGGGGCCGAAGCCCTTGAAACCAAAGGAAAGGGATGATATTGTGGAGGATTATGGAACGTCACACAGGAGTACGTGATGATACTGGAGACCTGCGCATGAGAAGCCGTTCTGCACCGCAAAGCCGCCAGATCGTGTCTTCCTGGCAGGAAAGGCCAAAAGAAGATAAGAGCAGAGAGCTGCAAACAACGAAAGAAGACGAAAAAAGGGAGCGATCCGGCGGGCCTGTCCTGCCTCTTCCTCTTTTCTTTCGCCTTCTTTCGTTTCCTTCGGCTACTGCGGTTTCGGTTGCGGCCGGAGGCCGCGCTGGGCTGAGGCCGTGCGTACAAGCACTGCTGGTGATGGTTCTTTGGGCGGGGACTGCCCAGGCGCAGGGGGATGATCCCGGTGCTCTGGCCAGGAAGATCCTCGATCAGAGCGGTGTGCGGGGTGGGATTATCGTCCATCTCGGCTGCGGGGATGGCAAACTGACGACGGCGCTGCGGGCCGGGGACGGGTACGCGGTCCAGGGGCTGGAGGCCGACTCCGCCAAGGTGGGCCAAGCGAGAGACTACCTCAAGGGCAGGGGTCTGTACGGTCCCGTCAGCGTGGAGCAGTTCTCTGGGGCGACGCTGCCTTACACGGACAACCTCATCAACCTGATTGTTGTCCAGGACGCCGGCCAGGTCACGAAGGATGAGGTGACCCGTGTTCTGGCCCCCGGTGGGGCTGCTTGCGTACAGCGTGGCGCCGCATGGTCGGTGATGCGGAAGCCCTGGCCGGACGAGATCGACCAGTGGGGCCATTTCCTGCACGACGCGGGCAACAACGCGGTCGCTAAAGATTCGGTCGTGGGACCACCCCGCAGTCTCCAGTGGGTCGCGCCGCCCCTGTGGCTGCGGACTCACGAAATCCCGTCCGGGATTCAGGCCTGCGTCTCGTCCGGTGGCCGGCTCTATTACCTTTTCGACGAGGGCCTGATCGGAATCGCGGATGAGCGTCTGCCGGACCGCTGGTCGCTCCTGTGCCGGGATGCGTTCAACGGCAAGCTGCTCTGGCGACGGCCCATCGACGCGTGGGGTTGGCGGCAGTGGAGTCCGAACCGGTACGAGGGCAAGGATTGGACCGTCCTGAGCGGGACGCGGACCGATGTGCCCAATGAGAACCAACGCCGGATCGTGGCCGACGGCGACCGATTGTATGCGACGCTGGGATACCGGGCCTCCATGTCGATCCTCGATGGAGCGACGGGCAAGGTCATTACCGGCGCGGAGGCGACACAGGGCACCCGGGAGATCTTAGTCAGCGAGGGGATCGCCGTGGCCTACACGCAGGGCACGAATGAAGGGCCAAAGGCCGGTTGCTTGGTCGCGGTTGATGGCCGCAGTGGGAAGGTGATGTGGCAAAAGCCCATCGGCCAGATTCGGCCACTATCGTGGGCGATCAACAACGGCCGGATCGTTTATCTGAGCGGCAAGCGCCTGGCCGCCTTGCGTCTCAAGACGGGGGAGAGTCTGTGGACGGCACAAGCCGGCAAGATCGCGCCGAGGACGCTCGTTGCGGTAGAGGATGTCATCGTCATGCAGGACGGCAGGTCCGTGGCCGCGTACGATGCGACGAAAGGTGAATTGCTATGGGACAAGACCGTGCCCGCGATCGCCGGGGCCGAAGGGGAGGACTTGTTCGTCGCCAACGGGCTGGTGTGGCGCGGCATTCTCTGCGTGGACGAGGATGGCAAGCCCGTAAACAAGAGCCCCAATGCCCTGGCGATGGGGTGGGACCTCCGCACCGGCGTAGAGAAGAAGCGCATCCTCGTCAAAAACCTGCGCAGCCCGGAGCATCATCATCGCTGCTATCGTAACAAAGCGACTACACAGTACCTGATTAGCTCCTACGAAGGCGCCGAGTTCCTCGATTTTCAAGGGGACAACCACGGCCAAAACAATTGGCTCCGTGGTGCCTGCCGCTATGGCATGATGCCGTGCAACGGTATGCTGTATGCCCCGCCGGACCAGTGCTTTTGCGAGCCCGGCGGCAAGCTGCTGGGCTTCACGGCGTTGAAGACGGGACCGGGTGCCGCTTTGGAGATCGTGTCTGATGAGAAGCGGCTGGAGAGGGGGCTTGCTTACGGGGAAGTTCTCGGCGCAGAGCCAGGCGAGGCCGATTGGCCGACCTATCGTCACGACCCCGCCCGCAGTGGCTCGACGCGTTCGGCGGTTTCGGCGGACGTGAGGATCGGCTGGAAGGTCAAGCTGGACGGTCCGCTGACGGCGCCGGTCGCGGCCGGCGGCAGCGTATATGTCGCCAAGCCGGATGCGCACACTCTGTGCGCAGTGGATGCGTCGAGCGGCAAGATGCGGTGGGAGTTCACGGCAGGCGGGCGAATCGACTCGCCGCCGACGATCTACAAACAACTCGTGCTGGTCGGGTCGAAAGACGGCCATGTGTATTGCCTGCGGGCCTCCGACGGCCAACTCGTCTGGCGGTTCCTGGCGGCGCCGGCCGATCGGCGGATTGCTTCCTTCGATCAGATCGAATCGGTCTGGCCCGTTCCCGGCAGTGTGCTCGTGGACGATGATGTCGCGTACTTCGCCGCGGGACGCTCCACGTACCTCGATGGCGGCATCCGCGTCTATGGACTCGAACCCGCGACCGGGCGGATTCTCCATCAAGCGGTATTGGAGGGGCCGCATCATAGCGTGCCGAAGGACCGTGACCTTGGCTTCTTTGTGGCAGGGGCTAATGCGGATGTGCTGGTCAGCGAGGGCGGGTTCCTCTACATGCGACAGAAAAAGCTGACCCGCGACCTGACGGAGATCAAGCCGGAGGTCCTGTCGCCCAAGGGTGAGGCGGACGTGGGGTTGCACGTGTTCTCGACGAGCGGCCTGCTCGACGGCTCGTGGTACAACCGCACGTTTTGGATGTATTCGAAGCGCTGGCCGGGGTTTCAGTTGGCCAACCAGGCCCCGAAATCGGGACAGCTTCTGGTGGCGGATGAGGAGCAGACGTACGCCGTCAGTGTCTTCTATCGGCGGAATGTGCACAGCCCGATGTTCTTCCCCGCGAAAGAGGGCTACTTGCTCTTTGCCGACCGCAATGCGAACGAGCCGCAGATCGTGGGCGAGCCGGGGGCTCGCAAGCCCCTGCGGTGGCTGCCGCAGGCGGACTATGAGCGCGGCGGCGGTCGGGGCGTGTGGAAGCTGGAGCAGGAGGCTTTCGGGCTGGACAAGATGATCGGCTACACCCGCGCCGAGCCGGCGGTCTGGATGGACTGGCTGCCGGTGCGGATTCGGGCGATGGTCAAGGCGGGAGGCACGTTGTTCGTCGCCGGCGCCCCGGACGTGCTCGACCCGAAGGACCCCTACGCCGCCTTCGAGGCCCGCAAAGGAGCCAACCTCGTGGCGGTCTCCGCCAAGGATGGCAAGAAGCTGTCCGAAGCGACCCTCGATTGTCCCCCGATTTTTGACGGCATGATCGCCGCCGGTGGCCGGCTGTTCGCGTCCCTGGAAGATGGCACGCTGCTATGCCTGGCGGGGAAATAGAGTTCGTAGTGACGCCGTAAGGCGTTTCTTCGTAGGTCGTGCGTCCCCGCACGACTTCTTTCGGCGAGCGGGGACGCTCGCCCTACGAAGAGTCTTCGGTTTATGGAGCTCGATTATGAAACACGTGCATGTTGTTGTTCTGGAGATAATGACGAGTCTGTTGCTGGCGGTGCCGGGGGCATTGTATGCCGCCGGACCGGACCTGATCGTCTTCGATGGGAAAGTAGTGACGGTGGACTCGGGCTTCTCAGTCCACCAGGCGATGGCGGTCGAGAGCAACCGCATCGTGGCCGTCGGTCGCAATGAGGAGATCGTGAAGCTCAAGACCGACAAGACCGAGATGCTCGACCTCAGTGGCAAGATGATCCTGCCGGGACTGTTCGATTCGCACACGCACCCCGTCGGGGCGGCGATGATCGAATTCGATCACCCGATCCCGGACATGGAAATGGTCCAGGACGTGCTCAACTACTTCAAGGGCCGGGCCAATGTGCTCGAAGACGGCCAGTGGATTGTCTTGCAGCAGGTGTTCATCACGAGACTCCGCGAGCAGCGGTATCCGACGCGGGCGGAACTCGATCAAGCCGCCCCGAAGAATCCCGCGGTTTTCCGCACGGGGCCGGACGCCTCCGTCAACACAATGGCGCTGAAACTCAGCGGGATCGACAAGGATTTCCGCGTCACCGACGGCGGACCAGGCTACATCGAGAAGGACCCGAAAACGGGCGAGCCGACAGGCATCCTGCGAAGCTGCACGCGCTACCTCAAGATCGTGGAGTCCGGGCGCAAGGCAACCGACCGCGACCGCTATGAGAGAGTGCTGTCGCTATTCAAGGACTACAGTTCCGTGGGCATCACCGGCATCTGTGACGGCGACGTGGAGCAGGAGGACCTCGATCTCTATCAGCAGATGCTGAAGAAGGGCGAGTTGCCTCTCCGCATCTCGGCCCAGTATCACGTGGACACGATCGGTCCCCTCGAGCAGATCCAGGAGAGCATCCGAAAAGTGGGTCAGCACCCGTTGCGGCAGGGCGGGCCCATGCTCCGCGTCATCGGCGTCAAGACCTATCTGGACGGCGGTATGCTGACCGGCAGCGCCTACATGAGCAAACCGTGGGGTGTCAGCAAGACCTACGCCATTGACGATCCGAATTACCGGGGCGTCCTGTTCATTCCCAAGGAGCGACTGGTCCCTCTGGTGCGGACCGCCACCGAGTGCGGCCTGCAGTTCACGGCCCACACGGTGGGTGATGGGGCGGTCGCGACACTGCTCGACGCTTACGATGAGGTCAACAAAACGACCCCGATTCGTGACGTGCGCCACTGCATCACGCACTCCAACTTCATGAGCCGCGAGAGCGTGGAGAAGATGGCACGTCTTCACGTGTTCCCATTGATCCAGCCGGCGTGGCTCTACTTGGATACCCGAACGCTGGTCGGCCACTTCGGTTACGACCGCCTCCGGTATTTCCAGCCGCTCAAGAGTCTCTTCGAGGCGGGTGCCCTCCCGGCCGGCGGTTCCGATCATATGCAAAAGATCGGCTCGCTCCGCTCGAACAACTTCTACAACCCCTTCTTAGCCATGTGGACGGCCGTCACGCGCCAGGCCCGGTGGTACGAGGGACAACTGCACCCTGAGGAAGCCCTGAGCCGCGAGCAAGTGATCCGATTCTATACGATCAACTGCGCCCGGGCCCTGTTCCAGGACAAGTTCGTTGGCTCGCTGGAGAAAGGCAAACTCGCCGACTTCATCGTCCTCGACACGGATTTGCTCACGTGTCCGCCGGACGCGATCCGCGATGCCAAAGTGCTGCGCACCTACATGGACGGCACGCTCGTCTTCAAGCGGTGAGATGCAGATCCTTTTGTGTCTGTCGCTTCGATTTGCTAAAATACCTGATGGATCGGCGAAAAGCCTGGCCTCTGAGCTGTGAAGGGGCCGTCCGGTTTGCCGTAGCATGGGCATCTTGCCCATGTGTCGCAGGGCCATCCTGGCCCTGCCCTTCGTTGTATTCCACGGGCGAGACGCCCGTGGGACTCACGGGCAAGATGCCCGTGCTACTTTTCAAACGCCTTCCGAGGTATGAGGAAGCCGTGCGGTTTCTGTGGAGGGGGCGGCACCAGGAGCGAATCGGGGACGAGAAGTCTTATGGGAATGCACCTGCTTACCCTTGCCTGCCTGCTCTGCGGCGCCAGTGCCGCACCGAATGGGCCCGTGATCAGCGAGTTCGTGGCCTGCAACAAAACGAGCCTCCTCGATGCCGAGGGGGATTCGTCCGATTGGATCGAGATCTACAATCCCACCTCCGAGACGGTGAATCTGGACGGCTGGTATCTCACGGACGACCTGAAGAAACTCGAAAAGTGGCAATTCCCGGAGGTGCAGTTGGCGCGGGGCGGCTGCCTCGTCGTCTTCGCTTCGGGCAAGGACAAACGCGACCCGGCCGGCCAGTTACATACGAGTTTTGCGTTGCAGGCGAGCGGCGAATCCGTGGCTCTGGTCGAGCCGGATGGGCGGACGATCGCGTCTGCTTACCCCGACTATCCGCCACAACTTGTCGATATCTCCTACGGCCGGAGCGCGAACATGGTGGGATACTTGGCGCAGCCGACGCCGGGCGATCAAAATCGGGTCGCTCTGGCCCAGATCGGTCCGGCGATTCTCAACGTCTCGGACAATCCCCCGGCCCCCGCGCCGGGCGAAAACTTGACGATCACGGCCGAAGTCGCCCAGACTCTGGCCCCCATCCGGTCGGTGAAGCTTTTCTGCCGCGTCAACTACACGCCTGATGCCCGGGGGTTGCCGTCCGGCGGCATTGTGATGCTTGACGACGGTAAAGGCGCGGATGCGGCGGCCCACGACGGCATCTACACCGCCGTGATTCCATCGCAGTTCTACAGCCGGGGAGACATGGTCCGCTGGTACGTGAAAGCCGAGGATACCGCCGGCCGTACGTCCCGCGATCCGCTGTTCCCGTATCCCGACAACGCGCCGGAATACTACGGGACGGTCGTCCAAAATCCGGGGATCGCCAGCGCCTTGCCGATTCTCTCCTGGTTCACCGAGAACTCGGCGGCGGCGAGCAGTCGTACCGGGGCCCGCGGGTCAGTGTTCTTCGATGGGGAGTTCTACGACAATATCTTCATTCGTCGACGCGGCGGGGCGACGGTCGGCGCCGCGTCCAAGAAGTTCGAGTTCAACAACGGCCAGAAGTTCCGTTTCTCCGGCGACTACGACCGGGTCAAGGAGTTCAACTTCAATCAGAACGGCTCCGACCCCACCTATCTGCGCCCGCCGCTGGCCTTTGAGACGATCCGTAAGGC
>Ga0315289_10003040_pt1 | contig 25528 bp, 20 predicted proteins | sample YL17G11_40_MG_FD_203452 | JGI IMG/M metagenome (GOLD analysis project Ga0315289, IMG submission 203452) | Sediment microbial communities from Yellowstone Lake, YNP, Wyoming, USA - YL17G11_40 | ecosystem: Environmental > Aquatic > Freshwater > Lake > Sediment | place: USA: Wyoming | collected...
ATCGTGGCAACAAACGGCCAAACGGAGCTTTTTGACGTCCGCCTTGCCGGGGACAATGAAGCTCTGGCAGGCCTGGATCCTGGCTATCGTGCTTTTGATAGCCTCGGGCGTAATCTACCGCGTGGTGGCATCTCACCTGAACCTCGTGGTTAAGGCCCCCATAGCCTTGCCTGTCCCACTGAATTTTTTTCCGAACCGAATCGACTATTGGAGTGGCACAGATATGGCTATCCGGACTACTACCCGGGAATATATGGAAAGGAACTTTGCCGATGAGTTTCTGAGTCGAAGATATATCAGCAGCGAGAGGAACATTTGGGCTGATGTTTACATTGTATATTGTTCCTCGCGGCCGGGTGGAATACTGGGCCATCGGCCCGGCGTCTGCTATCCGGCACATGGCTGGATTCACGATAGTGTCGAGCGGTCGCAGTTCATATCTCGGGCCGGTCGGCAGGTTGATTGTCTGGTAAATCGGTTCTATAAGCCGGCCCCAGCATACGAGCAAATAGTCGTGTTGAACTTTTATATACTGAATGGGCAAATTACCGCTGATGAGGATGATTTCTCCGGGCCGTTGGGGCGAAGGCCAAATCTTGCCCGGGACCCGGCTCGATACGTGGCGCAGGTGCAGATAAGCTCGGTTCTGGAGAACTCGGTGCGAACCGCAGCAGCCGATATGACAGATAGGATATTGGAGTTTTTGCCTGATAAAGACGGCCAGGTTCGGGCAGCCGCACTTTATCCGGCAGAAGGTGGTTCACTGAGATAGCCGATAGAAGCGTACGTCTTGAACCGATGGCTAAGTAGTTGTGTCGAGGATCCAGATTATGAGTGGACAAACTCCGGAGAACCTGCAATACACTAAGAACGTTGCGGTTATAGGCTCAGGCTATTGGGGCAAGAATCTTGTAAGGAACTTTTACGCCCTCGGCGGCCTACGTGTGATTTGCGACACCGATCCGACCAGAGAACCATGGGCAAAGGCGCAGTATCCGGATGTAGCTTTCACGTCCTCGCTGGACTCAGTGCTTGCGGATGATCAGATAAAGGCTGTTGCCGTTGCTACACCTGCTGTCACTCACTATGAAGTCGCCAAGGTTGCGCTGCAGGCGGGAAAAGACGTCTTTGTGGAAAAGCCTCTGGCTTTGCAGGTGTGGCAGGGGGAGGAATTGGTTGGCCTGGCAGAGAAGAATGGCAGAATACTAATGGTCGGCCACATTTTGCTATACCACCCGGCTGTAATCAAATGCGGTGAGCTTATCAGTAGCGGAGAACTCGGCAAGATTCAATACTTATACTCGAACCGGCTCAACATCGGCAAGATCCGCACCGAGGAGAACATTCTTTGGAGCTTTGCACCACATGACATCTCTGTCATGCTGGCTCTTCTTAAGGAGGAGCCATGCGCTGTGTCCTGCCACGGGGCCAACTATCTACATCAAAGCATCGCCGATGTCACGATGAGCCAGTTCGTATTCCCGAGCGGCGTCCAGGCTCACATTTTCGTTAGCTGGCTTCATCCATTTAAGGAACAGCGGCTGGTGGTGGTAGGCTCTGACAAGATGGCCGTTTTCGACGATACGGCAGATGACAAATTGGTCCTCTACCCGCACAAGATAAGCTGGAAAGACAGAATTCCGGTAGCTGTTAAAGCGGAGGCCGAGCCCGTGCCGATCGAGATGAAGGAGCCGCTCCAGGCCGAATGTGAGCAATTCCTGGGGTGCATCCGGTCGCGAAAACAGCCTCGCAGTGATGGAAAAGAGGGACTGCAGGTGCTCAAGATACTGCGGCAGTGCCAGGAGTCTATGGAGACTAACCGAGTCGTTACCGTCGCTAAGTCCGTGACGGCGGCTGAAGAGAAACCGTATTTTGCTCACCGGACCGCCTTGGTGGATGAGGGCTGCCAGATTGGGAAAGGTACGAAGATCTGGCACTTCTCGCACGTGATGAAAGACGCCAAGATTGGAGAGAACTGTATTCTTGGCCAGAATGTGTTTGTTGCCGGCGGCGTGGTCGTCGGCAATAACGTCAAGGTCCAAAACAACGTTTCGATTTACACCGGTGCAGTTATTGAAGATGATGTTTTTCTTGGACCAAGTTGTGTACTGACGAATGTCACAAACCCACGGTCGCAGATTGTACGTCACGACCTTTACGAGAAGACGGTTATCCGGCGGGGGGCGACCGTTGGGGCGAATTCGACTATTGTCTGTGGGGTCGAGCTTGGCCGATATTCGTTTATCTCAGCCGGTGCGGTAGTTACCAAGAATGTCCCAGACTACGCTTTAGTAAAAGGTGTTCCTGCCAGACAAACCGGCTGGCTGAGTCGGCACGGCATTCCGCTACGGCAGCCAAATGCCGAGGGTATTATGGTTTGTCACGAAAGCGGCTATCGCTACAAAGAAGTTGAGCCAGGTGTGGTTAAATGCCTGGATTTGGATGAGGATGCTCCGTTGCCGCCGGACCAAGCAGTTGGCAGAGCATCTTATCGTGACGTTGCGGCAAAAAAGCACACATCGTGACAACAAGGGGAGAAACAAAATGCAGGTGCCTCTATTGGATTTGAAAGCACAGTACGCAGCCATAAAAAACGAAGTTTTGGCGGCGGTCTCAGAAGTGCTGGAATCTCAGCAGTGTATAGGTGGACCGAAAGTAGCCGAACTGGAAGAGAAAATAGCCGCCATAAGTGACTGTAAATATGCGGTGGGCACTTCAAGTGGTACGGATGCTATCTTGAACAGCCTGATGAGCTTGGATATTGCTGCCGGTGACGAAGTAATTACTACGCCGTTTACTTTCTTTGCCACCGTTGGCTGCATCGCCCGGGTAGGAGCCAAGCCCGTCTTTGTGGATATCGACCCCAAGACCTACAACATAGATTCCAGTCTCATTGAGTGGGCAATCACCAAAAAGACAAGGGCGATTATGCCGGTGCACCTATTCGGCCAGATGGCTGATATGGGCCCAATTATGCAACTGGCCAACAGATACAATCTCGCAGTCATTGAGGATGCTGCCCAGTCAATCACCAGCACTTATAAGGGTAGGAAGGCCGGGAGTATCGGCAGAGCCGGCTGTTTTAGCTTCTTTCCCAGTAAGAACCTCGGCGCCGCCGGTGATGGCGGGATGGTTGTCACCAACGATAAGGACCTGTACAACAGGCTCAAGATAATGCGCAACCACGGTGCTAATCCCAAATACTATCACAAAATCATTGGCGGCAACTTCCGCCTCGACCCGATCCAGGCTGCAGTTCTTCTGGTTAAATTGCCGCACTTGGACCGGTGGTCGGAAGCTCGCCGGCGGAATGCCGCATTTTATGATGAGAAGTTTGCCGGCACAACAGTGCAGACGCCGTACATCAACCCGGATTGTGCAAGCATATTCAATCAATACGTAATCAGGGTGCCGAAACGTGACGAGCTGATTGCCTGCCTGAAACAAAAAGGCGTCGGCTGCGAAGTCTATTATCCGCATCCGATGCACCTTCAGGAATGTTTCAGCTATCTGGGCCACAGGCAGGGCGACTTCCCTGAGTCAGAGAGAGCAGCTAAGGAAGTTCTGGCCCTTCCAATCTATCCAGAGCTTACCGATGATATGAAAAACTACGTCGCAGAGAGCGTATTGTCCTTTGTTTCCACTGTAGAGTAGCAATCCATGCGGGGTTGGCCGGATCGCGTGTGCTTGTCAATGGGCGCGTTTTCGGCTCTGCTGTCCGCAGTGAAGCTCGCGCCGATAGACCAGCGAATTCATTTTTGCCTATTAGCCACCAACGTGTCCTATTGAGGCTCCTATAATCCTCCGCTTTTGCGCGTTTTACCTTGAGCGCTCGATAGTTTAGTTCTCTTGCCTTCCCAGCTTGCCTGTTTTTACTTGACCTTTTAGCTCCAAATGATATAATGTAGCGTAACATCCGGGGGAATTAGACAGAGGCATCACAGATACTCAGCTCTAACATCCACGGAGAAGGGCAATGTACATGTGGGGTAGGTTGTTGGAAGCGTCACAATGATGGCGGCGCTAGGTAGTATTTGACATCGAAAGATTGGGACAGTCTTCGAGAGGCGCACACAGCCACGGTTGTGGGGGACAATTTGGATGAATCCCGCAGGCTGTAGCCCACGGGGACGGAGTCTGAAAGCAGCTAACATAGGCAGAGTGGTACAACTTGCCCAAGTGGTTTATATGTTTGGCACGTAGTGCAAGGGCACAGTGGTAAGTGAAATTCGTGTGCGGGAGCTTTCTCCCGCAGGGAAGTCGAGAATTCAGTAGTTGGGGGAGATAGAGTGATGGAATGTTATCGTAGAACTATGCTAAGAAAACTGACGATGCTCATTACATCAGCCGTGCTGACCGCGGTCCTCTTGGGCTGTCAGGGACAGCCGGACTCCATGCAAAGCCATGAGAGTCTGAAAAGCCTCACCAGGCAAGAACTTGATCGGGCTCGCATAATCCGACAGCAGATGCTTCAGGGCCAATCAACCGATCAATGGGAACCTAAAGTGCAGGTAGTTCGCCCCGTGCCCGAAGCTTTCGAGCCTGGCACTGCGGCTTCGTTAGCTGATCCATTGGGCAGTCCATTGGGCAAACCGTTGGGCAGCCCGTGGATGTACGATGTGGAACCGGTGTCAGCGGGAATTTCTCGTTCGCAATGGAACAATATGTCCGCAGCAAGGCAGTCCGCACCATCGCAGCCTAAGACAGTTGGGCAGTCGCGTGTTACTCTGCAGCCTGGCGATGTTGTGCAAGTCAAGTTCTTTTACACGCCCGAGCTGGATGTTACTCAGATGGTTCGGCCTGACGGCAGGATTGCCCTTCAACTCGTAGGCGAGGTCAGCGTTCAAGGAAGGACTCCCGGTGAGCTCCAACAGGGCCTATTGAGACTCTACGAATCGCATTTGAAGAACCCCGAGATCGCTGTTGTGGTTCAGTCATTCCATAACCAGCGTGTGTTTGTCGGGGGCGCAGTGTTAACGCCTGGGGTTATCCAGATACCTGCGAAGACGACGGTGCTGGAAGCCATCATGCAGGCCGGTGGGTTCAATATGGAAGAAGCGGAGATTCGGAACGTGGTTGTGATCCGCCACAAGGACGGCCAACGATATGCCTACAAGCTTGACTTGAAGGATGCGATTAAGGGCGAAGATACCGAGCCGTTCTTCTTGGAGCCGCAGGACATTGTATATGTGCCTCGAACCAAAATTGTCGAGGTTGACCAGTGGGTCGAGCAGCATATTAATAAGCTCATCCCAGATACCCGCTTTGTCTTCACGCGATCGCTGGGAAGGAGCACAGTTGGTGTAGGTACGTATCGCTAATTTTGAGGGTGAAAATATATGTCAGACCGAATGGTACAAGCTGAAGAAAGGCCCAGAGAGACATCCTTACGGGACCTGTATTACATCTTCTTCCGGCACAAATGGAAACTGATTCTGTTTTTCCTCGCTGTCGTGGCTTGTGTGGCAGTGCTTACATTCTGCCGTGCTGAAATCTATCGTTCGCAAGCCTCGCTCATGGTTCGGCTTGGGCGTGAGAGTGTGACGCTGGACCCGACTGCTACGACAGGCACGATTATTCCAATCGTTCAATCTCGCGAAAGCGAGGTTCAGGCAGAGCTGGAAATCCTCAGAAGCAGGGAGATTGCCGAGAAGGTTGTTGACTCCGTTGGGCCGGAAGCAATTCTTAAACGTCCTGCAAAAGAGCCTGCTGCCGAGTCTCGGGCTCGTGAGCGAATCGAGGTGGTTAAGCAGAAGGCCGGCGCTGTAGTGAAGAAGCTGCGCGACTTTCTGGTGAAGCACGATGTTGTAGTACCGGTAGCGGACCGTGACAAGGCCGTGCTCACGGTTATGAAGAACCTGGACATGGGGACCTCCAAAGACAGCAGCATCATCGGCGTGTCTTATGAGGCAACCAATCCGAAGCTGGCTCAGCAGGTGCTGGCCAAGCTCATTGAGCTGTATCTGGAAAAACATATTACCGTGCACCAGACGCCTGGTTCTTACCCATTTTTCACCCAGCAGTCTGAGCATTTGCGGGCCAGGGTGGCGCAGCTCGAGAACGACCTTCAGGACTTGAAGAATAAGACCGGTATTTCCTCGCTGGAAGAGGAGCAACGAGTCGTTCTGGAACGCATCGGGAAACTCGAGACTGAAATAGATCGCGCAGAGGCTGACTTAGCATCGTCACAGGCCAGAGTACAATCATTGCGCCAGACCCTTGCCAGCACGCCCCAGACAGTGGTGACAGCCTCTATATCGGGCGTCGGAAATTACGCTGCTGATCTGATGCGTAACAAGCTTTACGAGCTGCAGCTCAGGGAGCAGGACCTTGCGTCCAAGTACACCGACGAAAGTCGGCAGCTACAAGAGGTCCGCAGGCAGATTGCCGAGGCGCAGGAACTACTAAGTAAGGAGGAGCCCGTTCGCACCCAGGTCACTAACGGCTTGAATGTTGCCCGCCAGCAGGTGGAGGTGGCGTTGCTAACTGAACAGGCGGCGTTTTCGTCTTACCAGGCAGAGGTCGATGCTCTGAGGGCAAGCTTGGCAAACGCAAAAGCCGAGCTAAGGACGCTGAATGACAGCGGTATCAAAATCAAGGCGTTGATGCGGGAGATAGAGATTCAGCAGGAGAATTATCGCAAATACTCAGGCAACCTCGAACAGGCCCGTATCGATCAGGCTTTGCAGACCGGCAGAATCTCCAACATCAGTGTGGTGCAGCCGGCTACAATTCCTATAAAGCCGTGTCGACCGCAGAAGGTGCTCCAGCTGCTTCTGGGACTGCTGCTGGGCGTATTCGGCGGGGTTGGGCTTGTATTTGTATGTGCATACTTAGATCACTCGATCAAGACCCCTGAGGAGGCGGAAGAAAGACTGCAACTGCCGACACTTGCTTCCATTCCCCGTGTACACGCCGACCGCGTTTGTCCGGCAGGGTGGTTGGGCAAGAAAGCCAAACAGTGGGCGGTTCCTGCCAGGGTAAGAGAGCAGTACAATGCTTTTAGAGAGCGGCTGCTGCTGCAGTCCGCGGGTGCCGGAGAAACGCCGCGGGTGTTGGCTGTTACAGGCTCGCACCCAGGTGAGGGCGTCAGCACAGTTGCTGCAAACGTTGCTGCGACGCTGGCTCGGCCCGGCGACGGGCACGTGCTGCTTATCGACGCGGACATTCGCCATCCCTCAGTGCATCGCATATTCAGGACAAAACTTGCACCCGGGCTGGCTGACCTTCTAAAAGACGGCGAAGCTGCTAAGGATGCGATTCTCCCTTCGCCTGTACAGAATCTTGACATACTCTCGGCCGGTGCTCCGAACGGCGATCCTTCAGAGATCTTTAGTTCCGGCGGACTGCCCAGGCTGCTTGATTCGGCAAAAAAGAACTACCGTTTCATCGTGATTGACCTGCCGGCTGTAAACAAGGCGAGTTGGGCGGTTCGCTTAGCGAGTCTTTGCGATGGCGTTGCTCTGGTTGTCGAGGCGGAGCGTTCCCGTCGCGAAGTTGTGCAACGCGTTAAAGAGCAACTGGTCGAGTCAAAAGCCAACGTCCTTGGAGTTGTCATCAATAAGAGGCGGTTCCGTATCCCGGGCTGGCTGTACCACAGGCTGTGATGGGCGGATACCTGCTATTCTGACAGAGAAAAACGCGGTTTTAAGAAAATCTAAAAATCTAAGGTGATCTGAGAAATACCTTGACAGAAGGCGCCGGGGCGTCTACAATAAATGCAAGATACAGCCTTCGCATCGCCATAGCTTCTATGGCGGAGTAGGCTGGGAGGGGAATTAAGAAAAGCCCTGTAAAGGCCTTAGCGGCCGGCAGGAGGATAAGGGCACAGGCGATTGGGAGCCGGAGGAGGTAAGAGGTGGTGAAGGAGTCAAGGCTATGTGGACGCCCTGGGCCATCGGGCGTGTTTCAACAGAAGGGAGTACGCGGCATTTGTTCGGTCGAGCAGTTTCACAGGATACTGCGTGAGGAGCAGGAACGAGCAAGCCGCAGCCAACACGAGTTTTCACTTCTGCTTTTCAGCGTAAATGGTGGGGGGTCTGCACGGTTAGAGGATCTGGCGGACGCACTCGTTGCCCGCACGCGCTCTACCGACGAAGTCGGGTGGGCTTACTCCGCCGAAGCGGCTGCGAAGGCTGGATTGGACGGCCCATACCTGGGTGTTGTTCTGCCGTGCACGCCTGATGCTGGTGCTCGACGTTTAGCCGCTGATGTCTGCAGAGCTTGTAGTGTCGCAGGTGTGGTGCCGGACTGGAGCGTCTATACCTATCCGTCGAAATGGTTCTCCGACGATAATGGTAATGGGCGCCAATACTATTTTGCGGATATCTTGCCGGCCTGGGGGGTATTAGAATCATCAGACTGCCGTAAATCCTTTCTGGCACAATCAGACGCCATCGCTGCGCTCGGCGTGGCAGCTCAGGCGAGGGCGAGCTGCGGGGCAGCCGACTCCGCTTCACCTTCTGCGAAGGCTGGATGGGCACTAACGCCCCGGTCATTTTCCGGCCGGCCTTTGCCAGTCTGGAAACGGGCTATGGATATTGTGGTGGCGGCAGGTGGTCTTATCCTCTTGTCGCCCTTTATTTTTCTTGTATCTGTGATTATTAAGAGCGTGTCCCGAGGCCCGGTCTTCTTCAAGCAAAACAGAGTCGGATACATGGGCAAGCCGTTTACCATGTGGAAATTCCGCACCATGAAGGTCAACTGCGATCCTTCAAACCACAAAGAGTACATCACTAAGCTGATCAACGGTTCCGCGGAGAATGGTGAGGCTTTTGGCAAACCCATGACCAAGCTTGATGACGACCCGCGAATCATACCGTTTGGCAAGATACTTCGCAAAACCTGTTTAGACGAGGTGCCGCAGTTGATCAACGTCCTTCGCGGGCAAATGAGTTTGGTCGGTCCGCGTCCGGCTATTGACTATGAGGTGCAAGTCTACTCGGCCTGGCACTATAGACGCCTGGATGCCGTCCCAGGCGTCACCGGTCTTTGGCAGGTCAATGGCAAGAACCGGCTTACCTTCAACCAGATGGTGCGGCTGGACATTAAGTACCTTAGAGAACGGTCATTTTGGCTAGATGTGAGTATTCTACTAAAGACACCGTCCGCTGTTCTCTCCCAGGTCAGAGATAGGCTGCAGGAGAAACAGTCGGTGACTGAATTGATCGTGGAAAATGCTTAGTCTTGGCGTAGTAGGCTGCGGGTACTGGGGGCCGAATCTCATCCGCAATCTCGGCACCCTTTCTGAGTGCAAGATAAAACTGGTCTGCGATATCGATGCAGATCGGCTGGCTCATATGGAGAAGCTCTATCCGGAGGCGCAGACTACTACCGAATTTGACAATCTGCTTGAAGATGCACATATCGGCGCAATCGTAATAGCTACGCCCGTTCGCCTTCACTTCGAGATGACCAAGAAAAGCCTGCAAGCGGGCAAACACGTCCTGGTCGAGAAGCCCATGGCCTGCTCCGCAGAGCAGTGCCGGGAGCTGATAGAGCTGGCTGAAAAACAAAAACTGACACTTATGGTCGGACACACCTTTATTTACTCCGCCCCTGTCAGGAAAATCAAAGAGATCGTTGAGTCCGGAGAGCTGGGGGAGATTCAGTACATTTGTTCGCGCCGACTGAACTTGGGCTTGTTTCAGAAAGACATAAACGTAGCCTGGGACCTTGCGCCCCATGACATCTCGATCATTCTCTATGTGCTTGGTGAAGACCCTGTCTGTGTCAACTGTCAGGGCAAGTCTCATGTTGTCAGTGGGATCGAGGATGTGACCAATATGACACTGAATTTCGCCAATGGCACTTTTGCCACCATCCAGAGCAGTTGGCTGGATCCTAACAAAGTTCGTGAGACAGTTTTTGTCGGTAAAAAGAGAATGCTGGTTTACGACGATCTAAAGTCGATGGAAAAAATAAAGATATACGACAAACGAGTGGAAGTGCCGCCTCACTACGACACGTTCGGAGACTTTCAGTACTCATACCATTACGGGGATGTATATTCGCCTTACCTGCAGCAGGTCGAACCGCTGAGAGTGCAGTGCCAGCATTTTGTTAACTGCATCAAAACCGGGGCAAAGCCCGAGTCAAGCGGCCTGGAAGGCCTGCAGGTAGTTCGGATTCTTGAGGCCGCCTCGGAGTCATTGAAAAATGGTGGCGGCAAAGTTCAAATTATGCAGCCGTAATAACTCATATCGTACTGCCCAAAATTACACCAGTTTAAGAGACGGTACCCGATAGAGAAACATCTACGCAGAATGGAATCACACCACTCACGCTTGACCAATGGTGCTTTACTCAGACGGAATGTAGTCTTTAACCTTGCTGGCCAGGCTATACCTTTACTGATAGCGATATTTGCCATTCCTATCCTTATGAATGGACTAGGAACCGATCGCTTTGGGGTTCTTACCCTGGCATGGGCGCTAATTGGCTATTTCAGCTTGTTTGATATGGGGCTAGGCCGGGCCCTGACCAAGCTTGTTTCTGAAAAGCTGGGGTCTGCGCGAGAACATGAGATCCCTCCTTTGGTATTTACATGCCTGTTTCTTATGCTGATGTTTGGGGTGGTAGGGGCAGTAGCGCTTAGTTTTCTTACCCGATGGATTGTTCCCCATATTCTAAAAGTTCCAGAAGAATTACGACCTGAAACCTTACAATCATTTTATCTACTCGCTATTGTCATCCCCGTTATCATCACCTCAGCAGGCCTAAGAGGCGTGTTAGAGGCAACGCAAAATTTCGGGATAATCAACGCTGTACGAATTACTTTTGGTATATTTACCTACCTCAGCCCCTTGATTGTCTTGAGTCTGTCTCAAAGCATTTTTCCTATGGTGTTAGTTTTGACGATAGCCCGTTTGGTTACCTGGATCATCTATATGCTGCTTTGCCTTCACGTTATGCCTGCACTGCAGAAAGGAATCATTTTCAAGTGGAAATTAATGGGACTAATGCTGCGCTACGGTGGTTGGATTACAGTGACTAATATTATACGTCCACTTATGGTCTATTTAGACCGGTTTTTAATCGGTGCCTTGTTATCAATGGCTTCTGTAGCCTATTATGTGGCTCCTTATGAATTTGTAACGAAGCTCTTGATTATTCCCGGAGCCTTGGTAGGAGTGATGTTCCCTGCCTTTTCCACCAGTTTCGTTCAGGACCATAAACGAACGACTCTACTTTTCGGGAAGTCGGTCAAATACATCTTTCTAGTCCTGTTTCCCATTACTCTGATTATTGTGACCCTGGGTGGCGAAGGTGTTGATCTCTGGCTGGGTAAGGAATATGCACAACACAGCACACCTGTATTAAAATGGTTGGCCATCGGGGTATTCATCAACAGCCTCGCCCATTTACCCTTTGCATTAATCCAGGGACTGGGTAGGCCAGATCTTAACGCGAAATTACACCTTATTGAGTTACCATTTTACCTGTTACTATCGTGGATTATGATAGGCGCGTACGGTATAGAAGGAGCGGCTATCGCCTGGACGGTCCGTGTAGCGGTGGACACTATTATTCTTTTCGGAATGTCCTGTTTTTTATTGTCAACAAGTGTACTTATTATTCAGCGTATGACATTGGTATCTGTAATAGTCTTACTTACACTGGGATGTGCTATGCTGCCAATGGCCATTAATACAAAAGCAATCTTTCTTATCATTATATTGTCAGGGTTCACTCTTTCTTCATGGTTTGTGATTCTTGCGCCCGCGGAACGTGTACTAGTGCAAAATTATCTTAAAACATTTGGCGTATATAATAAAGCTCAAAAATAATAATTAAATTTTAGTATGCCGAAATCTTATTTTGACTTCATCTGTTGAAAAGCACTTTTCGGGATTAAAATATTTTAGGATTAAAAAAATTTAGCAGACCCATAAAATGAAACAACCCACTGTGATCACTTGAAATTTTAAGGCGTATTAGGAGGAGATAAAAAGCTATGGAAGCTATCACTTTTTTAATTGGTATTTCAGGCTTCATTTTAGCCTTCCTTTTAAGACCCATTAAAGGGTTGTTTATATACTTTGTCGGACTTTTTTGGTATTCACAATATTTGACTGTATCCATCGGTACCATTGATTTCACTGTAAGTAGAATTATTATTTTAGCACTTTTAGCTAATATCTTTTTACGCACTAGGCTTGTACGAAAATTCAAATGGAACCTTATGGACAATCTCATTGTAGCGTATGTTTTTGCTCAATTGATTGCGTTGACAATATCCGGGAATGTGCCTGTAGGAGCTTTTGTTGAGCGACAAGCCGGTTCCCTTTTTGATACCATTCTTCCTTATTTTGCAGTTCGGTTTATTATTAACTCAAAAGAACGTCTTATTACCTTTATTAAAGTATTAATTATCATTGCTATTCCTCTGGCTGTTGCAGGCGTTTATCAATGTCTTACTGGATTTGACCCGGTAGGATTTATGACAAAACACTTTGCATGGGGATATAGTGAGTTAATGACTGAAATGGGTAACCGTATAGTACCGCGATTAGGTTTTTATCGAGCATATGTTACTTTCCCAGTTCCAATAAGCTATGGACTTTTCTTTGCCGGACTCGCCCCTTTATGTATCGGTCTCTGGAAACAGAAGATATGGGAGAAACTAAGAATTATTGTATTATTTGTACTAATGCTAATTGGAATACTGTCATCAATGTCGAGCGCCCCTAGTTTCTCAATTGCTGCGAGTATGATTCTTCTTGCATTTTTTCCATTCACAAGATTCCGGGGTGTATTTTTATTAACTTTTTTTATGTGTTTCATTATATTCATTCACCTTTGTAGTAACCTGCCTTTTTATGAGTACTTGACAAGATTTGCGTTCAGTCAGGAAGGTGCTTATTACCGTATTAACCTTGTTCGAGAAGCGCTCTTTGGGGGCATGACGGGGCATTGGGTTGCTGGATATGGTTATGTAGGGTTTGGGCCTGGAATTTTTGAAAACATAGATTTCAACTGGGAACATACTGATTTTGTAAATATTTATATTGGTATTTTAGTGCGATATGGGCTTTTAGGTTTACTTCCATTCCTCGGCATAAATATTCTTTATTACCGTTGTTTGTATCAAGCAGCAAAGCGTACATTAAATCAAGCAGATTTATGGCTTATCTGGTGCATTTTATCAACACTAATAGGTTGGAATATAGCAATGATGACTGTAAGTGCTATGGATCAGGTAAATACTCTATTGTTTATGCTTATTGGAACTTCCTGCAATATGCCATATATAATCATGATGGCAAATCGTCTTAGAAAGCAACCCACAAGTGAACAATCACTATCAACAGTAAATACTTTAACAGCTTATTAAACGGAATTGCATGACTGATCTGTCAATTATAATTGTGAGCTGGAATGCTCAAGAATTCTTAAGACAATGCTTACAATCAATATACGAGACTGTTAATAATTTTAACTACGAAATTCTTGTAATAGATAATCACTCCTCAGACGGCAGCCCGGATATGGTAAAAAATGAATTTCCTCAAGTAAACCTGATATGCAATTGTGAAAATTTAGGTTTTGCAAAAGCCAACAATATCGGTATTAAGCAAAGCACCGGTCGCTTTCTATGTCTCGTTAACTCGGATATTACATTCCAAAAGTATTGTTTTTATCGCATGATGGTTTATATGGATGAGAATCCTGAGATAGGTATTTTAGGTCCGAAAGTACTTAATCCAGACCAAACCTTACAACACAATTATAGGAAATTTCCAACACACTGGAATACTTTATGCCGGGCATTAGCATTAGATACATTATCTCCAAAATCAAGGTGGTTTGGAAGTCACTTGTACTCACTTCATGCTATCGATTCACCGTGTAGGGTTGAAGTACTTACAGGATGCTTTTGGATGGTTCGGCGAAGCGCGCTGAATGATGTTGGTCTTTTAGATGAGTCGTTTTTTCTTTATGGAGAAGATGTTGACTGGTGTAAACGTTACGCCAAAGCTGGTTGGGGGGTTGTATACTTTCCCGATGCTGTGGCTATACACTTTGCTGGTGCTAGTTCATCAAGCGCACCACTTAAAAACTATATTGAAGGGAAACGTAGTTCTTTTTTATATTGGAAAAAATATCATGGTATAACTGGTCTTTTATATATTTATATAATGACTATAATATATGAGTTAATAAGAATATTTATAGGTACTGTTTTTGTTTCAATAAAATTTTCTGAGAAGGAGAAATTTAAACATCAAATTAATAGGAGTTTCAGATGTATTTTATGGCTTTTAAATATTCCTGGCATGAAACTGTGTAAAAAAGATCGGAGTTTGCACTGAATGAATAATTCATACGTTCTTATAACCACTGCCCGGAATGAAGAAGCATACATTGAAAAAACTATTCAATCAGTTATACGGGAGACCATTCTACCAAAAAAATGGGTGATTGTCAGCGATGGTTCTACAGACCGCACCGATGAGATTGTGAAACGATATGAGGCAAAATATGATTTTATCCAATTTGTACGGGTTTACCCAGATCCTAATCGCAACTTTGGGTCAAAAATACGTGCGTTTAATGCAGGCCACGACCACCTAACAAACGTTAGGTACGATTTTATTGGAAACTTAGACGCAGATGTTTCTTTTGGACCGAATTATTGTCAGCGTATCTTGGAAGAATTTGAAAAGAACCCCAAGTTGGGAATTGGAGGAGGGATAATCCTGGAGCCGTATAGAAAAGGACTTCGTAAGCAATTCACAAATCTTGCAAGTGTCGCAGGCGCGGTTCAAATGTTTCGTCGTCAGTGCTATGAAGATATTGGCGGTTACACACCATTGGAAATTGGGGGCGTTGACGCTTTAGGTGAAGTTATGGCACGGATGCACGGGTGGGAAGTGAGATCGTTCCCAAACGCAGAGGTCTTCCATCACAGAGCAACGGGAACTGCAAAAGGGGGCATCTTGTCTGCGAGATTTCGACAGGGAGTAATGGAATACTCTCATGGGTACCACCCGCTATTCGAGCTAGCGAAATGCGTATTCCGCGTGCGAGAAAGGCCGTATTTGTTCGGGAGCTGCTTCAGGTTAAGTGGTTATACCTGGGCTTTTTTGCGAAGGGTCCAGCGAGAAGTGCCTGAGCATGTGGTCAAATTTCTAAGACGCGAGCAGATGGAAAGGCTATATAATGTCATCTCAAACAAGAAAATCCAATGAGAAGGACCAGGCAAGCAGAGATATCTGCATTATTCGCCATGGATACTATCCTGATGACGCCAGGGTCTTTAAGGAGGCTCGCGCTCTTTGCGAGGCTGGATACTCCGTTGATCTCATATGCCTACGCAGAAGCGGAGACAAGCGGAAAGAAACTGTCGATGGCGTGCATGTATACAGGCTCTCTCACAAGCATGAACGTGGTTCTTTGTTGCAGTATCTCTACGAATATGGGTTGTCTTTTTGCAAGTCCTTTCTGTTGATAACGGTATCCTGCTTTCGCCGTGGGTATAAGTGTGTCCAAGTTAATACGTTACCTGATGTTCTGGTTTTTTCGACTATTATACCGCGCTTGTTTGGCAGAAAAGTGCTCTTGGACATGCACGAACCAGCGCCTGAATTATTTGTCACAAAATATGGACCGGGTAGATACCGTCGCCTTTACAAGTTTGTCGTTTTGATCGAGCGATTGTCTATCAAATACGCCAACGAAGTTTTAACAGTCAATGAAGCACTTCGAGAGAGGCTTATCACAAGGGGTGCTTATGGACAGAAAATACATGTTATTAGGAACGTACCTGATGAAAGATTCAGGCCTAAGATGCCGCGGCAGAGTTTTGGGAAACGCTTGACACTTTTGACCCATGGGACAATTGCGGAAAGGTATGGCCAAGAGGTGATCATACGTGCTTTATCGTTCCTACGCGGCAAAAATTACGACTTACAATTACTTATCGTAGGCGATGGGGAAAATACCGAGCAAGTACGCTCTTTAGCCGAGCAACTTGGATGCTCTGATATTGTTACTTTCATTGGACGTGTGCCTCTTTGCCAGATAGGGGAATTTATAAATAGAGCGAATGTCGGCGTAGTGCCGCTTTTGCGCTCGCCATTTTCTGAATTATGTCAGCCAAACAAGCTCTTTGAATACGTTGCTTATAGAAAACCCGTTATTGTTTCTCGCCTTAGGGCTGTTGAGGAAAGTTTCGATGATTCTTGCGTGATGTTCTTCGAACCCGGGAATCACGAAGATTTGGCGCGGTGCATTGTCGAACTCTATGACAATCCAGAAAAACAACATGAACTTGCAGACAATGCTTATCGTCGATATGAGAGTATGAGCTGGAGTGCTACCAAACACGTGTACTTAAAACTGGTAAAGGACTTAGTTGGAAAGTAATAGATGTTTTTTGATTACTGTTCGGTCATTTAGCCTTGTTTTTCGATGTTCTTCCATGGTTATAGGTTTTCTCGTAAGTGTGTCATTACTAAATTAAATGCATACTAAAAACTATCTCACAAAATTAATTGCGCCTGACGTAAAGCTTGGCAAGAATGTCAAAATCTACGACTTTGTGAATCTCTATGGATGCCGGATCGGGGACAACACCAAGATTGGGACATTTGTCGAGATTCAAAAAGGCGCAAAGATAGGGAAGAACTGCAAGATATCCAGTCATACTTTTATCTGCGAGGGCGTAACCATCCAAGACGAAGTGTTCGTGGGACACAATGTCACCTTCATTAATGATGCTTTCCCCCGCGCAACCAGCGAGGATGGCAGACTGCAGACGGAGCAAGACTGGGTTTGTGTGCCGACTTTGGTGAAGAAAAGAGCTTCCATTGGTTCAAGTGCCACTTTGTTATGTGGGATAACGGTAGGTGAGAATGCCGTTGTGGGGGCCGGCAGCGTGGTGACAAAGGACGTGCCGGCAAATGCCATCGTGGCGGGCAACCCCGCACGGGTATTGAGGAAAATTGGTAAGGAGAAACGTAAGGGTGATGAACGTTCCATTTCTCGACCTTAGAGCGCAGTACGCTTCCATCCACAACGAGATATCGGCCGCTTTGAGACAGGTGTTCGATAGTGCGGCGTTTGCAGGCGGGCCGTTCGTAGAGAGATTTGAAAAAGAATTCGCCTCGTTCTGCCGGTGCAAGTTCGCCGTGGGTGTAAGCAGCGGCACCGCGGCACTCTGGATGGCACTTCTGGCATTGGGAGTACGCCCCGGCGATGAGGTTATAACCGTGCCCAATACGTTTATCGCTACTTGTGAAGCCATCAGCTTCTGCGGCGCCAAGCCAGTATTTGTTGACATCGATGAGACCACCTACAATATGGATCCTGATCTGCTCGAAGGGGCAATTACGCCCAAAACCAAGGGCATAATTCCTGTTCATCTTTATGGCCAAATGGCCGACATGGACCGCATTATGAAGATCGCGCGGGCGCATCGCTTATTCGTCATTGAAGATGCCTGCCAGGCTCATGGGGCCGAGTATAAGGGCGGAAGGGCCCGCCCTGCCCGGCTGCGGCTTGGCGCTTCCCGCTCCGGCGAAGCGATTCGCAGAGACGAGTCGCCGAGACGAGAGCAGAGCCGAACGGTCGGTTCTATCGGAGACGTTGGCTGTTTCAGTTTCTATCCGGGCAAGAACCTCGGAGCGTACGGCGAGGCCGGCGCAATCGTGACCAATAGTGAAGAGCTGGCCGAGAAAATGCGTATGTTTCGTGATCACGGCCAGGTCAAGAAGTACTATCACTCTATAATCGGCTGGAATGCACGCATGGACGGGTTCCAAGGCGCAGTTCTAAGCGTTAAGCTCAAACATCTGGCCGAATGGAACGAAGCGCGAAGAAGAAATGCTCAGCTTTACGACACACTTCTGGCAGATACGGATGGGGTGATCACGCCGGTTGAAGCTGATTATGCCAGGCATATCTATCACATCTACGCCATCCGGAGCGAGAGCCGCGACGCTCTTATAAGTACCCTGTCTCAAAGGGGCATAGGTTGTGGAATTCACTATCCGCTGCCCATACACCTTCAGGATGCCTACAAGTTCCTCGGTTATGGGAAAGGCAGTCTGCCGGTGGCGGAAAGATGCGCCGAGCAGTTGGTTTCATTGCCGATGTTTCCAGAACTCGGGCCGGAGCAGATACAAAGAGTGTGCCGGGAAATTCGGAGTTTTCTGGGGGTGAAGGTTTAGGGACACCCCTATTTTCTACTGATGCCCAGGAGCCTTAGTGCACTGCCACGTTGATATACTGAACCCGATTGATTATCCAGGCTGGGATGAATTATTGATTTCCAGCCGGGGCTATAGCTTTTATCATACCTCAGCCTGGGCGAAGGTGCTTTGTGAAAGCTACCGTTACCATCCTGTCTACTTTACGCTCCTTGATAAGAACAAGTTCTTGGCCATGACACCAATGATGGAAGTAAGAAGCATACTTACAGGACGTCGCGGTGTGTGCCTACCGTTTACGGATCAATGCGAATTTATCAGCGATAACGGCTCTGGTGCTGAAGATATGATTGAGTCTATAAAGGATTATGGGCGCCGGCGGCGTTGGGAGTTCATAGACCTAAGATGGGGAGACTATCCGAATGAAACGCCGGCAGTGTCCTTTTACGGGCACAAGTTAGATTTAACTCTGGGCGCAGAGCAGCTCTTTTGTCGGTTCAGACACAGTGTCAGAACAGCTATTCGCAAAGCAATTCGTGCGGCGGTCAACGTCAAGATACATACTTCTATAGAGGCGCTAAAGGAATACTATCGCTTGCATTGCATTAGCCGACAGAGGCATGGCTTGCCTCCACAACCCTACTGTTTTTTTGAAAAGGTCTACGAGCATATTATCTGCAAGGACCTGGGTTTTATCGTGCTGGCCTGTCATTGTGGCGCCAATATCGCTGGTGCTATGTTCTTTAATTTCGGCGATAAATCCGTGTGCAAGTTTGCCGCCTCGGACTATAGGTATCAGCACCTTAGAGCAAACGACCTGGTAATCTGGGAAGCGATAAAATGGCAGGCTCAACGTGGATACCAGAGCCTGTGTTTTGGCAGGACAGAAATGGATAATAGGGGGCTGCGAAGGTTCAAGATAGGCTGGGGCACAGAAGAGCGAGTCCTCAACTATTACAGATATAACCTGCGACAGGACGCCTTTGTTGCTGGGACTCAGGAGGTAAGTAGCGCCTATCGTCACATTTTCAGAGCCATGCCGATGCCTCTGCTGCGGCTATGCGGCTCTGTTCTGTACAAGCACATTGGATAGCTTTTATGAAAGCATTACTTGCAGAGAGAATGGCGTCAGTAAGTTGCCCGTGAAAGCGAGCGTCTTAACGCCGAATGCGTGGTGACAGGAGAATAATGTTAAACATACGCAGATTTGTGGAGCGTCTTGTCTTTACACTCAAAACAAAGGGAGTAGTTGGTTTTATTCTGCGCGTGGCCACACTTATCAAACGTTTTGATTTCTCTGGAAACAAAATGAAAGAGGCTGTTCTGACGATAGAGCAGCTCGGAAAGAAGTACAAATACCGACCAGCCATGATCGTCCCCGGTGTTGTCCTAAAAAGGCACCATAAATTGCTCAACTATTCGTCACATACCAATCTTGAATTTGCCATACATGGCTACACGCACAAGAACTTCAAGCCTTTGGGACTGGACGAGCAGGTCAGCGAGATACGCAAGGCTAAAGGCGTTTTCGAACAGCTCCAGATACATCCTTACGGCTTTCGAGCGCCATATCTGAGCTGGAACGGCCACACGGGTCAGGCCGTCCAGAGGAACAATTTGCTGTGGGAGAGTGATGAGACCTTTATATGGAATGGCTTTAAGAAATCTCACCTGTCCAAATTGAGGCACTTCATGGAAAAGGCCGTTCATGTCCTGTACAACCCACTGGATGGTCACAAAAGCGTGGTAATTCCTCGACTGCAGGGTGACATTGTTTGCATTCCTATAGCGCTTCCAGATGACGAAATACTAATAGATAGGCTTGGTATTAAAGATTTAGATAGAATCAGCCGAATATGGAGCGAGATACTTGAAACCACTCATCGGCGAGGAGATATTTTTGTTCTACAGCTACATCCGGAGAGATTCCCGATTTGTAGAGAGGCCATGGAATCACTGCTGGATAAGGCCCTGAATTCAGAGCGGGATATATGGGTTACCGGGATGAAGGAAGTTGCCCAATGGTGGAAAGAAAAGAGTCGATTCCAATTTGCCTTTGAAGCTGCACCCGGGAAAAGTTGGCGAGTTCACTGCCAATGCACCGACCGGGCCGTCATTCTTGGCCGCAATCTTCCCGGTAAAGCCTCGCAAGCGGCATTTTATCGAGATTATCGCGTAATTGAAGAAAGAGATTTTCTCGTTGAATCAGAGAATCGCAAGCCCTGCATCGCAGTCCACCCTCAGTGCTCGCAGACGCTGCTGAAATTTTTGGCAGATGAAGGATTTCCTTACGAAATCTCGGATGTTGATGCAGGCTGCTCTCTTTTCTTAAAAGAATATGAAACTTTTGGCCGAAAGAATGAATTGGATCTCTTAAATAAGATCGAAGAAAGCCCGAATCCCATTGTGCGATACTGGTTGTGGCCCGATGCCCAAAAAAGTGCGTTTGTAACCAGCCACGACCTGGACTGCGTAACCCTGACGGACTTTTTGCTTAGACTCTTTGGAAGATAAGCACTGCCCACATAGACGATGCTTCGACGAGGCTACAAGAGACTGCTGAAACTATTAGCGAAACACACGCCAGGGTACAATGTAAGGTGCCGGCTGCTGAGAATGGCGGGCTACAAAATCGGCGGTCGGGTCTATATTGGAGAAGACCTGATCATCATAGATGAGCTGGACGACCGGGCGAGGGTTAAAATAGGCGATAGAGCAGCGATCGCTCCGCGAGTAACGTTAGTGGTATCATCGCATCCGAATTTTTCAAGAATTGGACCTTTCGTTAAGTGCGTGCATGGATATATCGAAATTGGTGATGACGCATGGATAGGTACGGGATGTATTATTTTGCCGGATGTCAGGATTGGCAAAGGGGCTGTTGTCGGCGCCGGTTCTGTAGTTACAAAGGACGTCCCCGATTTCGCGGTTGTAGCAGGGGTGCCCGCAAAGCCCATCAAGAAACTGGACACATCAAGCGAGGCAGTTGGTCTTTGGTCAAATTGATTATTGCGTGAAGTTGTTATGAGATTTCAAAAAGTACTTTTGGTTAGCCCACCTTCATTAAGCCGGTACGGTGGTTTGAGAGTCCCGGCTGGGATTGGATATATCGCGCAAGTTTTGCACGACAATTCCATCGAGTACGACTACGTCGATATGAGGATAGGCTATTCGCTGCGATACCTGAGAAAAAAAGTATTAGCTTTCAAGCCTGACCTGATCGGCTTCAGCATGATCACGCTGGGCTATAAAAGCACCTATCAGATTATCTCTGATATAAAGAGATTATCGCCCGGCTCAAAAATCGTCGCCGGCGGTCATCATGTAACCATCTTGAAGGAAAAGGTGCTTCAAGAGTGTCAGGGCATCGATTTTGGCGTTGTCTCTGACGGCGAACAAACCATCCTTGAGCTCTGTAAAAACGACCTGCCGTATGATGATATTAAAGGTCTGATATTCAGAAAAGGCCGAGACGCTCTCTTCACGGGCGAAAGGCCTCCAGTGAAAAACCTGGACGAGATAGCCTTTCCCAGATATGACAACTTCAATATGAAAGACTACTCCAGGCAGATTCCCGTCCACTCCAGCAGGGGTTGCGTGTACCAGTGCACGTTTTGTCCCAATAAGCTGATTGCGAGAGAGTACCGAGCTCGAAGCGAGAAGAACTTCGTGGATGAAATCGAATACTGGTATGAAAAGGGGATCAGGCAGTTTGCCATAGACGATGACAATTTTGCATTGAAAAAGCGGCGTGTTTACGCGATTTGCGATGAAATAGAAAAGCGTGGGCTCAAAGACTTATTCATACGGTGTTCAAACGGACTTAGGGCGGACAGCGTTGATCGGCAGTTGCTGGCCAGGATGAAAGAAATCGGCGTCCGAGAGGTGGGCTTTGGCGTAGACGGAGGAAATAATAAGGTGCTTGGCTACCTGAAAAAGGGCGAGACTATCGAGACCATAGAACGGGCAATAAAGGATGCCTGTGAATTGGGCCTCGATGTGAAGATATTCATAATCGTGGGAACGCCACATGAGACTAAGGCCGACATCGAAGATAGCATCAGGCTTGCCAGGAAGTATCCCGTTGCGCGCGTTAACTTCAACAATGCCATTCCCTACCCAGGCACAGAAATGTTTGATTATGTAAAAGAGTATAATCTATTCGCGATTCCACCTGAGGAGTATCTTAATAGCATTTCTGAAGAAAAGGTTATTCCCGTGATAGAGACACCTGAGTTTCCGCGGCAGGAGCGGATAAACATACTCAAACGATGCCACAAAGTAGAAAACGAGGTGATGAAAAACACCGCTTACCGAATGTATAAACACTACCCGGGCATGCGCTTTCTGATAAAATACTTTTTCAATGTCACGCTCTTCGAGAGACTTTTCTTTAACAACCTTACCCTCCGTAGACTGTTTGAGTGGATGCGGTATAGAAAAGTCTTAGAGTAGTAAGAAGGACTGGCGTGTATAGGAGCCGACAAAATGGGGCGGTAGTAATCGGTGGTGATTTCCAGGGCTTAGGTATTGCCCGGAACTTAGCCGGTCTTGGGATTCCTGTTATCATTGTCGATCCCGACTTTTGTATTGGCCGATTCTCAAGGTCTGTGCGGAAGTATTACAGGTGCCCGGCCCTGACCGATACTGGAGCTTTCGTTTCGTTTTTGGAGCGACTGGCTATCGAGAAAGGACTTAACAAGTGGGTTGTTTACCCGACAAGCGACAGAGCAGTTTTTATCCTTTCGCAGTTTAGGGATCGGTTGAGCGAGCGCTATCTAATACCCACGCCGGAGTGGGAGATTACTAAATTTGCCTATGACAAAAAGCTCACCTATCAGTTGGCGCAACAGGCTGACGTTCCTGTTCCCAAAACATTTTTTGCGGAAAACAGCGGGCAATTGAGTAAGTTGAGCCTGGATTTTCCCGTCATTTTGAAACCGACAATAAAAGAAAACTTCTTCCCGCTCACTAAGCGAAAGGCAATTAGGGCCAATAACCAGCAGGAGCTGGTGACGGGCTACAAGTATATGAATTCTATCATTGATGCATCGGAAATTATGATACAGCAGCTTATACAGGGCGGGCCAAACAATCTCTATTCTTTTTGTTCTCTCTTTAGCGGCGGCGAGGTAAAAGGCAAGCTCATAGCTAAAAGACAAAGGCAGCATCCGATGGAGTTCGGCAATGCCACGACCTTTGCATTCACGTGCGAGATTCCTGAAATAGAGGAGTTTTCAGTCAGACTATTGAAAGAAATGGGGTATTACGGCCTGTCCGAAGTGGAATTCATGTACGACGATAAGGATGGCAAATATAAGCTTTTGGAGATAAATCCGCGAACCTGGGGCTGGCACACCTTAGGTGCGGCGGCAGGCGTGAATTTCTCAGGGCTTCTGTTTGCGGATATTAATAATGAGCCTGCGTGTGCAAACTCCTTTGAAAAGGATATTAAATGGATCAGGCTGTTGACCGATGTTCCTATTGTGATCTCGGAGATTTGTAAGAGGCGGTTGACGCTTGCCGATTACTTCAATTCGATCAAGGGTAAAAGAGAATTTGCAGTCTATTCTGGTTATGACCCTTTACCATTCTTTGTAGAAGTCTTATTGGCGCCTTATTTCTACTTCAAACGGGGATTTTGATATAGGACATGGGGAACGTGCTGCTTGGTGTTGTACTGGCTGTGGGGATTCTTATTCCCGTAGCCCACAAATGGGAGCTGAACCTGAAGGTTGTTTCCGTCAGTGCCTTGGTAATTGGACTTTTTGCAGGGTTAACCGTAAACGGCGTGACGCCCCATTTTGATATGGGGCCTATGCTAAAGGTATTAACTTGCTCACTTCTAATTGTCGTCACCGCCGGCATAGCTTTAGTGGTACGATTTTATAGAGACCCTGATCGAGTTCCTCCTGATGCCGAGAATATAATTGTTGCCCCCGCAGATGGCGTTGTCAAATACGTCAAGCATATAGAGAAAGGCAACGTACCATTTTCATCGAAGGGCAAGGAAGACGTAAGATTGTCCGAGCCTTTATTAAATATTCTGCCGGATGGGCAGGGTTATCTGATTGGCATAGGGATGACTTTCCTGGACGTCCATGTCACGCGGGCGGCAATCGGCGGCAAAGTGACTTACCTTGAGCATATACCCGGGAGTTTTTGTTCTCTGAAAACAGAAGATGCGCCGTACAGAAATGAGAGGGTGATTGAAATTATCGAGAGCGATAGGTTCAAGATCGGCTTGATTCAAATAGCATCCCGGCTGGTCAGACGCATCGTGGCATACGTCCGACAGGGTGACGAGTTAGGTTTAGGCCAGAAGATAGGAATGATCAAATTCGGCTCTCAGGTAGATATTGTTTTGCCTAACTTACAGGCTTTGGAAATTAAAGTCGATGTCGGAGAGCAAGTTTATGCAGGGATTTCGATAATTGCGCACTTCGGCACTAAGAAACTATCTCAAAAGGCTTAGTTTGGACGATAGCCATCTGTAGAACCTTATTGAAAGGGAACACAGATGGCCAAAAAAAGGAAAAAACTCAAAGCACTGCCAACGATTTGGCGTGTGCCGGACGAACTGTGGAACAAGATACAGCCCATTATCAGCAAGCTGGACCCGCCGAAATTGACGGGACGAAAACGCATCGACCCGCGTCGCGCACTCGATGCAGTCATCTTTCGCATGCGGACCGGATGTCAGTGGAATCAGTTGCCCAAAGAATTCCCCGACGACAGTTCGGTGCACCGAACCTTTCAGCGATGGGTATCCCTGGGGGTGCTGGACAAAATCTGGGCGGCGCTCATCGAGAACTGCAGCAAGCTGGGCGGGGTGGATTGGCAATGGCAGGCGGCAGATACGGCTATGGGCAAGGCGCGTTTTGGGGGGACCAGATTGGCCCAAACCCCACAGACCGCGCCAAAAATGGCGTAAAACGCAGTTTACTTGTTGAGCGTGATGGTGGGCCTTTGGCTGTTGTCGTAGCCGCTGCCAATGTCCACGACACCAAGTTATTAGAGGCAACCATCGAAGCAATTGTTGTGGAACGTCCGACTCCGACTGATGATTCGCCGCAGAATTTGTGTCTGGACAAGGGCTATGATAATCCGACCGGCCGGGAAGCTGCGACAGGCCACGATTATACACCTCATATTCGTCGGATTGGCGAGGAAAAGATGGATACACAGGGACGCAAGAAACACCCTGCCCGCCGATGGGTTGTCGAACGGACGCTTTCGTGGCTGAGTAAATGCCGAGCAATTTTGGTTCGTTACGAGAAGAAGGCATCGAATTATCTTAACCTTATCAAACTCGCCTGTGCGTTACTCTGGTATCGCAGATTTTGGCGATTATCAGTTTTGAGATAGTTTCT
>Ga0315289_10003041_pt1 | contig 25510 bp, 68 predicted proteins | sample YL17G11_40_MG_FD_203452 | JGI IMG/M metagenome (GOLD analysis project Ga0315289, IMG submission 203452) | Sediment microbial communities from Yellowstone Lake, YNP, Wyoming, USA - YL17G11_40 | ecosystem: Environmental > Aquatic > Freshwater > Lake > Sediment | place: USA: Wyoming | collected...
TTGAAGTCGGTTGCAAACACTTTTGGTTTTGGCACTGATTCTAACGTTGATTGCTGTTTCAAGGTCACCACCGTGCCAGCCACAACCGACTTCAACAAATGGATTGATCAAACGGCAGGGTACGCTTACTCACAAGACGTACCTGCGAACAGACCAACACACGTGCAGAACGTCTTTGGAACGATGCCGGCTGTTCGTTTCGTTCCACAGAATTTCTTGACTGGCACTTTTCAAGACATGGGAGCCACCGGCATGTCCGTGTTCGCAGTCGCGAAATGGACGTCGTCTGACAGCACGATCGATGGAGACGCTACCAATGTGCCGTTGACGATCATTGGCAGCTCGCAGATGGACGGCGCGTTTGGTCCGAACGCAGGGCAGCTAGAGGTCAACTACTGGGACGGTTTTGGGTCAGTTATCCATGTTGTGGATCGTGGATCCGGCTTGAACGACGGTGTTACGCGGCTCATCGGCGTGACGTACGACACCGTCACTGAGACGAAATTCTACGTTGGCGACGTGCAGCAGGGATCCACAGACGTCGGCACAGCTGTGTTGGGAAGCGCTGGATTCGACACCATTGGTGCTGGTGTTGCTGGTCTTGACGGGTTCGACGGCGACATCGGAGCCGTGATCATCTACGACACAGTGCCTATAAGTTCGATCGTATCGTACCTGAACCGATGGGCTCGGCAACGTTTCGGGACACCGTGACGCCTTAGGATCGCAGCATGGACAACGAGACCTTCAGGGCGCTTGCTGAGGCTCTCGCGCTCGAGTGTTCGACCGACGCAGAGAAACACAAGGTGTTCTCGGACGTCTTCTACGGCGCGTACAACAACAAAGGTCTCAGCCTCCTCCACGTTGACTCATCGCTGTCTGGTGACAAGTCGATCGTGTTGATTCACCACGGCAAAACATCGAGAGCGTTCATCACAGCTTACGACTGGAGCGTTGATCACCGTTACAGCAGCGGACACGCACGTGGCGGCAGTTACAGGGTGAAGTTGGAGCTCGTGACAGACGATTTCTGAAGAGAAACTCTGACAGACGTTCGTGGTAAGGTGTGCTCATGGACACCCCGTACAGGTACATGGAACCGAAGGATGACGTCGTCAACACGCGGTTGGAGACGCTGGAGGTCGCTAACGTCTGGAGCAAGAGGTCGTTGCACTGCGTCTACGCGGTGCTCGGCATCCTCGTCGTTGGCTTCGGCTGCATTCTGGTGGACTCGGCGTGCCGGGTTCGAAACGAGAAGAACGCGTGTCACAGCATGGTGAAGTCACAGCCGGTGACGCCCGGGATGACGCTCTCGTGTGACCACCACAACCAGAAGATGACCATCGTGGGCACTGGGACGATCGAGTGCGAGTGCCGCTAAACAACCTGACGAACACACGGAGAGACACATGTCACCCAGAGTGAAACCACGTCCAGCCGCGATCACGGTCAAGATCTCTTGTGAAGAGTTGGAGATCATGCTTTCGATCGATGCCGCGATCGAAGCTCGCGATCAAGTTCATGAACGGCCAACCGTTTTCATGGCAGCCGTCACTGTCGATTGACCGTTCTGCCGTCATGTGATGGTATCTAAGCGTTGTGACACGGCCGATCGCGAAACCAACGCCTATCGTCCTCGACAGAGAGGCGATCGTGGATTACGCCAAGCTCCTCGCGGATGACGTCATCGCGCGTGCTGAAGAGGTATCGTCTGAGCAAGAGCTTGACCAGATCGACGAGCACGCTGAGCTCCTGACCAGCAGCTACGGAGTCAGCGATCCTGTGACCAAACGTTGGATCGAGGTGCCGATCGTTGTGCGCACCGAGTTCTCCTCGCTGACGCCGAACAGCGGTGACCTTATCGTGACGTCCATGGTGCATGAAGACGGTGACAGGCCAACCGTCGAGATCGTCGTCAACGGCGCGTACCAATGGAGCAAGTTGCGTGACCTACGCGACCGTTTCATCCAAGGGTTGTTCAAGATCCTGATGCGTGAACTCCCGATCGCGGCCGAGATGCGTGAGGAGAAGAAGTCTCCGTTCATGCAGAACATCGCTGACGAAGCTGTCGCACGTGCCAAATCATTGACCCACGAGCAACGCAGCCCCACCCGCGAGATGGTGCTCGCTCACGTGCGTGACGGCAAGTTCTTCAAGAGCATGGCCAACATGAAACTGCGTGAGCGTGCGAAAGCGCTTAAGGCAGTTTACTCCTCGTTGGTCGACGCTGGCCTCGTGTGAACAGTACGTAAGGCCGTGGAACGAGCCCTCAGACGCGTTGTACGATACATGTTGGAAGCCGCGATCGCTAGCGGGCAAGCAGCCAGTCAGAACCTCGCGTTGTTCCAGAAGAACAGCGCGGGAAGCGTTGTGTACGTCCTTTACGATCCCGCGAAGTTCGCGAGCGCTGAGGGTGACGATCCGCGCGGCGTGATCTACGGGTACATCGACATCAAGCCGCATCACGGAGATGCTTGGGACGCTGGCGAGGTCAAGTTCGCTGCCGCGGAGAAAGGGTACGGGCCGCTCATGTACGAGCTCGCCATGTCCGACTTCCCTGGCGGGCTCATGCCAGATCGCCTCAGCACGAGCGCTGCGGCTCGCAACGTGTGGAAGAAGTACGAACAACGTCCTGACGTCGTGAAGAAGCCGTTTGACGACATCAGCAACCCGAAAACTCCAACCAAGGCTGACGACGCCAAGCTCGTTGGGTACGATGAAGAGGAAGCGTACCTGAACAACGCCTTCGTCGGCGCAGGGGACAGCGGATCGAAAGCAGCCTTGCTCACCAACCACAAGGACACTGTCGCCACGCTCGCCGACCAGACGCAGAGCAACCCTGTCGCGATCGAGAACACGCTCATGAGGATGGGCGACGAGTTCTTTGGCCTACGCATGCAGGCTAGTTGAAGTAATGTGAAGAACAAACCAGGTGAACTGTGGGAGTTAATCCCTCACTACAGCGCGCTGTGGAAATCAGAGGAGCAGACGTACATTCTGATCAAACAGATCAAGAACACCAATGTCTGGATCTCTTTGTGCATCGAGACATCAAGCATGTTCACGATCACTGTGACTAGCAGCATCTACCAACGTGTGGCCTAGACGTCGTTTTAGCGACTCAGAGCGTTACAATTGTCGACATGGGTTGTGACATCCACGCTTACGTTGAGACAAAGAACGCGACTGCGTTAGAGGACGCCGAGTGGTCGTATCTCTGTGATTACCACTTTGTTCGAAACTACGCTTTATTCGCCTTGATGGCTGGTGTGAGACGCTACTCATCATGGCCGTCGCCGGGCGCGTTGGAAAAGGCCTTGCAGAAGCGAGGCGTCAACAGACTTGACGATCCAAAATTATCGCTAAATGAAGCAAACGTGATCATGCTTGAAGGCGCAGACACTGGTCTCACTCGTGGTCAACCATCCTTTGAACCAAAAGGAATGCCTAAGAATATCAGTCACAAGACGGTTGACGATTTCACCATTTATGTTCTCTCAGATGACGCAAATGAAAACGAGTGGGGTGAGAACACTTGCAAACGTGAGATCGCGAATAAGTGGGTTGAGAACGGATCGTGTGTCATCTGGGATTGCGACAAAGAAGGCAATCCACTGCGTATCACTAGCCCTGACTGGCATGGTGAATCGTGGTTAGACAACAACGAAGTGAGGGAGTTAGCGCAACGTTGTGCGAAACTCTACGACGACGATCCTGACGATAACACGGTTTACGAGCTTTTCACAAAGACGCTTGCATGTGTTGAGGCTCTAGACGCCATGATGCACGCGCTAGAAGCGCGCGGGTTCAAGGCTCGCCTGGTGTTCTGGTTCGACAACTGAGCGCGTCTCGGGACGCCTGGATGATGTCTGGCAGCCTGTCTGCAAGCTCACCGTAGAGCTCCCACGTGCAACCCAGCAGACGGTAGCACGTCACGTAGCTGCGACGTGCGAACTCGACGCACAGTTCAGGCTCGGTGAGCCAACCACGGAACGCGATCTCGGAGGCGAGCACGCCGTCCCCTAGCCGACGGTGCGCGTCGAAGTCCAAGCCAGCGCGTGAGTAGGCAAGGACCACTGAACCGGCTCCAACGAGCTCGCCTAGCTGTTTGTCAGCCATGACGCCGACAACGTACGCTGCAGTCTCAGGCCGGGTCTTCAGAGCCAGTAGCTGTGTCCGCATCCACTCCGACGTGCTCGTCACTTGCAGCAGGCTCATGAGCAGTAAGTTTGCCCTTGCGAGCCTTCTTCAACGGAAGTTCTTCACTTTCTTTCGAAAGCCCTTCAGCGACACCGTCTATCGTGATGTGGAGTTTGGCCTGCAGTTCATCCTTCTTGACCTCTGTGACAGAAACAGCAAACGTGAAGTTTGCGGGCATGGCCACATCTTCACGTTTGCATCGTTTGGCAAGATCATCCAACGATTTCACGCCCCAATCAGCGACGAGTTGAGCAAGCGTCTGATTTCGACGAGCGGCGACGGATTCGAGTGTTGTTCTCTTTTGGTATTTGGCCACGAAAGTAGCTATGCAGCGTCTTCCTCTATCAGGAGCGAGGCCACCGCTTCCTGGAAAGCACGCGATCCTGCGATGCGTTCGAGCTCATCCTCGTCAACGTCAGCGCCCATCGCACGACACGACTCGTGAGCGAGACGCAGCATGGCAGTGCGCAACTTCGCACGCACCGCGTTTGGCGTGATCGTGACACCCTCTTTCTCCAGGTTGGACACAATGTCCGCGACCAAAGCAAGCTTCTTTTCCATCATTTCGTCTCCGTTCGACCGTCCCAAACCTGGTTCTTGTAGTGGTGACGACGGTCGGTCACGTACCCGTGCTCGTCGAAGTTGTCGCTCGCGTACTTCTCGGCGTGTCCACGAACAGCGAACGAGGCGACGAAGTCCGTCATCTGCGTTCGCATGTCGTAGACGTAGAAGACGTGATCGCGTGTCACGTAAGCCTCATGCATTTGAAGCATGCTGGAGCATCGGGATGTGGCGCGCGATGAGCTTCGTACGCTTGGCGCGCGACAACCTCTCCGCACAGGCTTCGAGCGTGGACGTCCACGTACTGCCAATGCGATCCCTTTGCGATTTCGCCTTCATAAGCGTGAGAGACCCAAGGGGCACCGCCTTCGCAGCGCCAACCTTGACCACGCCAAAAGGCCCACATCACGTTGCTCTCCCGATCCGTAGCTCGACGATGCGCCGCTCCAACGGATCAAGGGAGTTCAAGGCGGCCGTCATGGCCATCCTCAACTGGTTGAGAGCGAACGGCTGCTCTGGATCGTTGGATCCGCTGTCATCCGTTCGAAAGCGCGCTTCAAGCGACTCACGCTCAGAGGATGTCGCCGGCTGGGACAGCGAGACGGTTGCTCGAGACCCCGCGACTGTCGCTTCGACAACGTCGGCGGAGCCGCCGACGATCTCGGCGATCTTCTCCCACGACGGCTCCTGCTCGCCTTCCTTGCGAAGCTTGTCCATCGTGATCTCGATGTGCTTCTTGAGACGAAGCGCATGCGTCGGAACACGAATGCTGTGCCTCTGCGTGGAGAGGTAATGACTGATGCGCTGTCTGATCCACCAGGTGGCGTACGTGGAGAACCTGTTGCCTCGCCGCCAGTCGAACTTCTCGACCGCGTGGATGAGGCCCATGTTACCCTCTTGAAGGAGATCCTCCCAGTCGACGCCCTTGTCGCGGTAGGCGCGAGCGACCGCGACGACCAGCTTGAGGTTGCGCTTGACGATCTCGTTGAACGCGCTCTTGTTGCCGCCTTCGAGGAGTTGAAAGAGCTCCACAAGCTTCTCGTGCTTCAGGACTTCGTGGTCCTTGATGCTGTTGAGGTACCATCCGACCGTGTCGTTCTCCCTGCGAGAGGGTCGCGACGCGGCGTCCTTGGAGCGTCTCAACTCCATTCGAGCATCTCCCTCACAAAACGTGGGATCCTGTTCCCCTCGTACTCCGGAAGGAAATCCTCCTCCCGCATGAACTTGAGGTCGGCCGCGCGCTCGCGATCGACGTACTCCCTGTGGGACTGCCGACGCGCGTGTCGGATCTGCAGTTCGCGCTGCGAGTACGCCAGCTCGGTCTCCCACTTCTGGCGCCACACCGGGTCGCCCATCCGTTTCCCCATCTCGCTTCGGCACTTGCCGATGCGATCCGCGATGTCCTCCTCCGCCAGGAGCGAGAGTTCGTCGGCCGTGACCATGTCGATCTTCCAGTTGCTCAATGCGATTCTCCGCGTCAAGGGGGTCCGCCCCGCGTTCCCCGTGTTTCACTTCGCTACCGTAACCTTCGTTGATGACTTCACTAACGCTCGACCGCGAAATACTTCACTTCAAACCGATCCGCTCGAAGTCTCGCGATGCTCGTGGCCTTCTCGCTGGCGTCGCCTGCAACAAACGAACACAGTAGCTCGCTCGCTGCCTGTATGATCACTCCAGAACCACAAAAAGGGTCTAAAACAACACTTCCAGGGATCACAACCGGCGCGAGCAGCCGTTTGACGAGCCTCGCTGGCTTCATGGTTGGGTAGGAGTTGAGCCTCCGTTCGTTTGACGATGTCCCGACGATGTTGATGTCATGGAAGACGTCAGTCACCGGTTGACCCACTGCAATGCGTTCCGCGCCGTCGTCTTTGCCGAGGCGTTTCGCGCGGTATATCTGGAGCTCAGGAGCCTTGTAGGGCACACGATCGACTCTGCTGAGGTCGAAACGGTGTGCGCCTGCTTCTTTCGCGTAGTGGAGGATGGTGTCGTGTTTCCTAGAGAAACGGTCACTTTGACGAGCGCCCCAGTTGTAGCTCCACACGATCTCACCGATGTGGTTGTCACGCCCGAAGGCTGCGTCCATCGCGAACACCTTCGCCTCGTGAACGCCTCGCCAGTCGAGGTGAAGGTACATTGACCCATGCGGTTTCAAGACGCGTTGGCACCCAACGGCTAAGTCATGGATGAACGACAGCCAGTCGTTTCTCGGCATGTCATCCTGGTAGAAGGATGATGAGTCGCGTGGATCTGCTCTCAACACGCCGGTGTTGAACGGTGGATCAGCGTAGATCGCGTCAACGCTCTCGTCAGGCAACGCTGCGAGCAACTCGTCGTACGGGACGTGCGCAACGTACGACTGACCTTCGGAGATCAGTAGTTGTTCTGAGAGCTTTATGATGTGTGTCATGACTGGTAAGGAATCAATCGGTTTCACACGGATCGTAGAGCTCCTCGAGGAACAGAACGAGCTCACTCGCGAGAACAACCAACTCCTCGGCGACGTGCTCAACTCGCTTGACAACCTCGGGACTCGCGCAACGATCGGGAGTAACGACGGCCTGATCCCTCCACCTCCGAACGCGAAGACATCCAACGATCCGGCCCCGAAGCCGGACAGCGCCATGTTGGAGCTCGCGATCTACGGGCTCGACGTTGTCCCTGTGCTTGAGCTCGCCACGCTGTACGAGACGAGCCACTTCTGGCCGAAGCCCAACAAGTCTCCACATGGCTGGGTACGTGTCTCCATCAAGCATCCATCGGAGGAGTCGCTGCAGAAGCGAGTCGACAGGGGTTGCCTCTGCGGCAAACCGATCGTGCCGAAGGAGCACAACGGTGACTTCTTCCTCACATGCGAAGCCTTGAGCCAGAAGGGGAGCTGCCCTTACCGGCCGGCGGCCTACTTCGACAAGCTCACCTTCCTGACGAACCTCCCGCCAGCTAAATGACGTCTGTCGGCTCGGTGTGGGAAGAGAAAATAGACCACGATGATCCACACGCGTGGATCTACCTCGTGCTTGAGGTAGGCAAAATCAACAAATTGTTGATCTTGTTCGGTTCAAACAAGCAAAGTGTTGTCACTCACGTTCCGAGAAGTTGGTTCGCAAATCCGCTTCATGTGAGATTGACGTGAGTCGCGTCGGTCAAGTGTGGTGGGCGAGACGCAGAAGCATCGGTGAGGATTTCGATCTACATGTTGTTGTCAGCGAGCTGTCGTTCAACACTCCTAACAGCGGCTGGATGATGAGACCGATTGAGCGTTTGGACGAACCTCAAACGGAGTTTGGTCACTTCGAGTCGCAATTCCAGTTGGTGGAAAACGGCGGCCACGACGCATGGATAAAAGGACGAATAGCGTGAACGAACGCTTATCTGAAGAGTTATCATCGCCTGTTTCGTCTGTTATCGTCGGTTATCATGGACCTTTCTGACCGCATGAAGAAGTACGAAGAGGCGTCTCGCATGTCTCTTCCTCAGCGTATGCCACTCATCATCCGCGTGGATGGAAAGGCTTTCAGCAAGTACACGAAACACCTGCCTGACAAGCCGTTCAATCGAGACTTCATCTCCATCATGGAGGGCGTCGCAATGGCGCTGTGTCATAACATCCAGGGTGCGGAGCTTGCCTACTCTCAGTCTGATGAGGTGTCCGTCCTCGTTCACAGTTACAAAACGTTCGACACGCAGCCGTGGTACGATAATCAGCTGCAGAAGATCGTGTCAGTCGCAGCCGCCATTGCTTCGTCAACGTTCACCGCCAAGTCGTGGCGTCTGTTTAAAACAGGTGACGAGCGGGCGCACGTCGGCGTCGAGGACATCGAGCCGGCCTACTTCGACGCTCGCGCGTTCATCATCCCCGAGAGTGAAGTCACGAATTACTTCATTTGGCGCCAGCAAGACGCCGTGCGCAACAGCGTTCAGATGCACGCGCGTTCGCTCTTCTCACACAAGCAGTGCGAGGGTAAGAACGTCTCGACGATGAAGGACATGTGCCGTGACGCCGGTCAACCCTGGGAGAATCTGACGCCAACGATCCGTAAAGGTCGCTGCGTCAAGAAGAACTACTGCCCGCTCTCTGGCGAACGTCAAGGGTGGAAGGTCGACACCGACATCCCGATGTTCGGCGAGAAGCGTGAGTACGTTGAGAGTCTGCTCGCGACGGAGGATGAGTGAACGACAACCACGCCTGCTGTCCGTCTCACTGTTGTGATCAACACGGGTGCAAGTACGGGATGGACGACTGCCCCGTGACGCTCAAGAATGTCTTGCAACTGTATCCTTGTCAGGTGTGCGGTGAAACTGAGAGTGGTTACTACGGAGAGATCAACACGCTCGGGTACTACGACGACGACATGACGTGGCATCCACCGGTCGGAAGCGCCGATCACGAGCGTGAGATCGAGGATTGTCTGATCGCCAAGATCACGACGTTCTTGCGGTTGCCCATCTCTGAGGAGTACCAGGCTGACCCGCAGAAGGCAGGCATGTACCGCGTCATCTGTCGAGTCGCGCGGATGATCGAGGAACGTGACTGGGAGAAACCCACGTGAAGAACCAACGCAAGTCACGCACGGTCTGGGTGCTCGCGAACCACGCACCATGGCTATCCCCAGACGATAGACGTAAGAACGTTGTCAAGTTCATCCACTACCACGATCCAGAGAGCGGCGATTCGATGCACACGTACAGCGATGAGGAGAGTGTGGAAGGCGCGATGGAGTTTGACTCGTGCGACGCTGCGAACGACTTCCACAGTCACACTCTTCGCGGCCACTACGCACGCAACGAGCTAAAGCCAACGCAGGTCACGATCACGACAACCTTCAAGTTCCTGTGAGCCCTGACATCGGAACGCTCTGGCGACGTTGGGTGGTCTACGATGGGTTCGTTGTTGAATACGTCGTTCCACCCGATGAACACACGTACGGCGTGAAGACCATCATCGTCATGTTGGAAGGGCATGTTGACGATCCTCGGTTTGAGGATCTGTTGGGGCAGGAACGCGTGTACAACACAGACTCGTTCCATGGAACATTCAAACCCTGGATCAAAGGACGCCGATTGTCTGGATTTCAAGAGTTCTTAGACTCTTAGAAGAGTGGTAACGTGGTCGGATGAACGTCATCCCTGAACAGGTTCGTGTGTTGAAGAGGTGGCTCAACCTCGCGGACAGCGATCAGTACTTCAAGGATCTCACCGAAGAGACGCGGAAAGGCCTGTCCGTTCAGCTCAAGTACGGGCATGGAAAGCCGTACCGTGACGGTGGGCACAGAATGGGTCGGTGGGGAGACGAAGGCGTCACCTACTCCTACAAGGACACAGTCAAGACGGTCTCCTCATGGACGCCCGCTCTGAGACGTCTGAGGAACATGGTGGAGGCTGACCTGTTGTGGATGCCAAACTGCGGGGTCGTGAACGTCTACGGTCCAATCGGAAGCCTCTACCCACATCGGGATGGGTTGTACATCCCACAACTTGGAGACAAGCCAAGGATCGTCAGCGTGTCGTTCGGCGCGGCTCGCACGATGACGTTCCACCCGCTTGACGTGAAGGGGAAGCGACTGAAAGAAGGACTCGTCGACGTTCGACTCGAACATGGTGACCTCATGATCATGGAGGGTGACTGCGACTCCAAGTGGCACCACTCCATCGCGGAGGAACCCGAATCCACCGGCGTCAGACTTTCCGTGACCTTCCGGAAGCATTCAACAAGTGAGAGAACATCGCTTTGAGCCTGTTGTCGAGGAGCTCACGGTTTGTACACCTCGACCGAACACATCGCAGCGTAGTTGCTCTCGTAACCGTAACACACATGGTAGATCTCTCCTTGCGTCAAGGATAGGAACACTGTCTCGCACCACCCGTTGACTGTGTGAGCGATCACAACGGCAAGGTCACCTCGACGCGCGGTGAAATCGCACGGGATGTCTGCGTCGTCATCCTCAAGTTGGTGGATCACCGTCCCACACGGGAGGTGGTAGAGGTACTTCACCACAACGGCTCAGCCGAGCACGCGAAGTAAGAATCGCGATGGAACTCGTCGACGTGCCCTGTGAGGAGGTCAAGGTACGTGAAGTTCACAGCGTACCCTTCCCACCAGTTAGCGTCACGTTCGTCAGCCCCTAACACGAGGTAGATGCATTCACGACTGTCGGTCGTTGAGTACGCGTTCAGCACCGTGCGGTACACGCAGCCAGTTTCGAAGACACGTGGCTTCCACCCTTGCTTCACGTGTCAGATGGCTCAGGATCTCCAACAACGATCAACACCGTGAGGTCGGGGCGAGTCCAAACTTGACCCTTGCGACAGGTCACTTTTGCCAAACGACGCAACCAAGCGATCCCTGGTGTGAGTATGAAATTCCTTCTCACAAGATCCTCTTGCGATGAAGCGTGGCGTTGAAACGGCAAGGGTTCGTGTCGATTACGCGTTCCGTCGGCGTGTCCTCCCACAGCGCGTTCATCATCTCGACCGTCTGGTAAACCTTGCCAGTCACGAGGTTGATGCACGTGTGCCACTGCTGATCGAAGGCGACACGCTTTGTCTCCAAGATCAACACCTCGTGCCACTGGGTGTTGCCAAAGCCGTCCCACTCGAACCACATCTCACCGGCGCGTGTGTGTTTCAAGCTAACCTCTTGTAAATTTCCTTCACCTCTAGAGGGCGATCAACGGTCTCAATAAGAGGCCACTCGTGTCGTTCGCCGCAGTCGTCGATGCAGTAGCAAGGGTGAGAGAACTGAAACGGTTCGCCGTTTGGCGCGTACATCGTGACCTCTGGCGCGCCGGTCACGAACTGGATCAGGCCTTCTGCGTAAACCTCCCAAACCTGAAACGTGCGATCCTTTGACTGGCGGATCTGCTGGTCGTTTGGATGCGGCGTGACAGGTTGCACGAACATGTAATTCCTCATCTCAAGCGTCCAGACGTTTCATGTTGTCTGCCTCTTCCCACAAAGTGGTTGGGTACTCCGTCCACACGAGCAGACGCCCCTCCTTCTTACCCGTGATCTGCAAGATCTTGTGCAGCATGGCGAACCCGGCATCGTGACGAAGGCTAGTCAGCTTCGACTCCATGACGACGACCACACGCTCCCCGTTCAAGAAGCTTTTGATCTCCCACACCTCACCGACACGCGTGTTCAAACGAACCTCCGACAATGCTTGTATCCAACCGTGAGTCTCCCGAGCGTGCCTGCCGGTCGATCAGCCGAGATGTCGTTCAGCTGCATCGCCCACCACATATGTTTGTTTTGGTAACCTTCACACAGCTCGATCAGCACGTACCACCACTCGCTGCCGTCGAGACTAGGGTCACTTTCGTCGCCTAGGATCCACACCTCGCCAGCCTTACCGGTCACGCGAGCCTCACGTACATGCCGTTGGTGAAGTAGTTCTCGTTGATCTTGTCTTCGCCGTCGCCTGGAAGCGATGGGATGTCATCCATCCAGAGCACCTGGTGACACCACGACGCCACTCTAGACGGATCATGGCCTTCAACGAGCGTCGGCTCACCGACGACAACGAAACGTTCGACCCGTTCGTCGTGTCCCGGCACCCACTGGTGTTCTGGGCGTGGTTTCTCCTCCCAGGTTTCACCACGTCGATCAGGAACGGAAGCGTGCATGTCATGAATGTACATGGGTAAACGCCAACACAGAACTCTCGTGTATCGAGAGTCATCGTCGTGTGTGAACCACGTCATCATGCTGACTGTGAACCGTGTTGGACAGGTGTGGGAATTCACCCCGGGCTACATCGCACTTGTGATGGAGTCTAGAATCGGTGAATGGGGGTGGGTGCATCAAATCGTGTACCTCGTCGCCGACGATCGCCCGTTCTCAACGCTGCTCTTCCCGTGTCTTGAAGAGTTATTTGTAAACGACGGATCGTGCGAGACCAAGAACATCAAGAGGTTGGTGTGAACCCGCCGTTGAAGCCTGGAGACGTCGTCGTGTTCCCATCGCACAAATCTGACAACCCAGACGATCCACCAGTCTACTGGCTCTTCATCGGTGTCATCATAGGGCAGAACCCGTTTCCAATAGCACACATGTTCGTGTTTCACACTGGCAACATGCCGTGGATGGAGCTGCACGATGTTGAACGCTGGGAGAGGCTGTGAAGCCTGAGATCGGGCAGGTGCGAGCCGCAGCGAGCTCTGGCAACGGTGAGATGTTCATCCTTGTGGTCGGTCACGATCGTGAGAACACTGGCTGGGAGGCCATCGTCATTCACTCCACAAAGTGGTATAGCAACATGTTTGTAGTCGGATCCACGACGTGGTGGAGTGAGGATTGGCTTACGACCCAAACGGTCGCCATCTAGAGAGGTGAACGTGGGTCTCAAACTTGGTGACGTCGTGCTCTACCCGATGGGCAACGCAGACAGCTTCGTCGTGCTCTCCGAACCGTTCAGCTCGATATCAGGCTACCTGTACGTCGACGTCATGTACCTTGACGACGGCATGCTTGCCGTCGAGCAGGAGTCTGGAGAGTTATATGACGACGCCGTGTACCTGCCGAGAGCATGCATTTTGCGATGATCGCCGTAAGATGGTTGGATGAAGGTCATCACAGGGAGAGAGGGGCAACGCGTGCCCATCAAGGCGTGGGTCGACGGCGTTGAGCTTGAGGAGCCGGCCGAGGAGCAGCTCGTCAACGTCGCCACGTTGCCGTTCGTGTGGCCGCACCTCGCAGTCATGCCGGACGTGCACAAAGGCTTCGGCGCGACGGTCGGCAGCGTCATCCCCACAGATCGGGTGATCATCCCCGCGGCCGTGGGTGTGGACATCGGCTGTGGAATGATGGCGCGCAAGCTTGACCTCAAGCTGTCACAGCTTCCAGACAGCCTCGCGAGCCTACGCTCCGTCATCGAGAAGGCTGTCCCGCACGGACGCACAGATCAAGGCGGTCGCAACGACCGTGGCGCATGGGGAGACGTGCCGCAGAACGTTCGCGACCGTTGGTCTACGCTCGACGCGGAGTACAAGAAGCTTGTTGCACTTTACCCCGGCCTCGACCGAGGAACGACCATCGGCCACCTCGGCACGCTCGGGTCAGGGAACCACTTCATCGAGGTGTGCGGCGACGAGGATCAGAACGTGTGGCTGATGCTTCACTCCGGCTCACGCGGGGTCGGCAACCGTGTCGGTTCGCACTTCATCGCGCTTGCGAAGAAGGAGATGGAACGTTGGCACATCAACTTGCCCGACAAGGATCTCTCGTACCTTCCGGAGGGCAGTCAACACTACACGGCGTACATCCAGGCTGTCAGGTTTGGCCAGGACTTCGCTCGCTTGAACCGCGAGGTCATGATGGACGCCACGCTCGACGCCGTCGTCAAGGAGCTCGGCGTGACTTGGAACGCGAACGCCGAGGTGGAGGCTGTCAACTGCCACCACAACTACATCTCAAGCGAGAGGCACTTCGGTCGCAAGCTGTGGGTCACACGTAAGGGAGCGGTCTCCGCTCAGCTTGGCGAGCTCGGCATCATCCCAGGATCGATGGGCGCCAAGTCGTTCATCGTGCGAGGCAAGGGCAACCGCGACAGCCTGTGTTCCTGCTCGCACGGCGCCGGCCGTCGCATGTCACGCACGGAGGCGAAGAAAACGTTCACGGTTGAGGATCACGTTGAAGCCACCAAAGGTGTCGAGTGTCGCAAGGACGCGAGCGTGGTCGACGAGACTCCAGGCGCTTACAAGAGCATTGACGCGGTGATGGCAGCCCAAGCCGAGCTGGTGGAGATCGTACACGTTCTTAAGCAAGTTTTGTGCGTCAAGGGATGACGTGTCACCTTGAACAACATGCCCATCGTGTCGATCGGTTCAGTGTGGGAAGGGGATGCCAGTGTGTTGCTCCTTGTCGTGGACCGTGATGACGTTATCGCGCATCACGACGAGGCGACGTGCTTCGTCCTCCACTCGACAAACGTGTTCATCCTTCCGGGTGAGCTCTACCACCCAAGGTCGGTCAGCTTGCTGATGCATTACAAGAGGATCACGTGAGGGTCGTCGAGCGTGGCGACGTGTGGGAGTGGTGCACGTGGTCAAGCGAGACAGACGCAGTCGAGTGGTACCCTGTCCTCCTGATCGAGATGATCGGGCCAAACACACACAACCCAGAGTACAACGACTGGGTCTCGCTTGACCTGTTGACAGGCGATGTGGAGACAGTCTTCAACCTTCCGAAGCTCGGGTGGGAGAAGGTCGAGTGAGCTTCAACATCCCACCCCAGGGCACCTGCTTCACAGGTGCGATACGCGTGTACTCATCAGGTAACGAAGAGTCGATATACCTCGTCGTAGAACACAGCGGAAGCTCAGGTCCCAGCGCCACTGGACGGATAGGACGTTCGTTCGTTCTTCACTCAACGTACGCTTTGTACAAGGCTGGCGAGATCCTTGAGCACGACGAGCACGCCATCTGGTTCATGGAGTCGACCGCGCTTACCGAGAGCGACTGTCAGAGAAGGGTGTGGTAAAGTGGATTCGTGAGCCCGATCAACAGCACGCGTCGAGAGCACGATCAACCGTGTGGTTGCTGCTTCTGCGACACCCTGCGTGCGGAGCGGTACGCCGGACCGAGCATCTACAAGGCGATCGCGGCAGCACCGAGGATGGGTGGAGGGAGCGCGACAGTCACGTGGACGCTTGAGCATTTCAGGTGGGGCGAACGCATCCCAGCTGGTGAGCTACTGCTCGTGGTGCGTGAGCTCAAGAAGCACGAAGCTGGCGGCCACCTTGACGCGGTGCTCATCGTCCCGCTTGATGGGAGAGACGATCGCTTCACACATGCACCTCACCTCTGCACCAGCAAGAAATGGATCGAGCCAGCGTGATGATCCAGCCGCGTGATCAAGTGCCCGTGGAACCAGGGCAGACTCGCATCCATGTGGGTGCCACCGGCGACAGCGTCTATCTCGTATTGGCATCTGTCGGCGTCGGGTGGTCTGTGCTCACATTGGAGGTGACAGGCATGCAGGAGGCGTACATCCCTCCGGCCGGGAAGATCGTCGACGCTTTCAACTCGTGGCTTGTGGAAGAAACAACGGTGCTCGTGTGAGGTTCGACGTCGGTGAAGTACGTGAGTACGGCGACGGGGTTCACGACGAATGCGGGCACATCATCTACGTTGTCTTAAAGTGCACACAGTTCCACGCGACCGTGCTGTTCCTCTACGTCGAGAAGTTGACAGCAGGTGCTCACGTCGGCGTACACAAAAATTACCGTTTAAACGAGCCGTTGTTCACCCACTCTGAGCTCATCGTGCTGGGGACGGCATGAGCGGCGAATGGTACTTGATGCCTGGCGACGTGTTCCTTTTCTCGGGCACACACCGAAGATATAATTTCATATTTGTGTTACTTGAACGTCACAACGAAACATACCCGTGGTGGGACGCACTGATCCTTGACTCTCAATCACAAGATTTCAGCATCACGACGTCGATCGACGAAGCTTGGATGTTTCAGCGGTGCAACCGTGTTGTGTGAGCTGGAAACCGGCCAAGTGTGGCAACTAACGAGTCACGAGCATCGTCTTGAGCCAGCGCTGTTGCTTGAGAGTCGCGTGTCATCAAATGGAGAGCGTTACTGGGTGTGTTTGTGTTTGATAGACGGGTCGATCTTCAACGCTTCACTGAACCGTTGGCGGGACGTGGAACGATTTCCTGATGACTTAGCTGATCATCTTGTTGGAGTGAGGCTAGCGTGATCAACCCTAGGATCGGCCAAGTGTGGGAGATCGGCGGCTCGATCGAGGTGATCACAGGCTGGCACAACATGCTTGACAGAATACACAACACGTTCATCATCTATCGCGTCGATGACGCGGCTGGTCGTCTAGGAATGCAGATCGACACCGCTAAAGAGGACGTGTTGATGTCAAGTGAAAATAACCGTCCCAACCCCACCAACTGGGTGAGGATCACGTGAGCAAGCGTGAGCCGTTGACAGGGACGACGTGGGAGACGAGCAACAAGTCTTCGGGTCACGTTCTGCTCACGTACCTTGAGGAGCCAGGCGCGCACAACGAGGCTAAAGCCCTGATCCACGTGTCAACGTTCAGGCCCGACTTAGAAGGTCACGTTTGCATCGTCGACTGCAACAACCGAGGGTTCAGCAAGCTGTGACTCCTCTTGCACCTGGGCAAACACGCGAGTGGCAAGGGTGGTCGGTTGTTCCCACGATCTTCGTGACACTGCGGTGGGTGGGCAAGGCTCGCAAGGGGAGACGCAAGATGGAGTCGTTGATCCTCAACGTAGAAGACAACTTGTACTACAAGTCAGGAGACGTTGTGGTGTTCAGCGAGGACGCGCTGTGGCACAGCCAGTCTAAGCTGATCGCGTGATAAGAGAACCGTTCCCGCCGTCGCAGGTGTAAGGTTGCGTCATGAGGAAACGAGTCGCCGACGAGATCCTAGAAGAGCTGATCGAGAACGACGGGTGTCGCGCCGGGTCGGCCGGCCCGGTCTCCGCGCTCGCCATCGTGCGGCTCGCGCTCGACCTACAAGATGCGCGAACCGAGGTGAAGAAGCTTCAGTTGGAACTGTGCGATGCCGACGGTCGCCCTTAGAGAAGGTTGGACGCGCGATCACGTCGCGACGTTCTGGTCACTCAGGCTCAGGGCGGGCGACGCGTTCGCTGTGGAGAAGCCTGATTACTTGTTTGTCCTTCTCGACGATGTCTTGAGCCACGACGATGAAGTGCGATGCATGCTGATCAGCGCGGAAGTAGGTGATCCTCCTCTTACAGAGATAACGTTTCGAGGGTGGACAAACATCGATAACAACTCGCCGTTCGCGCTGTTTCGAGCGTCAACGTGACGTCTCCTCCTCCTCCTGACAGAACCGGCGAAGTGTGGACCATTTACAACAGGCTGTTTCTCATCATCGGGAAACCAATCAATTCACCAACTGATGATGATGCGCTTTGGCGACATCCTGTCGTCTGCTTAGAACCAGGGGATGATGCAGGTTGGGACTTAACACACGTCTATGAGAAGAAAGACGTGCCGTGGACATCGATGAGCAATCGAAAGCAGTGGTGAGAGCCAACCAAGTGTACACTCACACCGAGTCAGGCGTCTTGCGCTTGATCATCACAGATCCTGACGAGCTTGGGTTCGTGACAGCGATGTTCCTTGACGATGGGTTTCTTAAAGACGGTTTACGTCCACGTGAGCTCGCGGGCAAGACGTACACGATCCACATGCGAGAGTTTCTCAAACAATGGATGGTGAGGGTGGCATGAGGATCGACGAGCCAGCGGTCGGGCAGGTGTGGATGCTTGTCACTCCTGACTTCGAGGAGATGCAGCCGAGCGTGCTGCTTGAGCTGTGGACGCCAACGTGTTCAAAAGAATCACTGTGGCGCTGCCTGTGCTTGGCGACCGGCAAGATCTTTCACGCCACGCCGAACCGTTGGAGCGAGAACATGGACGACATTCGCGGTGAGAGGCTGGGCTGATGAACGTCTTTGTTCTTGACGTTGACCCTGTTACTGCCGCTCAACAGCAATGCAACAAACATGTGGTCAAGATGGTGCTCGAGTCAGCACAGCTGTTGATCACGGCGTTGCCTCCTGATACGACCCGTTACAAGCACACACACTTCAACCACCCTTGTAGCAAGTGGGTACGTTCCTCGTTGTCAAACTACAAGTGGCTTGCTGTCCACGCTTTTGCCTTGTGTGAGGAGTATACACGTCGCTACAACCGTGTTCACGTCACGCAGGAAATCATCGAGCAGTGTGTTAACACAACGCCTGATCTGTCTGACGTAGGTTTGACGTTATTCGCTCGAGCTATCAAAGAGCCTTGGAAGACGCAGACAGCAGATCTGGACATTGTTGAGGCATATCGTCGTTATTACATCGGCGATAAGGCTCGGTTCGCCCGTTGGGCACCACGAGCCTCGGCACCTGCGTGGTGGCCTTTTGAGGAGAAAACATGAAGTTCGTCGACCGCGTCGGCCAAGTGTGGGAAGGGATCGACCTTGTAGGTTGGAACGGGATTCACATAGTCGTGCGATCCGCACAATCGCGCGAACACACACGTCACACAGTTCTCAGGGTTGAGACAGGTGAATTCGTGAACGCGAACGAGATGGATGACTGGGGTGGGCCTGACAAAGGTCACGGGACATGGATGAGGTTAGAATGACGCTCAAGCTGGGTCAGGTGTGGCGCAACCCGATGACGGACACATGGCGTGTGATCGTGAGACTCACCCCCAAGCGTGTCACGGCCATGTATCTGCACGAGGGTCGCACAGGCGTCGCGCTGGCCGGGTACACGTTCTCGTGGCCGTCGCACGAGTTCTGCGAGCACCCGATGGAGCTTGTGGAGTGATGGCCACAGTTGGCACGACATGGATCTGCGAGCGCAGCGTGGTGGTGGTCGTTCGAGACTGCGGTTTCGGCGGGGGGCAAGACACGCGACGCTACTCCGAAGTGCTCATCCTTCAGCAAGACGACGACCGGCACGGCGACCCACACGTCGGCAAACTTGGGATCTGCGTCGACCTCGCCAAGCACTGGACGCGGTTGGAGGCGTGAAGTCTGGCGAACTACGCGCGCACGTCAACCCTCCTGGCATGTACCTGCTGGTGCGGCAGTCCAGAGACGACCACACAGAGTGGCACGCGCTGGTGATCGAAGGTCACCACATGGCCAACGGTTGGGAGCGGCCCGGCGAGGTGTGCGAGTACTCGAGTGTGTGGCTGTCGATGTTCACGACAGGTGTCAAGTGAAGCGTCCGCAGGCCGGGCAGGTGTGGTGGACGCACGACGGCGAAGGACAGAGGTGGCGCGTCGTCATGCTTGAGTCCCGCCACGTCAACTTGATCAACGCCTCTTGGCTAGCTCGTGACATGGAGACGTGGAGGTGTGTGTGGGTGAGCGAGGAGCGGTGGGACGTCGCCAGCTCCAAGTCTCGTTTGATGGGTCCGGAGGCAGGCGACGCCGAGTTCTACATGTTCTCTTCTCCACGGGTTTCGGCCGCCCCTCTCCCGTAAATTCTCTCAAAAATGCGCGCACTGCGAACCGCAGTTCGCTCCCCACCCGAAAGCCACCCGAAAAGCCATGAAGAACAGGACACGTAGGAAGCAAGCCAGGCGTCAGCAACGCGAGCGCCGACGCGCGAGCGTCAAGATCGCCGGCCACCACGAGCAGTGGTCGCTGCTCGCGACGCTCGCGCGGTGCGTCGAGGACGGCAGCGCGACGGTGATCGTGATCCAGCCACCCGAGAGCTCCACGTGACCCACCACCCCTACCGCGAACCCTCCTCCACCCCCGATCGGCCCGCCCCCAAGCGGTGGGGCGCGACGTGGGTCACGCGGATCGCCACGTGGGCCGAGCGTCGACGTCGGTCCCAAGCGCGAGCCGAGCTCAAGGCTCAACGCGCCAACGTGCTCGCCTGCCACCAGCAGATACGCAGCGACGCCGGGTTCCTGTACGCGTGCGCGTGCACGTGCGGGTTCCACGCGCCGATCCAGGTCCCGTCGCGCGTGAAGGGGGAGTGGGCCGAACGTTGGCCGCACGTGGATCCCAAGAGCGCGTATCCTCCCAGGAAGCGGTAGGGTGAGCGCATGGACGAGGAAGTCTACTGGTACGCTAGGTGCCGACACATCGCGCGCATGGGCACGTTCCGCACGCAGCTCGAGGCGTGGAAGGCCGTGATGTCCACAGACGGCACGCCCGCCCCGGAGGCGACGGTGTGGTGCGAGCCAAAGACGCAGGACAAGAGGTGACAACCCGAGCCGCGGGTGAGGTGTGGGCGCGCACAGAGCCAAAGACAGGCGTGTACCTGCTGCTCAGCCGACACGGGCAGTCCGAGTGGAACGTGCTGATCCTCGAGACCGACCTCACGGTCGGCGAGCAGATAGAGCCGATCGGCCACGTGCGTGGGATCTCGGACATCTGGTTCGACATGGCGGCGATTCAAATAGCATGAGGGCCGAGTCGATGCAGGCGAGACGCAAGGATCCGGGCCCGAACGTCAGCGCCGACCCGCGCGACGGCGAGTACAGCGAGATCCGCGACGACGCGGATTGGATGCGGTCGGACGCCAAGGGCGAGTGGGGCAGCGACGACACGCACAACGACATGATCGCCTTCGTGCCAAGCGACCCGTGCCTGATCGAGTGGCGCTGCGGGCCGGGCCGGCAGCGGTGGGTCGCGCGCGCGGAGCTGTACAACGCCGGCGAGTGCCCGGAGTACGGCAAGGAGATCCTCAAGCGCGTGCGCGAGCTCGACGCCAGGTTCGACAGGTTCGGAGTCAACAAGTGAACGCGATGCGAGACGGTGCGGTGATCGAGGACAAGTGGGGCGGAGTGTACCTGCTGCTTGAGCGAGTCAGTTCAAGCGGGCGTTGGTCCAACAACGAAGGAGAGTGGAAGGCGCTCGTGCTGGTCACGCAGAGCGATGGGCGTTCAGCCGGCATGAACCCTGTTGGAGGGATCGATCGGCTCACCTGCCGATGGATCGAGCAGCACACGCAGGAGTTGACGCAACGATGAACGCCTGCGCAGTCGGGCAGACGCGGCAGGTGACGAGGGGGCCGAGCCTCGGGTTGTACCTGCTGCTCGAGCGCGACCCCGTCGGGCGCCCCGGAACCGCGTACTGGCGCATGTTCGTGATCGAGGCCGAGCCCGCCGACTACTTCGAGAGCGAGGGCATGGTGACGGACGTCAGCGAGGATTGGCTCGAGAAGCACACGCGCGGCGAGGGTGCGCTGTGAGCAGCCGCGCGCGCAAGGCCGGGACGGTGCTGCTGTACAAACGCTCAGCGGACGTGTTGGGGGCCGACCACGACGACGACCTCGTGCTGCTGGTGCTTGACGACCGCGACCGCGCGGAGGGTTGGTTTAGGAAGACGCGCACGCGCTGCCTGATACTCGAAGGCGAGGTGTTCGACCAAGGGCCGGGCGCGGTCGCGTGGCTGAGCGGGATCCTCGACGCGGCGAAGGTGCTGGCATGACTGGCATGACGCTTCGCGTCATGTTGCAGAGCAACCCTTGGCGAAGCCGAGGGCTGGCGTGACGCGGCTCACGGTTGGGGACGTTGTGCTCGCGCGTGAGCTGCAGCACCAGCACGAGGTCGTGTACCTGCTGCTCAAGCGGATCGGCAACGATTGGGAATGCTTGGTGCTGCACTCGCGCTGCAGCGCGCTCGAGGTCGGTGGGCTGTACATGCCCGCGGAGGCTTTCCTGACGACCGGTGAGCTGCTGTGAGATCAAACCTTCGAAAGCGCAACCCACCCAAGGAGTCGACGCAGACCCCGCTCGAGCCGTACACGCTGCGCCACGTGCGCACGTGCGTGGACGAGCCGCACGAGAACCTCGGCATGTACCTGGTGCTTGAGCGTGTTGACAGCGACCAGCGGGTCGACGGCTACGATCGTTGGCACTACATCCCGCTGGTCGCCGACAGCGACAGCGACTCGGACGTTGAGGGTTGCGTGAACGAGGCGACGCACCAGTGGCTGGTGGACTGGACCGAGCCGTGGGAGGAGTGAGCGCCGGGCAGGTGTGGGAGCTGCTGCTTGAGAACGTCGACGGCGAGCCCGAGCACCGTGTCACGCTGTTGACGCTTGAGGTTCCGGCGCCAAAGGATCGCTTTTACGCCAAGCGCGAAGCCTTGGCGCGTTGCCTCGTGCTGGATTCCAGCGCCGAGGACACGTGGGCGTCAGGCGACGTTGGAGACTGGGAGCTTGCCGACTTTCACACGAGCGGGATATGCAAGAGGATCGGTTGAGAGCTCGCGTGCGGCCTCAGGAGACGTATGATGCTCGCATGAAGCACACCATCGTCGCGCTCTGCGCCATGCTCACCGTCGTCTACCTGCTCAACCCCGAGCGCAGCGGGCTCGACGCGCTCGCGATCGTCGCCGCCTTCACGCTGCTGGTCGGGCACGATCGCTTGACGTTCTCGTGCGAGCGAGACTGCGAGTGCGAGTGCGAGTGTGAAGAGGACGAGGCCACAGGTGACGAGTGAACGGGTGACAGGCTCAAACGGGTCGGAGGGTGAGACGCAGGTCCCGAACCCAGATGCGCCCGAGGAGAGCGAGCCGATGTACGACGACGACGACACGTGCGACTACTGCGCGCGCGAGGCGATGTCGTACAACTCGGGTGACCGCCTCTGCGACGAGGTGCGTTGCCACAACGCGGCGCGTGAACAGCAGCCGAAGAAGGCCCACAAGGCGGCGGATAGCTCGTGCCCTGGCAGATGCGTGACTGGCTGCGCACCTACGCCGAGGACGCCCCCCGCCGAGGACCAGGACTCCCCGAACTTCACGCCGGCTGCGCTCGCGGAGCTGGCGAAGCGGAACTACAAGCGAGCTGGAAGAGCAGCACGTAAGAAGGACCCGGCGCGCTGCATCGGATGCGACGAGGTCGCCGGGTATCCCGGCTCATGCAAGTGCCCGAAGCCGGCGAACAGCTCGGGCGACACTGAGCCGTATTGGAAGCAGCTCCCTGACGCGTTGCGAGCCGACGTTCTGGAGACCCATTACCTGACCGCCAAGGAGTGTCTTTCGCGAGCTGTCGCGGAGCGTGACATGTGGAAGAAGGGCTGCCTGGAGTGGCAGGAGCGCGCCGCCGCACTCGCCGCAAGATCCGACAAGGAGCCAAAAGCGGTGACGCGCGTGACGGGTGACGAGGCCTGCAAGCATCCACCCGCGTCGCAGAGGTGGTTCGACCTGCAGCGTGAGACGGCCACGCGGTGGTGCAGCGAGTGCGGCGCGTTGAACCGCGGCGAGGCGTGGGTGCTGCCCAAGAGAGGTCGCGAGGCCGAGTGAGCGCGAAGTCACTTCTTCGCCGGGCCTCGTGTCCTCCCGATCTTGGCCCGGCGGCTCATCTCCTCGGATGAGGCCGATGTCACGTGCTTGGCCGCGCCGCCCTTCCTCCCTTGCGCTTGGTAGAAGTCGAGACCTCTGACCTCGAGCGCTCGGCGCCCGCACATACGGAAATACTCAAGTTCCTCCACAGTCATGTCGTTCTTGCGTTTGGACGTGGTGGGAGGCTTAGTGGCCTCGTCGAACCACTCTTGCGTCACCGTCTTCAAACGTTTCGCTTGGCCATTGGCGGCAGCGTACGCGTCGTGTAGGCACTCCATGTGACCGTCGAGGTTCATCCACCCAACCTCAGGCTCATCCTTGTACGGCCCCGGGTTCTGCTTCTTGAAACGCTCAGCGTACGCCTCGTCAGGGAGGACTTCATTGTAGCCCACAGCTGGATCCAAGGATCCACATGCCTGGATCCACGATCGCTCAGCCTTGAGCATCGCGTCAATGTCTGTGAAACGTTCAAGCACAATCGCCTCCCAACACTCAAGCGGGTACGAACGCATGTCGTCGTAGAGGCGTCCTCCTCTTGGATCACCTCGGACGTGTCTGACGTGCTGCTTGATGCGTTGACGCATGCGAGCAACGGTCAAGCCAACGTAGCACTTCTCGTTAACGGTATTGAGCAGCATGTAGACAAGCATGACACAAAGTAGATCGTGTTTAGGGGGTCTCAGATAGCCGTATAAAGCCGGGGCCTTAGGCGAGGAGGAGGAGGGTGTTTGGGGCTCCTTTGGAAGGGGCCTGCGGGGGGGGCTATAATCAAGCCCTTTTCGGCCTCGATCCGGTTCGAATCCTACCACAGTTCAAACCGAAAGCGAACCGATCTCGACGCGCGCGAGGTGGCTTGCAACCGGTTCGCTTCCCAAGCCGGCAGTGTAGAGTCTCTTCATGGACCTCACCCCCGCCCTCCTCGCCTCTCTCGGTGTCACCCGCCAGCAGTTCGCCGCCAAGGTGGCCCACATCGTGGCCCTGTGCGCGTCCTCCGACAAGGCCGTCAAGGTCGCCTGCATCCGCATCTTCGAGAAGCAGACGCCCGACGAGCAGCGCATCAACGCGACCGTGCACGACAACGGCCTGGGCTTCCAGTACATGGACGCCAAGTTCGGCGGCAAGATGGCACGCCTCATGAAGGCGGGCGAGCAGCCCTACGAGCACAACATGCCGCGCCTGCGCCGCATGGCACGCAAGTACCGCGTGCAGCTCGCCTACATGGCCTTCCGCAAGGAGCAGGCCAAGGCGTCGGCCCCGGTGGTCGCGCCTGACTGCCTGGTGCTCGACCTGCTCGACCGCCGAGCCGACCTGCGGGCGCGCTTCGCGGCCTGAGGGTCGTGGGCGCCCTGGGTGAGCCGCGAGGCTCCCCGGGTCAGTACATGCCGTCGGTGTGGATGCGCGCGATGTCCCTCAGCACGCGCTCCTTGATGAGGTCAGCGGTCAGGTCGAGGAAGCGCTCGGTCAGCTTCTTCTTGCCCGTCGCGAGGCGTAGAGCCTTCATGAAGGTGGCATCGCCGAAGAGGAGGTGGATGTGCGTCGAGATGGTGATGAGAGCCTCTCGCTCGACCTCGAGGCGTGTGTCCTCGAGCAGCTGCTCGAGGGCCGAGGGTGCGGCTGCGACCGGCTTGCGACTGCGCTTCCCGATCGGCTGAGGCTTTTTCTTGCGTGCTGTCATGCCCTCGACCTTACCAGAGTGGCCTCGAGACGCGAGCTCTCGGGCCCAGGCGAGCGGGAGCTGAAGCTCGTTCGAGCTCGAGCTGTTGCCCTCTCGAGCCTGAGCAGCTCGGGCACGGCGCTCAGTAGCCAGGGTCGAAGCGGTCCACCGTCGCGGCTGCCTTCGGGCTCGCGGGCGGGTTGGCCTTCGCCTGACGAGCGTGACGCTGGTGCGTCGCCCACGACTCGGGCTTGACGCGAGGGGTG
>Ga0315289_10003042_pt1 | contig 25508 bp, 23 predicted proteins | sample YL17G11_40_MG_FD_203452 | JGI IMG/M metagenome (GOLD analysis project Ga0315289, IMG submission 203452) | Sediment microbial communities from Yellowstone Lake, YNP, Wyoming, USA - YL17G11_40 | ecosystem: Environmental > Aquatic > Freshwater > Lake > Sediment | place: USA: Wyoming | collected...
TGGCAATTTGGATATATGAGGTGACGGCGGAGAGCTTCCGAGCCACAGCATTTTCGCTCGTCGCTTTCTTTGGGTTTGCACCTTTGATTCTGGTAAGTCCAATAGCTGGAGCCATAGTTGATCGTTATGATCGAAAGAAGGTGATGATGCTTGCCGACTTGGCTGCAGGACTGCCCACTGTTGCAGTGCTTTTGCTTTACACGACTGGCAACTTGCAGCTATGGCACATATTTGTAACAGGAGCCTGCTCATCCAGCTTTCAAGCATTTCATTTCCCAGCTTATTCTGCTGCAGTCACAATGATGGTTCGCAGGGAAAATTACGGGCGTGCCAGCGGCATGCTTGCAACAGCTCAGTTTGTTTCAATCATCTTCGCCCCCATAGCAGGCGCTCTAGTTCTAACCGTTGCCGGCCTCCCAGCCGTGCTAATGACAGACATTGCCACTTTTATCTTAGCGGTGAGCATGCTTCTCTTTGTGCACATTCCTAAACCACCAATAACTGAGGCTGGACGCAAGGGAATTGGAAATATATGGAAGGAATCGTTTTACGGATTTCGTTACATCTATGAACGCCGCAGTTTGCTAGGATTGCAGCTGACATTTTTCTGCGTCAACCTCATCGCAACCTTCAGCAATGTACTCTTGAATCCAATGATACTCTCGCGAGTAGGAGACTATAAAACTGGCCAAATCGTACTCGGCAGTGTTCTTTCGGTCAGCGGAATAGGTGGCGTGGTTGGAAGCGTTGTGATGAGCGTGTGGGGCGGCCCACGCCGCAGAGTCAAAGGCATAATGTTCGGAATGGTTCTGCTGAGTTTGACGGGAACCTTGCTGATGGGGCTGGGCCGCGAATTCTACGTATGGGCTGTCGCTTCGTTTCTTGGCATGCTTCTACTTCCTATTATCAATAGCTGCAGCCAAGCCATATGGCAAGCGAAAGTAGCTCCTGACGTGCAAGGACGAGTTTTCGCGACGAGGCTACTTATTGCTCAAATATCGTCGCCCGTAGCAATGCTAATGGCTGGACCTTTGGCTGATAGTGTGTTTGAGCCGGGCATGATGTCTAATGGCAGTCTGTCATCTGTTTTCGGTTGGTTGATCGGGACAGGACCAGGCGCTGGCATGGCTCTGATGTTCTTGATAACTGGAATTGCGGGCGCGTTCATTGGTTTGGGAGCTTATGCTGTTCGTGTGGTGAGGAACGCAGAGGACATCTTGCCTGACCACGACGTGAAAGAGACATCAGCATCAGAGAGTTTGGCTAAATGAATCCAGCTTGAGGCTAGATGTATCCGGCGCAAACCAGTCTTTTCTTTATACTTGAAGCCCAGCACCTTTGTGCTTTGTCTTCTCAAATCAAATGATGCATTCATCCTTCCCGAATATAGCGCGTGCATAAAGCCAAACCGCAAGGAAAAGATGAGCGCGCGCTGAAGGGTTGCGCATTCACTCCATTTCCTCATTACCTCGTCGTACATAACCTCTAGACCTGTCGGTATCGTGTATTTACAAATGGAATTTTCCAATTTCTAAATTCTAAACAAGAAAAAATCTTGAAATTCTAATTCTTCTCCCCGCTTAGAAAACTAGAATTTAGAAATCATATTCGTTACCTTGACTGATGAAATGCAGTAGATGAACGCGTGAATGAGTATCGTGGTTGGACAGTGATATCGTAACAGAGAGGATGGATAGAACTAGGAGGTTGGAAAGAGGTTAGTCGTTAGCGCGCGCGAGGTCTATAGAAAAGCAGGACTAGAAGCATTCAGGACTTCACTGGTTTCTGTGAGAGCTATTTCATTGCCTAGATATTTCTGGTTGCTCATCTTCTTGACTTTCAGGAATCTTTCCGAGCCTTTCTCGTAGATGTTGATCTCTCCATCAAATAAACCTAGAATTGCACGGACTTCTTGACACGGATGCATCATGGGATCTATTACAGCTAGGTTAGTGAAACCTTTTGACTTCAATTCCGGAATAAGTGCATTTAGCCATCTCCTGGTCTGAACGGCTCCATGCTGCAGTAGAACGTCTGGAATGATTTCTATGCATACTCTTCTTGGTCCCTTCATCGGGTCGTCTAATATGCGGAAAGCTGAAGATAGGGCAATGTTAATGTCGTTTAGGTTTTCTACTCCTCCTAATTCGAATACGTTAAGGAAGCTTTTCGTGTTTGCGGCTGCCTGGGGATTGCAGATCAAGAGGTAGAAGTGGGATTGCAACTTCTCAGTGAGATTCTTCATTTCAAAGGGGTTGATGGTTACGTAAAATGTGACTTCGCCACTTTTTGCCCCTGCTTCAAGAAACTTCTCAATCAGCAAATTCCTTTCATCACATGGTGGTGAGGTTAGGATAACTGCGTAACTCTCAGGTATTCCACCAAGAAGCAAGCTGTCAAGGTATCTATATCCTGTGGTTATACGACCCGGAAGAACAGTGTTTGAAGCTTCTGGTTCCGGTGGTTCGGGCACTGGGACCATTTTGCGTCTCGATTCTTGACGATAAGAGCTGAAGTCAGCTTGTTGAACAAGCTGTCTGTAAGCCGTTACATCGTGGGTGGTGAAGATTCCAACAACTTTGTCGTTTTTGATTACTGGAATGTGCTTTACTCCGTTTTTGGTCATTAACTTGGTTGCTTGAAGAACCGAACAGTCTGGAGAACATGTTATTGGAGACCTCGTCATGAACTCTCTCACCCTTACTTTGCCTGGATTCAGAGCTTTGGCAACAACCTTTGTCAGTACGTCCCATCCAGTAACGATTCCAACGAGTTTTCCCTTTTCTGTGACCGGAAGGCTATCTATTTTATGCTCCAGTATAAGCCTAGCTACTTCATTCGCTGTCGCAGTAACATCTAGTCTAACAACCATTTTGGTCATTAGGTCGCCCACTCTAACAGAAAGAAATTGATCTGTAGACATTCTAGCCTCCACCTTGGAAAGCAATGGAGCATTTAAACTTTGTTTCATAACGTGCGCGAAAACCATAAGTATTCTCTTTTTGGGCTACTAGGCTGATTTACGAATTTGAACAAAAATCGAAAAGATTCCATTCTTTTCCGTGGGCTCGCACACGCATTCCCCCTTATTTTATTGTCAAAGGTAGTGTTCTCTATACCATGCCAATTGGTTGCCTATGCCTAGATTCCTGCGCGCGCTATATTCGTTACCTTGATTGATGAAATGCTATCGATGAATGTGTGAAGTGTAATAGTGGTTGAATAGTGGTATCGTAACAGAGAGGTTGCAAAGAACTAAGAGGTTGGAAGGAGGTTGGCTTTGTTGAGCTCGAAGAGCTCGCTAGACCTAAGCAATGATAGAAAACGGAGAATGGCTATTCTAGACTCTAGTATTAAATGTGCGTCTGGTTCCATGTTTTACGGGGTGATACTGTGGGGTTCGGTAAAAGAACAGCTATTGCTACGATTATCTTGGTCTCTATCTCGATGTATCTTGCAATATACACATTCGAAGCGCACAGTATAGCATCAAGGTACATATCCAGCGATTCACATGGTGCAGTCTTCTGGATCAATGGACCTAGTGGCTCTTTGTTTCCTTGGCCAAGAGGGCCGGGCATGGAGGAAGTACTTTCCAGAATCAACAATGTTGACTTATTCATCTACACATACTTGATCAAGACTTGGATGCTGGCAGGTTTGTCTGCTCTTGCTTGGGTCATTACAGTCTTGTTTGTCTACAAAGCTACTAAACACGACAATTCCTAAGAGTTGCAAAGAACTAGGAGGCTTCAGAGAGACAGGCTCATGAGCTCGAAGAGCTCGCTAAGAGCAGTTTGGAGTCTTTCTCTTATAGGATGGAATTTACATTCTAAGAAGATCTAAGGCGTCAGGTTTGGAAATTGTCGTGCTTCCGAGCTTGTCAAAGAGGCAGAAGGCACAGCTGCCCAAAGACTACGCTGCCCCACCAATCGAAGGCATGTACAACATCAATAAGGCGCATCCTGACGGAATCATTTTCATATACGTTGGAGGCTGTGATTGGCAAACCAATTTTGAGCACTGCCTAAAGGAGTTCGTCTTAACAGTCTTCCACGAGACCATGCATATTCTGTGCCCAGATATCGATGACTATGTTCCTTATGCAGAAAAGGTTCTAGGTGAAATACTCAACAGAGAGGTTGCAGAGAACTAAGAGGCTTGAGAGAGGTAGGCAGTGTGCACGAAGTGCACTTTTCTTGAATTTTTCTTTGGATTTTTTCTTATCTAGTTCTATTACAAGAATTTTTCAAAAGATAGAGGACTAGAGGATTGAATTGAAAATTCTTCCACAAGTCATAAAAACTAAAGCGGAAGATGTCATACAATGACGCAAGTTGAGAGATATTGAAAGACTTGAGAAGTATTGGCACAGATTGACCCTAACACTTCCCAAAACTAAGGATGTGGGAGGAGCAGTGATTGCCTGTTACCCTGAGCTCCCATTACCTCCATGCAACCATGCCGCAGACATCAATGTCAACGAGGACGAAGTTGTAAATCTACTGAACACAGTAATCAAACATTTTCGATCAAGAGGTTCTGGTTTTGTCCGTTTTCGAATTACCCCATTGACTCGTCCAAGAACGTTCAGTTCATTTCTTGAGTCCCATGGGTTTGACAAGGAAGCAGAGGATTCAATAATGGTGTTCAAGGGAAAAGGGCTGGAAAATAAACTGAGTCCTGGCGTAGAAGTAAGAGAAATATCAGAAAGTGAAGTAGATATTGGGAGCAGGCTCGACTTCACAATTTTCGAATTTCCAATTGAGTGGAAGAAGGACTTTGACAGAGTCATACTTAGCTGGATGTGGAAAGGAGGAAAATTCTATGCGGCTTATGTTGACGGAAAACCTGTAGGAACCAGTTTCTTGTTCTCCTTGATGAAAACGGGTGGGATATTCAATGTTGGAACACTGAAAGAAAGCAGAAAAAGAGGCATCGGGACAGCTTTGACAGTTCATGCAATAAATGAATCGATCAAAGAGGGAAACGACCTTCACACATTGCAGACAAAAAAAGGAGGCAACGCAGAACGACTCTACAAGGAAATTGGGTTTGTTACTGACCACACGGTTTCTTGGTTTGCCAAAAAACTTTGAAACACCAAACTTATAACATAGAACTTGCCCTCGCACCCGCTCGGGTGCAAACGCAGAATGTCAAACAAACACAATCTTGTTCTATACGTAGACAGGGAATTAGTTGAAAAGACGCGTGATCTTGGTATAGAGCGCGCTTTATACCATACCAATCATTGAAATCTCAATTATTGTTGACTCTGAGAACCAATCGTTAATCGTGTCTTCGTCTGCCTTGCCATAATACTTAAGGTAGAGAGCATGTTTTCCCAATTCAAAAGCCTCCCCACTTTCATCAATTCGAGCGTTGCCTTTAAACTGGATCTTTCCGATCTTGAACTCGACTCGATTATCCTCAAGAATGTTTTTCATCCAGTCAGTGTACGCTCCTTCATGGCTAAGATAAATTTTCTTTCCAGCTATCGCAAACCACAACTCAACTGTGTGCGGATTTCCAGTCTTCCTACCCCTAGTCGTTAAATAGATGTACTTCTCGTCGGCGACTCTGCTAAAATCCATGTGACTCAACACTTACTTCCGTAAAGCTGTTTAGATCGGTCAGATTACCTTTACGCTTGATTCAGCCCTTTCAACAGTGAAGAAAACACTAGGGAGATATCTCCACTTTTCTCTTCTCTCGCCTTTCTTGAGAGCACCAAACAGATAACACAGAACTTCCCATCGCAATCGCCTGGATTTTCTGATTTCTATTTTCTAAACGGAAAGAAAATCGCGCGCTCATACAGGAGCGGTAAGGTAAAATAGCTTAATTGATTTGTGACAATTGTGCAAATGCGATTTGTGGTCCACGACCCACATATTTGGGGGCCCATGTTCTCTGAGATAGGTATGGATGTGGAAGACAGCGCAGTTGTTGCCACTATAAAGCGGGAAATATTGCCCAAACTCACGAAACCTGACACCTACTCAACGTATTATGGAAATAAGCAAGTGAACATCATTTGTCGCCCTCCCGAACCCGAAACAGCATCTCTGGCAAAGAGCATAAGCCCATCTATTACGGAACGACTAATTCAGAAGTTTGGTCGATCGGAGCCGCCTCAACCGCCTGGATGTTTCGAAATGCCCCGTGCATACCTATCTTGGCCTTCAACAACTTACGGTGAAGAGGCTCAGTCACAGCAAGTTGCCCATGCTTTCTTGTCTCTAATGAGAGAAGCCAAGCTCGACGATGCTTTGTCCCTCCAAAATCAAGGGGTTAAGGAAGACTCAAGGATCTTTTTGTCCATTGACATTGACTCTGCGGTTCGTTGTCCCGAATGCGAGAAGCCTCTTGATCTTGGTCACGTATATCACGCCTTTGGAACAGATCTTGCAGGCATCTACACAATATTGGATGTTTTCTGCTCCAAATGTGGCTTGAGAAGAAGTATAGATTCTCTGCCGCCCGCTGTCGTTGCTGTCCACGACCGATTACGCCGCAAGTTTCTTGCCAATTGTGATGAGGGCACTCATTTGTCGATTCACGCCTCAGATTGGCTGCAAAAAGAACAGTTGCGGAGATTGGACCACACTGGAGCATGTGCTCATAATTCATGGGATTTTCTAATTTCTAAATTCTAATCAGGAAAAATATTAGAAATTCTAATTCTTCTCCCCGCTTAGAAAATTAGAATTTAGAAACTAAACTGCGTTACCTTGGTTTGACAAATGAGTATAGTGGTTGAACAATGCTATCATAACAGAGAGGCCTCAAAGAACTAAGAGATTAGAAAGAGGTAGGCATCAGCGCGCGTGGCAACATGGCTAGGGTTACAGCGCTGAGGCCCTCACCTACCGAAGTGTTCAATATTTATCTGTAAACTGCCCTTAACTACATTTGCTTACTCGGAAGTAGGCAATAATGAAGTATTCATTCAATAGGTCTGACTTTCGTAATCTAATAGGAAGCGTAGGAGAGCGACTAGTTCAGCGTTATATTGAAGAGTCTATTATCCCAACGCTGCTTCAAAACTGGGACGCTGCTATTTTTACCAGCGCTTGGTTTGGCGACGACATTGAAGCGAACAAAAATGTACCGTCTTGTGAGAGGATTTACTGGAGACGTGAAGAGAAATTCTTTATAAGTCATGGGTTTTGTCCAACAAGGAAATTCCTAGAGAAGTTCAGACTGCTAACAAAACTGCTGGAGAATAGTCCTGACGGATTTCTAGTCATGATTAAGAAGACCAACACATTCAAAACTCTAAAGGATGCTCTAGAAGAGTTACAATTGTCCAAAACTATCCAGTGGAGTTATGGGAGCAACACTTTCGACCGTTCCAAGCACAACGACAATGAAAGGCTCGCAGTGGTTGATGGAGAAATAGAGGTTGTAGAGGTGAAAAGTGGCAAATCCAACCTTCCAACTCATCAACAAAAAAGCTACAGGAGCATTCTGAAAGAAGGATTTCAACTTCGCTTTTTCCACGTGGACGTATCCTCAATGGCAAAGAACGAATTTGAAATTCAGGAGAAATTGTTGACAAAACCAGACGAGATTTCAACCTTTCCATTGATGCAAAAAACAAGAAAAAAGCGCGCGCGCATAGAATTTAGAAACTAAACTTAACTGCGTTACCTTGATTTGAAGAATGAGCTTAGTGGTTGAATAGTGATATCATAACAGAGAGGCACGCGCTGAGAGAGTTGTTACCTCGTGTTTTGAGGTCCCAGCGTTTCATCTAATCTTCCAGTTATGCTCTAATGCTTTCTTCATTTTTTCTTGAGTTAAGTCAACTATGCTCACTTCGCCAAATCTGCTAAGTTTTTCTTGAAACTTTCCTGGAGGAAGTGACCTGTAGTCTTTCACTCCCCAATCAACAACTGCATCCCTAGGCAAATCAAATTCCTTGGTTGAATTGAAAGAATCGAGGTCATGCTGAAAGCCAACGTATCTTGCCTCGATAACGAATAATACCTGAGAGTGTTCAGGCAACTGTGAAATCTTTTCTTCACTTCTCTTTGCCCAGTAAACTTCTCTACCCTCCAGAGTCCGGCCTTCCAACCTCAGTGACTGAATTTTCTTGATGTCCTTTTCGTTCTTCAATACCGTATCTGCAGACACATAATGCTTGACAAAAGGAGGATCTTCTGGAAAGTTGGCTTCGCCCTGTACCCACAAAGCAGTCGTCTTAGCCGTGACCAAATCAAAACGCGTGAAGACTTTGTACCACCATTCGCTCTTGCAATTTTCAGGATCTTTCACGGCAATGTTATCAAGAGTTCTAGGATCCTTCATTGCGGATATTGAGTAACTTTCTTTTTCCATTATTTGCCGTATCATCTCATCCAGCAGAAAAATCGCTTCATTCTTCCTTTTCTGAATCCTGTAGTGAAGGTTGATCTCCTCGAACCCCTCGTCAAGGTAAACTACCTCTGCCCCTACATTCTGAGCCATTATTGCTCTGAAATCTTCATTGATGCCCACATAGTCTTTTTCAACGTATTTGCTTGCGGCTTCTGGAGAACATATTTGCAGTTCCTCTGATGCTGGTGAACCGTCTAAGAAGACAATCGCTGGTTTCAGTCTCTCCATCCACATCTCCGTGGCTTTCACGATTTCCTTGTCGATTTCTGGCATCTGAATGCTGTACAGCCTGTTCTTCACGTCAGTTCTCATCAGCTTTCTCCTTTCCTTCTCCCACTCCAATAAAAAGAACGGACGCGAGAGGGCGATCACCGTGATTCTCGTCGCTATCTTCCCCCTGAACTGCCTTAGAATAAGCCCACTTCCAGCTTTATTCCTTTTAGGTTTAAAACGTACGCAAAAGGACCCGCGAATGGACGACCCCGGTTTTAACGCGCGCTAAATTGAACAGAAGATTCTTCCACAAGTCATAAGAACTGAATCAGGAGATATGATTTATGATGCAAAATGAGTAGGAAGCTTTTGCTGTTGATGCTCTTGGCACTTCTAATAGGCACATTGAACTTGGCATCGAGGGTTGAGAAGGCAAAGGCAAGCGGAACCATATACATTAGAGCTAACGGAAGTGTTGATCCCCCAACAGCGAATATTACAACGTTTGACAACAGCACATACACTTTTACAGGTAGCATTTATGATGAGATTGACGTTGAGAGGAGCAATATAATGGTCGACGGCGATGGACATGTCCTTCAAGGTCCAGGAGCATTTACTGATTTGCATGGAATATACTTGTACGGTATAAATAATGTGACGATCAAGAATTTGGAAATCAAAAGCTTTGGAACCGGCATTCTCCTCAACTCGACATCTTTCAGCGTTCTTTCTCAAAACAACATAACAGACAATTTGCAAGGAGTCGGTCTCTGGCAATCTTCAAACAACACCATATCGAATAATAACATGACCAACATGGCCTTTTCCGCCCTTTCCTACTCCTCCAACAACACTTTAACGGAGAACATGATGGACCCACTGCACATCGAAGCCTCGTTTGGCAACACGTTAGTGGGCAACACGTTAGGATATATTGACATCGTACAATCTTCCAAGAACATTTTCTATCATAACAATATAGAATTCACATGGGGCGCCTACGAATCCTATGACAATGAATGGGATGATGGTTATCCTTCTGGTGGAAACTATTGGAGCAATTATACTGGTGTCGACTCAGACCATGATGGAATAGGCGACACCCCCTGCGTTATAAACGCAAACAATACAGATAATTATCCTTTGATGGGAATATTCCAAAGCTATAATGTCACTTACTATACGCTGCCCCTAGTTAGACACAGTTGCAACGTCACACTCATTTCTAACTCTACGATTTCGAATTTTGTTACCGCAATTTGGATTGAACACCCAGAAGTCTTAATGGCAGAGTTCAATGTGACAGGAGAACAGGGAACAACAGGCTTTTGCAGAGTCTCCTTCCCAACAGCCATGATGAACGGGACATACCACGTGTTTGTCAACGGCACGGAAGTTCCATACATTCTGCTGCCATGCTCCAATGACACATACAGTTACCTATACTTCAACTACACTCACTCAACCGAAGAAGTCATAATCACCCCAGAGCTTCCAATATTCTTCATCTTGCCATTCTTCATCATAGCAACACTACTTGCAGTCATAATCTGCAGAAGAAAGACCAAGATAAGCGACGTGATATAAGATGAACAGGAAATTTGTCTTAACAACGTTTTTCTTAACCATTCTCATGGGCACGTTAGCCTTGTCATTTAACGTTCAGGAGGCAAAAGCCAGCGGAACGATTTACATTAGAGCTGACGGAAGAATAGACCCGCCAGATGCACCTATTTCAACCTTTGACAACGTAACTTACACTTTGACTGGCAATATCATAAGTGATGCTCATGGAATTTTCCTTGAGAGAAGCAATATGACATTGGACGGGGCTGGCTTCACTCTTCTAGGAACACGAAATGGAACTGGAATATACATGAATGGAAGGAGCAACGTAACGGTGATTGACACAACTGTCAACAACTTCACGTTCGGCTTCTCGCTCGGGGATTCCTTCTACAACAACATAATCGCAAACAACATCACAAACAACGAGTATGCCATCATTGATGTTGGAAGTTGGTTTTATCCTTCAAATAATAACATAACGGCAAACAACATAACAGCAAACAACGAGGGCATAGACCTCAGTCATTCTTCAAACAACACTATAACAGGAAACAACATAACAGCAGGTTTTGATGTGGCCATCCTCCTCACGTTTTCTTCAAACTACAATAGTATTTCTCAGAACAACATAGCGAACAATGGGAAGGGCATCTGGCTTCATGAATCTTCGAACAACAGCATTGTCAGCAACAACTTTGTGAATAACACTCAACAGGTGTATGTCGAGAAATCTGGCTATACTAACTTTTGGGATAGTAGCTATCCTTCTGGCGGGAACTACTGGAGCAATTACACAGGCATCGACCTGCATAGTGGTCAATATCAGAATGTGACTGGTAGTGATGGAGTAGGCGACACTCCACAAATCATTGATGCAAACAACATAGACCATTACCCACTAATGACCCCATACATCATTCCAGAGTTTCCAATATTCTTCATCTTGCCATTATTCATAATGGTAACATTACTGGCAGTCATAGTGCACAGAAAGAGAGGCATAAAGATTAGAAAAACTAACTCAGATGACGCTATATGAACAGAAGACTCGTTTCATTATTTGCCTTAACAGTTCTTCTCGCGTCTGCGCTTAGCACGCTACTGAGGGCTCAGAAGATTGAAGCAAGTGGAACCATATACATACGGGCTGACGGAAGCATAGACCCAACGACAGCACCTATAACCAGTATTGGCAATGTTACTTACACATTTACTGACGACATCTACAGTGGTGCTGATGGGATTGTCATTGAAAGAGACAACATAATTCTGGATGGAGCAAAGTACACCCTGCAAGGCATAGGAGGAGGAAACGGTATCGATCTCTCCAACAGGCATAACGTAACAATCGCAGATATGGGAATCAGGCAGTTCGGGACTGGACTTCTAGATGCTTTTTCCTACGGAAATGTCTTGCTTAGAAACAACATATCTGCGAATTCTTACATGGGAATACGGGTTCATTGGTCTTCAGACAACGTTCTTAGGAATAACACTGTGCACAATAATAAATACAACGTTGGAATTTACGGTGACTATTATTCACATTTTAGGAATGACGTGGACAGCTCAAACTTGGTCGATGGGAAACCAGTCTATTATTGGATAGGTAAAGCAGACATAAGTGTTCCACTCGACGCTGGATACGTTGCACTTTATAATTGCCAAAGAATAGACGTTCAAAATCTGAATCTGTGCAATAACGGACAAGGAATCTTGCTTTATAACACCGAAGATTCTACGATACTGGGAAACAATATAGCAAGTAATGTCAACGGTATTCAACTCTACTTCTCATGGAACAACATTGTAAGCGAAAACAACGTGACGGACAGTGAAGGAGACTCTGGAGTGAATCTTTACGAATCTTCGTTCAACAATGTCTCAAGGAACCATATAATAAACAATGGCAATGGCATCATCGTTAGAAGCTCCTCAGAGAACAATAGCATCTACGAGAATAGTATAGCCCTGAATGATTGGACTGGCATCTCCGTCCAATACGATTCAGTCTACAATGCAATAAGCAAGAACAACATAACAGAAAACGAGTACGGCATGATTCTGAATGGGAATTCAAATCAAGTATTTGAAAATTATGTAAGCTTGAACAACGATTATGGTGTTGAACTGAGTTCTGCTTCCGGTAATGTACTACGAAAGAACAGCATTACTGATAACAAGCGAGGTTTCAAGGTCTTTGGAGTAAGTCTCTCAGATTTTGTAAACGATATCGACACCTCAAATACGGTGAATGGTAAACCGATCTATTATTGGGTTAGTCGGCAAGATGCGATTGTCCCTATAGATGCTGGATTCTTGGCCCTTATCAACTGCACAGGTATAACAATTCAAAACCTCAACATGTCCAACAATTGGCAGGGGGTTTTTCTTGGGTATACAAATACATCGAGAATAATTGGTAGTAGCCTTGCAGACAATAATGTTGGAATTGAACTGCGCTTCTCTTTCGCGAATATCATAACTGAAGACGAGTTCCGCAACAATACAGATTGTGGGATCTCTCTATATCAGTCGGCTGCCAATCGGATTGAATACAATGTCATTGCCAATAACTATGTGGGAGTGGACCCACTTGAGTCTTCGAATAATATCTTTGCTCACAATCAGTTTCTGAGCAATAATCTGTAGATAGAAATGGCGCATTCTTCTGAGTGCTCTAACTTTTGGAACGAAAGCTACTATTCTGGTGGAGGGAACTATTGGAGCAAGTTTTCTGATTTGGATAGATTCAGCGGTCCATTGCAAGATCAACCCGGAAGTGATGGAATATGGGACCATCCTTACAATATTGATGGAAAAAACACCGATTATTACCCTGTGGTTCCGGAATTTCCATCGTTCCTTATTCTGCCACTCTTCATGATGGCAACACTATTAGCAGTTATAGTCTATAGAAAGAAACATACGAATTAGTTGCACTCTTTCTATTTTGAGCTGACAAGCACCAAACATATAACATAGAACTCCCGCAATCGCTTGGATTTTCTAATTTCTATTTTCTAATCATATAAAAATCTTAGAAATCCTACTTCTTCTGCCCGTTTAGAAATTTAGAATTTGGAAATCGTATTCGTTACCTTGATTGATGAAATGTAAAAAATGAATGCGTGAACGTGTATAGTGGTTGAACAGTGGTATCATAACAGAGAGGTTTCAAAGAACTAGGAGGCTTCAGAGAGATTGGCCGTCGTGTGCACGAAGTGCACGCAAGCATTTTATCTTACTTGAAATTATCTGAATTAGCGATATTGAAATGGATGTTCTATTTTTCATCTGCGCACTAGGCGCTATTGCAGTAATACCTATTCATTTCTCATCGGTTGAGCATCTGAGACTCGAAAAAAAATATGGAAGAAACAAGGGCAGAAGAATCGGAAAGATTTACAGTCTCATCTCAGGATGGGGTTTCTTAATCTTTTGGACCGGGCTTTGGTTTTCACCTCAGTCCAGATTTATCGTTCCAGTTTTTCCGAATCTAACTGTCACAGTTCCTGTTGTTAGGTTCACGATCCAGATTGCTCACTTAATGATCTTCGCTCCTTTCTTCTTCATTGGTGCCTGGCTCGGAATCGAGGGGGTGAAAGAAACTACTTTAAGAGTTGCTGAAACACACAGGACAGAAAAAATCATTACTTCAGGGGTCTATTCCATTACTAGACATCCACAATATCTGGGTGGATTGTTGGCGCATGTAGGCATTTCCTTTCTATTATCAGCCTCGTATTCTCTGCTCTCCACTCCATTAATGGCGTTCCTTGTATACCTTATCTCAAGAAAAGAAGAGAAAGAGTTGATCAAGGAATTCGGGAAAGAATATGAGGACTATACGAAAAAAGTTTCAATGTTCTTACCTTGCGCGCGCTCTAAGACAGACTAAGAGGTTAGAAAGAGTTAGGCTTAGTGGGCTCGAAGAGCTCGTAAAGCCCTCATTTGAAAGAAGTCTTAAATGTCGATCGATCTGCGGCTAAGAGATAGTGAGTGCGAGGCGAAGAGAGAATGAGTAGCAGAAGAAAATCCTGGCAGGAGAAACTGAGAGACAAAAAGGGTCTGCCCAAAATACTGAAGTTAGAAGAGAGGTTTCCCTGCTATAATGCCGTACATAAGATGGGTGCTGAAGCTGGCGATAAGGTAGTGCTTGTCAATCCCAGCGAGATTGTTGAAGTAATGAAGAAAGTTCCCAAAGGCATGCTGATTACGATTGTTGGGATATGCCAGGAAATAGCTAAGAAACACAAGGTTAAAGCTTGTTGTTCCCTCACAACAGGAATTTTCATAATGACGGCGGCCAACGCAGCCGAAGAAGCTGCAAAAGAAGGCAAAGATTTGAACATTCCTTACTGGCGCACATTAAAAACAGGCGGATTCTTGAACGAAAAATACCCCGGTGGTACAGAGGCCCACAAAAAATCCTTAGAAAAGGAAGGGTTCAAGATCGTTCAAAAAGGAAGAAAATTCGTTGTTGATGCTTACGAAAAATACTTGATTGAAGTATAGAAAGCGCTCGCGCTGCGTTAAGTTGATTCAATGAATGAGTGTAGTGATTGAATAATGACATCGTAACAGACAGACTGTAGAAGACTAAGAGGTTTGCAAATAAGTAGGCTCGTCGTGTGCACGAAGCGCACGTTGGTAAGTCTTTTAAAGCGCGGGCGCTAAAATTTGGCGTTGACATAAGAGAATGATGGAAATGAGCAGAAAGAATATGGAGACTGCAACAAGAGCAGAAGAAACTGTAATAGCTTATCTCAAAAATCATGGAAAGAAGGCTTTCAAACCTGAGAAGGGAGTAGGTGATCTTCGTTGTGGTGACACTGTTATTGAGGTTAAAGCTAGATTGAAGAGTTGGGAGGAAGAAAAACCACCATACATTACTCTGAGTTCAGAAAGATTGACAAATTTCTATAAAAACACTCCTGATGATTTTGAAGTATATTTTGTTCGTAATTTGGGGCAACAAATAGTTAGGGTTAAAGGGACTACACTGAATGAATGGGTTAAAAAACAGCGCGCGCTACATAATGAGAAAGAGAAGCATCTTCTTCAAATTAAGTTAGGTAAGGAATTCTGGCAAAACAAAGAGCATTATGAATTTTTGGAATGAATTGTCTGTAGCTCGGCCTAGAGCGCCTTGAGGAATAAATCGGTTTAATTATCCTCCTTATATATTCCTTTATTGTTCGACTCTCCTTCGTTTCTTACTGAAAATCAGCGATCGTAGCTCGAAGTCCAACAGGGTTTCCCCATTTGCTTTATTCAGCAAGAAACTGGTGTCTTAATATCACTTTGTTGATTTGAAGTTTTATCAAAATCTTATTTCTTTGTTCTACAGTATGTGTCGGCGCGTGTGAGATTATGACTGCACTATTCGATAATTCAAGATTCATCGGATTCCCAAAGAACCGCTATGAAGCGTTAGATGAGGTACAGAGCTTCCTCGAGTTTAGCGGTGTCGATTTGGGTCAAGTGTTTGAAATCTTGCTAAACTCGAATGATGGCGACTTAACATACCGGTTTGGCGACGTTGAAATTCAATTCGTACACGGTTTCGGCGTCTGGTCTCAAAACCCAAACGCCGTCCAAATGTCAATCGAAGTGGACAATGGAAAGGCGAAAGGATGTGAAGTCTACGAATACATTTTGAAAGATCTTAAACTTGTGAAAAGAAAAGAGCGATCAATAACCAAGAGTTTCGGAGGCAGATAAAATGGAACAGCATTATTCGATCAAAGACGGAGTACTCATGCGCACTAATCCTTTTTGTCTAATGTGTGGGCAAGGAGTTTTCTTGACGCCTTCTTAGAGAAATAGTGATTGAATGTATCTAGAGTAGAGCGTGCGCATTTGGGATTTTCTCCACGAGCGCTTCTGCTGCGAGTTGCCACCGACAAAAGTCCACCCAAGAAAGACAAGAAGGATAAGTATTGGGACATGTTTAAGGATGGATTTCCTAATGGCGGCTTCTGGGGACCTTTATGGGACGATGGGAAGAAATTTGAATATGTTCCAGTTCCAGAAATCAAGACGATACATAATGGGTACAGGGCAATCGAGTATATGCAGGGAGAGCCGGAAGAGAAAACCTATGGAAATACGGTCGGCAGGCGGCTTAAGAAGCTCCTTATTGAAACGATTAATGACATTCCCAGCAGGCCAAGAAAAGATCTCAGTAACGTAGTTGTTCATAATGACCCAGACTTTGCGACTCTCACATATGGGGATGTACCCGGAAAAGGTAGAAAGAGTGCTGACCTTAAGCATGGAGATCTTCTTGTATTTTGCACTACTTTGCAAGATTACAAAAATAAAAGCCAATACCACAGAGTTTTCATAATTGGATACTTTACAGTCAAAGCATCTTACGATTTTGAAGATGAAGAAATCAGCACTGGCAAGCGAAAAAAAATCATTGTGAAATACAAGGATAAGAATGCACATTTCTCTTCAGCATATGCTCGTGTCTGGGGAGGGCCCCAATGGACCCGAGAGAAGCTTCTTGAGTGTTATGCTAGGAAGGAAGCACCTTTAGTGCTTGTAGTGGGAATTCGCGAACAAAATGGTGTACGCGTTAGTGGTTTGTTCAGAACAGCAGTGAAATTAACTGAAGAATTCAAAGGTAAGTCTTACTACATACCTACAAAAACAGTAAGAGACCTGGGGCTGAATGAGAGCCCTGGTACTCAGGGTAGATTGGATTACCACATAGGGTCAAAATGGGTCAACTATGACCGCAAAAACCCGCGCTATATTGAGAAGCTCCGTAAAATTCTCGCTAAGGGACAAGGCTTTTGCTAATGACTCAAGTTGACCTGCAATATGTGTAGCAAAGCACGATAAGTGGTTAAAGCACCAAACATATAACATTGAACATCCCATCGCATGCGCTCGGGTGCAAACGCAAAATGTCAAACAAGCGTAATGTTGTGTTGTATCTAGACAAGGATTTGGTTGAAAAGACTCGTGATCTTGGCTTCAATTTGAGTAAGACCTTCGAAAATCACTTAAAACACTTGTTGAATCAATTCCCAAGCGTCAATTTAGTGAACAACCATGAATTACTGAATGATAAGGCTTTGTGGTGGGCCGGACCGGACTCGAACCGGCGACCTTCTGCACGTCAAGCAGATGTCCTACCGAGCTAGACTACCGGCCCCTGAGTTTTCTCTTTTGAAGAGAACATTCTTTAAGAGATTCTGAGCTTGGTTTTATGCTTTGTGTCCATGCAGTCTAGAAAGCAGAATAGATTCTGTTCCATCCTTTTCTTTGGGTCCTGTTTCTTGCACGTTAGCATTTATAAGAAATGTTACAGGTACTGATCAGGGCAAACGGTTTGAAAAGGGACACAAGCATGGGAGCCAAGCATCGCAGGCATGTCTCGAACTCTCTCTTGTGGTTCATAGTCTTGACTTTTCCAATTTGGTTATACTGGTTCGGAGCTTTGGCGGAACAGGCGCCGTTAGAGATCTATTTGATATTAATACCAGTTTCATATTACGCAATTTTAGTGCTTGTGCCATACATTGGGGTTCCATGGGTTCTAGTTGTTATCTATTTTGCAATAAGGGAATTCAGGAAAAGGAGGGCGCTTAGGCGAAGCATTCGGGCCGAAAAGAAGGGAACTGTGCCAGAACACGCCAGTGCTGGTTCATCTAAGGCCAAATCAAAACGTTAGTTTCCAGCTGTTCCTTGGCTTTGCCTTTTTCTTCTATACCAAATGCTCATAGTCGGCACTGTTGGTCTTCTCGCTGAACCAAACCCATTCAACGGTATTGCATCATGACCGATTGAGAGCACGCGCTTGAAAACACGGGGAACAGCAAGAATAAACGTTTTAAGACGGAGCCAACTAGTTGAGCTTGCCCGCTGGTGCCGGGGCAGAATGCCGGGATAACTGCTGGAAAACTCTGGCGTCCCGTAGGCAGAGTGGATAATGCGCAGGCCTTGAGGCGAAGAACGTGCTCATTTGCGCATCGTTCCTAGCATGTAAGCCTGTGGACCTTCGGGTCCGCGCGGGTTCGAATCCCTCTCCCGGCGCCACAACACCTTATGGCACGCATGGTCGGTTTAGGGACAGAATTGGGTCGAATTCTGAAAAACGATTTAATAGGAGCATGATCTGCTGGATGTACGGTGATGTGAAAACTTGAGGAAAAGCTTGAAGATAGCCACCGTAGCAGCGGTCCTGTTCTTGGCGCTGGGCGCCATCGTCTTCGTGTACGCAAACTCACAAAACGGCTTCAACGCAAGCGGTGATGAGCAGAAGCAGACGAGCATAGATAACATGCAGGCCTTCTTCGGGTCGTGCAATGACAGCAACGTTACGATGTCCTTGAGCCATATGGGGCACATGCCGCAAATGCGGGCGAACGGTTTTCCGCTATCTGAAGGATTCTTGCAGAACGCTACGCTTTCGACGGTTCAAGGAACGGTGGTCTCGGAGTATAGGGGCACGCTAATCTTGGACACGGGCTCAGGTCAGACGCGAATCCTGCTACCTGAAGCTTGGAGCCTAGACAACGAAACCGTGGGCCGAGCCAGTCTTTTCAATGGCACGTTCGCAAGCACAGGCCAGAGCGTGACGGTCAAAGTGTTGGAAAGCGACGTGTTCAGCAACACGAGCTTCAGCATCAACGTCATGATGGGCTACGAAGCAATCAACGCAACAGGCACGCACGCATATGCAGTGTTGCCCTTCAACATACAACCCAGCAGCTAAGCTATCCTCTCCCTTTTTTTGTTCTTCTCTATAGGCTAGACAGTATTAGGTCCGTTCTTTATTTGCAGGCGACGAAAGTAGTGTAAGTGTGCGCTAGTTCTCATGCGGGCAAACCAGTACGCGTATCAACGATGAAGACTCATACTCGCTTAGGAGTTTTAGCCCCTTGTCCGTCGTCTGCACCGAAGCATCATGTTCCTCGACCAGACCGTAAGACTTCAGGAATTCGACGTACCTGATAAGCTGCTCATAGCTCAGCGAAGCTGAATTGAGCAGATGTGTCTTCTTCGTACCATTCTTCGCAGATTTCAGAATGGCCAAGCAAATAGCTGGAGAACTTCTCCTCTTGAATGAAGAAGTTAAACTCATCCTTCTCCCAGATACTAACTAGAAGTGACTTCTAGAAGATAAATCTACCTCGCCTCGAATCGGCGACTAAGGCGGAAAACGGGGACTGGAAAAAGCCCCTATTGGAGGCCTAAAAGCTTGAGCAAGTTGTACTTCACAATCAACACGGCGAAAAGCGAAGCAATCAAAGACATCACCGTAATCATCGTGTTAAGCGAAGGCCCAGCCGTATCCTTGAAAGGATCGCCAACAGTATCACCCACCACGGCTGCCTTATGCGCATCCGAGCCCTTCCCCCCATACTTTCCAGATTCAATCAGCTTCTTCGCGTTGTCCCAGAGGCCACCAGAATTAGCCATGAGCAAGGCCAACAGCAAGCTGGATAGTATGGCGCCCGCAAGGAAGCCTCCGAGCGCCTTTATTCCGCCGACGAATCCGATGATCAAAGTGGAAACGATCGCCATTATGCTCGCAGGCATGAGCTCACGCAGCGCGCCGACCGTTGCAATGTCAACGCATTTTGCATAATCGGGCTTGACACCTGGTTTCCCTTCCTTCAAACCCGGAATCTCCCTGAATTGTCTCCTGATTTCAGCGATCATCCTGGTAGCGTTTCTGCCGACGCCAAGCATGACCATCGCTGAAAAGACTGCGGGAATAGCCACGCCTATCAACGCGCCAAGCAGAACCATCGGGTCCATAATATCGAACACGAGACCAGCATAGCCTGCCCTGGATGCTATCTCCTGAAAGGCAGCCAACAGCGCTATCACAGTCAAGCCAGCGGCGCCAATCGCGAACCCTTTTGTAATGGCTTTCGCCGTGTTGCCTGCCGAATCAAGTTCGTCCGTTATGGCAATTACGTCTTCGCTCAGTCCTGATTGTTCGGCGATCCCTTTTGCATTGTCAACTATGGGACCATAGGCGTCGTTTGAAACTGTCAACCCAACGATCGACAGCATGCCGAGAGATGCGAGAGCTATACCGTAGACGGCATATCCTGAACCTAAAGGTTCACACACCTTATACGCAACAGCGGCAGCCACAGCTATTCCGATCAACGGAAAAATAACACTGCGCAGGCCATAGGAAAACCCGGTCAGAATATTCAATGCTGCCCCAGTCTCTGATGACTCCGCAGTTTTTAGAACCGGCGCTTTGTCCTCTGAGGTGAAATAATCACTCGTCAAGCCAATAACTATTCCAGCAGCAAGGCCCACGATCGTGGCTGCCCACAGCTGCCATTGAAGGCCAAGGTACCATGTGGCCAAAGCCGTCAGAACGCCGAAAATGATGCACGTTACGTACGTGCCATTGTTCAACGCTGCTCCCGGGTCACCTCGCTTGCTAACCCTGACTGTCAAGGCTCCTAAAACGGCGGCGAGAATGCCCATTCCAGCAAACACCAGTGGTATTTGCACGAAGGTGTTGGTGTTCCCGGCAAGGTCAAGACCGACCCCAAGTATCATAACGACGACCACGCTTGCAACGTACGAGTCGAAAAGGTCTGCTCCCATGCCTGCAACATCACCCACGTTGTCTCCGACGTTGTCAGCTATGACAGCAGGATTTCGCGGATCGTCCTCAGGTATCCCAAGCTCCACTTTGCCGACCAAGTCTGCACTTATGTCGGCGGTCTTCGTGAATATGCCTCCACCGGCCTTTGCGAAAAGCGAGAGAGAACTCGCTCCAAAACTGAAAGCCAAAACTCCTGGCAAAGTCTCAGCCATCCCTGTGATGTAGTAGACTATGCTTATTCCCAACAAACCAATACCAACGACTGATAGCCCCATGACGGCCCCGCCGCGGAAACCGATGGGGAATGCCTTGTTCAACCCGTCTTGCGCAGCGTTGGCTACTTTTGCGTTCGCTTTAGTGGCCACATTCAACCCCAAGTAGCCTGCCAGAGCTGAACAGAACGATCCGAACGCGTACGCGATTGGCAATTGAAGATTCAGTAACAGGTTACTGGATTGCCACACTGGCTGCGGTAGAAATATCCCAAGCAGCACCGCCACGGTCGTCACAAAAATCGCCAGCGTCCTGTATTCTCTTCGTATGAAAGCCGCCGCTCCCAGTCTTATCGCATCAGAAATCTCTTTCATCCTATCAGTTCCGCTGCTCTGCTTGTTCACATACCTGTAAAAATAGAGTCCGACTAGCATCGAGACCACCGCAGACAACGGCGCAAATAGCCACGGTAATAACGCCATTTTTCATTCTCCTCATTACCATGTCATCAATTTTCGGAAGCTCTAGTTTGATTCAATATTTCTTATAAACCTATTCGTTGAAATCGTTGTTCCTCTTAGAAAAGGATATATTTTCATGATCCAACTTCACAGGCTCTGCGTTGATGGAGGAGGGGCGGGTTGGAAGCAAAATCTTGGCATGCGATGAGCTCTGAAGAGGCATTGAAGGAGCTTAACACCGGCGAAACTGGGCTAAGCAAAACTGAAGCGCAGAAACGCTTGACCCAATTCGGTTTGAATGAACTGCAAAAAGAGAAGCGATCCTCTCCCATCAGGCTGTTTTTCGAGCAATTTACGGATATTCTTATAATCATTTTGCTGATCGCGATAGCACTTTCCGTGGCGGTCGGAGAAATCGTAGACGCGGTCGTGATAATCGCCATAGTCTTGGCCACCGCGGTACTGGGATTCGTTGAGGAATTCCGTTCCGAAAAAGCGGTGGAAGCACTGAAGAAAATGACGGCGCCTACGGCGATGGTGCGACGTGACGGAAGAGAAGGAAAGATCCTGGCAAGCGAAATCGTGCCCGGAGACATCATGCTGCTGTACACTGGGGACAAGATTCCCGCGGACGCGCGTCTCCTCAAATCATTCAACCTCAAAATAGATGAAGCCCCGCTGACTGGGGAGTCTTTTCCCGTAAACAAGAACGTTGAATTGTGCAACGCTCAAGCAACGCTCAGCGACCGCCGAAACATGGTCTTCACCGGAACCGTCGTCGCTTACGGCCGCGGCGAGGCTGTTGCCACCTCAACGGGCATGAACACCGAGTTCGGAAAAATCGCCAAAATGGTACAAATGACCAAGGAAGAGGAAACTCCCCTTGAAAAAAGAACGCAGTCGATCGGCAAATGGATCGGTATCTTGTCTGTTGCGATTTGTCTGGCAGTTGGTGGACTGGGTATAGTTGAAGGACGCAACCCCATAGACATGGTTCTGTGGGGAATCAGCCTAGCAGTGGCCGCTGTGCCCGAAGCCTTGCCGGCAATAGTTACGGGCGCACTTGCCGTCGGCATGTACCGAATGGCCAAGGTCAACACGATCGTGAAGAAACTGCCCGCTGTGGAAACGCTCGGTTGCACCAGCGTCATATGCTCAGACAAAACGGGAACCATGACGAAGGGCGAAATGACCGTTCAAAGAATCTACATGGATGACCAAGTCATCAAAGTCTCAGGCATCGGCTACGAGCCTGAAGGCGAATTTTTCGTGGAAGATCAGAAGATCGATCCCAAAACTGGAGGACTGAGCACACTCTTAACAGCTGCCGTATTGTGTAACGACGCTAAACTGGAAAAGGATACAGCAACGAAAAGATGGATCATCAAAGGAGATCCAACAGAAGGAGCCCTAATCGTCACAGCAGCAAAAGCCGGACTCTGGAAGGAAGAGCTGGAAAAACAGTCGCCCCGGCTGGCAGAACTCCCTTTCTCTTCTGAAACGAAACGCATGACAACCATGCATTTTGCTCCGGGCAAGAGAATAGCCTACATGAAAGGAGCACCAGAAATCGTCTTGAGCAAATGCACGAAGGCCTTGACGAACGGCAAAGTCTCCAAGCTTACTGACGAGAATCGAGTAGAAATCCTCAACGTAAACGAGGCCCTGGCAAGGCAGGCTTTGAGAAATCTGGGGTTTGCATACAGAGAGCTACAGGAAACAGTGAACACATGCGACGAAAAGATCGAGAAGGACTTCACGTTTTTGGGCATAATGAGCATGATTGATCCGCCACGCGAAGAGGTAAAAGACGCAATCTTCACTTGCAGAAAAGCAGGAATTAAAGTAGTCATGGTCACCGGCGATCATAAGCTCACTGCTGTGGCCGTCGCCAAAGAGCTCAACCTACTCGGCGAAGACGAAGAACAGGGAAAAGTTTTGACGGGCGAAGAGCTGGAAAAGCTAAACGACGAGCAACTAGCCGATCAGGTTCAGAGCATCGCAATCTACGCACGTGTTTCGCCCGAACACAAGATGAGAATAGTCAAGGCTTGGAAAGCCAAAGGCCAAATAGTAGCCATGACCGGCGATGGGGTTAATGATGCCCCCGCACTCAAGATGTCCGACATAGGCGTTGCAATGGGCGTAACGGGTACCGAGGTGACCAAAGAAGCAGCGGACATGGTGCTGACAGACGACAACTTTGCCTCAATCGTGAAGGCGACAAGGGAGGGACGCGAGATCTACGATAATATCAAGAAGTACCTGACTTACCTAATGCGCTGCAACATCATGGAAATCCTCGTAATGTTCATCGCGGTGATCTCCGTACCATTCCTGGCAAGAATGAACCCGTCAGCCACAGACAGAGCTGTAATAGGCAGCGCGACGATTGCGTTGACTGCGGCACAGCTCTTGTGGGTAAACCTGACCACTGACGGGTTGCCTGCAGTCGCGTTGGGCATCGATCCAGGGGACCCAGACATCATGGAGAGAAAACCCCGCGATCCAAACGAAAGCGTCTTCACGCGTGAAGTCAAAGCCTACCTGTCTCTGACCCCGATTCTGATGGCCGGCCTGCTCTTATTCGGATACTTCTATTATCAACCCTGGTTGCCACCTACGGTGAATGTTGCAGGCAAAATAATATACAACCCCTTGCTTGAGGCGCGAACGCAGTTGCTGACGTCTATGATCCTCATGGAATTGGCCAATGCGATATCGGCAAGATCTCTCAGGTACCCTGTGTGGAAGGTCGGTGTGTTCAAGAACAAATTTCTGTGGTACGCTGTTGCATCGTCCTTTGTCCTACAACTCTTTGTGCTCTACACACCGGGAATCAACTCAGTGTTCGACGTGGCCGCTCCTGAACCACTCGACTGGGCGTTTGCGATACTGTTCACCGCGATAACCTTCGGCTCCTTGGAAACTGCAAAGTGGATAACGAGCAGGAGACGCAAGAAGCAGGTCTAGAAAGACTTAAATTCGAAATAATGCGAAGAAAGCCTCTAACAACAAAATAGAAGGATTGGAAAAGAATGAGTGAAAAAAAGGCAGATCCGGCACCGCTTGGACTACTAGGCTTCGGATTGACCACAGTATTAGTAAGCTTTGTCCTCAACTTTCGACTGGGCTCAGTTGACGGCATGCTCATCGGAATGGGCATATTCTACGGCGGCATAGCCCAGATAATCGCGGGTGTGATGGAATACAGGAGAGGCAACACGTTTGGAACGGTTGCATTTTCATCCTACGGATTCTTCTGGTTATCCTTCGTGGCTCTGAATTGGCTCGGCGTGAATAATGTGGCGAGTATAGGAATCTGGCCCTTCTCCATGTATGCTCCTGCAATACCGGGTTACAGTACGCCTTGGGCTATCGGTCACGAAGCACTTATGGCATACTTCTTCATGTGGGGTCTTTTCACGCTTTTCATGTTCGTCGGCACGTTGAAAAAGAACCGCGCAATACAAATGGTCTTCGGCAGCCTCACAGTACTCTTCTTCCTCCTCGCAACCTCATCAGGAATTCTTGCTTACAGTTCATATACGGCGTCAAACCTAGAGTTGTTCACGCGCATAATCGGGATCGAAGGCATGATTTGCGGGCTGAGTGCATTCTATCTGGCAATGGCCCATGTGCTTAACGAGGAGTACGGAAGAACGGTGCTGCCAATAGGCCCAGTAGAGAAGCAGGCGTTGTAGAACACCTTCACCTTTTTCTATTTTCAACGAAAAACGTTTATATTTTCGAAAGAACGCTTCTCCACAAACTCACGGAAGGCTGAGACATGTCAGAAGCCAGTTTACCATTCAATGACAAAGTGTATCCCGGAAAAAGACTGAAGGACGAATGGGAAAAATCGATAAAGAACCCCGAAGAGTTCTGGACCGAGAAGGCCAAGGCCATCGATTGGTTCAGAACCTGGGATAAAGTCTTGGATGATTCTAACCCGCCGTTCTACAAGTGGTTCCCAGGCGGCATACTCAACATTTCTTACAACGCGTTGGACAGACATTTGAAAACGGCGAAGAGAAACCAGCTTGCCTACATTTGGG
>Ga0315289_10003043_pt1 | contig 25504 bp, 18 predicted proteins | sample YL17G11_40_MG_FD_203452 | JGI IMG/M metagenome (GOLD analysis project Ga0315289, IMG submission 203452) | Sediment microbial communities from Yellowstone Lake, YNP, Wyoming, USA - YL17G11_40 | ecosystem: Environmental > Aquatic > Freshwater > Lake > Sediment | place: USA: Wyoming | collected...
TGATCATTTTGTGCTGACTGGTTCGCCACGATGACAACAGTAACTGACCGGAGGTCGAGGATGCTGAGCAAGATCGGGGCGTTTTCTTTCAGCCTGGTGTGTCTGGTCGCCGTTTCTTCCATCGTGTGCTCTGCGGAGGCTCTGGCCGCGGAAAAGGCGCCGAGCATCGTCCAACTGGAGGCGTTCGGAAAGACGGCTCCAGAGGCTGCTCCCGCCGACGCCGACGCTGTACTTGCGGACGCCCAAGCCAAGCTGGCGCAGGACAAGCCTCACGTTGCCAAGGACATCCTTGACAAACTGGTTGGGGCGAAGCTTACCGAAGCGCAGGGCACGCGGCTGGCCGAGCTGCGCAAGAAGGCAGACGAGGCGATAGCGGCGAAGTCGAAGGAAGCCGCGCCGGCCGAGAAGCCCGCCCTCTCACCTGAAGAGGCGGCGAAGGGCAACAAGGTGCTCGACGAATACATGAAGCAGTTGGAGGTCGAGAAGCAAAGCCGCAAGGCGCAGGCAGCCGAGTATGTCCAGGAGGCTAGGCATCTGCTCTACGACGAGAGACAGCCGCAGAAAGCTTACGACCTCGCGCAGAAGGCCCTGGTCCTCGATCCTGAGAACAAGGAAGCGGGGGACCTGAAGACCGGTGCCGGAGTGGAGTTGGGCTATGAGTCGGAGAAGTTCCAGGAGCAAGCGAAGCGGGAGCTGGTCATTCCGAGCGCCAGGAGGGAGGCAGCCCTCCAGGCCCTGCGGAATACTCAGGCCACCGCGATCCAGCTCTATGGCAAGGGGGATTATGAGGGAGCGCTGAAACAGTTGCGCCTGGCCGAGTCCTACATCAGCTTCCTGTCCCCCTACATGGACGTCAGCAAGGAGCAGCAGGACGTCAACAGTCTCAGAGCTACATATGAGGCGAGGTACAAGGAGGCCCAGCGGAACCTGGCTACTGAGCGGAGCCAGGAGGCCAAGCAGGCAGAGGAGGAGCAGATTCGCCGCATCACCGAGCTGAAGCGGAAAGAGCAAGCGCGCCGTTTCGACGAAGTCATGAAGCTCGTTGACGATAAGAGCTTCACAAAGGCCGGTCTGGTCATAGAGGACATGGACGCTGCGAATCCGGCTGATGAGCTTGTGCCGCTCCTTCGGGAGAGAGCCAGCCGCGAGGAGCACGACTTCGCCATGAAAAAGGAGAACGCCGCGATGGTGCGCGGCGACCTCAGGTACGGCGAGTGGGAGACCGAGCGCGAAACCATCCCTGACAAACTCTTCAGCTACCCGGATAAGGAAATCTGGAAGAAGATTATTGAGAAGCGGCCGTCTGTCTCGTACCCGTCGCAGTTGGTCCCCGAAACACGGTCACCGGAGGACCAGTTGGTTTGGGCGCACATGAAGGATAAAGTAAACCTTAGCTTCGATCAGACGCCTCTTCCTGGGGTCGTGGAATTCTTGCAGCAGGTGACGGGCCTGGGTTTTGTCCTGAGGCGCCAGGACCTGCCTGCGGATCAGGCGCCGGTCAGCCTCACCGCGTCCACGACGCTGGACAACGCGCTCAAGCAGATATGCGATCTGACCAACATGGCCTGGGCGGTCGACCACGGGCTCATCAAGATCGGGTCGCCTGAGTCGGTGCGTAATTACGAGTTGCGCGTCTACGACGTTCGGGACCTTCTGTTGAGCCGTGAAGACCTGTACAGCCCCAACATGGGAGGCGGGACCGGCGGCACCACTGGCGGCGGAGGTGGGATCGCTGGCGGCGGTGGCGGGGGGGGAAGTAGGGGATTCCGGTTCGAGGCGGCAGGCGAGGGCACATACCCGCAATTTGGAGGCGGGGGCGGCATCGGTGGCGGCGGCGGCGGGGTAGGTGGGGCGGGCGGTACGACCGGGCAAGGCACCAGCGTGGGCGCGTTTGGGACCGCCGTGCAGGCGCGCTCTGGAGTGCTCGTCCTGCTGATTAAACAGGCCTGCGGTACGGATACCTGGGAGAGCCTCTCTTCCACAGGCGTCATTCAGACTACTTCGACCGGGCTCGGGGGCGGCGTCGGCGGCGCAGGTGGCGTCGGCGGCGGAGGTGGTTTCGGCGGCGGCGCAGGTGGTGGCGGAGGTCTGCCCCCTGAACTCGGCGGTGGCTTCGGCGGAGGGGCCGGCTTCGGCGGAGGGTTTGGCGGTCCCGGCGGCGTCGGAGGCCCTGGCGGCTTTGGCGGGGCGGCGGGGTTCGGCGCGGGGATGCCCGGCGCTGCCGGTGCTCCTGGCGCTCTCGGGTTTGCCAGGGGTCAAGGTCGTGCGTTCGTGACGAACACCGATCCAGGCAGCCTCGTCATCATCCAGACCCCTGAGGTCCACGAGTGCATAGAGCGGCTGCTCAAGGAGCTGCGGCAGGCGATGAACATACAGGTCCAGGTAGACGTGCGCTTCCTGGAAGTGGGCGCTGACTTCCTGCGCGAGGTGGGGTTCGACTGGACCGATTTCGTGCTGGACCCCACCAAGCCCACGACCGGCTACACTGGCTTCCAGGCCTTCAGCACCCCCGGCGAGAGCTTCATAGGCACCGGCATCCCCTTCTTCAGCCTGTCGGGCGGGCAACCCGGCCTGAACCTCACCTTCGGGTGGAATAGGGAGAACTGCCGGTTGGCCGGCATATTCCGTCTGGCTGATGCGCGCGGACAACTCAAGACGCTGAGCGCTCCGCGGATAGTGCTGAGCAACGGACAGTTGGGCTATATCACGGTCAGCACGGACTTCGACTACGTGTCCACCTTCGATGTCGCGCAGAATACGCTCGTGCCCCAAACTGACACGGTCTCGGATGTGGTGGACTTGAGCGTCCGGCCCGTCGTGAGCTGGGACAGGCGCTACGTGTTCCTGGAGCTTCTGCCCACCGTGCAGACCACCGATATAACGGGCACACGTAGCTTCCAGACGTTCGTGGGCCAGCCGGGCGGGGGAGGCATCGGCGGGGGCGGGGCGGCCGGCGTTCTGGTCACCAACACGATCACGCTGCCGGTCCTAACCGTCAAGCAGATCTCGACGACCGTCGGTGTGCCGGACAAGGGTATACTGATCGTGGGCGGGCTCAGCACCACGGTGCGCGAGGAGCACGAGGGGGGCGTCCCCATCCTCGACAAGATCCCGATCATCAAGCGTCTGTTCTCGGCCGAAGGGCAGCGAGTGAGCCGCGCAGTCTTGTTCGTGCTGGCGAAGCCCACGATCCTTATCCTCGGTCGCGGCAACGCCGTGGACTCCGAGACGGAAGCCGTGATGCGATAGCATTGAGCACTGGGGGTGAGAAGATGGCGACGAAGGAGCTCAAGATCGCCGCAGTTGTGCTGGTCTCCATGGCCGTCGGCTTCCTGCTCGCAGGCGGGGGTGTCCTGCCGAAGGCATCCGGGCAGGGCGAGGGAATGACGTCCGGTGTCATTTGCGTTGTGGGAGAACAATACACCGGATATGCCCCCATCGTGGTGGTCGACGTCCCTGACCAGAGCGTCCTTGTCTACGAGTACTCGTATTCGGCCCGCCAGATCCGGCTCACCTCAGCCCGCACCTTCAGGTTCGACAAGTTGCTGACGGACTTTCAAACGGCGGCTCCGACGGTCGAGGAAGTCCGGAAGCGCGTGACGCGGTAGCGGGCGCTCTGTGCGCTGTGTTCCGTCTGGCTTTGAGAGCCGTTGGAGGGTCGCCCTAGTCGGCGGGCGGCCCTTTGTTTTCCCACGGGGGGCCCTCTGAGGCTGGAGGGCGCAAATGCAGTCCCCGCCTGACAGGTCGCTTCTTCCCCTCGTTTGTGCGGCAGGGGCGGCCGCGCTCGTCGGCCAGACCGTTCTGGTCAGAGAGCTGATGGTCAGTTTTTACGGCACCGAACTTGCCCTCGCCGCTGTGCTGTGTTGCTGGCTGGCCTTTGTGCCCGTTGGGGCGCTGGGGGCCGGAGTTCTGCTGAAAGCCGCGAAGTCCAAGCCCGGCTCAGCGGCCCTGCCGTACTTCGCCGTCCTTGCGATTGCCCTGGCGCTTCCGGTCGAGTTCGTCCTGGCTCGCCTCGCCCGGCCCCTTCTGGGAGCGGAGGTCGGCCAGTTTGTTTCCGTCGGCGCGATGCTTGTCGGCGCCGCGCTCCCTGCGCTTGTGGTTGCCATACCGGTTGGGTTCCTGTTTCCCGCTGCGTCGCGGTTCGAGGAGCGGCTGGCGCCCCGCCCGGCCGGAGGTATCAGCCGGGTCTACGTAGCCGAGGCGCTGGGAAGCGCCGCGGCGGGAGCGCTGCTCAGCCTCTACCTTCTGGGCCGCCACACGCCGATCGCGCTCGCCTTCGCCGCAGCGGTGCTCCTTCTTTTCGTGGCTGCCCTGAGTGCGGCGGGCGCTTCGGGGCGGCTCTGCCTGGTGTCATCTGTATCCATGGCAGCCCTCCTGTGCTGGAGCGGAGCGCGCCGAGAGCCCGCGCTCTTTTTTGCTCCCGTGGCTCTGTTCGCGGCGGTTGGCTGCTTCGTGCGCTGGGCGGCCGGCCGCGGCCGACCGCTCCGCCTTGTTCCATTCGCCGGCTGCGCAGCGCTCGGCCTGGCCTTGTGCGCGGCATTCCTGCGCTGGGGCGGGCAGCTCCAGGACGCGACGCAGAGGGCCAGATGGTCCACTTTCAGCACGTTTCGTCTCGTTGCGGCTCTCGACACCCGTTACCAGCACGTCGAATTGGGCGAGCGAGCGGGCGAATACGTGCTTGTGCAGAACGGCCGTCAGGTCGGTCAGTTCCCCGATCCGGCGGCGGCGAAAGCGCAGACAGCGCTCATTCTGACTCAGCATGCGCGCCCGCAGGACGTCCTGGTCATCGGCGGAGGTCTGGGGGGCCTGTGTCAGGAGATGCTGGAAAGCCCGGTGCGGCGGCTTGACTACGTAGAGCCGGACCCACAGCTTGCCGTCTTCCTCCGCGAACGCCTCCCGCACGAGTTGACCCGACCCCTCGCGGACCCGCGCTTTGGTGCCTACGCCTACGACGGGCGCCACTTTGTGCAGAGGCTGCCGAAGAAGAGCACCGGCCTCATGCGGGGTTACCTGTCCGCTCCCGGGGAGGCCGCTCGCGGCAGGCATCCCCGCGCGCCTGCCGGCGCCTATGACCTGATCGTCATCAACGTGGGCGATCCCACCTCGGCCGCCGGCAGCCGGTTCTACACCGCTGAATTCTGCGGCGAGCTTTCCCGCGCCCTGCGCCCGGGGGGAGCTGTCGCCTTCTGCGGCATCACGGCGAGCGAGGACTTGGCGCGCGGCGGCGCCGTCATGCAGTACACGGCCTGCATCTACAGGACATTGCGCTCCGTCTTCGCGCACGTGGTGGTGCGCGCCGGCAACCGTTTCTGCTTCTTCGCGGCCGCGGAGCCGAACGTGGTGACCTCCGACCCGCGCATCCTGACCGACCGGTTCGACGCCCTGGGCCTGCAGCCGCCGGTCCTGAAGTACCGCCTTGAGCGCGCCGATTTTCCACCCGAAAGGACGCAATGGGCTGCTCGGTTGCTGCAGGAGTCGCTCCCAACGGCGCTGATAAATACGGATGAGCGCCCTGTGCTCTTCACGCTCTTTCTGGCGGTGGAGGCCCACTACGCGCGCGAGGTCCGTGGGGCACGCGCGGCAGATGCGCCGTCTCAAGGTTCAGGGCTGAGCAGCGTGCTGGCACGCGCCGGGGCCCCGCGGCCGGGGGGACTGTGGTTGTTGCTGGTGATTCCTCCGGCGGCGCTGGCGCTCCTGCGGATGGTTGTGGGCCGCAGTTCGGCCGCACCGTGGGCCTGCCGGTTTTCGGTCTTCACGAGCGGCCTGTTCGGCCTCTCGGCGGAGATGCTCATCGTGTATGGCTACCAAATAAAGTTCGGCTTTGTTTACCGGGACGTCAGCATCATCGTCGGCGTCTTCATGCTCGGAATCGCTCTGGGAGGTTGGGCAGCCACACGGACGCCGTTAGGGCGAGGCAGCGGAGTGCTCCTGGCACTGGAGTCCGCCCAGACGGTCCTCATTCTGATCCTGCCCGCTGCAGGCGCGCTGCTCTCGTTTTCTCCCCATGCGTTCATGCTGCTTTCGCCCGTGGCCGGTTTCCTGACAGGCGCCGAGTTCCCCCTGGCTGCACGGCTGAGCCTGACCGGCGGCCGGGAGCCTGCGACCGTGGCGGCCACGCTCAACGCGGCGGACAATCTTGGCGCGCTCGCCGGCGCTGCATGCGCCGGCCTGCTGTTGATTCCCGCTCTGGGCGTGGCGCAGGCGGCGGCGACGCTTGCGCTCGTCAAGTGCGCGAGCTTGGCGGGCTTGGTCGTATCCTTTGCTGGGCTCTCCGGAGCGGCACGCCGCCATGCAGGCACTCCTACTTGACGGCGCAAGGGACTCGGCCTATCATGGCCTAAAAGGAGCTACCTGGTTTCAACCTGCGAGGTTGCGATGCAAACACTCATGAAGCCGTTCTGGGGCGCCTGTGTCGTTGGGTTCATAATGGCCGGGGGACTGGCAGTCGGTGCTGAGCCGCGGCCGGCCGCGCCCGGGGGTGCGCAGACGACGAGATACGCCTACTTTGAGGTAGACGGTTCTATCAGGGAGACGCTGCCGCCGGTCTACCTGTTCGGGACGAAAGAGAAAACGCTTCACGACATCCTCGGTGACATCGCGCAAGCCAGGGCGGATAGCGGCATCCGCGGCCTCATCGTCAGGGTCGGCGAGGTGGACGCCGGGTGGGCGAAGGTCCAGGACATCCGGGACGCCCTGATGCGCTGCCGCCTGGATGGGAAGGAAGTGGTCTCCGTCCTCGAAGGCGGCAGCAACATGAGCTACTATCTGGCCACGGCCGGGAGCCGCATCGTCCTGCTGCCCAGTTCTCAACTCATGCTCGTGGGCCTGCGGGCTGAGGCGATTTTCGCCAAAGGGCTTCTCGACAAGATCGGCGTCAAGGGCGATTTCGTCGAGGTCGGCAAGTACAAAGGCGCCGCCGAGCCGCTGACTCGCACGACGCCCTCTCCGGCTTTCCGGGAGTCACTTGAGGCGACACTTGATGACTATTACGAGCAACTCCTGGACGGCATTTCGGAGGGCAGGGGCATTCCCGCGACCCGCGCGGACGCGCTTGTGAAGGGCGGACCGTATACTGCCCAACAGGCCAGAGACGCCCGGCTCGTTGACGATGTCATGTTCTACGACCAGTTGCTGGACGATCTGAAGCGCGCCCACGACGGGAAGATCGAGGTACAGCCCGGCGGCGCCGCGCGCCCCACGCAGGCCCAGAAAGCCTCTTCCGTGAACCTGTTCCAATTGCTGATGGGGGGGCTCCAGGGCAAGCGCGCAACTGCTGCCGGTCCCACGATTGTGGTCCTTTACGCAGTCGGCCCGATCATGACGGGCGAGCCCGAAGGCTTCGGGGTGGGTGAGGAAGTGGTGGGCTCGGGCGCTTTCATCAAGCTCATCCGCAGGGTCGCGGACGATGAGAACGTCAAGGCCATTGTGCTCCGCGTGGACAGCCCCGGCGGCAGCGCGCAGGCCTCTGACGAGATCTGGCGGCAACTGCGCCTGGCTGACGCGAAGAAGCCGGTCATCGCCTCTCTTTCGGATGTGGCCGCGTCGGGCGGATACTACATAGCGGCCGGCTGCCGTGCGATTTACTCCGAGCCGGGGTCTCTGACCGGTTCCATAGGGGTCTTCGGCGGGAAAGTCGTGTTGAGCGGCCTGTTTGAAAAAATCGGCCTCAACGTGATAGGCATAGACCGCGGCGGGCGCGCCGACATTGACTCCCTCTTCAGGGAGTACAGCCCCGACGAGCGCCGCAAGGTAGAGGATCTCATACAAGACACCTACCGGCTCTTTCTCGCTCGCGTGGCTGAGACGCGGACCAAGATGGAGATTGAGGAGATAGACAAGGTAGCGCAGGGACGCATCTGGACCGGCAATCAGGCCCACAAGAACGGACTGGTAGAGTCACTGGGCGGCCTGGGCCAGGCCATAGAGGCTGCTAAGAAGGCAGCCGGCATGCCGGCCGGCCAGCCGGTTGAGATAATGTACCTCCCCCAACCGCGCAACCTGCTCGAGTACATCCTGTCAGGCGGCGATGAGGACGTGCGATTCGGCGAGCCGTGGGGCGCAGTCGCCTTGCCGCGCGCGCTGGCTCCGGTCCGGCCCTACATCAGGGCTCTGATGGCCTTGGAGAGCGAGGTCTCGGTCTGCATGCTGCCCGCCGTCATCAGGATTCGGTAGGGGAGGGAAGGGCCTCCGTCTCGGCGAAGGCTTTGATGCGCCCTTGCCTGTCGCACTCCGCAAGGGCATCGAAGAGGCGGTCGCAGTCGCCCATCAGGAAGCTCTCGATCCCGAAGATGTCGAGCCCGATGCGGTGGTCCGTGATCCTGTCCTGCGGGAAGTTGTAGGTGCGGATGCGCTCGTTCCGGTCACCCGTGCCGACCTGCGACCTGCGCAGGGCGTCGCGCTGTTGGTGGCGCTGGCGCTCCTGCATCTCGTAGAGCTTCGCCCGCAGTATCTTCATTGCCTTCTTGCGGTTGGCCTGCTGCGATTTCTCGTCCTGACACCGCACCGCGACGCCGGTCGGCTTGTGCACGAGCCGCACGGCGGAGCTGGTCTTGTTGACCTTCTGGCCGCCCGGCCCGCGTGAGCGCATGAAGGACATCTCAATGTCCTCCGGGTTGATCTCTACGTCTAAGTCCTCAGCTTGCGGCAGCACCGCCACCGTGGCCAGGCTCGTATGGATGCGCCCCTGTGATTCGGTCTTCGGCACGCGCTGCACCCTGTGCCCGCCGCTTTCGTAGCGCAGTTTCTGCCAGGCGCCGCGGCCTGAGATCGAGAAAACCACCTCTTTCGTGCCGCCCAGGTCGGTCGTGCTTAAGTCCATCAGCTCGACTTTGCAGCCGTGCCTCTCGGCGTAGCGGCTGTACATGCGGAAGAGGTCGGCCGCGAAGAGGGCTGCCTCCTCGCCGCCGGTGCCGGCCCGGATCTCCACGATGACGTTGCGATCGGACTCCCCGGCGCCTGAGATGAGCAGGTCCACGACCTCGTCCATCAGGCGTTGTTCCGCCTGGTCGGCGTCTGCGATCTCTTCTCTGGCAAGCTGCGCAAGCTCGTCATCCTGAAGCGCTTCCGCCAGCGACTGCTCGCTTTCCCTGCGGCGCTCCTGGAGCGCATGGAGCTGTGCAAGCCTCTCGGCGAACTTTGCCAGGTAGCCGTGCTCGCGCGCGATGGCCGCCAGACGCGCATTATCCTCCGCCAGCTCGGGGCTGGCCAGGAGATGCTCCACCTTCCTGAACCGGGCCGTTAGGGCCTCGAGCTTCTCGATCAGCCGTGCCTTTACTTCATTCGACAGATTCATGTTCTCGTGCACCAGTGTGCCGAACCCATCCGACGAGCGGCGGACGGGCCGCGGCTGACACATAAAAGGGGCCCTCCGCATCGGCGAGAGGGCCCCTCAGTGAGTATCTATTCGGCCTTCTGTTCGCTGCTGATGGCAGCCTTGCGTTCCTCGATGTGCTTGCCCCAGCGCTTTTCGAACCTTTCCACCCGGCCCGCGCTGTCCACCAACTTTTGCTTGCCGGTGTAGAACGGGTGGCACTTCGAGCATACCTCGACGCGGACCGAGGGCCTCGTGGCGTAGGTCACGAACTTCTCCCCGCAACCGCAGGAGACCTCACACTTCACGTACTTGGGATGGATTTCAGCTTTCATCGTTCGTTCTCTGGGGGCACGCAGGAAGACTGCGTCCGGTAAGATCCTTGTCAATCTTGGCGATGAGTAACTGTGGTCGCTCGCTAGCCATGTATCTCTACATACTCGGAGGGCTCTGCCTTACATCGGACAGAGCCCAACCTGCTTAGGATGTCTACCTATGGAGACTCTGCTCCCTGGCTGCTCTCTCCAACTCTTTCAGCCTCTGAACCTCTGGAGGGATATTGGTAGGCTGTAGAGGAGGATTTTTCACGGGCGTAACGTCCGCTCCGCCTATGTGAATCATCACCGTCGCTTCAGACACTATATCAGTTATGGACCCAAAGTAATCCACTTTCTGCCCAGCGGCCAATTGTACTCCCTGTACCTTGTCCTTGGGCACATCCGCTATCACCTCGGGCTTCGTCCCCGACACCTTCACGGTGATCATCACGCGGAGTCCCTCGTCTTCTATGGCCTCAATGGAGGTCACCCAGCCAATGCCTTTGAGAGGGTGGTCACGGTAGTCGGCCTTGAGCCGGCCCCTGCCATAGTCATCCGCCTGGCTTATGCTCTTCGCGATGGCTTCATACTCCAAGCCAGGCTGACCTATCTCGCCACTAGTTCGGCTAGCCCTAGCCGCCTTAGCCTCAGCGATGTACTCGCTAACGTACTTGCTAACTTTGGCAGAGGGTGTACTATTATCAATCTTGCCAACCCACTGCATCAGGGTGCCAGGACCAATCCGGGCAAGAGGACCTACGAACCTTATGCTTAGAGACCCCCACGTAAATGTTTTATCCTGGTATGTTATCGCAACTACGGAGCTAGGAGATCCAAAGAGCTCTACAGCCTTCTCCTGACTAATAGCATACCCCGGCTTGCTGAGAGCAAGGTAGTCTCCATAGCTGGGACCTGTACGGAGGGCCAGCAGTATCAACACCACCACCGCAACCCCTATCCCTAGGACTACCAGGGCGCACATCCCCAACACTTTCAAGAGCTTAGACATCTCCAATCGTCCTCAAGAAGAACACCCTGATCTCTTTGGCTCAAGATGATGAATTCACCGCTGCCCTCATCTTGAAATGCTTCGATAAGTTCAGCCTCAGTTACGTTGTCAGTGCCAATTCTTTCCGCAGCCACTAGCTTCATTATTTTCTCCCCCGCACAATTTATTATACACGATCTTGGCGCCGAATCAATCAACCGCCGCGCCAGGAATGCGTTGTGACAACCGTTTGCCCGCCCGTTCAATCTGTGTTCTCGGGTCGCCTCTTGCGAAAAGACTCAAAATGCCGTTGAATAAGCCCCTGCAGGGCGACCCTTGCAGTCCATAGCGCCGGGGCAGTGAACAGAATGAACCGAACTGGACGGAACGTCATCCTGGTGGTCTTCGACTCGCTCCGCAAGGATTGCGTGGGGCTCTACGGCGCCGCGCCGTGGGGAGAGGTTAGGACGCCCCATTTGAACGCCCTGGCGGCGGAGTCTCTGGTCTTCGGCCGCGCCTACCCTGAATCGCTCCCCACGCTGCCCGCGCGACGCGCCATCTACACTGGTCGGCGCGTTTATCCCTTTGTCAACGCCGACTTCCGCCTCAAGGGCGACTTCGCCGGCGCGCCCGGCTGGGGGCCGATCCCGGAGGATCAGGCCACGCTCGCGGAGATGTTCCACGACGCCGGCTGGCGCACCGCGCTCATCGCGGACGTCTACCACATGTTCAAGCCGTCGAAGAACTACTGGCGCGGCTTCGACCAGTGGACGTTTCTGCGTGGGCAGGAGAAGGATCCCTACCGGAGCGGCCCGGAGCCCACCCGGGAAGACCTTGACTACTGGTTGCCGCGGGAGTTGCAGACCGAGCAGAGAATCGCCTTCCTCCGCCAGTGTCTCAAGAACATGCACGACCGGACGAAGGAAGAGGACTACTTCAACGCCCGGGTGTTCGCCGAGGCGGCCAGGTGGCTCGAGCAGAACCGCAACGCCGAGCGCTTCTTCCTCACCGTCGAGAGCTTCGACCCGCATGAGCCGTGGTTCGTCCCCGAACATTACCGCCGGATGTACGACGACTCCGGCGGGCCGCAGCAAGTCCTTAGCACCTATTCCGAGATCGGACCGATGCACCCCGATCTTCTGCGCCGGACGCAGGCCAATTACAGCGGCTTGGTGACCATGTGCGACCGCTGGTTCGGCCACTTCTATGAGGCCGTGGCCAACATGGGCCTGCTGGACAAGACGCTCCTCGTCGTGACATCCGACCATGGGCACTCCATCGGCGACAAAGGCTACCTGGGCAAGCGCGGATATCCCTCCGATCCATCGGTTTATGACATTCCGCTTCTCGTCAGGCATCCGGACGGCCGCGGCGCCGGTCGGAGAAGCGACGCCATCGTGCAGCATCATGACCTGGCGGCGGAGATGCTGGGCTTCGCCGGCGTAAAGCCGCCCGGGCTTGTAGACGGAAAGCCGTTCTTCGAGGAAGCGCTGGCCGGCGGCCAGATGCGGGACCACGCGACGGTCGGCTGGGGCGCCGGCGTCACCGTGATCACGAGGCGCTGGTTCTACAACAGCAAGGTGGACGGCACGGCCCCGTTCCTCTTCGACCTGACGACTGCTCAGCCGTACGAGCGCAATGTGGCAGACCAGAACCCCGAGGTCGTTCACGGGCTTTACGCCGAGGCCCTGAAAGACGCAGGGGGAAGCTATCCGGACTACCTCATAGCGATGGCCCGTAACCAGAAGGACGCGCCGGGCTGCAGCGCGCTGGCAGCCCGCCCCCTCTGAGCGCCTCCTCCTCTTCGGCCTGTGCATGGAAGAAAGGCTGACGCACAATGAACAACCGCGAACGTGTCCTTGCCGCCCTCAGCCACCGCCAACCGGACAAGGTGCCCTATGAGATCGGCTTCACGCAGAAGATGCACGCGCGCATGGCCGAGTTCTACGGCGATCCGGACTTTGCGTCGAAGTTGGGCAACTGCCTCCTGGCGCTTGGACACCAACCGAAAGGCGCATGGCGGGAAGTCGCCGCCGACATCTGGGAGGACGACTTCGGCGTCCGCTGGAATCGCAGCGTGGACAAAGACATCGGCGTGGTCTGCAACCGCGCCGTCACGCCTGAGAACCTGCGCGACTGCGATTTCCCAAATCCCGACGATCCCGGAAGGTACGACACTTACAGCGGCGCTTTGGCAGGAAACACAGACAGGTTCGTTGTGGTGAACCTCAGCTTCAGCCTCTTCGAGAGGGCCTGGACACTCACGGGCATGGAGAACCTGCTCATGGCGATGGCCGCCGAGAAGGGCTTCGCCCATGCTCTGCTCGACAAGATCCTCGAGTTCAACCTGAGGGTCATCGAGAACGCCTGCGCGTTCGACATAGACGCCGTGATGTTCGGCGACGACTGGGGCCACCAGCGGGGCCTCCTCATGGGCCCGGTCCTCTGGCGCGAATTCATCAAGCCGCGCATCAGGCGCATGTACCGGGCCGTCAAGTCAAAGGGCAAGCTCGTCTTCATCCATTCTTGCGGCAAGGTGGATGGAATCTTCCCCGACCTGATAGAGTGCGGCCTGGACGTGTTCAACCCATTCCAGCCGGAGGTCATGGACGTCTTCGAGATGAAACGGCGCTACGGTGACGCCCTGAGCTTCTACGGCGGAATCAGCATCCAGCGAGGGCTTCCTTACGGCACCGTCGCCCAGGTGCGTGATGAGGTCCGCCGCCTCCTGAGCGTTGTGGGGCGGAACGGAGGTTATATCGCTGCTCCCGCCCATGCCATCCCCGGCGATGCGAAGCCCGAGAACGTGGCCGCCATGATCGAGGTGCTGCAAGAACAGTGATCGTGGGACGCACACCTGGGCAGGTAAAGCAGGGGCGTGGCCCGTTCCACCCGCATTGAACGCGCACATCGCACCCCTGCTTGCAGCATGGGCTGCCGCGCCTCGACACGTCTACGGCAACGGCCTATAATGTACTTCTGGTCCGTCTGGAAGGAACTCGTCCAGAGTGAATCCTGCCAACCTCCCGAACGCTCAGGATACCGGCCCCGAATACGGCCTCCTGCGCACGATCCTCTTCTTCGTGGTGTACGCCGCACTGATACTCGGCGCGGTGCTTTACTTGCGATGGAAGCTCCCGCGCCACGGCGATGCGGACACCGCACTCGGCGACAGCTCCCCCCGCGGTCCACACGATGACCTTGGCGCGAAGCCTGACTGACTAATAGTTATTCCTGCGCCCGCCGGGCAACATGCCGCCGCCCTTAAGGCGCCGGGTTACCGCGCAGGACCACGAACCGCGTGCGGCCGGTCTGTGAGTCCAGGACGCGCAGCAGCACGCCCGCTGACGGCTCGATCTTCGCCATCAACTCCCTGTACTGTGCAACGCTCGTCACCCTCTGGCGGTTTACACTCAGTATCACGTCGCCGGCGTTGACATAAGGAGCCGCTGGGCTGTCCTCCGGCACCTCGGCGACCACGACTCCCTGCAGGCCCTGCCTGCCCATCTGGCGCGCCATCTCGGGAGTCAGCGTTTGCACGCGCAAGCCAAGCCAGTCGCGCTCGGTCTCCTGCGGCGCAGACGCAAGGTCTCCTACCGTAACGGTCAGGGTCAGCTCCTTGCCTTCACGCCAGAGCTTCAACTCGGCTTCCGTTCCCGGCTTTGTGGCCGCCACACGCTCCCGCAGGGAGTTCGCGTCCTGAACCTTGTGCCCGTTCAACTCAGTGATGACATCGCCCGCCTCGGCGCCGGCCTTGGCTGCTGGCGTGTTCTCCACCACCTCTTCCACCAACGCGCCGCCACTGCCCTGATAGTGGAATGCCTTTGCCATGTCGGGCGTCACGTCACTGATGCGGATTCCCAGGTAGCCGCGCACGACCGGCTTTCCCGCCATCAGATATTCGCGTATCTGCTTGAACATGTTGATCGGTATCGCGAAGCCGATGCCGACGTTGCCGCGTCCCACGATGGCCGTGTTGATCGCAACGACCTCACCGTCCAAGTTGACCAGCGGCCCGCCGCTGTTCCCCCGGTTGATTGCCGCGTCCGTCTGGATCAGGCTCTCATACTGCGCCACGCCTATGCCCGTTCTGCCCGTGGCGCTGATGATGCCCGCGCTTACTGTGTGTCTCAGCCCGAAGGGGTTTCCGACGGCCAGCACCCACTGGCCGACGTTCACCTTGTCCGAATCCCCGAGCTTCGCTGTGGGCAGATCTTTCACGTCCTTGCCCTGCAGTTTGATCACTGCCAGGTCGGTCTTGTCGTCCGTGCCCACGGTCTTTGCGCTGAAGCTGCGCCCGTCCGGCAGCTTCACCGTCATCGTGTCCGCGCCCTTCACCATGTGATTGTTGGTCAGGACATAGCCTTCCTGGTCCAGGATGCACCCCGACCCCAGCGCCTGCCGCGTCATTTGTCGTTCCCGGGGCAGCCCAGGGAACTGCTCTTCGAACGGGCTGCGGAAGAGAAACTCCTCGAACGGATTCTGGAACTGCATGGTCGGCACACGCACTGTGGACTCCGTTTCGATCAGAACCACCGCCGGGCTGGCGTTTGTTGCCACCGTCTGGAAGAGGGCGTCGAGCTTCTTGGCGAAATCCTGCAAGTCCTTGCCGGCAGCCGCCGGAGGCGGATCCGTTGCGGCGGCGACCGCCGCATTCCCAACGTCTGCAGCCTGCTCGACGGCAGCCGCAGGTGCACCCTCGGCCGTTCTGACGCCGGGCACGCCGTGCCCTAAAGCGCTGCTCAGAACCAACCCAACCCCGATCCCCGCCAACACAAGAGCAGCAACGGAAACTCCCCTTCTCATCAGGCCCTCCTTCGGGAGCCAGGCTCCCCCCGTGGGTAACAGAATCTCGGAACGAGCGCTCAACTTGTAGGATTGCCCCTTCCAGTCTCGGCGTAAAAGGTATGACCATGAAATATTGGTCACCGAGACCGCCCAACTGTTCATTGCCCCCATTCTGCTGGCAATCCCTGCCTCTGATTCTATAATGGGAAAACGGCAAAGTAAAGACCTTGGGACGCAGTCTGTAAAGCGTGGCTCGTCTGTCGTGCCTTGCCGGAAACCGGCTGTAAGCTTCGACGGGGTTGAACGGCTTGCTTCTGCGTCGCAAGGCTTTCCGGGCCTGTGCTTTGTCCCTGGATGTGCTTAGAACCTCTAAAAGATTGTCTGCGGAGAGCGGCTGAGGCGCGTCCGCCGAGAGTCGGCGCGACGCGGAGGAGATGCTGATGGAACTGGTCCGCCCTCGGTTCCCCATGCCTTTCTCCGCGGTCTCTGCGTGCTCCGCGGTGAATTCTGTTAGTCGTTGTTAGCCGTTGCGGGCCGCTCCCTCCGTTCGCGCGGGTCGCTGCAATGCGCATCGCCATAGACGCCGTCACACTGTCCTTCCGGGACACCGGCGTGGGCATCTGGACGCGCGGCTTGATCCGGGCCCTCGGCCGGTTGGACTCCCGAAACGAGTACCTGGTCTACCACGGCCGGGACGCGGCCCAACTGCCGCCCCTTGAGTCGCCGGCAGCCCGATACGTCCCCGTTCACATCCCCAACGCCGTGCGTCCCGTGCGCATCCTTTGGGAGCAGTTCCTGCTGCCGCGCCGGCTCCGTCGGGACGGCATAGATGTCCTCCACTGCCCGGCCTACGTCCGCCCGCTGCGCGTCCGCGTCCCCACGGTGCTCACCTTGCACGACCTTTTCGCCATCACCCATCCGCAGTGCTGTACCCGCCTCAACGTGCTGCATTACGGGCTGATGCTCCCGCCGAGCATCCGGCGGGCAACCGTCATCCACTGCACGTCCGCCTGGACCAGGCAGATGCTCTGCGAGCGCTTTCCCGCTCAAGAGCATAAGGCTCACGTCGTGCACCCAGGCGTGGACGACGAATTCCGCCCGGCGGGCGGTGACGTGCAGGCCGACGGCGTGCTTGCGCGAATGGGCGTGGACGCGCCTCCGTTTCTCTTCGTAGGCAGCATCGAGCCGAAGAAGAACGTGCCCATGCTCCTTGATGCATACGCCCAGCTCAAGCGGCGTCACGGGACCGGACGGAAGCTTCTCTTAGTGGGCAGGGCGGCATGGGGGGGCAGCCGGGCGGCGCTGCTCCGCATCCGGGCGCTCGGACTCGAAGGCGACGTCGTCCGGACCGGCTACGTAGGCCGCGACGACCTGCCGGCGATATACCGCTCAGCCCTCGCCCTCGTGTTCCCGTCGCTCTGGGAAGGCTTCGGCCTGCCGCCCCTGGAAGCGATGGCCTGCGGGACGCCGGTCATTTGCACGGGCGGCTCGGGCCTTGCGGAAAGCGCAGGCGATGCGGCGCGCATCGTGCCCTCAGGCGACGCCGCCGCCCTGGCGGACGCCATGCACGAAATGGAAGGGTCGCCGGAGCTTCGAGAGCGTTTGCGAGAGGCAGGGCTGCGCCGGGCCGAAGGCTTCCGCTGGCCGGCCAAAGCCCGGGACTTCCTTCGCCTCTACGACCTCGCCGCCGCCGGCGTCTGACGCCCATGGCGCCCCGACGACCCCAGGTAACGGCGTGCCTCGATCTGCCCGGTGAGCGGAGCTCGCTCCCCTCGCCCACGCCTGCCCGATATGGCCTTAGCCTCCCCGTAGGGCGAGGCGGGTCGCCCCTGCGCCCTTCGGGCATGTTGGCCGCTCGGCATAGCTTCCGCGCCGGCCCGTCGTCTCCCGCGTCTCTGCTGGACGCGCTGTTCCCCGTACCTGTTGAACGAAAAGCATTGTGTGCCGCGGCCGCTTGCTACGGTACGCGCCATGTCATCCCGATGCCGCCTCGGGGCGGCACGACAGAGGCTTGCCCGCTCCGCCTCAGGCGGATGTGGCGGGGATCTCGATAACGTGTGCCAGCCGCACCCCGTCGAATGACTGTAGTGGACTGGGGGCACGAGCACTACGGGAATGCGCGGGTGTTCGCGTATGAGCTCCGTCGTGGTGCAGTTGGTTACTTAAGTAAGTACCTGCTGAAGTCTGAAGGTAGGTCAGGCGATTGGGTCTTGGACACGCCAAGCCAAAGTGCTTCGGGTTGTCTTGAGCGGGCGTTGGCTGTTGGACGAGTTCGATAGAGCGTATGTGGGCAGGCGCTGAGGGGGGCACGGGAGCAGGAGGCCCGGGCGGGGGGCCGTCTCATGCGACTATCGAGACGTTTCTGAGCAGAGGCGGTGCACGGCATCAGTGGTGTGGTTTCATGTGGAAAGGGCTACGGGTGATGGACCAGTGCCCCCGAAGTAAGGCGGTAGCACGAAGGTGTCGCTGCAGGGAGCTGGGTTGCAGCAACGCTCTTGACTGCGGCACAGGAAAGCGTAGGATGTGTGCGGAAAGTGCGACACCTGTCGGATAGATGAAGGGGTCGAAGATGGCTGGAGAAAGATCTGCAGTGACGAGGAAGAAGGCGCGATACGTGTGCGAGGTTCGCTACCATCCCGTGTCGGATGTGCTCGACATGAGGGGGAGAACGCTCGCGAGGATGAAGGACGCCTTCTCGCCGGCTCTTCAGAATTGGCGGGTTGCGTCCGTCGCAGTGAACTTGGTAGACGATCTGGAAGCGCCGGCACGGGAGATCTTCGTAGACCATCAGTTGGCAAGGCTGATCATGGAGGATCCGAAGAGCACGGACGAGTTTCGGGAGGCATCGAGCAAGATGCTTGACCGTCTCTGGACCTTATTCGGGAGCTGGTTGACGGCGATTGGGCGAATCGGGGTGCGTTCGATCACGGTGCATGATGCGCCCGGCTGCGCGAGCTTCGAGGATGTTCGAGCCAAGGTGATGCGGACGTGGATGGCATCCACCATGCCCGTGGATCTGAACGTGACTGACTTGGCGGTTACTTTGAACCACGAAACAGGGCGTATTATGGTGGGGCCGGTGAGGACTGGTGAGGACTGGGCGAAGGCCATGTTCACGCGGCCGGGGGAGAACATGCCGGCATATGGCCTTGGCGTAGATGTGGACAGCAGTGCCACGGAGGTGGCTGTGTCACGTGCGAAGGACCTGCTAAAGGCGTTCGATGCCGTGCTTAGACTGACGCTCATGACGGAACAGGATATTGTCAAAGCATGCTTGGAGACCGGGGCAGTTGAGGCCAAGTAGTGCCACGAAGTCTGAGGACGGCAAGCAGAGGCAGCCTGCGAGTGTACGAGAGGCGCAGGCAGCAGTGCTACGGTTGCAGTGCAGGCGGACCGGTGCGCCGGTAGGTGAAGCACAGACAGAGGTGCGCAAAAAGAGGCGAACCGAGCGGGGAACAGATACGCCTACCTTGGGGCGCGACACGCAGAGTGAGTCGACCTTCCTACAGGCGCGTCTTGATGAAGCGGAACACGGCGCCTTAATGAGCAAGATGGAGTTACACGTGTCGGGAGAGGTAGAGGGAGTGAGAGAGTACGTGGATGACAGAATACGGAGCTGGAGGAATGCTGAATGGGTCGTGCTTGGCGTTGCCGTGGCGGTGTTCTTCGGTGTGCTGACAGTGATGTATTTGATGGTGCAATCGCACAGGGAAGCGATTAACAGGACGATTGACTACGAAGTGTCGCCAAGGCTCGACCGTCTAGAAAGGATGGTGTTGCCGGAGCGGGGCGAGGCGCGCGCACAGGAGCAGAAGAGGCGTCCGGGCGACATGAAGGTCGGCGGAACAGGAGAGAGCAAGCCTACCACGGGACCATGAGGTGGCTTTTTTTTCTTCACACCACAATTACAATTCGGGGGACACCATGTTTTACCTGCGTGTGCCGACGTCTCGGGCCGCCCTTCTTCGGCCGCAAGCTACTGCGCTCTGCCAGAGGTTCACCCGCCGTCACGGGCGAACCTGCGGCGCGCCAGCCGGCACGTCGCCTACGAGTTTGCCCCAGTCTTCGAGGGGCCGGACAGGATGGAACCTACGTTCCCACCCTTGGCCTGCTACCCCACTGTTCCAACCTGCCAGAGGACGTAGGCAAGAGCGGAAATCAGCATGATGAGGAGGAAGTTCTCAGCGAGGTAGGCGCGCCTTCGGCCCGCAGGCTTTCGCAGGCGCTCATGCACGTAGAAGCGAACGACCAGGTAAAGCCCGCCGGAGATGTAGACCGCTGCGATGGCGGCGCTGTGCAGGCCGGTCAGCATGGGGCTGCCTCCCTTCAGGCCGGGAAGGAAGCTGTGCTGGGTCCAGAGGGCGAAGAGGCCGTAGACTGTGCTCGCGCCCCCGAGGCCAAGGCCGACAACATACTCCCTGAACCAGGTCCGCTTAGGTTCCGCCTTTGATTCGGCTCGCCTTCGCATAAGTTCCTCGAAAGGGGCTTACAACCGCGAACAACATTTACCGCCGAGCGCGCAGAGCCCGCTGAGATAGGCTGACAGAACAACGCCTGAACAACCAAGATCCGTCCCACCCTTTGCGTCACCTCCGCTCGCGGCGGGGGCGCCTCTGCGTTTTCAGCGTTCTCCGCGGTTATTCTGTTGGAGCCTCCTACGGGCGCACCGGGCGGCCTGACTCCATGGATTCGTTGGCGGCACAGGTGACCATCTGGGTCTTCACCGCGTCCGCATAGGGGCTTTCGATCTTGGAGGCGTTGCCGCTCCGCACCGCTTCAACGAAGACCTGGGCCTCGCGCAGGAAGATGTCTTCAGTGCTGACATACCTGTGCGTCTCGTTGCCGGCGGAGAGGGTCAGGTCCAGGTTCCAGCCTTCAAGCCTCGCCCTGCCCTTCCGGTCAAACGCCTCGAGGCAGATCTCGCCTTTCTCGACGACACAACTGCTCGTAATCTCGCAGAGAAGGCCGCTTTCGAAGGTGAGGGTGCAGATGCTGGCATCGTCGCCGGTGTAGCTCTCGACGTCGGTGACAATGCCGCGCCGCGCGGCGCAGAAGACGGACTTCACCTCGCCGAAAAGGCAGCGGGCCAGGTCGAAGATGTGCGTCGTCTGCTCCATGAGCTGGCCGCCGCTCTGGTCCTTGCGGAGCCACCAGGTCGCCACGGGCATGCCGCCCACCCATGCGCCGCGGGCAAGAACCGGCGGGTTCTGCGCGAGGTAGTCCCTGACGCGGCGCGAGTTGTCGCGGTAGCGCATCATGTAACCCACGGAAGTGATGAGTTTCTTCCCGCGCAAGGCTTTCAGGACGGCTTGAGGTGTCTTGCGGTCGTTGCCGACCGGCTTCTCAACGAAGAACGGGATGCCGCGCTCAATGAGGGCAAACTCTATGTCGCCGTGCGCGTGCGGAGGGACACACACGTAGACGGCGTCCAGCTTCTGCGCGTCGAGCATCTCAGTGGGGTCGGTGTAGGCGGCGGCGCCTGCAAAACGCGCGGCGGCTTCAGCGCCGCGATCGGGGTCCACGTCCGTGAAGGCGACTATCTGGACTTCCGGCATCTTGGCCAGGCAGTCCACGTGCGCTTTGGCAATCCAACCGCATCCGATGAAGCCGATTCGCAACGTCACGGCAGCCCCTCCTTTGCACATGCAGGCAAGCGCAGCGCTACGGCGCCTTATATCACAGGACCCGGGCGGAATCAAACGGCGGGGCCCCGCAAGCGTTGCCGCGAACGCTTCCGGGCCTGCGGCCGGGGCGCCGAGCGAACTCATGCGGGAATGTGACGGGGGCCGGCTTCCAGGGCCACGATACGCTGACCGGCGTCCCTCCGCACGAAGAGGTCGGCGCGGGCGGCCGTGGACATGCAGAGCGCGTAGTTGCGTCTGTCCACGCGCGCCACATACTCAGCAGCCTCCTGCTCCGACCGTCCGCCGCGCACGTGGCGCTTTACCATGGCATCGAGCAGAGCGTCGAGGGGCTGCACGAGGAAGAGGGAGAAGTCAATGAGTTCTCCCACGGCCGCCCAAGGGCCTTCGTCCAATAGCACGTAGTTGCCCTCGACGAGCACCACGCCGTCAGACGCGCCGATCAGAATGCCGCCCGGCACAGGGTCATGAAGCACGCGGTCGTAGCGGGGAATCGCCACGGATGCTTCGGCCTTCAACGTCCCCAAGCAGCGAATGAACGACTCGGCATCGAAGCTGCGCGGGGCGCCTTTGAAGGCGCGCAGCGGGACGCGGCGGCCCTGTTCATCAGTGGCGAAATGAGTGTCAAGATAAGCATTGGGGAAATGAAAGCCATCCATGGGGCAGACGGCAGCTCTGCACAGAGTGCCGGCGGCCTTAACTTCGCGGCTGTCGGCACCGCCGGCGGTGCGGCCGGCAGTACAACCGAATGCGGCGTTGAAGACATCGCACAGGAGGGCCGCGAAGACCGACTTGCCGGAGGCCCCGGGACCGCCTATGCCCACTAAGAGACGGCGGCCCGCGCGCGGCCGCATCCTGATGAGAGCCTGGCATATGGGCAGGTAGATGCGCCAGAGTTCGTCCTGCGGCAAGCGGGCCGAGACTTCGTGACCTGCCACGTTGAGCTGCCTGACCGGACAGAGGAGCGCAGCGCTGCGGAACATCTCGAGCCTCTCCCCTGCCGTAGCCACCACGTCAATCCCGATTCGACGGAAGGCCTCTGTCACAGGGTCGTGGCGGACCAGGCGCACTGCTTCTTGCGTATCCGACGCCCGGAGCGAGCGGCAGCTCATGGCCCGCTGGAGCAGCCCGGCCAGTGTCGCCTCGAAGTCGCCCATAAGGCCCTCAACAGAGTCACCGCGTAGGCCGACCCAGGCGCGTCCGCCCTCGCCGGACGCGACGCCGACACGAATGCCGTTTGTCCGGGCCCAGTTCACCAGGCCTTTCTCCGCGGGCTCTGCGCCGCCCGCCTGTAGCGGGCGCCTCGGCGGTGGATGTTGTTGGCCGTTCTAAGGCACTAACCGCGCAGGAGGGCCTTTGCCTGCTCGGGGCCGAGGGCCTTGACCACTTCGAGCACAAGCTTGACGGTGGCATCATAGTCGTCGGCATGGATGAGGCCGGCGTGGCTGTGGATGTAGCGCGCGGGAACGCCCAAAAGAACGCTCGGCACGCCGCGCGCGTGCAGGTGGATCGCGCGCGCATCCGTGGCCCCGCTCTCGAGCAGGCTCATTTGATACGGTATCTTCTTCTTCTCGGCTATCTCGATGACGAAGTTGTTGAACCGCTGGTGGGCGATCGTGCCGGCGTCCAAGACGTAAATGATGGGGCCTTTGGCAAGCTGGGTCTTGACCTCCCCTTCGATGCCGGGGACATCCGTGGCGATCCCCACTTCGAGGACTATGCAGAACTCCGGGTTCACGGCGTCGGCCGAGGTCTCCGCGCCCCTCGTCCCGACCTCCTCCTGGGTTGTGCCCACGCCGTACAGAGTGTTCGGATGGGCGGCTTTCTTCAACGCCTTGAGCACGTCTATCATAATGCCGCAGCCGACCCGGTCGTCCCAGGCCTTGGCCAGCAGGTACTTGCCGTCGCCGATGGTGCTGAACCCCAGCCGCGGAACGATGGGGTCGCCGATGCGCACGCCGAGCTGCTCTTTGGCGTGCTTCTTGTCGCGCGCTCCCACGTCTATGAACATCTTCTTCCTCTGGATGACTTTGTCGCGCTCTTCCCTTGGCATCATGTGGGGCGGCGTGCAGCCGATGACGCCCTGGAGGTCTCCCTTGCGCGTCTTGACGGTGACGACGTGGCCCAGGAGGGTCTGGTCGAGCCAGCCGCCCAGCGGCGCGAAGCGGATGAAGCCCTCGTCCGTAATGTCCTTCACAATGAAGCCGATCTCATCCATGTGGGCGGGCAGCATGATGCGGGGCGACTCGTTCTTGCCGGGCAGTTTGCAGATGAGGCTGCCCAGGTTATCCTCGTCGAATTCCGCGACGCCTTCCAAGCGAGCACGGATGAAGGACCGGACCTGGTCCTCGAAGCCGGGCACACCGTCGAGCTCCGTCAGGCTACGCAGCAGTTCAATGGTTTCTTCCTTCACGTCCAGGTTCCCCTTTCAGATGGCAGTGGTCCCGTACGTCGGGTCCCCAGTATAGCGGGCGCGGGCCAGCAATCAAGCTACTCGACACCGGAGGCAGTTGCGTCTCGGCGTTCGGGAAGAGAGCGTTCGGCGTCGAGTGTAGGCGGCTCTGTCAAACCTGACGCCGCAACGGCCACACTGCCCACGGCGTCACGACCCGACGCCACATCCGCCTGAGGCGGACCTTCGGCTGGCGGGCGAGCGCTCGAGTGCTCGGCGTGCGCTGGCAGTGGCGAGCACCCAACTGCCAAGGTCCCGCGCGGGACCCGAAGAACTCAAAAGCTTGTTTACCATACTTATGTCTCGACTCGAGCCGCCGGACTGGCTATTATCAGGGCATGGCGCAGGTCCGCCTTTGGCGGAGCGCGACATTGGTTCCGATGTTCTGAGCAGAAGGATGGGGGACGCGTTTCGCGACAGCGCCAGCGGACTGGACGGCCGCTGGGAAGTGAGAACTTCATGGCGTGGGCGGAGTCCGGATGGCTTGCCGAGCCGCTGCCGCGCCGCAGGTTCGCCCGCGACGGCGGGTGAACCTCTGGCGGAGCGCAGTAGCTTGCGGCGGAAAAAGCGGGACCCGAGACGTCGGCACACGCAGGTAAAATATGGTGTCCCCCGAATTGCGAATTGATCGAATTGGAATTAAATGGTCTGCGCTGCTCAGGCGCCGCTTACAGGAAGCGATAAGCGGAACCGGGCGCCACCATGCGGGATGTTCTCCGCGGTGATCTGCCCGCCATGTTCGCGGACGACTTTCTGACAGAGGGCCAATCCGACCCCCGTGCCGGTCGTCTTGCTGGTTCGGAAGGGCTCGAATACATGGGGCAGTTCGTCATCCGGTATTCCCGCTCCGCTGTCCTCGAGGGCGATCTCCACGTGCGCTTCGCCCTGCCGGCGAACCGACACGCGCAGTTCCTTCAGTGGTGCCTCCCCCATTGCCTCAAGGCTATTCTTTACCAGGTTCAGGAGCACCTCGCGAAGCCTCTCGCCGTCAGCGAGCACGGCGGGAACATCCCGTCCGAAATCCGTGTGCACACTAACCTGCTGCCGCTCGATCTGGGGGCCCAAAGCTTCCAGGGCCGACTGCGCCAGGCTGACCAGGCTTACGGGCACTTTGATTAGTGGAGTCGGGCGCGCATAGTCCAGTATCTGGCTTACGGCTCTGTTCAGCCTCTCCACCTCGCGCGGGACTACTTCGAACACCTTCGCCCTCAGCTCCGGCTCCGCCCACCTTTCCTGAAGGGCGCCCACAAGGATCTGGATAGAGCCAAGGGGATTCTTCACTTCATGGGCAATGAAGGTTGCCACTTCGCCGATGGCACGCAGCCGTTCCGAGAGGGCCAGTTCCGCGCGGGCCGCGTCGAGTTCGTGGAACAACTGGGCGTTCCGAAGCGCAATGCCTACGTGATTGGCAAAAATACCGAGCAGGTTCAAGGTATGCTGGTTGAATGCGCCGCTCACCAGTCGGTTATCTGCATACACGACGCCGAGCAGTTCCCCTCGCGCCATCAATGGAGCGGCCATCACGGAGTGGAGTTGGAGGTGCAGGACGCTGGAAACTTGCGCAAACCGAGGATCCGTAGTCGCGTCGGCAACGAGGATGGGCTCTCGCTTGCGAGCAACGTCGTGGATCACGGCATGACTGACCTCGTTCTCCGGGCCTGGGATCGGGCGTCCCTTGAAAGTCACAGCAAGGCGGAACCTGATCCTGTCCTCCGGCGCCACGTGCGCGATGAACACGCGTTCCGCTTCGAAGATCTCTATGATCTGCTGGGCAGCAACGGTCAGGACGCGTTCTACGTCCAACTCGGCGTTTATCTGCTCGACAACCTTTAGAAGCTTGGCCAGCGGATCGTCGGGGCCTTGCTCCCATCCGGCCGTGATACGCAGGGCTTGCTCCGCGATGTCCAGATCTTCTCGTGCCCGGCGCAGGGGATCTTTGTCTCGTTGAGCTGGCTTGTCACGTTGTTCCTTGTCGGTCATCATCTTCATCCGCTGGGGAGAAGTCAT
>Ga0315289_10003045_pt1 | contig 25483 bp, 20 predicted proteins | sample YL17G11_40_MG_FD_203452 | JGI IMG/M metagenome (GOLD analysis project Ga0315289, IMG submission 203452) | Sediment microbial communities from Yellowstone Lake, YNP, Wyoming, USA - YL17G11_40 | ecosystem: Environmental > Aquatic > Freshwater > Lake > Sediment | place: USA: Wyoming | collected...
AGAGCCGAGGCCGATGATGCCGTTTTCTGCAGGGCTCGCCCTGTTTCCCCTCGCCTTGCCGCCGTTGACATCCCCTCGCGGCCTCTGCTACACTCACCCCGGTCGTAATGCGGGGTGGTGCAACTGGCAGCACGCCTGACTCTGGCTCAGGAAGTTCTAGGTTCGAGTCCTAGCCCCGCAACCAGACCTGCGGGGTGGGCCTTGCCCGCCCGCTGTCGCGGCCCCGTCGTCTAGCGGCCTAGGATGCATGGTTCTCAGCCATGAGATCGCGGGTTCGAATCCCGCCGGGGCTATGTACGCTCTCAACTTTGCCGGTCAGCTGCAGCAGTGCCTCCAGGCTGCCGTATACCATCAGCTTCGCGCCCGGCCGCTTGCGGCCTGGCCTGGGATCTTCGTGCACCTCGATGCGGGTCACCAGGCGGGACAGCGCGCTCTTCACCTTCTCCACCTGCCCAGCCGCCAGCATCCCCCGTAGGTCTGAGACGATCTTCCTGACCGCGGAGGGCAGCACCTCGAGTCCGGTTGGCGGCCCGGCTGCCGTCAGCTTGGCAAGCTCGCCACGCAGATGCGCGCGGCGCTCCTGCGCGGCCTGCATCCGCCTCTCCAGGTCCTCCACGAGCGTGCCTTTGGCGATCCAGTCCACCAAGTGGCCGATCTCGGTCTCGACCTTTGCCAGTTGGGACTTGCACTGCGCCGCCGTGCTCCGCTGTTCGGTGCGCCGCACCCGCGCTTTGGCGAGGCGATCCTGCACCTGGGCCACCAGGCGCTGCAGTACCTCCTCGCTGCAGAACAGCGGTTCCAGCAGGTCCAGGATAGCCTGCTCCGCTTCTGCCCCGTTCACGGTCGCCAGGCAGTCGCAGACCACCTTCCCTCGGTTCTGACGGCTGGCACAGCAGTAGGTCTGGCGGCCGCGCAGCACATACCGCGCCCCACAGCGTCCGCAGACCAGGAGACCGCTGAGCAGTCGGGGCGTGGCCGGCACGGCCGCCACTTGGCGAAGCCGGCTTGACCGCTGCGCTTGGCGCGCTTTGACCGCCTCCCACAACTCCTGGGGCACGATGCGAAGGTGCGAGGCCTCCTGCACCACCCATTGGTCTTCGGGCACCTCTCGCCGTACCTGCTTACCGTCCCGCTCCGGGTCCCGCGGCCAGGTGCTGCGGTTCCAGATCAGCCGGCCGATGTACTTCTGGTTGTTGAGGATGCCCAGACCGTTCTTCGGGTCGCCGTAGATGGCCCCGTGGGACCAGGTGCGGCGCACCCCCTGTCGGTCTCGCCATCTAGCACCGGGGGGCAGCACGCACTCCGCGTTCAGCAAGGCCGCGATGCGGCGTGTGCTCATCCCGTCCGCGTACATCTGGAAGATCCGCCGGATCAGGTTGGCCTCGGCGTCGTGGATCAGGTACTCGTAGCCGATGACCGGCCCCGTGCCTGGTGGATCGCCTGGCTTGTCTGCGTGCTCGGGGCGAGTACGATAGCCGTAGGGCGCGCCACCTGCGTGCTGGCCGGCCAACACCCTCCCTGCCAGGCCCCGGCGGCTGCGATGCGCGTTCGCCTGACCTTCGACCTCGTTGGTGTAGCTCTTCAGGGCTACGATGGCTTTCGCCGCTTCGGGTGAGGCGACAGAGTCCATCCCCTCCAGCAGAGCGACTAAGCCAACACCCCAGAAGCGAAGTCGTTCGTTGAGGGAGACCAACTCCGAGGAGCGGCGTGCCAGGCGGGATACCTCGTCTGTGACGATCACATCGAACTCGTGTGCTTTGGCCGCTCGGAGCAGCCCCTGGTAACCGGGGCGGCCCTGCGAGACCATCCCCGGGATCTCGCGGTCTGAGTAGACAACCGCCTCCTGCCAGCCCCGGCGCGCGATCTCGGCGCGGCACTGCCTCACCTGGTCCTCGATGGACGCAGGCCGCTGCAGGTCGGAGCTGTACCGGCTATAGACTGCCGCTCGCATCATCACTTTCGCCTGGCTCGGCGCTCTCTCGATCCAGGAGCATGGCGACCACCGCCTCCGCCATGTCCTCGACCAATTCATCCATGACTTGCCCAGGAAGTCCAGCGAGAACAGCCTCACTTCGGCGCTTATTGGTGGTCTTCTTGCTCGGGTCCATTGGTCTTCTCAAGGAAGAGCGCCGAGGAGGCGTCTCCCCGGCGCGGTATGCCGCCACAGGTTGGCGGTCGGGAGGCCGCCAGCATCATCCCGCTGTCCGTGCTACCGGATCATGGCTCCTGCAAGCGCTGTCCCAACTGCCTTCTCTTCCACTCTCGCCTGCTCAGGCCGCCTCGCTCGGCCTTCGTCGGTGACTCGCGCCGTCGGCGCATGCGGTTCAGCACCGCCTGGAGCCGAGAGCCAGGCATGTACTCGTTGGCGTGCAGGTAGTCCCCCACCCACACCAAGTCACCGTCCGCGCAGGTGCGGCTGAAGGTGCCTATGTCAGGCCTCGGGTCTTTGCCGCGTACTGGCTGTCCCATGAGCGACACTACTCCCCTTCTGCCTCACGTGAAGGCTGCGTCTGCGGATTGGCGGCTCCGCGACAGAGGCCCCTATGGCGCTTGGGATTACTTCCCGACGCGCGCAACGCCAAGCTGGGCTATCCTCACCCCCGCAGCTGTAGTCGGTGAGCGCCCGACACCGGCGACTTCCTGCCCTGACGTCGGACCCGCGGCATGCGGTCCCTCCGTAGCTGCTCGATGTCCCGGCGCCGATAGTGCCGAACGTTCCTGTGATCGCGGTATTCCGTGAGGTGTCCGAGTCTCCCGAGCCGGCGTAGAGTGTCGACGGACACGCCGAGCGACTGCGCTGCGGGGCCCACCTGCATCAGGTCTTGCGGTGTTGACATGACCAGTCACGCTCCCTATGCTTGCATGGGTATAGTGCTGTGCTCCAGTGCAGAGTATGACGCGTCGGAAGAACACAGACCAGCATCATGCTACAGATGTTGCTGCGGACGCGCGGCCGCGGCTGCAGTCGCACGTAAAGGCCAGACACGGCGTAAACATGGCCTGGCCGGTGGCGGACTGCCATCTGCGGGGCGACTTCATCCTGATGGAGGGTATGCCCCGGCGATGGTACAATCCATTCCAGTACTACTTCCCAAAGGGCGCTACGCAGGACGGCAGCGATCGAGACAGCCTCTATCTACGCCTGGCGAAACTGTGTGAGAGCCCGGATGCCCGTATTCTGGGGTTCTGTCAGCAGTATGGCCTTCCGCGTCGAGCGGAGCGCGAGCGCGATGCCTCTCCCCTCGGCTCATTCAGGGGGCGGGTCGAAGTTGCATATCCGGTCGGGCGGGTGCGGTGCTTGGCGCGCTTCCTCAGAGCGGCGATCGCCGCACAGCAGTCCGTCGATCGAGGCGACCTGTCTCATATCAGCGGGGCCATGACAGAGTTGTCCGCCGAGTTCAACGGACTCGGAACGAGTGCCGCGTGGGTGCCAGGTTACCCGCCCACGGATGCCTGTGGCCGCTTCCACGGAAGGGCCATCGAGCTGTTCTGGGTTGGGCGGCCGAGCGATGACCTGTACCGTCTGGCCTTGGAGTGGAATGTGCAATGGGGCGGGGATGAGCTCGCCGAACTGACGCGCTCCTACTGGAACGAGCGCTTCGTTCTGGATCGCTGCGGAGCGCACGCGGTCAACTACGAGGGCGTCTCGCCTGAACAGATCCGCACGTGGATCGATGGCCAGCTCTGCTCCGAGGGGCTTTCCGGCGATGCAGAAGGCAGGACCCATACCTCACTGGAGTCAGCGCTGGTCGCAATGCTGGTGAAAGACCGGGTAGGAGTGGGCAGGCCTCGAATCTGCCTCTACTGCAAGAGTCCGTTCTATGCGCGGCACTGGCGTCAGCGGTACTGCCCGCCCGGCAGTGACTCCGGCGGCACGCTAGGGTGCGCGAAGCTCAAGGCCGACTCCAAGTACGGCCGCCAGGAGCCCTGACCGTCCGGGGGTGACAGACAGATTGTGGGGCCTTCGACGAAGAACGCGGGGTGGGGGCCGCGCGAGCTCCGCTTCATGTCCGAGATCCAGCCTCATTGCTTGACGCCAGATCGCCCCGCCACTCTCACGAAGAAGACTGGTGCCCCTGTGCGGGTCCGGGATGCTCGACCCGATGCCCAATACAGGTGGCGAGCGGCCGACGAACTCGAGACGGCGCAGCATATTGGCGTGCGGGAGGCCAGCGGTCTAGAGACGGGCCGCGAACTGGGAAGTCTGGCGCGACACCTGCCCCTGGTGCTCCAAAGCAGCCTCGAGCTGCTGGGGATGGCGAGCGGCACGACTCTGGGGCATCGGCGGCGCCGGAAGCGAGGGAAAGCGTGAGGTGTGCCGACTGATGGCCCGTGTCCTGCCTGAGGCTGTCGGGGGCAGCTGCGCCGCACGGAGAGACCGGAGCCGGCGCAGCCGGGCGTGGCGCTCTAAGGCTTATCTGTCACGGAACCGGGGCAGACTGACAGAACACGAGTGAGTCTCCTGGGCAACAGGGCGAGGAGCCAGAACGCCGTCGGGTCCTCAGAATGCCGTCCAGGCGGCAGCTAGAGCGGTCAGAACGCCAGGAAGAGGTCTTTGGGGGGAGCAGTGCCCTCCGACGCACATGCCGCCGAGGGCCTCCAGGTCGTCCGACCACCCCTGTCAGCCGACTGACGGTTCTGGTCGCTTTGCACGCCAAAAGTGCCCATTAGGCCGCGGAATCGCGCGCGAATCCGGCCGGCGCAGTTCAGGATCGGGGCCCAGCCGCCCCATGGCACAGGCGGACGTCGCCGCCGACGGGGAAGGGGCGGTCTAGGGGACTGGTCGCCGAGAGGACAGACGTGGAAGTCGATCTGGCCGGCGACCGAACGCCGGCCATGGGCTCGTCGGAGGCAGCGCCCTACCATAACCATACTACCAGAACCGGGGACGGCTCCGCTCTCCCTGCGGTGGTGGCTACAGGCTGGTGTGCTTCCTGCACAGCCACCAGGAGACCGGCGAGGTAACGCGGGAGCAGGCTGAGGCACTACCGACCACGCTCTACCGACCTTCGTTCGGTCTGACCGTGCAGGGTGGTGAGTCTCGAACTCGGGGGTATACTTCCCGCAGGAAGCACGTGTGCGAGGGAGTCTGTCTCGAATGGATGCGCTCGCGGACATCATCTGTGCGGGCCTGGATGTTGTAGTCGTTGGGACCTCGGCGGGTGAGACCTCCGCCCGGCGAGGTCACTACTACAGCGACCCGACGAACTCTTTCTACCGCGAGTTGCATGTTGCTGGCTTCACAGACCGGCTGCTTCGACCGGACGAGGATCACCTGCTTCCCCGCTATGGCATCGGACTGACGGACCTGGCGAAGGGAGTCGTGTCCAGCGATGACGGGGCCTTGGCCGAACCCGATTGGGACCGCAGCCGGCTCGAGGACAAGATCCTGACGTGGCACCCCACGGCAGTCTGCTTCAACGGCAAGGAGGCATTCGAGGCCTGGTCGCAGCTGTCGGCCAGTGACTGGGGACTCCAGGCATCGACATCGTTCGAAGGCATTCCGGTCTTCGTGGTGCCCTCGACCAGTGGCCGCGTGCTTCGCAGTGCGAGGTTCGGGGGGCGTACCCGGGCCGAGTGGTTCGCTGCGCTGCGCTCGTGGCTGGCCGCGACGCCCGGGGCGTCTCGGGCACCCAGTCCAACGCAGGATGACAGGAACATGGGCCATCCGAGCCGGGACGATCAGGCATACATCCTTGCCGCAGACATCGTGGCAAGGTTCGAATCAGAGAAGAGGGCACCGTATCTGGACGGGGATGGCTACCTGCGGTATGGTGAGCGGAGTGCCGTGCACCTTATCGTCTACCGGAGGCACAACAACCAGAAGCCATGGATGGTGCCACTGGAGGCCCTCAGGGAGGCAGTGAGCCAGTCATGTGCCTTGGGCCGCCCACTCCGTGCCGGTGAATGCAATGCGCTCTGCAATCGGCGAGGCACGCCTATCAGCATTCTACTGAGGCTGCTTCCGGACTCGCGCTACCGAACACCATAGCGCTCACGAAGGGTCTGTGACCGGGCTCGACCTGCGAGAGCCCCCATTTCGGTTGGCGTGAATCCACCCCATGAGCGCATTGTCGAGCACTTTGCCATGGCTCGTGTCCCACTGGCAGGCGCCTCCAGACCGATTCGCGCAAGCGACGGCGTCGCGGATGACCCCTGCGTTCTGCCGGGCAACTGCTGCGAACCAAGGGAAGATGACCTCGAATGTCTCGGCCGCCGATCCCGGAGCGTCTGTGCGCTGGAAGAAGAACATCAGCGTGTATGCACGGTCCACCGGAGGCACCAAGTCGGGCAGGAAATGGTGTAGCGCCTTACTGTTCGCCACCAGCACTGATTCAGCCAACGTGAGACCGGCGTCGCCCTTGTGCGCCTCTATGACCCTGCCGATCTGCCTGCCGACATCTCGCGCGCTCGGATCATCCAGATCAAGTATGCTCCGCCCGTAGAAGGCTGCCGCGCGCTCGAAAACAGAACGGGCATTTGGCGCGAACTCGCTGAAGTCCCGCAGCTTCGCATTGCCCGGGCCCATTCGATGAAGCCCCCAGGCAGCTAGCGTCGCGTAGAGCATCTCGAGGTATGTCTCATCCCCGATGGCACTGGCTGCGTCAGCATGCTGTCGGAGCCGGTCCACGGTGCGCAGGTGAAAATGGAGGCTTGGCCCAGAGAAGCGATTCGCTTCCCGGAATCGCGTAAGGTACCGTCGGAAGTGCGATGAGAGGTCAGCAACTCGCTCTGCCGTCCGGCTCTTCGTAGAGTCTCGCAGTCTCATTCCCCGTCTCCCCCAGACACTAGCACCGCGCTTGCTATTGTCGGTCCTGGGATGAGATACAGCCCCGAGCTTCCTGGGTCCTGCCCGCTGATCGATGGGCCATGCCGACCCTCGTACCACTCTCCGGTACGGCCGGCAGGGAACCTGGCGGATAGCGCGGTGGACTATGTGACCCGGGCGCTGGAGCGGGCGGCATAGGTCTTCCCGCCTTCTTCCACGACCTGGGAGCAATGACCGAGTAGCTCTCCCGACATCACTGGGTCGTGCGGTGTGCGTCTCCGCCGGGCTCAGCACGCAAGGCCTGCACCGCGGACCTGAGTTCCAGTACCTCTACTGGGCAGCCGAAGTAGTCGTCCTCCCAGCACACGACGTAATCGCAACGAATGTCACGGTGTTTGGGGTTCTCAACGTGCTGGCGGAAGCCGCTCGCGCGGTATTCGAATTCAATGAACTTCCGCCCAAAGGTTGTGCCGGCTCGCCTGATCGCGCAAGCATCCGGGAAGCCGGCCCTGATGAACTCCAGCTTCTCAAAGCCCAACTGCTTCATGTAGTACACGAAGATCGCGACCACGCCCTGCTCACTCGTCGGCGCGTAGTTCATGACGCCGTAGTCGCCCGGCTCTCCCAGTCCCGCGTCATTCTGTGATCCCTTGAAGTAGCCCGCGTCAGGCGGCTGGTACTGGCGAACATACCGGGAGACCATGTCGAAGTCGCGCTTGGCCAGGGGAAGTAAGGTTCTCCCCTTCAGTTGGACTCCCCGGATCACCCTCCCGGGGAACAGGGATAACGCGTGCGGGAGTTCTGCCAGCATCGGGCGTACCGGCACCGGCCGTTTGCCACGTGGGACAGCCACCGGACGGATCTCTGCGACAGTGTAGGGCCCTCGCCAAAGCTCGTCGCCGTCAATCCGGCGGGCCCGGCGCTTCACCCTGAAGGTGCCGGCGATGGCAGCATCCCGCGTGCAGTAGTAGACGATGCCATCGCCTACCCTTAGTCGCTCGAACTCGATCGGGATTCGGTCGCCAGCCTTGCCGATCCAATCAGGGTGTTGGTGGTAGGATTCAGCGTCATGGATCACGAGCCAGTACTTCATCGGCCATCTCCGGGGCGCTGAGTCCTTGGGAGCAAGCGGACATATCGCGGGCCCCGGAACTGGATGAGTGATGGCCGTCGGCTCCGTCCAGGAAGCCTGCTGCGCTCCGCTTTCTCGAGAGGTGCGACTTGAGTTCCCGATGGGTGTTGGCTGTGGTCATGGACGCGGAGGATGAAGGCCACTGCTGCTGTGAGGGAATCGGCTGTGTGCTGCTCCCACATCCGCATAGTCGCCACCTCTCGCTCGGCTCGTGGCGACGGCCCAGGTGTGTGGGCCAAAGAAAGCCCGCGGTAACCTGGCCGCCAGCCTTGCGACAGGACAGACGTCGGCCACCGCGGGCAAGCCCGCTGTGGCCAGCGGCCATCGAAGTGGAACGTCTGTCCTGTCGCACCCAGACTATATCACCTCCGGAACGAATCTCCAATACGGCGTCTGCCCTCGACGCGCTCACGGCATCGCCAGCTGCCGAGACGAAGCGAAGGGTGAAGCGGATCGGCCGAGCGCGTTGCGAGAGCCTGCTGCCGGCCACAGAAGGTGCCCGAAAGCTCCCTTGGGGTGCGCAGGACCTGCCCAAAACGGCGCACGACGTTGGCTTCAGGGCCGCGCTTGGGAGGGGGTGGCGGTATGAGTGCGGCGCTTCGCGGGCAGGCGCAAGCTGCTGCAGTGGCCTGGCCGACTCTGGCTTCAGCCCTCCTCCCGGCACAAGTCCGCGTCCGATAGTGCCCCACTGGACACAGGTGCCAGAGCAGCAGATCGTAGAGCCGCGTCTGCGAGCCAGCAGGCCCTCATGCCCTGCAGTTACTCCTCGCGGGCGCAAGGGTGCCCTCAGTGAGTCTCCCGCTGCATCCACGACTGGAGCCTCGCGAAGAAGGGGCGGGCCCGCACGACGAGGTACGACGTGAACGCAACATAGCCAGCAGCGAAAGCCAGGGCGGCGCCCAGCGCACCCAGCCTGGGAATGAGGAACAGCCCCGCGGGGATGACTACGGCCAGCCAGAGGAGGTTGGCGCGGGCCGAGACTGAGGTCTGGTTGGAGATGACGAAGACAGAGAGCGTCACCCAGCCTGAGAAGACGAGGGGCATGATGAGCCCCATCACGCGGACGGCCGGAACGGCCCCAAGCTGGTCGTGGCCGAAGATGAGTGGGACTATCCACTGCCCGGCGAGCGCGAACACCAGGCCTACCGCAGAGGCCACGCCGATGATCGCGCCCCGCGCCAAGGAGAAGGACTCAAGCAGCTCCGCCCCCTGTTCTGCCGCGTACAGCCTGGCCCAGGTCGGCAGGAAGACGATCATGATGGCGCCGTAGAGAGTGCTCACCTGGAACAGGAGGGTCAGGGCGATTTCGAACTGGCCCACCGACACCGGGCCGGCTCGCACGGCGAGGTAGGACTTGAGGAGGACGTGGGTGCCCATGAAGATGAGCTCGCCGAACCAGAGCGGAGCCAGGAAGGGCAGGAGCACGCGGACATGCGACCAGTCCGGCGCCGCCCACGTGAAGCCCATCGTCCGACGCGCGGAGAGGCCCGAGGCAAAGGCCGCGGCGGCCCAGCCAGCTCCCACCCAGAGCAGCAGCCCTGCCAGCCCCCAGTGCGACAGGCCCAACGCACCGGTGATCCCGGCCGGCAGCACCAAGAGCGCGTTCGCCAACGTGGTGACGGACCATCGTCCCGGTTGTTCCTGCCCCTGGATACAGGCCAGGAAGAACGAGGCCAGCGGCGCGAGCAGGCAGACATAGAGCGCGGCCGCGGCGACCGCGTGCGCGAGGTGAGGGATGCCGTAGAGCCGCGCCGCCGGGCCGGAGAGCACGAAGGCGAGCAGCAGCGCGGTCAGGCCGGCGGCCAGGCGTGCCGCCAGCCCGGCCGCGTAGTAGGCCCTCGTCTCTGCGGGATCGCGGTGGCTCCACTCTGCGATGAACTTCGGGATGCCGCTTTCCACGGAGAAACTCGTGAACAGCCGGAAGCCCCCCGCGATGGTGATCACTACGGCATACTCGCCGAAACGGCGAGACCCCAGCAGGCGACTCAGGATGGCCGTGAGCCCGAAGCTGAGCAGCGTGTAGGAGATCGTGGCGGCAACCACGGGGTACTTCACACGCGAGGCCACGGCACGGTAGGAACCCAGGCTCAGCGTCCGCCGCAGCGCGCCCATGGCAGACGTGAGCGGGGATCTTGCTCGAAAGCGGGGTCGAGTCATGGCGATGGATAGGGGCACAGAGGCATGTCGGTCTGGTGCTTCGCCCCAGGCGGCGGTCGTCCTGTTGCCGGGCCAACGAACACGTGCGCCACCAGTCGTGCCCGACGCCATGGTGCACGTCGAGTCGCGCCAGAGCCCCCCGCTCACCTCGAAGCCGAGGCCGGCCACCGCGGGCCCGCCGGCCTCACCCAGTACCAGGGCCGGGTGGACGCCGTCGTCCCAGAGCCTACCGTAGACACGAACGGGGCGTCCACCCCGCTCGCGCGCCATCGGCATGAGCGTGCCGTATACGAACAACAACTCAGGCACCGGCATCTCCCTGCGTCGTCTGCTCGGCCTTCCACTCCGCCAGCGCCGTTCCCGGCTGGTAGCCGCCGGTCACGTCGGCCTCGTAGCGCAGGAGGGCGTCTTGCATGAGCCTCGCCAGGCTCAAGTGGTGCTGCTCGGCCAGCTCGCGGAACCTACTCGCGAGCGGCCCGCGGTACGCCACCGTCAGCAGGTCGGCGTGCACACGTGGGCGCTCCTGCCGCGCCACGTCGGCCTGTGCGGCGCCCTCGGCCTCCGCCTGTGGCTGGGCCTCGGCTTCCGCCGCGGGGCGGCGTCCCCGCCGCGTCTGGGCCGCCTGCTGGGCGCCCCGTCGCCGGCGCTGGGCCTGCCCGTCCGGGATCTGGCCCGCCCTCTCGGCCACTGCATCGTCTCGTCTTCGTCTCGGCATGGTCGCCTCTCCTCCTGCTCGCGCTCGTGCGCGGCGGCCATACCCCTCACTCGGCCGGCGAAGGAAGTCAAGAGGAATGTGAGTCGAGTGCGGCACAGCGATCGGGCGCCGGGCATGGGTGCCGCCCGTCCGCCATGCGGTGTGACCAAGGGCCTTCATTGCCGCTACGGGCCCTGGTTCGGCTTGACTTCCCTCCCCCTTCGAGCGTCAATGCGGGTCCGGTAATCACCATTACTGGACGCAGAATGGAGGCGAGGAGCATGGCGACGAGTCTGGCGATCACGACGCAAGAGCGACCGCAGCGCGCGGTAGCGCGAAGGGAGGCGGCAGATCCACTGGCCGGCATTCTCGCGGGCCAGCTCTCGGAGCACACACGGCGCGCCTACCGGCACGACGTCTCCCACCTGCTATTGTTCCTGCAGGAGGGACCAGTGCCCGAGTGGGGTGGGTTGAGCCGGGAGGCCAAGCACGCGCGGCTGGCGCGGGCCTTCTCTGACCCGGAGGCGCTGCGGCTGCTGCTCACCGTCACCCGCGCTGACCTGATCGCCTTCCGGACCCACCTCAAGGAGGTTGGCCTCTCCACCCTCGCCACCAACCGACGTCTGGCCGGGGTGGGTAACTTCCTGCGCGAACTGCAGTTCCAGGGGTACCGGTCGGACAACCCCGCGGAGCGCCTTCGCACGCTGCGCACGAGTGGCGACTACTCTCCCACGATCGGACTGACGGCGGAGCAGGCGAGAGCGTTGCTCGCGGCTCCCGCAGGCGACGAGCTCCCTGACCTCCGCGACCGCGCGATCCTCGCGCTGATGCTGCGTAACGGCCTGCGCGCGGCCGAGGTGGTGGGCCTTCGCATCGGCGACTTGGGAGAGGACCAAGGCTTCCGCGTCGCCACCATCCACGGCAAGGGAGGCAAGTTGCGGCAAGCGAAACTGGCAGGTGTCACCTGGGATGCTTTGCAGGCCTGGTGCGGGGCGGCCGATCGGTGGGCCGCTGGATCACAGGCCCCCGTGTTCGTGGCGGTACGCAAGTCTGGGCAGGGCACCAATGGTGTGTGGATCGCCGCCGAACAACCGCTCACCACGCGCAGCCTCGCGCGGATCATCCAGGGGCACGCGCATCGTGCGCTGTCGACCGAGGCCGCGGCCCACCTGCACCCCCATGCGCTCCGCCACGCCTTCGCCACCCTGGCCCTGGAGGCCGGCGCCTCGCTGCGCCGAGCGCAGTACGCTATGGGGCACTCCGATCCGCGCACGACGGAGCGGTATGACAGGGCGCGGGAGAACCTGGCCGACAACGCGGCTGACTACGTGGCGCGGGTGCTCGCCGGCTAGGTAGGCTGGCGCCCAACGGTCCGCGCGGACGCGGCGACAGCGCCGCGGCGCGGGGATGCCTGTGAGCAGGGCCCAGCAGGAGCAGCCTAGCGACGGAATACATCGGTGGAGCGGACAACTAACACGGAGGCGGCTTCTTGGCTGAGGCCGGACGCCGTCTTCGCCGCCCTACGGAGTCTCTTGCCTCATGGTTAGACCATGAGGCAAGAGACTCCCGGCGAGAGAGCGTGACGCCTGTCTGGCGAGATTCTCTTGCGTTACGGGCATAACCGTAACGCAAGAGAATCCTTAGATGCCCTATGGCTGCAGTGAGAACGACGCGCCACGATGCCGTGGGAGTCCTTCGCGTGGTCTCTCTCTGGGCCCCGGTCCGCACCGCATTGCCCAATGCGCGGTATGCTCCCCGGACCGATCCCCAGAACGGCGCGCCACGTGGGCTTCAGGGCCGCGCTCGGGAGCGAGGTGGTGGTAGGGGCGCGGCGATCTCGCCCAGACGCGACAGACCCCCGGACGAGGGACCAGGGCTGAGGGGGTAGCCCAAGCCCCGGGGGTGCCCAGGGGCCGTCGCCTGATGAGTTCGGCGCCAGGGGCCCTGATCCTCTTCATCAGCTGGCAACCAGAGCGTGCGTCTCCTCTGGGCCAGCTCACAGCCTACCGGTGGCGGCCGGCACCGATCATGTCGCTTGCGAAGCTATGCCCGGCAAGGCGGCCGCGAACTCGGGCGTGAGGTCGGCCAGCGAATAGGCCACGATCTTGCTGACGTAGGGCGCTTCGCGGGCAAGCTGAGCCGCCACTCGGTCCGGGGACACGGTCTGCGGTGGCTTCAGATCGAACAGCTCCAGGTCGGACCAGAACTCGACTCCGCTCACCCGGCAGGCCCGTGCCAGCGACGCATAGTACGGCACCATGTTGTCCACCGTGATGTGCCGCTTGCACCCCACCCCATCCTGGAGCATGAGGATATCGAGATGGGTCGCCTCCAGGAACTCGCGCCACCTCCCCTCGTACTGCTCAATCGTCCCGCGCAGAGAGAAGAAGGGCGCGGTGCTGACCGCGAGACGGGGAGCGGCGCGCTTCACGCCCTCCGTCATCCGGTTGAACAGCTCCGCCAGATGGGGGAGATTGTCGCCGGCCCACTCGTCGCCAAGGTGGATCTCGTGGGACAGGTAGATCCCGGCCAGAGAGGGAGATTCAGCGTAGCGCGCGATCAGCTCCTGCGCGATGGCGACATTCCGTTCCGCCTCCTCCCCGACGTAGGCTGGCAGGTCGGCAGGACGGTCAGGAATCTGCCACCAGCGCGTCTCATCTGAGGCGACGCCCAGGTGCACCGCGAAGCCGGCGCCCTCGGCCGCAGTCAGCAGCGTGCCCGTCGGGTCGGCCTCCGGGACGGCCCGCGGGAAGCGCTGCGATGCGTAGTAGGCCGTGCCCTCGATCACGCTGAACTGCACGATCAGGGCGTCCATGCGCAGCCGTCGCAGGAAGGCAAACGTCTCCTCCCATTCCCGAAGCCCGGCGTGGGCCCGCGGTCCTCCCCAGTACAGGAACACTCCCGAGATGTGATCCGGCACCGCGCCTTCTGCCGTCAGATCGCCCTGCGCCATCTTACCCTCCGTCGCGTGTCATGCTCCGGCATTCTGGGCTACATCCGGGACGCCTGCTCTCCCCGCGCTGCCAGCGCGCATTGAGCCCGTGAGTGTGTCTTACGGGCTGTCCGTCGGGGACACGCCCTTCGAGGCAGACGATCGCCCGCTGCAGGCTGCAGTGGGCGGGAGGTGCATGACTGCGCTTCGTGGGCGAGGCGGTGCTGCTGGCAGAGATCGGGAGGTAGGCCAGCATCCCCGCGCTAGCATCCCAGGGAGGATGCGCCTCCGGGTCGAAATCCGGCACTGTGGGAGGTGGTCGTGTCCAATATCACCGTTCCGAAGAACAGCTTCGTCCATCCCTCAGCGGTGCTCGACGGGAACATCACCCTGGGCGAGCACTCGTGGGTGGCGGAGGGAGCACTGCTGAAGGGCGACATCACAATCGGTGACGGGTCCTACGTCGGAGAAGGAAGCGTCCTCTCCGGCCGGATCACGGTCGGCAGCCACACGAGGATCCAGATCGGAGTCGTCATCCGCGGGACCAACGCGATCGGCAGCTACGTCAACATCTACGACCTCGTGAACATCGAGGGAGGCCGTCCAAAAGGCTACCACGACTCGGACGACCGCTCTCTCATCGCCGACTACGGTTGGGTGAACCACGGAGCCACCGTGCATGGATCGCAGGTGGGCAGGGGTGCCGCGGTCGGCATCAATGCGGCGCTCGACTACAACACGATTCTTGGGGAAGGTGCCATCCTCGCCAACGGCAGCGCAACGACGGTCAACACCACGATTCCCGCCAACTCCATCGCCCAGGGCGTTCCTGCGCGGGTGGTGAAGGAGCACATCACGGACGAGGACCGCATCAGGCTCATGGGTCTCGTGTCGAGCGAATGGGTCAAGATCGAGGCCGAGGCGATCATGGAGTGGGTCAAGTCCCAGCTGAAGGCCATGGGGAGAGACTGACGCGGCCGTATGGGGCTCATGGCGCGCCGCGGCAGACCGGCTGTCGCCTTGGGTGGGCCTACAGCAGCCCGAACAGGCGGGCGATGTTCCCGCCCATGATCAGGTCCTTCTCCTGAGGAGTCACCTCGCCATCGAGCAGGGCGTGGTACTTGGCGACCTCGACGTGCATCAGGCTGAAGGGGGTGTCGCTGCCAAAGCAGACCCGCGATGCGCCGATCATGCGGATCGCCTTCAGCACCGCAACATCTCGCACCCCACTGCCGACCAACGTGATGTTTGGGCGCTGCTGGGCGAACTCGATCATGGCATTAGTGAGATCGGCGTGCCCGACTCCGCCCATGTGGACTGCCAGGATCGGAAGGTCAGGGTACTGCGCTGCGATCTTGGCGACGCGGAAGGGATGGGTCTGCTCGAACGCGTCTGCGCCGACATGGAACGCGAGCCGGCCCCCCAGTCGCGCGAGCTCGTCGATCACCGGGATCGAGAGCAGCGGGTCATCAATGTAGAAGCTGTTCTGAGCGCCGTTCAGCTTCACACCATAGAAGCCATACTCTCCGATGCAACGGCGAGCCGTAGCCATTGCCTTCTCGATCCCGAGGCGCGGGTCAGCCCAGCCGAAACCGAGGATGCGATCGGGGTATCGCCTGGCAGCCTCGTGAACATAGGCGTTCGCCTCATCGATCTCGCGCCGGTAGGGTGGCTGGAGCCAGGTCAGGGCTTTCTCGACACCCGCGCGGTCCATGCGGCGGATGAGCTCGTCGCTGCCGATACTCACCCCGCCTTCGGGCGTCGGGGAGATATGGCAGTCCGCGTCGATGATCATCTGAGCCTCGCCTCTGTGATCTGCGCGGCGGTCTCGGCACCATGCCTGGAGGGCGACCACCCGTGCAGGTTGTAGCCGGATCGCGGTGCCAGCCGGCCTGCTTTCTCTGGCAACTGGACCGCTCCTTTGCTGCGGCACCCGACCTTCGCCTTTTCCCAGCCAGCGCGACCCCAGGCACGAGGTCGGGCTCAACGACGCCGCTCAGGCGGCGCGGATCGGCTGCTGGGAGGCCTCGGCTCAGGACCGGTGAGTGGGGCAGCGCCCCCCGGATGGCGGTCCGCCACCGTGCCCTGAGAGCCGGCGGAGCCCTCCCAGCCTCCGCCCGGTCTCGTACCAGATCCAGCGATGCCTCACCTGTTGTCCGCTCTTGTCCCGAAGGCCGCCCCACGGTGGCTTCAGGGCCGCGCTCGGGTGTGGGGTGGAGGCTTGTCACCCCATCAGGGGCGGGTGGACCTCTGGCTGATAGGACAGCGGAGCTTCGCGACCGAGCGTCCGTCGGCGCCCAGGGCGGACTGGGGCGATAGCCGGGTCTGATGGGCTCAGTGCCCGACTGCGCTGAAGACCTACAGCCGCAGACGCACCACGAGGATGGGCCTTCGTCCCGCCGAAGCTACTGCCACCCCGCAGGACTCGGAGGGAGCGGAGTGGCCGACGAGAGGCGGAGTCTGTGGATCACCTATGCGTGGGTGGATGACGCCAGCGGCGATTTCTCCTACGTCGTCCAGCGCTTGGAGCAGACAGGAGTCCACGCGAAGTACGACCGGAGGATGCTCGTTGCTGGGCAGCGTCTATGGGAGCAGATCGCCGCGCAGATCTCCAGTCCCAGCACGGACGGATGGGCCATGCTCCTCACCCAAGACAGCATATGCAATCAGCGGTGTCTGGAGGAACACGCCTACGCCCTCGACCGAGCCTTGCATACCAGGGGCGCGGACTTCCCGCTGATCGGCCTGCTGCACAGCGTGCGGCCGGAGGAGCTTCCGGATCTGCTAATGCCGTTGCGAGTCAGGCTCTGTATCAGCCTCTCTGACCCTCAGTGGCCACAGCAGGTGGCGGCAGGCCTGCGTGGCGAGCCGTTAGGGCACGAGCCGCGCCCGCAGAGCGCGTTCGTGTGGGCCGTACATAGGCGGCCTCAAGAAGGCCCTACCGCGATTGCCGTGGAAGTGCGGCCGCGCTTCGGGGAGGTGCTCTATTGGCGCTTCGCGGTGCCTATCGACTCGACCATCGTGAGCTTCGGGCGCGGGCCCGTGGGGGCGGTATCATGGGGAGGAAGCGCTCGCGACGTTGTCGAGGGCACTCTCGACCTGTCGAGCGAGGCCGCGAAGTTCGTCGGACAAGGCGACGCGTTGTCGCCCTCAGCCAGCGCGTACGTCTGCCTGCTGAAGCCACCGAAGTTCGTGGCCTTCGGGGCCGCAGACGCACCCTTCGGTGTCCCCGTGTCGTGGGAGGTGTTGAGCCCCTCTGCGCCTCAGGTGTAGTTGCCACGGAACCGCGCTCTCAGACCGACCTGCTACTTGACTTCTCCCGTCCACCCGGGCTCTCTTCGTTGAGGGTAGAACGGCGCGCCAAGCGGCCGCAGCAGCCGTCGCTGACGCTGGCGCCTGGCCGCACTTGCCCAGGCTGCCACGGAACGCCGCACCACGTGGTCTTCAGGGGCCGCGGTCGGCAGCGGAGTGGTGGTAGGGCCGCGGAGCGTAGGACGTCTGCGCGCAACGTAAGTTGACACCGCCTCTCACGGACCCTACTCTATGCGGCAGGAGTGAGAAGCCTTGTCCGTCCCCGCTCGCGATCCCGGCATGGCCCTCATGTCGTTCTACATAGCTTATGAAGAGATCTTCAGCGAACCATACTGCGTGGCCGATCTGAAAGAGCTAACAGGCCGGCTGCCCTGCGAGGACGCGAAACACTGGCTGTACGCCTTGGGTGCCGCTCTCGACCTCACGCCACGGCACGAGCGCCAGATCCAGATGACTCGCTTCTTCCTGCAGCCGATGTCTGTCGCGGACAGGGTCGTCGCGCTGCTGCGCTCCGGCAGTCGCGACGGCTGGCTTCATGCCGGTGTGATCGCTGCAGGCTGGCGCGCCGTAGCTCTGTGGGGACAGCCGGTGCCAGGGCCGTTGCCTGATGTGGAACACGCACTCACACGGTGGACTTTTCTGCTCTCTGACGCTTACAACCAGGCGCAGACGGAGGTTCTCCGCGAAGACCAGCCTCTGAGCGCCGAAGAGCGGCTCTTAGTGGACATCGCGTTCACCCTGCAGAACCAGTGGATGCACTTCGACTACGTGGATTTCTACGCACTTGCGCGTCAGTACGCACTGCTCTTCCACATGCCGCGCCTACTTGAGCAATCTGCTGGGCCTGGGCTCGACTTGGAGTGCCTCTCGCCTGACGTCCTTGGTGCCCCGCTGCTAGACTACCTGGCGCTTGGCGCTATCCTGTTCGCCTGGCTCCAATCTCGCGCCGGACCCACGCACCTGATCAACGAACGGGCTCGGGCTGGACTCATCAATCTTTCTGATGCCATTAGGCCGACCAAGCTGGATGTCGCCACCGCACGCGACATTGTTCAGGGCGTTAGCCAGACCCTGGAGGAGTTCGCCGGCCGGTGCGACGCGGGTCACCGCCAGGATGGGTGGTACCAGAACGATTGGCTGCGTCTCAGGCAGTGGCCCCTGATCTCCCTCGGCAGTGGCGATGAGTTCGCCTGTGCCCTTCCCCGGCTGGTGACCGAGGCCTTCTCGCTTGGGATCTACTACCGCTTCTTCAACCACTTCCTGGAGAAGGAACGCAGGGGCGACAACTCGTTCGCCAACTACTGGGGCAAGCTGGTCGAGGTCTACACTGGCAGGCTGCTGAGGGATGCTTTCCCAGTACAGAGAACGGGCCAGCAGCGTGTATGGCTGCCGGAGGATATGCAGGGCGTGGAAAGGAGTGACGCCGTGCTCTTCTACCCCGGGCGCCACAATGCGGCGGTGGTCGTAGAGAGTGTGGCGTCCCACTTCAGAGTCAGCTCACTGTCAGGCCGCGACTTGTCCTCCCTTCGTGACGACCTCGGGCGGATCGTGGTCAAGAAGGTTCGCCAGTTGAGCGGCGCGTGCAGGGACCTCTTCTCTGGGCGGACCGTCATGACGGACACCGCTGGCGGGAAGGGGCACAGACCGGAGCTTTTCGTCCCGGTCCTCGTCACCTGGCAGTCCGTGCCCGTCTGGCGGCCTCTGATGGACTTCGTGGATGGTCTGTGCAAGCACGACTGCCTGTTCGAGGACGTACCCCACCTGCCAGTTCAGCTCATGAGTATGGAAGAGCTTGAGGTGCTCCTTGATTCGAACCGCTCGGTGCTCTGTGAGCTTCAGCAGCGCGCTCAACACCCAACGGGGAGATCTGAGTCAATGCGGAATTGGTTCCACGCCCATGGCATAAGACCTAGACCGGAGAAGAGGGTGCCGCTTCTCACCGACGCCTTTCGCGATCTGCAGGCGCGGATCATGCGTCGCCTTTCCGACGGCTCCGATCCTGCCAGAACCCCTATGTGATTCGTGTCTCCTTCCCGTCTCTACTCGTAGTGCCGCGGTGGTGGCGAAGACGTCCCCTCGGGAGTTGGATCTCGCCCCGTCATCGTGCAACAAGGGCGCGGTGCAGCTGCCTCGATGGCCGAAAGGTGCAGCCGGGTCTGCCCCACAGGGGGGCGGCAACGTTCTCGGTGAACCGGCACCGCCGGGACCGTTCGGGCCGCCGATCGCATGAGTGCCGCAGCCTCACCGGCCTCCACCTAGGAGGCGCCCCCGAAGCGGTTGGCCGGCAGGTCGGCCACCTGCGCCTGCAGATCCTCGACCTCCAGATGCGTGTAGCGCTGGGTGGTCGTCACCCAGGCGTGGCCCAGCAACTCCTGCACGGCCCGCAGGTTAGGCCTAGCGCGCAGGGCGTGGGTGGCGAAGGTGTGGCGCAGCAGGTGGGGGCCGGAGCGATCGGTGATGCCAGCCGCCCGCAGATACCGGTTCACCAAGAGCGCGATGCCCCGCACGGAGAAGCGGTGCTGGCTGCGATTCAGGAACAGTGCCGGCTCCGCGTCATTCCGGTCGGCTAGGCAGGCCAACAGCGCGCCGGCCGCAGGGCGGTTGATGGGCACCCGACAGAGCCGTCTCCCTTTGCCCACCACCTGCAGCGCGCCCCAGCCCTCGGCGGGCAGGTGCACCTCCTCCCGACTCAGGGCACACAGTTCTCCCACTCGCAGGCCGGTGTTGTAGAGCAGCATCAGGATGGCGCGGTCGCGCCGGCCCGTTGGCCTGTCAGCATCAGGCAGTGAGAGCAGGCGTTGGACCTCCTCGACGCTGAGGTGCTTGGGCGCCAGCGGAGGGCCCAGGCGGATGGAGCGCAGCGCCTGCGCGGGGTTGCTCTCCAGCCGGCCCTCCTCGAAGAGGAAACGGCATAAGGAGCGCGTGGCTGCGATGGCGCGGTTGATGCTCGAAGGTGACCTGCCGGCCTGCTGCTGATGGCGGAAGCACTGTCGTAGGTCCGCCGGCCGCACTTCCTTCAACGGCCCGGGCAACGCCGCCAGCAGCTGCTCCAGATCCCTCCGATACGACCTCACCGAGTGGACTGACCTCCCCTCCAGCGCCAGCGCCCCCAGGAACTCCTCCAGCTCCCGCTGGTTCGACTGCCGATCATGCCGCTGCTTCCTCGCCATCTTCGCCTCCCGTCTGGCTCCGAGCCAACTTCCGATAACTCATTGGGGAGGATGTTGGCCAGGAAGTCAAGGGGTCACGAGGGCCGCCCAAACGCGGTGACAACGCCGCCAACAGCCGCACGGCCAGTGACACGGCAGGCGGCCGCCGAAGACCCCACACAGGCGCAAGTGGCGCGCCGTTCACGGCCGCCCAGGCCGTTGGCCTAACATGACGCGTGGTATCTCTCATGGGGGCAGGCCAGTCCCACAGTGCCCCGTCCTGGTAGTAGTACGTCGCGTCGTACCGCGTAGTGCCGCCCGTGGTGCGATTCCGCACCTCCGTCAGCCAATCGCGAGCGTTGTAGACGTACTCAATGTAGCTGCCCGGCCGCGTCACACGCGTCCGCCGGCCGCCGTTGTCATAGCTGAAGCTGACCTGCACGCTGTCAGGATTGGTGATCGTGTCAGGCTGGTTGCGGGCGTTGTAGGAGTAGGTGAAGCTGCTCTCTCCGGAGACCTGCATTGAGCTCGGCAGGCCCACGCCGCTATATTGGTAGGTCACCGTCTTGCTCGTGCCCGGACTTGTGGTCACGCTCTTCAGCATTCTTGCGCCTCGCGCCGTATACGCGGCGACATACCAGCTTGTCGCCCCAGTAGGCGAAAACTGCGAATACGGTTGCGGTCAATAGGTAACGTGGGACAAAAAAACTGAAGATGGGCCGGTGTGCCTCTGAGGGCGGCATGGGAGGTAACCGCGGCAGGTCAGGGAATAGCACGGTCAGTATGCGCCCGGATAGAGTGTTACGGACGTCAGCAAGTTCCAGGACAGTAAGCAGCCACGCCGCCCCAATGCCTACCCATCCCGGCAGTGAACTGGTGCGCGCCAACAGCCGGGCGACCCCGCCGCCAACCAGGCCAGAGAACATGGGCTCAATGAGCAGTATCGTGAACAACAGCCAGGAGTGGGCAGCCATCAGTGCCCCGATGACCACAAGCAATCCAACGATCCACATGACTATCCCGCCAATAACTAGGGCAAGCGCATATCTTAGCACCTGCCTTGCTCGCACCTCGCGGCCCCTGGCGCCGACCGAGCTTTCTCCGGTGGGATGTCGCAGCATATCCTTGCCCATTCGGATCGCCCCTGGACAGCGCCTAATAGTCGGCTATGCACGACAAGCCGGGTCCCGGTGGCCAGCCGATCCCCCCCTTTGGTCCCACCCACGTGATGAACTGCTCGTAACCCACTGGGATATGTGTCTTCATCACGTCGAAGCACCGGGTGCGTCGCACTAGCGTAGGGATTGACGGCCCACAGGGCCAAATCCACGTCGACCCTGTGCAGAGCAGGTCAACGCACTCTGTGACGATGGTGTCCCTCCACTTGGTATGGAACCTAATAATCATCTGCACGACTAGAATGAGGCCCTCCTGGCTATAACTAGCAGAGCACGTTATCTGGTGCCAGGGTCCCCAATACTCGTATGATTGAGTCTCCGTATGGAAACCGACTGGCACGCAGGCAAGGCCTTGCGGGTCCGTCTTACCGGTGGGGTTGTTCTCGACAAACGCGTACCAATCGACCCCGCTACCGATCGGGTCTAAGCTGATAAACCTCCCCACTTCCGGCCAGAAGAATCTGACGCCAAGCTGGAGGAACCCCGACGGGTCGGTGATGTACCCCCACGCGCCGCCGAAACGGTAGGAGTTCGGAGTCGTGCCGGTCGAGGAGACTTGCCGGCCGAAGGTGTCCAGTTCGTAGGAGTCGGTTACCGTCCCGGACGCGTCCACCAAGCCGCGGACGGAGCCGATTTCGTCGTACAACGGGAAGCGGCTCTCGCCGGTCGCTCTCTTTGTGTGCAAGAGAGAACCGTAATAGGAGCCGGATTCGGTGGTGTAGCGCGCGGTCATGGCCCCGGAGTCGTTGAGCTCTTCGAGGACGCGGTTGCCATTGTAGAGATAGCGGTAATACGTCCCGCCAAGGCGGGCGCGGTAGCGCATGCCGGTCCAGTTGTAGTAATAGTAGTCGGTCACGCCTCCGTACGTGATGGAGGTCATCCGGTTGTCGTCGTTGAAGCCCATGGTCTTGGCGCCGTACATGGTGCCGGAGACGGAGGTCATGTTGCCATTGTTGTCATAGCCGAACGAGGCGGTGAGGCCGCCACCCGAGGCAGAGGTCATCTTGTTGTTGTCATCGTAGATGTAACTATACGTCGTTCCGCCCAAAGTCCGCGTGGTGCGGTTGCCCACGGCATCGTAACCATAGCTCAGAGTATAGAGCGTGGCTCCGCCAGAATCTTTCTTGGTCTCCTCGGTCTGGCGGGGGATGTGGTCGTAGCGCAGGGTGGTCGTGTAGTCCAAGCCGCCGAAGCTCTCCACCCGCTTGAGCGGATTGCCGGTGTGATCCCAGAGTGAGCCGTCCTGGTAGTAGTAGGTGGCGTTGTAGCGCGCCACCCCGCCCGTGGTCCGATTGAGCACCGCCGTCAGCCAGTTGCGGGCGTTGTAGTCGTAATGAATCGTGCTGCCGGTGCGCGTCACATCGGTGCGGCGCCCGCCGTTGTCATAGCTGAAAGTCACCTGCACGCTGTCGGGGTTGGTCGCCGAGCTCAGTTGGTTCCGCCCATTGTAGCCATAGCTGAACGCGCTCTCGCCCGTGACCTGGAGCGAGCTCGCCAGGCCCACTCCGTTGTACTGATAGGTCACCGTCTTCGTGGTACCGGCGCTCGTGGTCACGGTCTTCAGCCACGTACTGGGGTAGTAGACCCGCGTGGTAGTCCCGCTCGCGTCCCGCACCTCTGTGATCAGGCCGTCCTTGTCGCGGGTGATGTAGACATCCGTGTCATTGGGGTAGTTGATGGCCGGGTACCCGCCGGCATAGGGCCCGGCCGGCCGGTCATCCGCGTCGTAGCGGTAGGTGATGGTCCGGCCGCGGCCGTCGGTATGCGTCCACACCCGGCCATCGTCCCGGTAGGTCCAGGACTCGGAGGTGCTATCGGGATAGCTGGCCTGGGTCTTGCGGTTGCCGGCGTCGTAGGTATAGGTGGTGATCTTGCCGCGAGCATTCTTCACCGTCTTCAGATTCCCCACCTCGTCATAGGTGTTCTCGGTGACGTAGTTGAGGCCGGCATAGTCCTCGTGCACCTTCCACAGCCGGTGAGTGTACTCGTCGTACTCGTACTTGGTGACGATTCCGTTCTCGTCGGTCACCTGGTCTATGTCACAGCAACTGTAGCTGGTCGTCTTGGTCTTCTGCCCGGCCCCGATGTCGGGATAGGTGATCTGAGTCTGGCGATGGATGCCGTCGTACTGGTAGCTGGTGGTATTGCCATTGCCGTCGGTGACCGCGGTGACATCCCCGACCGAGTTGCAGGTGTACTGGAGGTTGTTGCCCAGCGGGGGGTCAATGTAGTCGAGGTAGCAGTTGCTGTCATAGTAGTAGGTGGTGACGTTGCCCCTGGCGTCTGTGATGGTCTTGACCTGGAAGCGGTAGGTCACGTCCCAGTAGGTGTAGGAGGTGATCCGGTCCACCGGGTTGCCGTTGACGTCCTGGTCCCGGACGATGACCTGGTAGAGCCGGCTGGTGCCGGCGTAGTAGGTGTAATCGGTCACCCGCCCTTCCGGGGTGGTCTCCCTGGTCTTGTTGCCCCGGCTGTCGTACTCGTACAGGTAGCCTGGACAGCCGGGAGACGGAGTGCCCGTTTCGGTGGGGTTGGCGTCGGAGTTCTCCGGGTCAATGTACTTCGTCACCAGCGTCGGATTGTCGGCGTCGGTGTAGTAGTAGAAGTGTCGGTGCGCCTTGCCCCCGGTCTCGGCCTGATAGCTGTCGCGATATCTGACCTTGCGGAAGCTGGAGTCGTAGGCCCACCCGCGCGTAGCGTTGAGGTGGGGCGAGGAGCCGGGGTCCACGATGATGAAGAGCAGCGTGCCGACGTAGCGACCGCTTATCGGGTCGTCCGTATTCTCGTAGACGTGGCGGGTCACCCGGTTCTGGCCGTCCTTGGTCTCGGTGATGTCCACATAGAGCTGACCGTTGGTCTGCGGGGTATAGCTGTAACCCTTGGCCGAGCTGGACAGCCCCGTGATGAAGGTGGTCTCCAGCTTCCCGTCGGCGTAGTAGGTGTACTCCACCTGGCGGCCGGAGGGATCGACGATGCTCACGACGCGGTTGCTGGCATCGTACCCGTAGGAGTAGTCGTAGTCGGCCGCGTCCGTGACCGTGGTCAGCCGCGGAGGCGTGCTGGTATCGTAGCCGAAGTCGGCGTGCAGGTTGCCGGGAACGGTGACCTGGGTGAGGTTGCCGTTGGTGTAGGAGAGGGTGGTCTGCCGCCCCTTGGGGTCGGTCGCGGTGGTGAGCAGTCCGCTGGTGTAAGTGAAGGTCCAGGAGATGCCCTGGGTGTCAGTACGCCTGGTCAACTGCCCCGAGGTGTTGAAGGTCAGGTACTCCTGGCTCGCACGCGTGAGCCGCCAGCCGTTCCAGTTGCCCATCTGGTAAGTCTTCTCAAGCGTGTCCGTCACCCACGCAGGGGAGACGTAAGGCGAGCCGGGCGCGGGATCGCCGGAGAAGTAGTTCTCCCACCCGTTGCTCTCGATCACGATGGCCCCGTAGGGGGCGTCGTTGATGACGTAGGTGTTGTAGCTGTTGCTCCAGCGACTCCCCATGGGGCTGGGCCGAGCGTAGTCGGCGTTGTATGTGATGGTGAAGGGGAAGGCGTCCCCGACGCTCTTGTACGAAACCGGGGTGTCCGTGATGGTCAGGTCGCCGTTGAAGGTGTTGACTCCGTCAACCGGACTGCCGGCAGTGGGAGCTACACAGGTGCTGCAGCCACCGAGGCTGCCCGGCCCGTCCCACTGATGGCACTTCGGGGGACCGCCGTGTTGGTTGTGCCACATGTGACCGAGACTCGGCCTGGCCGCGGCGAACATGAGGCCCAGGCAGGCAGCAAACACGAACAGCGGTAATGCGTCCCTGCGGTGCATGGTCTCCCTCCTCTGGCCCTAGATCTCAGGCGGGGGCAGCAGCTCGTGTCCCACAAGCTTGGTCGTCAGGTGACTACCTGGCAGCTCCACCGCCATGCGAGCGACGATCTGCGCGCGGGTGGCGCTGTCGCTCAGCTCCTGCGCGAGGTCTGCCGCCAGGTAGAGATCGGTGGCCTTGTCGCAAGGGAAGAGCTCTGCATCGGCCGCCTGGAGGTAGAGCTGCAGCGCGCCCCGCTGTCCGGCGTCAGCGTTAGTGGGACAGAAGGGGGTCTTGGGTTAGCTACACCTCCGATGTTCCCGCTCTTGTATCTTTGCACTGTCCCCTCAGCCTTCGATAGCGTTCCCGGCGCGCCACCAGGGC
>Ga0315289_10003046_pt1 | contig 25482 bp, 20 predicted proteins | sample YL17G11_40_MG_FD_203452 | JGI IMG/M metagenome (GOLD analysis project Ga0315289, IMG submission 203452) | Sediment microbial communities from Yellowstone Lake, YNP, Wyoming, USA - YL17G11_40 | ecosystem: Environmental > Aquatic > Freshwater > Lake > Sediment | place: USA: Wyoming | collected...
CGCGGGCAAGTGCAAGGCCCTCGTCAAGTACCTTATCACCGACGACTGCATCGGTTGCACGATCTGCGCCCAGCACTGCCCGGCCGACGCCATTGCCATGAAACCGTATGAGAAGCACGAGATTGACCTCGAGAAGTGCACCCGGTGCGGGACCTGCAAGACAGTCTGCCCCTCCAACGCCGTTCGGGTGGAGTAACGATGCCGAAGATCACGATCGATAATCGCGAAGTGGAGGTAGAGGCCGGCACGACCATCCTCGATGCCGCACAGAAGCTGGGGATCTCGATTCCCACGATGTGCTATCTGCGCGGGCACGCGGCCACGACAAGCTGCATGGTCTGTGTCGTCAAACTGGCCGGCGCGAACGGCTTTCTGCCGGCCTGTGGGACCCTCGTCCGGGACGGTATGCGGGTCGAGAGCGACAGCGAGGAGGTGCGCGAGGCGAGAAAGGCGGCGCTGGAACTGTTGCTCAGCGATCACGTGGGCGACTGCGTGGGCCCATGCCAGATGGGCTGCCCGGCCCACATGAACATTCCGCAGATGATCCGCCAGATTGCGACGGGTGATCTGAGTGCAGCAATCGCGACGGTCAAGCAGGACATTGCCTTGCCGGCGGTCCTGGGACGGATCTGCCCGGCCCCGTGCGAGAAGGCCTGTCGGCGCAGGCAGCACGATGAGGCGGTTTCGATCTGTCTGCTCAAGCGATATGCCGCCGATGTGGACCTGCAGTTGCCGTCGCCGTACGTGCCGGAATGTCGGGCGTCGCGTGGCAAACGCGTGGCGATCATCGGGGCGGGTCCGGCGGGTCTGGCGGCCGCATACTATCTTCAGCAGGATGGTTTCGCGTGCACCATCTTTGACGAGCGTGATGAGCCCGGCGGCATGCTCCGGTATGGCGTGCCGGAAGCGAATTTGCCTCGTGACGTGCTGGCGGCTGAAATCGCGCAGATTCGGAAGCTTGGCGTCACGTTCCGATTGGGTACCCGTGTGGGCGTCGCCGTCTCAATGGACGAAATCCGTCGGCAGTTTGATGCGGTATTCATCGGGGCCGGCGAATTGAAGCCGGGTGATGCCGACGTCTTGGGCGTCGCGGTGTCACTTGAGGGGGTCAAGATCGATAGTCAGACCAATGCCACCAGTGTGCTGGGCGTATTCGCGGGCGGTGACGCGACCCGAAAACGACAGCTTGCGGTCCGCGCGGTGGCGGACGGGAAAGAGGCGGCCGAGTCGATCCGGCAGTATTTGCTGGGGGAGCAAGTCACCGGTTGGCCCAAAACCTTCAACAGCCGAATGGGCAAACTTGATGACGCGGAGATGCAACTATTCCTGAAGTCGGCCAGTGCGGACAACCGGCGAAAGCCCTCCGGCAGCATGGGCGGATTCACCCAGGAAGAGGCTTGCGCCGAGGCCCTTCGCTGCCTGCGCTGCGATTGCCGCAAGGCGGATACGTGTTTGCTGCGGCAGTACGCTCGTGTCCACGAAGCCCGGCAGTCGAGATACAGGGCCGAGCGACGACGGTTCGTCCAGCAGACGCAGCATCCGGACGTCATCTACGAGCCGGGCAAGTGCATCGACTGCGGCATCTGCATCCAGATCGCCGGGCAGGCGGGCGAGAAGCTGGGCTTGACTTTCGTCGGTCGCGGCTTCGATGTCCGCGTGGCGGTGCCGTTCAACGAATCGCTGGCCGAAGGCCTGAAGGTAGCGGCGGCCCAGTGCGTCCAAGCCTGTCCCACCGGCGCTCTTGCTTTCAAAGATGGGCACGCGGGCCCCTGATCAACTCATGCCGGCGACCCGCAACGTCACTTCAGCCACCCGGCGACCGAGGGCTTTGACCGTGGTCATGCCGATCTCATCCTTCAAGACGCCGCCTTCCGCGCCGCTCCAGACGGTCGCACCATGGCGGGGACCCGGCCGGCCGTTGCCGACCAGGATCATCTCGTTGCAGAACAGCGAGATTTGGACCGACTGGATCGTCACCTCCTGCCCGCCATTGCGCGTCCCGCCCACGGCGACGACTCCGGCGACCTTGTTGCTCAAGGCGAATTTGTCCTGGTACAGGACGATGCACCGCTCCAGAAAGGCCCGGCACAGAGAGCTCATGTTCCCGAAGTACACCGGTGTCCCGATGATGATGCCCCGGACCCTGGGATCGGCCAGTATGGGGACGAGCTTGGGGAAGTCATCCTGCTGGCCCGGCGGCAGAGGGATACCGGCGGCTACGCTGCCGTTGATATTGAGCCCGGCCAACTCGATCAACTCTGTCTCGATCTTGGGGCTGACTTCTTTGGCCGCTTGCAGGCAGACTCCTAGCGCCGTGGCGGTCGATTTGCCTTGGCGGGGGCTGCATGAGATGGCGATGATCTTGATCCTCCCCTCGGAAGAAGCGGCAGGTTGCGCTGCGGCGGGTGTGACGACCGTCGCCGCCGTCGCACCGGCGACCGAGGTTTTTACGAAGTCACGGCGTGTAAGACCCTGCATGAGGTACCTCCTTTGCCCTGAAGATTTACCGAACACTCTTGCCTCCGTGAGTATATATGGCTACGATGGATTCAGGCAAGCCGCAGGGGCTTGGTGCAGGCAGTTTTTGAGGCGGCGGGCCCATACAAGGGACGCTATTCTAAAGGAACCAGATGGTGACAACATCGCGGCAACTCGGAGTTTGGGGTATCGCTGTCGCCACAGGCCTACTGTGCGCGCTGGGTGTGAACACCGTTCGGGGCGAGGACTGGCCCAATTGGCGCGGCCCGGACCACAACGGCATCTCCCGGGAGACCGGCTGGGACGCGAACAAACTCAAGGAGGGACCACGTTTCTTGTGGCGCAAGCAGATCGGCACCGGTTTTGCCTCCGTGACCGTCAGCGACGGTCGTGCTTACGCTATGGGCAATACGGCCAATCCGGAAGGCAAGAGCGACCAGGAGCAGAAGGATATCCTCTGGTGCCTCGATGCCAAGACCGGCGTGGAGATCTGGAGACATGCGTATCCATGCCTTCTGGAGCCCAAGAGCCATGAAGGCGGTCCCAGCGCCACGCCCACGGTGGAGGCAGGCCGGGTCTACATCTCGAGTAAGCAGGGGCATGTGTTCTGTCTGGATGCCAGGAGCGGGGCCGTCGTATGGCAGAAGCATCTGACGAACGATTACGGCGTCAAGCCGCACGAGTGGGGATTCTCAAGCTCGCCGATCATCGTGGGCGGCCTGATCGTGCTGAATGCAGGGACGCACGGGCTGGCCTTGCGCAAGCAGGATGGCAGCCTGGCGTGGGTCAATGAGAAAGGCCCATCGGGGTACTCCTCCGCCGTGCCCTATGAGCAGCAGGGCAAGAAGTGCGTCGCAATCCTCGGCAACAAGGAGGTCTACGGGGTCGTGGCGGCCACGGGGCAGGTCCTCTGGAAGCAGCCCTGGACGACAATGTACGATGAGAATATACCGGACGCGATCATCGCGGGTGACAAGCTGTTCATGTCCTCCGGATTAGGCACCGGGGCCGCCCTGTTCACGATTCAAGCGGACAGATTGGTCCGGATCTGGAGCCACAAGGAAATGCAGAACTGGCTCAGCACGTCTGTCCTGTGGCAGAACCACATCTACGGGGTGGACACCAAGGATGGGGCCCTGAAGTGCCTCGAGTTTCAGACGGGTGCGGTGAAATGGGCCCAGGAGGGCCTGGGCGCCGGCAGTGTCACGCTGGCCGGAGGCAGGCTCATCGCTCTGAGCGACAAGGGCCGACTGACGATCGCGAATGCTTCGGCCGCCGGGTACACGGAACTGGCGGCCGCGCAGATTCTCGAAGGCAAATGCTGGACGGTGCCCGTGCTGGCGAATGGGCGGATTTATGCACGGAATGCCGACGGAGAATTGGTCTGTATCGATGTCAGTGGGGCGGGTCAGTAGCTTCTCTCCTCGTTGCATCCGGGTGAGGGTTTGGCAAAGCGTGGTTCGAAGGTGGACTCTGAAGTAATGCGCAACTTGTGAAAGGGGTTTGGAAGATGTCGAGATTGAGCCGATTGGTTTTGACGCTCGGTGTAGTATTTGCGATTCTCGAAAGCGGTTTGCAGGCGGCGGATTGGCCCCAATACCGTGGACCGAACCGGGACAGCGTGTGCACGGAAACCGGCTTGCTCAAGGAGTGGCCGAAGGGCGGACCGAAGCTGCTGTGGGAAATCTCCGGTCTGGGGCCGGGGTATTCGTCGGTTTCGATCGTGAAGGGCCGGCTCTATACGATGGGCGACCGCGGCAAGGCGCAGTTCGTCTACGCGTACGATCTGAACACGCAAAAGGAACTGTGGGCGGCCCCGGTGGGCAAGTCGCACGATGATGGGCCTCGTTGCATCCCGACAGTGGACGACGGTTTTGTCTACGCGCTCGGCACGAGCGGCGATCTGGTCTGCGTCGCCGCCGACAGCGGCCAGGTGGTCTGGAAGAAGAACCTGCTGAGCGATCTCGGCGGGGCCGCGAATCCCGGATGGAAGTTCAGCGAGTCGCCGCTGATCGACGGCGACCGGCTGTTGTGCACCCCCGGCGGGCACAAGGATGTCATCGCGGCCCTCAACAAGAAGACCGGCGCGGTGATCTGGCAAAGCCCGATGCCGGACATCGGCAAGAACGGCAAAGAGGAGGCCGGGTACGCCTCCATCGTGGTCAGCAACGGGGCGGGGGTAAAGCAGTATGTGCAAATGACGAATGAGGGGGTGGTCAGCGTCTCGGCCGACGGGAAGTTTCTCTGGGGCTACAATCGCGTTGCGAACCGCGTCGCCAACATCCCGTCGTGCGTGGTCGATGGCGACTACGTCTTCACTTCGACCGCGTACGAGACGGGGGCGGCCCTGCTCAAGCTGGTGCAGGACGGCGACGGCGTGAACGCCCAGGAGATCTACTGGCTCAACAACAAGCAATTCCAGAACCATCACGGCGGTTTTGTGAAAGTCGGCGACTACCTCTACGGCGGTCACGGCCACAACCTGGGAAAGCCCACCTGCATCGAGTTCAAGACCGGCAAGATCCTGTGGCAGGCGGACCAGCCCGGCGACGGGTCCGGCTGCGTCTTGTATGCCGATGGGAACCTCTGCTTCCGGTATCAGAATGGCCTGATGGCCCTGGTCGAGGCGACGCCGGAGAAGTACAACCTCAAGAGCACCTTCATGCCGCAGGCCCGCCCGGGGGCGAGGAAAGAGGCCTGGGCGCACCCGGTGATCTCCGAGGGCAAGCTCTACCTCCGGCATTGGGACGTCCTGTTCTGCTACGACGTGAAGGCCCCGTAACGGGACGTCTACAAGAAGGGGGGAGCCCGTCGGCAATCTAATGGCGATAACTCAGCAGTTTCCCTATCCGCCTTCTTGTGCTGGAAGTCGATCATGAATCGATATGCGCGAGAAGATCGTCCCTCGGCGCGGGCCTGCCCTGGGGACAGGCCTGCCGAGAGCGGACCAAATCATGAAGGGAGACGACTATGCGAGGTTGCCTGAAGATGAGACAAGCTTTGGCATATCTGGTGCCGGCCCTGGTTCTGTTGCCCGGCTGTCCGCGCGAGCGCGGCACAGCGCGGCAGGGCGGCTCGGGCGCTACCGATCGGCCGCCGGCCGCAACTCCTGCGGCGGACCGGAAGGATGGGCAGAGACTTGCCGATGTTCCCGGCGCGCCGGCGGCGGCGGGGGATCCGAACCGAGGAAGCCCCGTGGGTAAAGAAGCAGCGGTCCGCATGACCAATTCGCTGACGTATGTACCGGAAGAAGTGACGATTCGGGCCGGCCAGACCGTGGTTTGGACCAACACCTCGAGTCTGGCTCATACCGTGACAGCCGATCCTGCGTTGGCCCAGGATCGCAGCCATGTGCAACTGCCCGAGGGGGCTCCGCCGTTCAACTCGGGAGACATCGCGCCCGGCGCCGTGTTCCGCTATACGTTCGAGGTGCCGGGCACGTACGTGTACTTCTGCATCCCGCATGAAGCCATGGGCATGGTCGGCAGGATCATTGTCCAGGAGAAACAATAGCAGGATGACAGGGTTTTCTGGAGGTGCGTCCCAGCATGAAAGCAGCGGTGATACACGAGCATGGGGATTTGGGCGTTCTGCAGGTGGAGGAGATTGACGCGCCCAGACCGGGCCCGGGCGAGGTCGTGCTGAACGTCGTGTGCGCGGGCCTGAACCATCTGGACATCTGGGTACGTAAAGGACGACCCGGCGCACGGCTGCAAACCTCTCACGTCCTTGGCTGCGACGCGTTCGGCACCGTGGCGGAAGTAGGAGCGGGTGTGGAGGGCCCGAAGGTGGGGGAGCAGGTCGTCATCAATCCGGCCCTGAGCTGCGGTCGCTGTGAGTTCTGCCGGCGGGGCGAGCAAAGCGAGTGCATGTCCTTCGGGATCATGGGACTGAGCCGGTCCGGGACCTTTGCCGAGCAGGTGGCGGTGCCGGCGGACAACTGCTACCCCAGACCGGACCACCTGAGCGACGAGGAGGCGGGCGTCTTTGCCCTTACGCACGTGACAGCTTGGCGGATGCTGATGACGCGTGCCGCACTCAAACCCGGCGAATCCGTACTGATCCATGGTATCGGTGGCGGCGCCGCCCTCGCCTCGCTGCAATTCGCCAAGCTGGTCGGGGCGGAAGTCTTCGTCACGTCCTCGTCCAACGACAAGCTGTCGCGTGCCCGAAGACTGGGAGCCGATCACACACTCAACTACCAGAAGGAGAGTGTCGCCAAGTGGATCGAATACGAGACTTCAGGCCGGGGCGTCGATGTGGCGGTCGACGCCGTGGGGGCGGCGACGTGGCCGCTGGATTTCACCTGCGTGCGCAAGGGCGGCCGGGTCGTCCTGTGCGGGGTCACGACCGGCTCGCAGGCGGAGTCGGACCTGCGAACTCTGTACTGGAATCAGCTTACAATCCTGGGCTCGACCATGGGCTCAGTCGAAGACTTCCGCCAAATGGTCCGGGCGGTCACCGTGAACAAGCTCAAACCGGTGTTGGACAGGGTCTTCGGGCTGGGGCGGGTGCGGGCCGCGATGGAGCGGATGGAAACAGACAAGCAATTCGGAAAGATCGCGATCAAAATCAGATAGCGGCGCTGCGTCTGATAAGTCTCGCGACGGTGACGGCCATCCCGCCGGCACGCGGTCTTTGAGCTGCGCGCAGGCCACCGTAGGGAACTTGTCGAACCGTGTCGTCGTTCTGAAGTAGTGTGTATGTGGTTGTCACAGCAGGACATTCTTGGAAAGGGCCGATTATGGTCATGACCGCTTCAACGATGCTGCCGTTGGGGACGGAAGCGCCGGGCTTTACCTTGCCGGATACGGCGGGGAACCTGGTGTCCCTTTCAGATTTCGATGAAGCCAGGGCGTTGGCTGTGGTGTTCATGTGCAATCATTGCCCCTTCGTCAAGCATGTCATCAACGGCCTCGTCAAGCTGGCGAAGGAATACCGGCCGCGCGGCGTCGCGTTCGTCGGCATCAACGCCAACGACGTGAGCGAGTTTCCCGAAGACCGGCCGGAGAAAATGGTCCAGTTTGCCCGCGAGAAGGGATTCACGTTCCCTTACCTCTACGATGAAACGCAAGACGCGGCCAAACGGTACCGCGCGGCCTGCACGCCCGATTTCTTTGTATTTGACGAGAACCGAAGACTGGTTTATCGTGGACAGATGGACGACAGCCGGCCGGGGAACAACGTGCCGGTCACCGGGGCCGATCTGCGTGCCGCCCTGGACGCCATCCTGGAGGGGGAAGCGGTTCCGGCAGAACAGAAGCCGAGTATGGGCTGCAATATCAAATGGAAACCCGGCAATGAGCCGGATTACTTCTGAGGCGATCGCCTGTCAGACGGCGCACGTGGGCTTGCCGGAAGGATTCTGCATGCTTAAGCAAGCGATATTGGTGGTTGCGGCTCTCCTCGGGGCAGTCGCGGCCGGCTCTGTTTGTGCCGCGGAGCAACCTCCTGCGGATGCCAACGTGCCCCAGACGTTGAGCGAGTACCTGCGCCAGGCCGCACTCAACAATGCCGGTCTCAAGGCCGCATTCGAGGAATGGAAGGCCGCGTTGGAGCAGATCCCGCAGGCCAAGGCCCTGCCCGACCCGAAACTCACGTACGGTTACTTTGTGCGGCAGATTGCCGACCGCCAGCGCGTCGGGCTCATGCAGATGTTCCCGTGGTTCGGCAAGATTGCGGCCCGGGTGGATGCCGCCGCCGCGGGGGCCAAGGCGGCCCTGAGCCGGTATGAGGCCAAGAGGATACAACTGTTCTCCGAGGTCAAGCAGGCATTCTCTGAGTACGCCTACCTGGCCGGCGCGACCCGCGTCGCGCGGGAAAACCTGGCGCTGATGCAGCATTTCGAGGAGGTGGCCCGCACGAAGTACATCACGGCGGCGGCCACCCATCCGGACATCATCCGGGCCCAAATCGAGGTGGCCAGGCTGCAGAACGAGTTGATCACCCTGGAACGACAGAGGTCCCCGGTGGTCGCTCGGCTCAATGCCGCTCTTAACCGTCCCGCGGAGGCGCGATTGCCTTGGCCCCGTGAAGAGCCCCAACAGCCCGTAGAGTTGAACCGTGACGGTCTGATGGCGATGCTCCGAGGACGCAATCCGGAGCTTCAAGCCATGAATTTCGACATTGAGCGGCTCAACAGCGAAGTGGCCGTGGCCAAACGGAATTTCTACCCGGACATCGGGATTGGCGCGGATTGGATGGCGATGCCGATGCCCGAAGGCGGCAGCGAGCAGGATGTAATGGTGGGCATAGAGTTGAACCTGCCGATCTGGCGGCACAGCTACCGGGCCGGCGAATTGCAGGCTCGGGCGATGGCCCGGCGGGCCCGGTACGAAAGAAAGGACTTGGAGAACAGCCTGGTCGCGCGGACGGAACGCGCCCTGTATGAGTTCGAGAACAGTGGGCGCGAGGTACAGCTTTACCGCGACGTGCTGGTGCCCAGAGCCCAGGAGTTGGTCGGCGCCTCCGAAGCCGCTTACATGGCCGGAACGATTGATTTTCTTCGTTTGATCGATGCTCAGCAGACCCTGCTGCGATTCCAACTGGCTCGGGAACGCTCTCGGGCCGATCAACAGCAGAAGCTGGCCGAGTTGGAGATGCTCGTTGGTGCGGATCTGCCGTAGAATGCGGCGAACCGAAATCCTATCAGAATAGTATGGGTTTTGGTGAGAGCCGCTTCTAAGGAGGTTTTAATGCGCTTAAATCGTGTGCCGTGGCAGGTTATCTTAGCCGTCCTGCTGGTGACTGCGGGCTTTGCCGTAGGCTATGTCGTCTCGCTGGCCGGGCAGGGTGTCGTGGTGAGTGATGCGCACGCCCATTCCGAGACGGCAGGGACCCAGAAGTGGTACTGCTCCATGCACCCGCAGATTGTCCGCGATCGGCCGGGGCTTTGTCCGATTTGCGAGATGGAGCTGATCCCGATGCCGGAGAATCAGGCGGCCCAGACCGCACCGCGCGAGCTGGTGGTGTCCGAAGCGGCCGCCCGGCTGATGGACGTCCAGACGTCGCCGGTGGAAAGGCGGTTTGTCGCCCACGAGGTGCGCATGGTCGGGAAAGTCCAGTCTGACGAGACCCGGGTCAAGTACATCACCGCCTGGGTCCCGGGCCGGCTCGACCGCCTGTATGTTGACTTTACGGGGACGACCGTTCGCAAGGGCGATCATCTGGTGTTGCTCTACAGTCCGGAACTGATCAGTGCACAGGCGGAACTGCTGCAGGCGGCAAAAGCATCGAAGAACGTAGCGGAGAGCACCTCGACCTATCTGGCCGGGGCCACGGCCAGCACCCTCCAGGCAGCCAGAGAGAAACTTCGCCTTTTGGGTTTGACGCCCGACCAGATTGGAGAGATCGAGCAGTCGGGCAAACCCGTGACGCACCTGACGATCTACTCCCCGATCGGCGGGGTGGTGCTCCAGAAAATGGTCAACGAGGGCATGTACGTGAGCACCGGCACCCCGATCTACGCGGTGGCCGATTTGTCGCAGGTCTGGGTCAAGCTCGATGCCTATGAGTCGGACCTGCAGTGGATTCGCTACGGGCAGGAGGTGCAGTTCAGTACGGAAGCGTACGCGGGCCAGACGTTCACCGGCCGGATCAGCTTCATCGATCCGGTGCTGGACCCGACGACGCGGACCGTCAAAGTGCGAGTGGATGTGCCCAACCCGGATGGCAGGCTCAAACCCGAGATGTTTATCCGTGCGGTGGTCCGGTCGCAGATGGCCGGCAAGGGTAAAGTGATGGATCCCGACCTGGCCGGCAAATGGATCTGCCCCATGCATCCGTCCGTCGTGAAGCCGCAGCCCGGCAAATGCGACCTCTGCGGCATGGATTTGGTGACGACGGAATCCCTGGGTTACGTGGCGGCGAGCGCCCCGGACCAATTGCCCTTGGTGATCCCGGAAACGGCGCCCTTGGTCACCGGCAAACGCGCGGTGGTGTACGTGAAGAAGCCGGAGGCCCAGACCCCGACCTTCGAAGGCCGGGAGGTAGAACTGGGTCCCAAAGCCGGGCGCTACTACATCGTCGAATCCGGCTTGAACGAAGGCGAGCAGGTGGTAACCAACGGGAACTTCAAAATCGACTCGGCTCTGCAAATCCAGGGCAAGCCGAGCATGATGAATCCCGAGAGCGGTGCCATGCCGGCCGGGCATCAGCATGGGGCCGGCCCGGCGCAACCTGCCGCCGCCGCGGTGCGGACCGCCACGGATTCGATAACGCGGCAGACCACCTGTCCGGTCATGGGCAACCCCATCGATCCGGCGGTCTTCGTGGAGTACAAAGGCAAGAAGGTTTATTTCTGCTGCCGAGGCTGCGACAAGAAGTTCCAGGAAAATCCGGAGAAATACCTTGCCAAGCTGCCGCAGTTCCAGGAGTCACCCCCAGCGCCGGAAGCCGGCACAGCCGAGCCCGGCCACAACCACTGACATTTTTCACGATTTCGGGATTACATTTCGAAAGGAGACCGCAATGGATGGAAGAATAAGATTCTCTATGGGAGTCTTGATGATGGCCGGCATCATTCTGGCCGGGCTGGCTCTTATCTCGGGTTGCGAGAAGAAACAGCCGGTGGACCAGGCGAAGGTCCAGAGTGTGGCGGCCGAGCAGACGACGTGTCCGGTCATGGGCGGGGCCATCGATAAGGCGATCTTCGTCGAGTACAAGGGCAAGAAGGTCTACTTTTGCTGCAAAGGCTGCCCGGAGACCTTCACGGCCAACCCGGAGAAGTACCTCGCCAAGCTGCCGCAATTTCAGAACTGAGGCGCATCGCGCCGACCCCGGCCCGGAAACAGTAGCTGAGCATGGCATCCGAAAGCACCAACGGGAACCAGTACGAACCGACCCCGGAGCAGCAGTCTCTGATCGGGAGGATCCTGGGCTTTTGCATCCACAATAAGCTCGTCGTCGCGTTGCTCGCCATCTTCCTGGTTGCCTGGGGAGTCTACGTGGCTCCTTTCGATTGGGAGTTCGAGCGGTTCCCGCGCAATCCCGTGGCGGTCGATGCGATTCCGGACATCGGCGAGAATCAGCAGATCGTCTTTACGGAGTGGCCCGGCCGCTCGCCCGACGACGTCGAGAACCAGATCACCTATCCGTTGACCACGGCCCTGCTGGGCATCCCCGACATCAAAACGATCCGCAGCACGTCGATGTTCGGGTTCTCCTCCATCTACATCATCTTCGAGGACTTCTCGTTCTCCGAGCGGGTGGCGCAAGGCAAGGACTTCTACTGGACGCGGAGCCGGGTGCTGGAGAAGCTCAGCAGTCTGCCCGCGGGGACCTTGCCGGCCGGCGTGCAGCCGACGCTGGGACCCGATGCGACGGCCCTGGGCCAGATCTTCTGGTACACGCTGGAAGGCCGCGACCCGCGCGGCAACGTGACCGGCGGCTGGAACCTCGAGGAGCTTCGGACCGTCCAGGATTGGCAGGTGCGGTTGGCCCTGCGCTCGGCCTCGGGCGTCAGCGAAGTGGCCTCCGTGGGCGGGTTCGTGCGCGAGTACCAGGTCGACGTGGACCCGGACGCCATGCGCGCCTACAAGGTGGGTATCGACGAGGTCTTCGAGGCGGTCCGGCGCTCCAACCTCGACGTCGGCGCCCAGACCATCGAGCTGAACCGCGTGGAGTACATGATCCGCGGACTCGGCTTCATCAAGACCGTGGAGGACATCGAGAAAAGCGTCGTCAAGACGAACAACAATGTCCCCGTCCTCGTCCAGCACGTGGCGAAGGTAACGCTGGGACCGGAGCCCCGGCGCGGCGCGCTGGACAAGCAGGGGGCGGAAGCCGTGGGCGGGGTCGTCGTGGCGCGCTACGGCGAGAATCCTCTGGCTGTGATCAAAGGCGTCAAGGAGGCGATCGGCGAGTTGGCGCCCGCGCTGCCCGCCAAGGCCGTCGTCACGGCCTCCAACGTTACGCCGGACCAGATTCGCCGGTTTGCGCAGGACCATGGTTTTGCGGCCTACGAGGGCGCCGAGCTGAACCAGCCGGCGTGGTTGACCTACCTGAGCGAGACGCCGCCGGATCAGTGGCCGGTCTGGCTCACGCGGAGCCAGGTCACCATCGTGCCGTTCTACGACCGCACGGGATTGATCTATGAGACTCTCGGGACCCTCAACGATGCCATCTATCAACAGATCCTCGTCACCGCCATCGTGATCATCATCATGGTGATGCACTGGCGCAGCAGCATTCTGATCAGTGCCGTCATGCCGCTGGCGGTGCTGGGCAGTTTCATTGCCATGAAAACCTTCGGCGTCGATGCCAACATCGTGGCCCTGTCGGGAATCGCCATTGCCATCGGCGCCGTCACGGATATGGGCATCGTGATCTGCGACAGCATTCTGCGCCATATGAAAGAGGCGCCGCCCGACATGCCTTTGGGCGAGGTGATTCACCGTGCCGCAGCGGAGGTCGGAGGCGCCATCCTGTCGGCCATGACCTCCACGATCATCAGCTTCATGCCCATCTTCTTCATGACCGGTGCGGAAGGCAAGCTGTTCAAGCCGCTGGCCTTCACCAAGACGTTTGCCCTGTTTGCCTCCATCATCGTCTCGCTGATCCTGCTGCCCCCGGCGGCGCATTTGTTGTTCGGCGCTCGGGTGCGGGGCCGCACGGGCCGTATGCTCCTGTCCCTGGCGGCGGCGGGCGCGGGCCTGGCGGCCGGCTACTTTGTCGGCTGGCCCGTCGCGGCGGCGATTCTGGCCTTTGCCGCTTACGGGTTCTTCGGAGGCTTTCTCCCCGTCCGGATCAGGACGCTGGCGCCCCAGGCGGCCAATGTGATCGCGCTCGTGGCCCTGGGACTGCTCCTGACGCTCGACTGGGAGCCGCTGGGGCCGCAAAAAGGCGTCCTGCGGAACCTGGTCTTCGTCGCCGGCCTGATCGGCATTCTCATGGCGATCGTGTTCACGTTCCTGCACTTCTACACGCGGACTCTGTCCTGGTGCCTTTCGCACAAGCTGCTGTTCCTATCCCTCCCGGCGGCACTGCTGCTGATCGGCGCCATGATCTGGCTTGGCTTCGATCGCGTGTTCGGCTTCGTGCCCGAGAGCATGCGCGCCAATCGGCTCTGGGCGACCGCGAAGCACACCTTCCCCGGATTGGGTCGGGAGTTCATGCCTCCCTTGGACGAGGGCTCGTTCCTCTACATGCCCACGACGATGCCGCACGCCTCGATTGGCGAGGCGCTGGATATCCTGCAAAAGCAGGACCTTGCCATCCGCTCGATCCCGGAGGTCGAATCGGTCGTCGGCAAGATCGGCCGCGTGGAATCGGCCCTGGACCCGGCTCCCATCGGGATGATCGAGACCGTCATCAACTATAAGAGCGAGTACATCACCGACCAGGCGGGCAGAAGGGTGAGCTTCCGCTACGATCGGGCGACGGGCGAGTACGTTCGGGATTCCGCGGGCCGGCTGATCCCGGACCCGGCCGGCCGACCCTACCGGCAGTGGCGCAGCCACATCCTATCGCCTGACGACATTTGGTCGGAGATCGTGGCGGCGGCGGAGATCCCCGGGACGACCTCGGCCCCGAAGCTCCAACCCATCGCGGCACGACTGGTCATGCTTCAGAGCGGCATGCGGGCGGCCATGGGTGTGAAAATCAAGGGACCCGACCTGCCGACGATTCAACGCGTGGCCTTCGAGATCGAGCGCATCCTCAAGGAGGTCCCCGGCGTAGACCCTGCCACGGTGATTGCCGACCGGATGGTGGCCAAACCGTATCTCGAAATCGTGCCCGATCGTCAGGCACTGGCCCGTTATGGCGTTCCTATCCAGCAATTCCAGGATGTTCTGGAGGTGGCCGTCGGCGGCATCAAGGTGACGACCACCGTGGAGGGCCGCCAGCGATTCCCCGTTCGGGTCCGCTACCTGCGGGAGTTGCGCGACAGCATCGAGGCTCTCGAACGGATCCTGGTCCCCTCCATGGAAGGTGCACAGATCCCTCTCATCCAATTGGCTCAGATCCGGTACGCGAGCGGGCCGGAGATGATCAGGAGCGAGGATACTTCGCTGGTCGGGTACGTGTTGTTCGACAAAGTGGAGGGAGTGGCGGAAGTGGACGTCGTGGAGGCGGCCGGCCGGATCATTGGGGAGAGGGAGGCCGGTGGAGACTTCCGGCGGCCGACGGGCGTGTCCATCACCTTTGCCGGCACCTATGAGAACCAGCTCCATGCCAGCCGGACCTTGATGATCATGGTCCCGATCTCCCTCTTCACGATCTTCCTCGTTCTGTATTTTCAATTCCGCCGGGTGAGCACGACGCTGATGGTATTTGTCGGCGTGCTGGTGTCGTGGTCGGGCGCCTTTCTGCTGATTTGGCTGTATGCGCAGCCGTGGTTCCTCAACGTCGCCGTCTTTGGCGTCAACCTGCGGGACCTGTTCCAGGTACACCCCATCAATCTGAGCGTGGCGGTATGGGTGGGTTTTCTGGCACTCTTCGGCATCAGCGATGATGACGGCGTGGTCATGGGAACGTTTCTCCAACAGGAGTTCCGGGAAAAGGGCCCGGCCACCGTCGCCGAGGCGCGCGCGGCAACCGTTCGGGCGGGGCAGCGGAGAATCCGGGCGGCCCTGATGACCGGCACGACGACCATCCTGGCCCTGGTGCCCGTCCTGACCTCGACCGGCCGGGGCGCCGACCTCATGGTCCCGATGGCCATTCCCTCCTTCGGCGGCATGATCATCGAGCTGCTGACCATGTTGATCGTTCCCGTCCTGTTCTGCTGGCTTTACGAACGCAAGATTGGCCGATAACTCTCGAAGACGGGGGCATGGCGGTACAGCCTGCTGGCCCTGGACCCCAGTGGAGGGAGGAAAATCGGGGCGACTGGACTTGAACCAGCGACCCCTAGCACCCCATGCTAGTGCTCTAGCCAAACTGAGCTACGCCCCGATACGACGCAGTATAGTCTGGCCGGCGCGGGCGGACAAGTGTTTTTTTCCCGAAATCGTCCCCGGGAGGGAAATGGGCAAGAAAGGCTTGACAAAGTTAGGCGCGACTAACTATACTGATGCCAAACCGACCATCGGGGAACCCATGATGGGTATGGAAAGAAATCGAAAATTGAGTGCTTCTCTGGAGGATTACCTGGAGGCGATCTATAACCTCTCCCGGCAATCCCGGGTGGCGCGCAGCAAGGATATTGCCGAGTTGTTGGGGGTCTCGCGATCCTCGGTAACCGGGGCTTTGCGTCTGCTCAAGGACAGGGGGATGATCCGCTATGAGCCGTACGACCACGCCACGCTCACGAAGGCCGGCCGTGCGGCGGCGCGGGATGTCGTGACAAGGCATGACATCCTCAAGTCCTTTTTTATCAACGTGTTGGGTCTTCCTGTCGAGGTGGCCCAGCAGGCTGCCTGCCGCACGGAGCACACTCTGGGTCCGCATGTGATCGCCAAATTCCTGGCGTTCATCGACTTCGTCGGCAGCACCAGCAAGGACGGGCATCCGCTGGCAGACGAATTCCAGGATTTCTGCGCCCAGCGGGCCGGCGGGAGGGGAGCGACGTAGGATGGATTTTCCGGAATTGATATGGGAAGGCCTATCTGTGTGGCGAAAGAGTTTGGTGGGCCTAACTTTTTTGTGGCTGGTTGTGCCCCGGGGGGTGGGCGGACATGAGTAAGCCCAAAGTGGTTCTCGTCGGCAATCCGAACGTGGGCAAGAGCGTTCTGTTCCATAACCTCACGGGGGTGTACGCGACCGTATCGAACTATCCGGGCACCACGGTGGAAGTCGCCCGGGGCGTCGGCCGGATCGGCGCGCGCGAGTTCGAGGTGATCGACACGCCGGGCATGTACGCGCTGCTGCCGATTTCCGAGGAAGAGCGGGTGGCCCGGAACATCATTTTGGAGGAGGCCCCGACCGTCGTTTTGCAGGTTGTCGATGCCAAGAACCTCGAGCGGATGCTGGGTCTGACGCTGCAGCTCGTCGAGGCCGGCTTGCCCCTGATCCTGGTGTTGAACATGATGGACGAGCTCCGGGCTCTCGGCACGCGGATCAACCTCGGCCTCCTGGAGAAGCGGCTTCGCATCCCGGTGGTGCCGGCCGTTGCCACCGGCGGCGAAGGCATGGATTTATTGCGACAGAGGATTCTGGATTATGTCGGGTAGTCTTGAGGTGGAAACCCATCTCCAGGACGCGGGCCGATCGGCGCTGGAGCGTGCCGTGGAGCAGATTGAAGGTCTCCTGACGGGCCGGTATGTGCTGTCCAAGCAGGCGCTATCCTTGCTGCTGCTCCAAGACGACAAGCAGATATGGGATATGGTGAAGGCCCGGGACGCGCGAGTCTACGAACAGATCGAGCGGATTACCGTGGCGGCCAAGCAGTGCTACTGCGACCCCCTGGACTACGTTATTGCGATGCGCCGGCAAGAGAAGGTCAACGAGCTTCTCCAGGGCGTGATCGAGCCGGCGGGGGTCCGCAAAAGCAGCTTCACGGAAACACTCAGCCGCTGGACCATGCACCCGGCGACGGGGATTCCGATCCTCCTGCTGGTGCTTTACCTGGGGTTGTACAAATTTGTCGGCCAGTTTGGCGCGGGCACCGTGGTGGATTTCCTCGAAAGCCATCTGTTCGACAGGCACATCAATCCCTTCCTGACCGAGCTGGTGGGAAAGCTCATCTCCCAGCCGGCGCTGCGCGACCTGTTCGTCGGTGAGTACGGGGTCTTCACGCTGGGCCTGCGTTATGCGGTGGCCATCATTCTGCCGATTGTCGCCGTTTTCTTCCTGATGTTCTCCGTCATTGAGGACGTGGGTTACCTGCCGCGGCTGGCGATGCTGATCGATCGGTTGTTCAAGAAGATCGGCCTGAGCGGCCGGGCGGTGATTCCCATGGTTCTGGGCCTGGGCTGCGACACGATGGCGACGATGGTGACCCGGACGCTGCCGACCCGGCGGGAGCGTTTCATCGCCACGATGCTGCTGGCTCTGGCGGTGCCGTGCTCGGCGCAGCTCGGCGTGATCCTGGCGCTCCTGCACGGGCACCGGCTCGCGCTGGCCGTCTGGGCGGGTGTGATCGCCGCGGTCTTTCTGTTCGTGGGGTATCTTGCTTCGAAGCTGTTGCCCGGAACGCCGCCCATGTTCTACATGGAGGTTCCGCCGCTGCGGCTGCCCAAGGTTTCGAATATCTTCATCAAGACGTACGCGCGGGTGGTATGGTACCTGAAGGAGATCGTGCCGATCTTCATCGTGGCCAGCGTGCTGATCTGGATCGGGCAGGTGACAGGCCTCTTCGACTGGTGCATCGGCTTATTGAGATACCCGGTCCAACTGCTGGGGTTGCCGGCGGAGGCGGCCAGTGTGTTCCTGCTCGGCTTTTTCCGGCGGGATTACGGTGCGGCGGGACTGTACGATCTGAACAACGCCGGGGCCCTCACGGGCGTGCAATTGGTCGTGGCCTCCGTGGCCCTGACCCTGTTCCTGCCGTGCATTGCACAACTGCTGATGAACATCAAGGAACGCGGCATCAAAACAGGACTGCTGATCTCTGGGATCACGCTGGTCTTTTCCTTTGGGGTCGCCTTCGCGCTGAACGCGGTCCTGCATGCCGTGGGGGCGGTGCTATGAAGTGCGCGTTGTGCGGACATGACTTTGACGAGACCCAGGCTCAGGCAGCCTGTGCCGGGTGCATCCTGGCCCAGGGCTGTAAACGGGTCCGGTGTCCCAACTGTGGGTATGAGACGGTCCCGGAGCCGGCCTGGCTGAGAAAGCTTTTCGACAGGAGAAAACGAGATGATGTTGACGGACAGAGCTGAGGAAATCCTGGAAACGCTCTGGGTGGAGACAGTGGAAAACCAGCGCATGCCCGATCTTTCCGTGTTGAGAAACGATACGGCGTTCCGGGAACTCGTGGAACAAGGCTATCTGTCGGTTCAATCCGAGACCCGGTTGACGCCCAAGGGGCTCGAAGAGGGCCGGCTGTGTGTCCGGCGACATCGCCTTGCCGAGAGGCTGTTTGCGGATGTCCTTAACGTCAAGTCTGCTCTCGTGCACGAGGCGGGATGCAAGCTTGAACACATCCTGCACAAGGGTCTTGAGGACAACATCTGCATTCTCCTGGGACATCCGGAGACGTGTCCCCACGGCAAACCCATTCCCAGCGGGGCCTGCTGCCGGAGCCGGAGGCGCAAGTTTGAGAGCGTGGTGATGCCGTTGTCGGAGATGAAGAAGGGTCAAAAGGGCAAGATCGCGTATATCCGCACCAATGACCGGGAGACGTTGAGGAAGATCATGGCGATGGGCGCCCTGCCGGGCTCGGCGGTGACGCTGCTCTTGCACTTCCCGTCCCCCGTGTTCCAGATCGGGGAGAGCCAATTCGCCATCGACAGGGACATGGCGGACAAGATCCGCGTGTGGGTGTCAACCTAGCGCCCTGGGACATGGCCCATGCGGGGGGAGTTGTGCCGCGCTCGCCGCGCACATGACACGGCTCCTCAGCGTCAGCCTGGGTGTTCGACACGTCCGAAGCCTCGGTGGAGAGACAAATGCGGACGGAGCGAGAGGGCGCGCGTCGCGCGCTCAAATACTCCCGAAAAGAAGGACTGAGGTTGGCGTTTCGTGCGGCGCCGCGACCGGGAGGCTGGGATGGGGGCCGTTTGGGCGGGCTTCTCGGGATAGTTCAGTGCCACGATCAGGGCACCGGCGGAGGCTCCGGCGGAGTAGCACACCGCCAGCAGCCAGTTGTTAGTCCGGATGAAACTCGACAGTACCCACAATCCCAAGAGATTTTCGATAAAGACAATGCAGACGAGGACGGTCTTCTCCCCGCGGGCGCACGCTAAGGTGCGCCGCAATGCGAGATACCATTCTCCGCAGCCGACAGTCAGGTAAAGGATCATCGCCAGGAGGAGGTTCATAGTCTTCCTCCTTTCCGGCGTCCCACCAAACCAGGATGTCCTGCATCGTCTTCATAATTTAAGTATACCAGATCACCCGGCCCACCGCAAGGCCCGGAGCCGCCGGCTCACCCTCAACCGATCGTAACCTCTGGCTTCAAAAGAGGTTACGAAAGATTTTGGATGCCGTCGTGGCCCCACGTTCATCACGTACTCACAGACGCCAATCTTGGCATGGTGACAATTGCTACCATGTAGTTCTACGCCGGGTGGGCGCGACGTGTTCTTCACAGGAGTCGAACCTTCTTCCGCCCCGTGGCACGCGGACCCTGTCAGGACATGCGGCAAAAAAGACTGTATACCCGCTGGAATTCGCGTAACATTCTGGTGGCTCGATCACCTTAAGAGTAGCCGGATGAGCGAATCCAGAGACCACATTCCGTTGGTGCGACAGGCACAACAGGGACATCCCGAGGCGCGCGGCGACCTGCTGCGGATCGTCGAGCCCCGGCTGGCGGAGTACGTCGGACGCCTGACCCTGGATCGGGACCTGACCACCGACATCGTGCAGGAGAGTATCACCGAAATGCTCAAGATCTTCGACACCCTCAAGGACCCGGAACGATTCTGGTGCTGGCTGTATAAGATCGCGCTGAACAAGGTGCGCGCGCACTACCGGCAGCGCTGGCGGCACAGAGAGACCTCGCTGTCCGATGTGCAGGAGGAGTGGGTCCAGGCCAAGAACCAGGACGCGCTGGCGGAGCTGGTGACCCAGGAGCTGAAGGAGATCGTGCTGCGGTCGATCGGCCAGTTGGAGCCGCGGCAACGGGCGGTCCTGACTATGCGGTGTTACGACCAGATGTCGTATGAGCAGATCAGCGCCGCGATGGATTGTTCGTCACTGGGGGCCCGGGCCCTGTTCCACCGGGCCAAGAAGAGCCTGACACGCCTGCTCCGATCGCACGGGATTGACAAGGGCATGCTGCCCGTGGTCCTGCTGGTCTTCGGCAAACTCAGCGCCACCAGCGAAGCGGCAGCCGCCGGGGTGTCGATCTCGGCGTCGACGCTGCGCGTCGGGCTGTGGGGGACGCTAGCCGGCGTGGCCGCGCAGCCGATGGCGGCCGCGATTCTGTTGGGAACAGTGGTGGTTGCGGCCGGTGGCGTCTTTGTGGGCGGATCGGGCCTCTGGGATGCCGCAGCGCCGCCGACCGCCGCCCTGGCGGAAATCTCGCCGGTGCGGGCGGTCTCCCAGGACAGTACGTGCTGGTACTACTATCCCCCTGGCAGGGCGGATGCCGTGATGATCCGGACCGCCGGTCAGACCGTGGCCTACAGCCAATGGCTCCAGAAGGAGCAAGCCAATTACTATCGGCGGGGGGACACTATCCATATTCGCAATCATCGGCAGTTCGCTCCCGACCTTGCGGTCTGGCGCCTGCCGACGGACTCTCCCGCCCTGGGGGCCTTCCTGAAGACGCAGGATGGGCGTGACCTTGACCTGGAATACGTGGCCTCCAGTTCGCGCGGACTGCTGGTGGCCGTGGAGCAGGCCGCGGCGGGCGGACGCCGGCAGGCGACCTTGCACCACGACGTATCCATGGAGGACTACTTCCGGCACGACTGGTCTATGAATGCGGCGGTCGTGGACCGGCGGGACGACCAGCATCGCGCCGGGTGGATGTATTTCACGATCGGCGGCCACTTGGGCACCCAGCCCGTCTCGGGCAGTGGGCGGCTGCCTCTGGTGGCGGCCGCGCTCGGCAACCACGGCCCACGGCTGAAGCTGACCATAGGGGATGACCTGGAGTTTCTGGATATGCCGGTCGCGGCGGAAGTGCGAAATCGCCCCGGCGCGGTGCTGGCCCGCTATCCAGGCGGCAGTCTCTTCCAGGGTCTGGGCCGGCCGTGGAGCGGGCTGCACACTATCGACACGATCCGCCGGGACGCGGCCCGGGCGGGCATGGCCTTCACCACGCGGCCTCTCCCCGATGGCCGGCGCGCGGAGATCGTGCTCCACGGGCCGCAAGTCCGGCTCACCTATCGCGTGCACCTGTATCAGGATTGGATCGAGACCATCGTCTTCAGCAAAGAGGACATGACCATAGGAGAATGGACGTTCAGCTACCCGAAGCCCGACGAGGCGGACCCACACCGGTTCGCGGTCCCCTCGCCGCCGCGCAGCCGCGGGCCATCATCCGGGCCCAACGGCCTGTGGCTGATGCGCCTGGCACAGGGAAATCTGGTACAATAGGAAGAACGACCGTCAGGAGTTCAGTCATGAAAAGCGAGTGGGTTGCCTTATTGTTCGTACTCATCCTGTGTGCCGGGGCCCGGCCCGCCACGATCTACGTGGACGATGACGCCCCCGGGGATGTGGGGCCGTCCGATCCCAATGTCAGCGACCCTTTGGAGGACGGCTCCATGCAGCACCCGTTTGACGGCGTTCAGGAGGCGATTGACGCGGCGACCAGGGGTGACACCATCATCGTCGCGCCGGGCCACTACCTTTCGCCCGACCCGTGGACGTACGCGGAACTCCAGTTCAAGGGCAAGAGCATCCGCCTGGTCAGTTCCGCGCCCACGAGTCTCAGCATGGCCGAACGGACCCTGCTGTGCGGTGTGGTCATCTTCCAGGGCAATGAAGATCCCAATTGCCTTCTGAAAGGCTTCAAGATCCAGAATCACGACTGCGGCGGCATCCTTGGCAATAAGACCCAGGCCACGATCAGCCACTGCATCATCAGCGGCAACGGGCCCTGCGGCGCCACCGTCCTCAAGGACGTGCGCGGGCGGATTGCCAACTGCCTGATCGTGGACAACACGACGGTCCACGACTGCGGCGTGCTGCCGGTCGTGTCCGGGTGTCCCATGCTCATCAACTGCACGATTGCCAACAATATCTCCGGCATCGCCCTCGACTGCGCCGATCCTCCCAGGATTGATGAAATCGTGATCCGCAATTGCATCATCTGGAACAATCAAGGCCACGAGCAGATCCAGATCTTGAATCGGTACCAGGCGACGATCGCGCAGATTGAATTCGACCTGATTGAGAACTGGAGAGCGACGAGTGGGTTGGCCGGCCTGCCGGCCGAGTCCACGCTGTTGGAGGACGACCCCGGCTTTGTGCAGCCGGGCTTCTGGGAAGAGACACCCCAGAGGGCCGCGAGAGGGCCAGGCATCACGAACATGGCCAAGAAGGTCCTGATCGAAGGGGATTATCATCTCAAGAGCGAGGGCTGGCGCTGGAACAACGGCGCGCCGGTGCATGGGTCGCCGTGGTACTTCGATACGTCGACCAGTCCCGGCGTCGATGCTGGCGACCCGATGGACAGTCTGGGCGAGGAACTGGAGCGAATTCCGGGCGACCCTCAGGGCGAGTGGGGCTTCAACCATGCCATCGACCTGGGCGCCTACGGCGGCACTAAGGAGGCGAGCCTGTCCCCGACCTGGGCCTCGCCGGCGCCGGGCGTCGGGGCGGTGGACCTGCGCGACTATTGGCCCTCGCGCGGGACATTCATCAATCGATGGTTCGTGGACTACCCCCAGGGGGCTGCCCCCTGGTTTAGCATGTGGAGCACGGCCGGTTTCGGCAGTTTCGCCGTGTCCACCCTGCAGACCATCAACGCGCCCGACTGGGTGCCGATGGTCTATTGCGTGTTTCTCTACGCCGATCAGACCTTCTACATGGTCACGGACAAAGCCCTGCTGAACCTGCTGCCGAAGGCTCCGGAGCGGTTCCAGGCCAAATATCCTCAGTATCTTGTTGTAGGCGCCACGATTCAGGCGCCGTATGATCCCTTCGTGAAGACAGCGGTCCAGTACCGATCCGTGGTCGTCACGCGCGGCACGCTGGCGCAGGTGCTGACCGGCACGAGTATGAGCCCGGCCCAGTTCCTGGCCGGTACCTGGCCGGACGTGATCGCTCTCCGCGGGATCAACGCGGACGGCACGACGGGCGAGCCCATCGCGATTTTCGCCCGCGGGTTCGGACCGCTGCTGCTCGCCGGCCAACCCGTGGAAGGGGCAGAAGTCAATGGTAAGACGTTTGGCACGGTGGAAACTCCAACTCCAACTCCAACTCCACCTGCCGCAATGCCTGCAACGCGTGGGTAGATTCGCGTAGGATATCGAGGGAGAAATCTATACAGCGGATAAGGGCGACATGGCGAATCCGAACCGGGGGCATGACGCTGATCGAACTGCTCGTTGCGGTCAGCGTCGTGACCCTTTTGGTGGGCGTCTTGTTGCCTGCTCTGGGCCAGGCCCGACGGGCCGCCCGCACGCTGGTGGGTGGGTGTCGCCAGCGGCAGGTTGTCTTGGCGGCCGGTCTCTACGCAGCCGATCACGAGGGCCGATACCCGGAGTCCGTGGCGACCGCCGCGATGCTGGGCCGCACCTGGCGCTGGCAGGAGCCACGAATGCTCAAAGCCTGTCAGCCACGGGCCGCCGGCTATCAGTCTTCCGTGGCCGGTTACCTGCGCCGCTATCTTCCGCAGGCCGAGATTCTATCGTGTCCGAGCAGCCCCCGGCCCTATCCGTACTTGAAAGAGGCCTGGCAAGCCGGGGAACAGTGGGATAACCCCAACACCAGCTTCACGGACGACAGCATTCTGGGCAGCTACTGCCTCTACTGGAACTACGTGGGACATCTCTCCGAGCAGAGCCGTCCGTTTCGCGGCCCGCAGACCGACGACGGCCGAGCCGGCCACAGTCGCCTGCTGACGAGCGATTACTTCGGCTTCAACCACTGGCGCAGTCCCGACGCCTTCGGAAGCTGCGAGCGCTTCGCCCGTGCCGAGGTCACGACCGAGACCCACGAAGCCCCAACCTACTGGTTCCGCACTCCTCAGGGCCCGCCGGACCGGACCAATGTCGTCCTCAGACTCCAAGCCGGCTTTGTCGATGGGCATGTGGCAGCTTATCGTGCCGCGGACACCGCCGTTCTTGAGGTGGCGGATGGCCTGGATGGCACCACACCCGCCCTCAGCGGCTTCGGCCTGGGCGCGGGACAATTCTACATTCCTCAGGAGGCCGTGACTTCACGGCCCTGAGGCGTAGAGGCTCGGAGCCACGTGACGAAGTGGGCGAGACCCGTACGGATGTCGGTCGTGGGCTTGTAGCCGAGCTGGATTTCGGCCTTGGTGACATCGGCGTAGGTTCGCTCGACGTCGCCCGGTTGGGGGGGCAGGTATTTCCTTATGGCTTTCTTGCCCAGCGCGTTCTCCAACTCCGTGATGAGATCGGTGACGCTGATCGGCTGGGACTCGCCCAGGTTATAGATCTGGTAGTCAGTGCACCGATCGATGGCGGCCATGACACCGTCGAGGATGTCATCAATGTAGGTAAAGTCCCGCATCATCGTGCCGTCCCCGAAGACGGGGATAGGTTTTCCCTCCTCGATCAGCCGCGCGAACTTATGGATGGCCAGATCCGGCCGCTGGCGCGGACCGTAGACCGTGAAGAACCGCAGGCAATTGATCGCGATCCCGTAGAGATGGTGGTAGGTGTGGCAGATCAGCTCGCCCGCTTTCTTGGTCGCGGCGTAAGGCGAGATCGGGAAATCCACGTTATCCTCTTCCGAAAAGGGGACCTTCTCGTTGTTGCCATAGACGCTGGAGCTCGAGGCAAAAACGAATCGGCCGATCTGGCGCTGCCGGGCGACCTCCAGCAGCGCGACGGTCCCGTTGATATTGACATCCATGTACAGCACCGGCTCGGCGATGGAGGGCCGGACGCCGGCTCTGGCGGCCAGATGGACAATCACGTCGGTGTCTCCCTCGATGGCCTTCTCCAGCGCGGCCTTGTCCCGGATGTCGGCCTCGACCAGTCGGAAATTGGGGTTCGACCGGCAGTTGGCAAGGTTGTCGCGCTTGACGCGCGGGTCGTAGAACGCGTCGAAGTTGTCCACCCCGGTGACCGTCCAGCCGTCCCGCAGAAGCCGCTCGCTCAGATGCGAACCGATGAACCCCGCTGCCCCGGTTACCAGTGCTTTCATGTCTCTGTCACTCCCTTACATTCGTTGCGCCAACTGCTTGATGAACTGCCGCAGGTCTTCCGCCATGTCGTCGCGCTTGAGCGCAAACTCGATATTGGTCCGGATGAATCCCTCCTTGTTGCCGATGTCACAGCGCCTGCCGTCGAGCTTGAGGCCATAGACCGGTCG
>Ga0315289_10003049_pt1 | contig 25473 bp, 23 predicted proteins | sample YL17G11_40_MG_FD_203452 | JGI IMG/M metagenome (GOLD analysis project Ga0315289, IMG submission 203452) | Sediment microbial communities from Yellowstone Lake, YNP, Wyoming, USA - YL17G11_40 | ecosystem: Environmental > Aquatic > Freshwater > Lake > Sediment | place: USA: Wyoming | collected...
GAGGATGCCCATCAGCATCAACCTGATATCCGGAAGCGGTGCCCACCAGGGAAGGGGATCATGGATCTTCTCTGGGATGGCACGACGCATCGTACAGTTCGCAGACCCGAACGAGTTCGAGATCGTCGTGACGGAAAAACCGGACCTGTCTCGTCCATACGATGTCTATCACTACCTGCACTCCACGCTGGCCGTGAACCATCAGGAGAAGCTCCATAGGTCGCTGGTAACCGTCGTCGCCCTCGATGATATCGCAGAGCACAGGACGTTCGCCAGCAAGAGGGAGACCCTCCAGAAATGCCGCAGGATGAGCACCATCTGCAGGGATGTGAGGGATTCCCTCATCTATCAAGGGGCCCCAGAGGGCCTGATAGAGTACACCCCCATCGGCGTGGATCTGGAGGCATTCGCGCCGACCGGTGAGGATAGGGAGGCCGTCCTCGTTCGCCGTGGCGGGACATTCATCGATGGACAGGTGAGGATCGGGCTCGTCGGGAGGTCGTATCCGGATGGGAGGAAGGGTGAGGAGTTCCTCTCCAACATCCTCACAGAGCTGTCGATGAGGAACGCTGACACGGGTTCGGCCAAGGATTCGTTTTGTATGGTGTTCATCGGAGCATGGAACGGGAAGGCCATCATCGAGAAGGCATCACTCTACGACACCTTCCCAAGGGTCGAATACGATGAGCACATCATCGATGAGACATGCACCTACGAGGACTACCCAGATCTCTATGAGACCCTGGACGGCATCGTCGTGACCTCCAAGACGGAATCCGGCCCCGCCTGCATCCTAGAGGCGCTGGCGAAAGGTCTCCCCATCATCTCGACACCTGGGGGGATGGCCAACGAGTTCCTCACGAGGAGGATGCGGAGGACCAAAGACAAGATCGGGGCCGTCATCTCCCACAACGATGTTCACGGATTCGTCGACGCCATCGAGGAGCACATCCTGAATCCCGAATTCAGGAGATCCGTGGAGATCAGAAGGGGGGTGTCTCAAGTCCTCGTGGACCCCGGAGTCGCCCCATCGATGAGCCATGGCGAGGAGTTCCCGGACGAGTATCCGTACTCCTGGGAGAACTGGGCGGCGAGATTCCAGCGCATCTATCGGGAGATGGCGGCGGAGATGGAGGGAAAGCAGTTCTTCCTGGATCACCTGAACCTGAGCGAGAAGGAGAGCATCGAGGACACCTTCCATCAGAGGGCGGATTCGTCCCTTCCCGATCTGTACCTCGAGAACTTCATGAACGTGATGGACTACTGCAAGAGGGGGATCGGACTCAAACACTTCGCCAACATCCTCCGCAAGAAACCGGCCATCATCGTCGGTGTTGGCCCGAGCCTCACGGGACAGCTCCCGCTCATCGAGCGGCACCAGAATGATGTCGTGATCATCTCCTGCGATGCCGCCATCCCCGTCCTCACCAGGAATGGCATCACACCACACGTGGTCGTCGTGGCGGATCCGACCGAGAGGCAGATCGCCAACTTCCACGGGACGGATTGCTCGGGGTTCCTGACGGTGATGCCGACCATCGTTCATCCGATGGTCTTCCACGAGAGCAGAAAGTCGGATTGTCACACCATCTGGTACAACATCATCCAGGATGGCTCCCTCATCTGTCGCCTCATCCCCAAGGTCGTGGGACAGAAGGGAGGGCTCATCCCCGGCGTCCTCACGACGGGGATGGCCCTTCAGGTTGCGATGTACATGGGATGCTGGCCCATCACGTTCGTGGGACACGATCTGTGCTGGTACGACGTGAATGGGGATGGCTATGCAGAGGGCGTCGCTCCGTCCAAGATAGAGTGGCAGAGAGCCAACAAGATGGCGGGGAAGGATGTCCTGATCGTTCCTGACATCCACGGCGATCGGGTGACGACCGAGATCAACTTCTTCGTCTTCACGGACTGGGTGAACAGGCTCCTCCAGAGTGGGGGGCTCCGCATCCACAACTCGACAGGATGTGGCATCCTGTATGGAGAGAACATCGTCCAGATGCCACTGGAGGGATGGATCGAGGGGTTCTCCCAGCATCATGATGCGGCGGAGGATCTCGCCATAAGATTCGGGGCCATCCAGAATCAGGTCGATCAGGACTGCTGCCATCAGTATGATGAGGAGACGATGGTCCGCATGAGATCTCTCGCATGAAACAAGGTGTTTGGTTTTGCTATGTGGTATAAGACCTTCAAGAGGAGGTGATATCATATGGCATCACCAAGTTTGACTTGGAAGAAGCACACGAGTCCCACCAGCGGCGGGGCGACGAAGACCGAGATCACGATGGGGACCGTGACGGCCAACGCCTGGTCGACGGCCATCTGCTACAACATCGAGGTCGCAGTCAACGGCGTGCAGAACTTCAGATTGTGGATGAACGACAGCACAGCCATCGTCAACGGCACGGCGATCAGCCTCGGAAGTGTGACCAAGACGTGGGGAATCAGGGGGACGACGACCACCACGCTCGCCGGGACGACCTCGTTCTTCGCCAGCAAGGGTGGGGCATGGGGCGCTGCGACGAGCCTCGCCGCCGACTTCAAGGCCGCCCCGAACAACTCCGTCGGAGCAGGGAAGGCGATGGGGTATGGAACGAGCGTCGGAGTCAGCACATCGAGCGTGAGCAAGTATGCGTTCCTGTCCATCAAGCCGCATGTCAGTGCGTACGATGGCGAGCATACGGGGTTCACCTATCAGGTCGGATATGATTTCTCATAAGGAATCATGATGAGGTCTCCCGATACAACGGGAGACGGATGGGCGGAATCAATGCAATGAGACGTCCATCTCCCCTCATCAAGGAGCTAGAAAATGGAAGACGTTCGTGTCCTCGTCTCACCGAAGTACCCCCTTTTTTGGGAAGCCATATATCCATCTCATCTCGATAAAATCAGGGTCCCCATCTGCCAACGATGTGGCAAGCTGATCAGGATCTCATCCTATGACCGTATCGTGTGCAACAACAGCATCGATGTCGACTCGAAACCCACACCGTGTGTATCGGAAGATGTGTCATTCGACCCTAATGACGGAGCCCTGATCGTCTCCCTTCAGAATGGTGTCATCTGCGAGTTCGATGCGGATGGCAACGACACCATCAACTTCAGGTACCTCCCGACCGATGGCATCCAGGCATTCGGACTCGTCGATCCTTTCCTCGATCCTGCCCCGTTCTATATGCTGAATCTTCGAACCGGAAATGTCGAGGTCTGCACATCGATGACGGGGGTGGCAGTGCCGATCGGAATCGGGATCGAATACCCCACCAAGGATGGTAGCAACCTCGTCCCGATCTCGAACGTCCTCTCGAGATATGGACAGGGAGGAGACCTCATCCACTACAAGCATGCCATCGCTTCCATCGAAGGATCGGCATCCGTCCAGGGAAATGGCGAGGTCGAGATGGGCAGATTTAGGATGGACGAGAAGGTCCTCGACATCTCCAACATCGTCATCGGATACAAGTGTCAAATCCCCGGAGAATCCGGCGAGATGGAATGGGACGTTCAGGTGAAAGTCAATGTCGATTGCCGATCCCACATCCCATTCATCACCACCAAGGCGACCAGGAAGTCCCAATGAACCCCCCGTCATTCACCGTCGGTCACGAGATGAGTCTGCAGATCGTCGGACTGCTGCTGGAGGAGCCCCTCCTGTCCAACGAGGATGTCGCCAGACGATTCGGTGCCGATGTCGACAGCCCATTCTTCATCACCGACATGAGCATTGCAAGGATCATCCTGGCGAACCCCGATGACTACCACCTATCCGATGGGTTCCAGCGCCTCGCATCCCACCAGGCGAGGAATGTCATGCTGTGCGTCGGACTCGACGTGTGTCACAGGCTGGGAGAGAGATTCGGAGAGCAGACATCGAAGGACCTGGAGCGTTGGCGGGGGATCGTGTCATTCCTCTCCGAGAATCCGATGATGAGTCAGCATGTGGACATGGCGATTCGCACCAGGAAAATACTGGACGAGATCTCCGATCTTGCAGGAGACAAGCCCGTGGAGTCAGAAACCATCATCGTCGAGTACGTGGGAGAGGATCCCAACTTCCTATTCGGAGGATCGGATGTCGACAGAAGATTGCTCGAGAGGTTGATAGCAGGAGTTTGCGACGACCCCTCCGTAATAGACCTCGACGATCTGATCTCCTCGATGTTGGGCTCGACTGACACGGAGGATCGACGAAATGGGTGGAACAGTGAACAAGCTCAAGACGTTGCTCAGGGACATGATGGGTGAGGATTCGGACCTGGAGGAACAGGGCGGGATCATCTCCTCGGCGATGCGACACCTCGGCACGAGGGAGGCGAGCGAGTCGGAGATGCTCGATGCGATCCTCATGACATTCGATGCATCACCACGCACCGTCCCGGCGCAGATAGTGGTGGACGATCCGGATGACTTCGATCAGATCCTCGACACGCTCTCCCTCGGGATCAGGACGGCTGGGAACACGCTCAACCTCACGACCGGAACGGATGGAGAGAAGTACGATCCCAAGTCCAGGACATACCGGCGCAAGGGTAGACAACGCAATGTCAAGATGGAGAGAGAGTTCGAGATAGACGATGCCGCCCATACGGACCCGGGATTCCCCGAGGCGACCAAGGGCAGGGGCACGCACAGGACGAGGTACGATATGTTGGCAAGAGAATCCTGACCACCGACAGCGTCAGCCACCCACGACTTCAGTCGTGGGTTTCCTTGCCAAACGGAATCATGACAGGAGGGGGCCGGAGAGATGTCGGCCCCCTCTTCTTTTCAATCCACCAACAGCCCCTGTAGGAGAATCCCGGCCCCTTTCCTCAACCCGCTCATCCTGGCATCGGCGTAGACAGCCCACCCGAATCCATCAGCGTCCTTGAATGGCTCCACGTGCCACAGCAGATCCAGACTCCCCACCGTGTCTCCCGGTGGAAGGAAGATGATGTGCGAACCGGTCATGGCGTTCGTCATATGAACATCCGTGCTCCCGAGATGACCATACAAGCCGCTCATCATGATGTCTCGATGCGTCCCCTCCTCGAACTCGGGATCGTGTTTGACTATGTGGTAGAACGCATCGGCCCCACAGATCGTCTTGGCGGGGAACGATCCCGACTTCTGCATGTTGGTCATGGACTTCGCCTTGAGCGATTCGTATATCGCCCCGAAGTTCGCACGATCGCTTGTGGTGGCATATTCGACCCTGAGGGTTTCAACGCATGACTCGATCACAGATGCGAGGACCATCCTGTCAACATGATCCATTACCATCCTACTTACGGCAACGTTCATCATATTGACGATCTCGAGAACCCCCATCTCCACATCTCCATCACAGAAGTCGTTCATCCTGATCGTCCCTATCCTGGGGATCCTCCCGGAGAGCGCCATCCCTCTCATCTTGGGACCATTCCTCTTTTCTTCCTTGTGGGACAGGATCTTGGGAGCGATGCTCATATAGGAGATCGTGACATCCACTGCCTCCATCGCACCCGCCGTTATCAGATCGAACCTGGATGATGAGAGGGACTCCCAGTCGTTCATGACCCTTATGTGAGAATCCCCATTCTCGAACATGACCTCTCTCACGATGTCGCTCTTGCTGACTGGCTCCCCCTTCTCCTGGGACCTGGCGACCGCCATCTGATTGAGCGCCTTCATTTCCTTCTCCGTCAGACGGATGGATAGGGGCTCCGTCCTTGGAGGCCCGGATGCCATTCTCTCCAGATTCTCTGGAGAGATGATCACCTCGTCGAGTTCTCCTGCACGGATATGATCCTTGAACTCGTTCGATGCGAACGGGGATATGAGGGCCTCCTCTATCAGTCGTTGTCTTCCCTCTGGTGTTTTCGCCATCTCCCTCAATATCTCCGAGACCACGGACCGTCTTTCCTCCAGAGACATCTCTTCATTTTTCTCTTTCATCTCTCGTCTCCTCCTCGTATTACAGTCTGATTGTGCTACGAGGGTTATACTCCTTCTCTCAGGAATCATGAGGATTCATATCTCTTCCATATAAGTCCAACATGGACATCGATCAGATCAGGAGATGGGAGGCGAGGCTGGAGGAGGCCATAGCGAACGACCTCGACCTGATCGCACCCAATCTCACGATCATCAGGCGGCAGTACATCCTCAACGACACGAGGAAAAATAGGATCGGTATTCTCGACATCTTCGCACAAGACGAGGACAAGAGGAGACATCTTTTGGAATGCAAGGTCCAGCGCCTCGTTGCCCGAGATCTAGGTCAGTGCCTTGGCTACTGGGGCTACTGGCACCAGAGATGTGAGAACCTGAAGCTCCCGGACCCCATCGTGTACTGCATCGGGCCATCCGTCGATCCCGTCTACGAGTACGGGATGAGGGCCCTCTCCGAACTCCCCATCATCAGGACCATGATCTACAAGTTCGAACCGGGATGCGGACCGGATGACGAGAGGTGGAACATCTTCCTCGTTCCGTTCGATGAGGAATATCATCTCCTCAGGATTCCGATGTGAAGGAGATTTCTGGCCCCTCGATGAATGATGATGAAAAGAGACCGATCGGAGGATCAGATATGAAGCGCCTCGCCCAGATGCCACCAGCGATGCCACCAGCGATGCCGGGAGACCCGATGGGAGGGATGCCGCCTCCCGGGATGGACCCGATGGGTGGGATGGGAGCAGCCCCTCCCGGGATGGACCCGATGGGAGGGATGCCTCCTCCGATGGGTGCCGCTCCGATGGGGATGCCACCCGCTCCGGCTCCGACAGGTCCTCCTCCGATAGCGGGTCCCATCGACAGCATCGGGGAGATAGTCTATGATTCCAACCTCGACAAGTACATCGCCGAGCACACCGACGAGGACGAGAACGAGCTGGCCCTCTCCATCTGGCTGGACTACGGCGGAAACGAGGATGGAACATGTGATCCCAAGAAGGTGGGGAGAAGAGATGAATCGGATGCAGACAGGCCTCCAGAGGCCGTCCAGCAGGAGATCAAGGATACCGATGACAGGAAATGGGAGAGGTTGGAGGAGGGGAAGACCATCGCCGATATCACCTCCCTTGACGAGGTGGTTGCCATCATGAAGACCATGGTGTTCGGAACGGTTAAACGCTATTCGACTCCACCTCCGCCACCCCCCGGAGCGGTTCCTCCGATGATGTGATCCCATCGGTCAGAAAGCCCCGAATGCGGGGCTTTCTGACCTTCTGGCGGAACATTTCTCCTTGCCCTTCGATCCCCGAATGTAGTAGAATGATGTCGGCGAATCTTCGTGAGGTAACAACATGCCAAGGACATACGACGCCAGCAACATCAAGGTACTGGAGGGGCTTGCTCCCGTTAGAAATAACCCCAGCATGTACCTAGGGGACAGTGGTCCTCGAGGTCTTCATCATGCTGTGTGGGAGCTCGTCGACAATGCGGTCGATGAGCATCTCGCCGGTTTCTGCGACAAAATATCCGTCGTCATTCATGCCGACGGGATGGTCTCGGTCGAAGACAACGGTCGAGGAATCCCGATCGACATCCATCCAGAGAAGAAGAGGCCCGCCGTCGAGGTCATCATGACCACCCTCTTCAGTGGAGCCAAATGGACTCAGCAGACATATTCCGTAGCAGGAGGGCTGCACGGACTCGGTGTCAGCATAGTGAATGCCCTTTCCGAACATCTGCATGTAATAGTGTGGAGAGAGGGATTCGAATGGTCGCAATCATACGAGAGGGGCGTTCCAACCTCCGACCTCCAAAAGGGGAAGAAGATCCCCAAGAACAAGACGGGCACCAAGGTCCAGTTCAAACCAGACGCCCAGATCTTCCAACAGACCACCGAGTTCAATGCCGACACCATCTGTCGAAGGTTGACGGAGATATCATTCTTGGAACCCGGGTTGACCATAAACCTCGTCATCGAGAAGACGGGGGAACATACGATCCTGAAACATGATGGGGGTTTGGTCGAGTACATCAAGTACCTCAACGAGGAGAAGGACCCGTGTTTCCCTCAGCAACCGGTCCTGTGGGAGGAGGAATCTGCAGAGGACAAGATGTCCCTGTCCATCGCCTGGCAGTACTGCGATCAGATAGGGGATGAGACCCTCAGCTTCACGAACATCATCCCCACGCCCGAGGGCGGGACTCATGTCTCTGGTTTCCGGGGAGGGATGACGAGGGCTCTCAACACCTGGGCTCGATCGAAGGGACTCATCAAGGAGAAGGACAAGAACCTGGACGGGGCCGATGTCAGAGATGGACTGACCGTGGCCTTGTCCCTCAAGATCAGTGGCCACATTCAGTTCGAGGGTCAGACGAAAGGTCGCCTTGGAAATCCGGAGGCGGAATCCTTCGTGTCCCAGGTCGTTCAGGAGAAGTTCACGCAGTACCTCGACGACAACGAGAGGGTCGGCAAGCGCATCGTCGAGACCGCCCAGCTCTCCCGCAAGGCCCGCGAGGAGGCCCGGGCCGTCGCCGACAGGATCAAGCGCAAGGGTCCTCTCGGCTCCCACAGGCTCCCCGGCAAGCTGGCTGACTGCAGCATCAGGGACCCCGAGAGGTGCGAACTCTTCATCGTCGAGGGCAAGTCCGCAGCCGGGCCTGCCAAAGAGGCCAGGGATACGCAAACGCAGGCTGTGTTCCCGATCCGTGGCAAGCTCCGCAATGTCGAGAAGGCCTCCCTCGCAGACGCCCTCAGGAATGAAGAGATCCAGTCCCTCATCACCTGCCTCGGCACCGGTTTCATCGGGGCCAGCGGAAACGACGAGGAGGAAGAGGAATCCGACAGTGGGTTCTCCGTCGAGAAGCTACGTTACCACAAGATCATCATCCTCACCGACGCCGACAGTGATGGGAAGCACATCCAGACGCTACTGCTGACCTTCTTCTTCAGGTTCATGCGTCCGTTGATCGAGGCGGGACACATCTATGTCGCAGACCCGCCCCTGTACCGGTTGGAAGTGGGCGTCAACAGTCACTACGCCTGGAATGATGCGGAATTGAAAGCCCTGCAGGAGAAGCACAAGAGTGGCAGCGTTCAGCGCTTCAAGGGTCTCGGCGAGATGACGAGCGACGGCCTGGGGATGACCTCCATCCACCCGGAGACACGCAGGGTGAACAGGATCGAGGTCGAGAGCATGGGAGAGGCCGACAGGCTCGTCGGCCATCTGATGGGCAATGCCGTCGAGCCGAGGAAGGTCTTTCTCGAGGATCACACCGCCGAGTACTACGAGAAGGTGTTCCAGATCGTGATGTGATCGATATGATCGAGTTCGAGTGGTCCGATGATGATGACGATGATGATGACGATGAGGAGGAGGAGATCCCCCCTCAGCCACCACCCTCTTCCGTCGGAACGGTCCTTCCCGACGGGACCGTGGAACATCGAAACGCCCAGGGGCAACTCCATCGCCTCGATGGGCCGGCCGTCGAGGGGGCGGACGGGACCAGGGAGTGGTGGGTGAACGATCTCCGCCATCGCCTCGATGGGCCGGCCTTCGAGGGGGCGGATGGGTTCAGGTCGTGGTATCAGAATGGTCTCCGTCATCACCTCGATGGGCCGGCCGTCGAGGGGGCGAGGGGGAGCAAGGAGTGGTATGTGAACGGTTTCCGTCATCGCCTCGACGGGCCGGCCGTCGAGTGGGCGGATGGGACCAAGGGGTGGTATGTGAACGGTCTCCGTCATCGCCTCGATGGGCCGGCCATCGAGTGGGCGGATGGGGACAAGGAGTGGTGGGTGAACGGGATCAGACGACCAGATCGAACTGGAGAATGAAAACATGCCAGAGCAGTCAACGACATACTTGGAAGGCCTCTTCACGGATGCGTTCGTGGAGTACGCCTCCGCCGTGAACTTCGACCGGGCGATTCCCGATGTCAGGGATGGACTCAAACCCGTCCAGAGGTGCATCTTGTACGCCCTCACCCTGCTGGGCGTCAACGACTCCGGCAAGCGTGTGAAAGTCCAGAAGGCGGCCGGTGATGTCATCGGCAACTGGCATCCTCATGGTGACGCTGCAGCCGCAGGGGCCCTCTTCAGGCTCGGACAGGACTGGGTGATGAGATATCCCCTCATCCATCCGTATAGCGCATTCGGCAGCATGGATGATCCGCCACCCAACCCGAGATACCCGGAGTGCGGCCTCTCCAAGTTCGGACAGGCAATGATGGGCAGCGACCTTGACGACGAGATCGTCCCCTATCGGCCGAACTATGACGATAGCCAGATGATGCCCGAATTCATGCCGTCGCTGCTTCCCAATGCCCTCTGTAACTGCCAAAGTGGCATCGGAGTGGCGATGGCCTGTCAGACTGCCCCACACAACCTCAGGGAGGCCGTGGCGGCCATCAAGCTCGTCGCCAGGAAATCGAAGGTGTCGGTGAATGACATCCTTGCCGTGATGCCCGGTCCGGACTTCCCGACCTCTGGCTATGTCTTCGCCAAGGATGGCAGGGGCAACGATGGTATCCGATCCTACTTCGAGACCGGATCCGGCACCATCACCCTGCAGGGGCGAGCAGATATCATGGCGGCCGGCGGGGGACAGATGATCGTCATCTCCGAGCTCCCATATGGCATCGGGCCCGCAGACTATGCGAGGGCCCTGGGCGAGCTCGTTCAAGGCGAGAAGATCGATGGCGTGGCGGACATCCGTGATCTCGGCGGAAAGACGACACGCATCGAGGTCGAGATCAAGAAGGGTCACAATGCCACCGTCGTCCTCAACAGGCTCTACAAGAACACCAGCCTGCGAACGACCTACTCCGTCAACATGAACTTCATCGATCCCTCGACATCCCCGCCGAGAACGAGGGTGATGACGATCAAGCAGGTCATCAGGGCTCACATCGAGCACCGCATCGGCATCATCGTCAGACGCTGTGAGGCCGAACTGATCAAGTGTCGGCGCAGGCTTCACATCGTGGAGGGCCTCATCAAGGCTCTTGGCTCCATCGACAGGGTCATCAAGATCATCCGTGGGGCTACCGACAGGGCCGATGCCAGGACGCAGCTCAGGAAGGTGATCGGGCTCTCCCCGGATCAGGCGGAATCGATCCTCGAGATGAGACTGGCAGCCCTAACCAAGCTCGCCGTCGAGGACCTGAAGAAGGAACAGGAGACCCTGAATGCGAGGGTCGCCGAGCTGTTCGTCATCCTCGGCAGCAGGGAGAAGCAGATCGATCTGATGTGCTCGGAGCTCGACCTTCTCGCATCGAAGATCGGTGACGACCGCAGGACCATCATCGTCGCCGAGACGCCCGAGAACATCTCCCTGGAGGACCTCGTGGAGAAGGAGGAGATGGTGGTCGTCATCACCTCAGATGGTTACATCAAGCGGGTCCCCCTGTCATCCTACAAGACGCAGGCCCGTGGCGGCCGTGGCGTCCTCACCAAGGACGAGGAACAGGAGATCTCGCAGTTCATCATCGCCAGCACCCACGATCAGCTCCTGCTGCTCACGCAGTCCGGCCAGTTCTTCCACATGCGTGTCCTCGACATCGACATCGCACAGCGCAATGGCAAGGGGACCAACATCCGTCGCATCCTCGGCATCGACGAGGATGAGATCATCACCAGCGCCCTGATCGTCCGTGGTGACTTCGATGAGGATCGCTTCGTCGTCACCTGTACCAGGAAGGGCATGATCAAGAAGACCCCGCTCGTCGAGTACACGACCAAACGTCTGACGGGCGTGGCCGCCCTGAAGCTGGTGGACGACGACACGATGGAGTGGGCGATGCTGACCGATGGCCATCAGGAGTTCTTCCTGACGACGAGGAAGGGTTTCTCGCTCAGGTTCTCCGAGTCCGATGTCAGGCCCAGTGGTCGGTTGTCACAGGGTGTCAGAGCCATCAGACTCTCGGGTGACGACACGCTCATCTCCTGCATCTCCGTGGATCCCAACGCCCAGAACGACATCCTCGCCATCAGCGAGCTGGGAAAGGGCAAGCGGACCAAACTGACGGAGTATCGTCTGACGGGGCGTGGCGGCAAGGGCGTCTCGACGATGAAGACGACACCCAAGACGGGTCCACTGGTCTCCGTGCTGTCCGTCTCCGATGACGACAAGGTGATGATCCTCTCCGCCAAGGGTAGGGTCGCACAGGTCAAGGTCTCCGAGATCAACAGGAGCGCACGGGTCACCCAGGGCATCATCGCCTCCAAGCCGTCCGCCGGAGATTGCGTCATCGGAGTCTCGCTCGTTGCGAAGGTGGTGGAAGGCGGATAAGCTGGGTTCGATGGGTGATCTATTCCTCTGACAAAAGGCCGGGGGCCCTGGATCACCCATCTTTTCTTCTTGGCGAAACGAGCTTTTGCTGCCGGTGGTATCGACGCTCTCGAGAAGCTCATTCGGTCATCCTGTGAACCAGACCGAAGTCCAAAGCCACGCCTCTTGACTGTTCGGTTTGATTCTGTTTTTTAGTAATGCCACGAATCTGGCTGGTCAAAAAATGCACCGTCTAGTTAGGCTGGATAAGACAAGGCCTATACTGTCAGGGAAAGTCAGTCCAAAAGGCGAATCGGTTTATGGCGAAGACAAGTTCCTGGGACGCTATGGGCGTCAAGCCTCAGCCGAAGAAACCCCACAAGAAGAGTCCGGTGGACAAACTCCCGGCCGGAGCCTCCCACGGGAGCCTATTCGTCGGAAGAGCCAAGGTCTCAGCCGTCTACTATCGATCGGACGACTTCTTGGCTGGAAGGTTGGAGGAAAATGGGACATCCTTCGGGTTCGTTCTGAAGAGGAAGGGCAACCTGGATCAGGTCAAGGAGGGAACGGAACTGGATCTCAGGGGAACCTGGGTCACGTCCAAGTTCGGACTGCAGGTCGATGCTGCCTCATTCGAGGTCGTGTCTCAGGATGACAGGTGGGGGTTCGTCAGCTCGATCACCAGGTTCATCCCGAAGGGCAAGCGGACGGAAGCCGTCAAGGAGATCCTCTGCCTGCTCTGGGATGACTTCGGATCGGAGGCCGAGAAGATCCTCGTCTTCCAGAAGGGAGTCGCCAACTGGCCGGCACTCAAGGGGAAGGGCTACCAGAACACACGAGAGATGAGTCTCATCATCGAAGCCGCCAACCTCAAGCTCGAGAGGGAGACCAAGGTCAAGATCGTGGGAGATCTGAAGGGGATGGGTGTTAGAGGAAAGGTTGCCGACAGGATGTTCGCCGAGTTCGGGACGGACTGCGTTCCTGCCTTCAAGGAGTCTCCGTACGCCATCGCCATCGAGTACGGGCTGAAGGATTTCGATCGCATCGACAAGGTCGGCAAGAAATCTGGCATCCCAAGGACCGACATCGACAGGCTCAAGCTGGCGGTCGTCTCGACGATGGAGGACATCAGGGATTCCGGACACTGCTCGATGTCTGCCGACGACCTCATCAGGATCGTCGGAAGCAAGCTGGGAGTCGACGAGGATGACGACATGGTCATGGACGCACTGGATGCGTGTGCGGCACAGGTGCTCGTCATCGTGGAGGAGGACGATCAGGTCTACCCGTACGACCTCCACGAGTCCGAGTGCATCGTGGCTCGGAATGTGGTCGTCAGGCAGATGCACCAGGGAGATGGACTCGGAGATCCCATCCTCATCTCCGATGCGATGAGGGGAGCCGCAGATGATCTCGGGATCGAGTACACCGAAGAACAGGAGGAGGCGATCCTGAGAGCCTGGGAATCTCCCATCTCCATCATCACCGGAGGTCCAGGGACCGGCAAGACGACCGTGTGCAAGGCGATCGTCGCCAGCTTGGAGAAGGCAGGCCAAGAGGTCGCCCTATGTTGTCCCACCGGTCGTGGGGCGAAGAAGCTCGGCGAGACGGTCGGCAAGGAAGCGATGACGATCCATCGCCTCGTGGGATACGATCCGAATCAGGAATCCTGGGGGCACGATCTGTCGAACCAGCTTCTTCAGTCTGCCATCATCGTGGACGAGTCCAGCATGGTGGACATCGAACTGATGAGGGTGTTGATGGATGCCACGCCTGGGTTCTCTCGCCTCGTGTTGGTGGGTGATTATGACCAACTCCCCAGCGTCGGCCCCGGGAGACTCCTGAGAGACCTGATAGAGATCGACATCGTTCCCGTGACGAAGTTGAACCACATCTTCAGGCAGAGGGAGGGGAGCGATATCATTGGAGTCTCACACGACATCCGAAGGGGGATCATCCCCGTCATTGATCCTCTGACTGCCGATAGCCTTGGGGAGGGAATGTGCTCGTTTCATCGGTGTGACGATGCCAACATCTTGGCATCCAGGATCCCCAATATGGTCAAGGGTCTGGCGAGGGTGTACGATATCGATCCGATGGAGGTCCAGGTCCTGACCCCGATGAAGAAGGGCAGCTTGGGCACGGAGGCACTCAACGACATCCTGCAGGGGAGCCTGAACCCACCACGAGGAGAGGGGGAGTGCCCCGTCGATGGGAGGGTGTTCAGGATCGGCGACAAGGTCATGCAGGTGAGGAATGATTACGATCGTGGTCTGTTCAATGGGGATTCTGGCAGGGTGGTGGATGCGGACGAATCCGGGATCGTCATTCGATTTGACGACGGGTCATCGATGGCGTATGATGGATTCGATGTGTCGTACTTCCTGATCCACTGTTATGCGATGACCGTGCACCGCTGCCAAGGCTGTGAATTCCCGGCTGGCGTCCTCGTGATGCACGATTCTCACCGGAGGATGCTGCAGAGGAATCTCCTGTACACCGGCATCTCCAGGTTCAAGCGTGCAGTGGTCGTGTGCGGGCAGGAAACGGCTCTGAAACGGGCGATCGAGGACGATTCCGAGGAATTGCGTAACACGGGCTTGAAAGCTCGAATGGAGGACACCAGGACCGTTCTGGCGAGCCTATCCTGAGAGGTGAGTGTTGATGCCCATAGACCATATGCCAACAGTTCCGATCTCCCGCCCATCTCGCAAGGTGAGAACTCCTCGCAAGCTGACCACGACGGCGCTCTATCGAGGACTCGAACATCTGATCGAGACCGGGGACAGTGATGCGTACGCATCGGAGATACTTCCTCAGTTCGCAAACGAGGATGGGGTGACGAAGATCGGCATCGCCTTCATGCGAGCGGCGGAGGAATACGAGGCGAAAAGGGAGATGGAAGATCGATGAGGATCATGATGGGTGATGTTCAGGAATCGTTCGACTACGTCCTCGGGAGGTCGTATCGCAAGGACCGTGATGACGAGATCGACTACGAGGAGATGCTGACCTGGGTCTCGTTCGTCACGAGGGAGATCCTGGAGAGGGCCGAGAGGAGGAGCAAGGAAAATGAGGATTGAGATCTCGGAAGACGATCGTTCGAGGCCTCGTCATCGAGAGGGAGGGCCTGTTTCTCGTCCGTGTTGTGAGGCCTTCGGTCCTCCGAAGAAGAGGATGCACATCAACATCCCGCCTGGATATGTGGTCAGGAAGGTGGCGAGAGATGAGACCTCAGGGGACACATGACATCCTACCGAACGAGGTCGGTGAATGGAGGAATGCGGAGGGGGTGTTTCGTGACATCTGTCGGAGGTATCGATACGAGGAGATTCGGACTCCCATCTTCGAGAACACCGATCTGTTCGTTCGATCCATAGGAGATGGGACCGACATCGTCTCCAAGGAGATGTACACCTTTCAGGATCGCAGCGGCAACAGCTTGACGCTGCGAGCCGAGGGGACCGCACCGACGATCCGTGCTTACCTGGATAACAATCTTCATGCGCAAGACCGAGAGCGTGTGGTGAAGCTGTTCTACATCAGTCCGATCTTCCGCCACGATCGCCCACAGGCCGGTCGCTATCGTCAACACCACCAGTGTGGGATAGAGGTCATCGGGAGCCAGGATCCGGCACTGGATGCCGAGGTCATCCAGTTGGCGAGGGGGTTCTTTCAGGAACTTGACATCGGGCAGGTGGAGCTGCGGTTGAATTCGGTGGGATGTTCACGATGTCGTCCCGTGATGGAGGGAACATTGAGGTCGTTTCTGACACCGAACATGAATGGCTTGTGTGATCTGTGCCGTCATCGTTTCGAGAAGAATCTGCTGCGGGTGCTGGATTGCAAGAACCCGATGTGTCAGGCGGTCATCACCGACGAGGATGTGGCAGAGAACACGACGGCATTGATCTGTGGGGAATGTCGTGATCATTTCGAGCAGGTGCAGGAGATCCTCCGGATGATCGGCATCGAATACGTGCTGGATGCACGGTTGGTGAGGGGGCTGGATTACTACACGAAGACGGCCTTCGAGTTCAAGGCGAGAGGGCTCGGGTCACAGGACAGCATCGGTGGCGGAGGTCGTTATGATGGTCTCGTGGAGCGGTGTGGCGGGCCTCCCACTCCTGGAGTTGGGGTGGGGATGGGACTGGAGAGAATCCTGATGGTGCGAGATGCCGTGGGGGCATCTCTCCAGGATGTCGATCGGCACGGAATTTTGATGGTGACGCTGGGAGATGAGGCGTGGAGGGAGGGGTTGCGCATGATGTCCTCGTTTCGATCTGCCGGAATGGAGTGCGACATCGATTACCGTCGGAGGAGCCTGAGATCCCAGCTTGGATATGCAAATTCGGATGGGTTCGAGAAAGTCGTCATCCTGGGAGAGAACGAGATGGCGAAAGGCACCTGTATGGTAAAGGAGATGGAGTCGGGATCACAGGTCGAGGTGGCACGAGGAGATGTCATCACGCACATTCTTTCCGAAGGAGGTGACAGATGAGCTTCCTATGTCGAATCGGGATCCACGACTGGGGGATGTGGACCTTCATACAGAACCTCTCCCAGGAGAGGAAGTGCTGGCGCTGCGGGCTGACGCAGGTCAGGAAGGTCAAGATCCGTGAAAGGTGAGAGGGCCCGATCCCTGCGTTCAAGGAGAGGTGTTATGATGAGCAAGCCGAACGGCTGGATGCCGATCGTGAGGAATGCCCTCTGCTGGCTGGGGATTCACGGATACTCACCGTGGAGGAGGATGTCGCATGACAATCCCGCCGTGTGCCATCGAACATGTTGGCATTGTGGGTACACGGACAAGAGGAGATTCAGAGTAAGGGAGGAGAAGTGACGATGCCATTCTTCCATCACGAACCGAAGAAGACGAAACCGCCGGAGTTGGATCCGGTCTGCAAGATGTGCGATCTGTATGTGGAGGAGACCCGTCCGATGGGCTACCTCCGGAGGATGCTGTTCGGGAATCCGTTCATGACGTTGTCGTTCAGGCGCTGCAAGCACCATCCGAGCTTCTGCGACCCGAGCGATTCCATCAAGTGTCCTCACACCTCCTACTTCGGTGGGGGTTCCGCCCTGATGAAGTACTGCGATGTCTGCAAGAGGGACATCTGCGTCATCGATCCCCTGTCCTCCGAGGCGAACGCCAGGATGGACCAGAGGGACGAGGAGGGCACATCCATCATCGATGTCTGTGCCGAGTGCCGCAACAATGGATTCTGAAGATTCTGGAGATTCTGAAGTGAACAAGTGCAAGGTGTGCAACAAGGCCGCCGATGGCGGGATCGACATCCACGAGCCGGGGACCGACGATCACATGTATGTCTGCGCCTCGTGCGCTCCTGCGTTGACGATGGGGATCAAGATGGCATCCGAGGGGATGCCGGTCGTGGAGGAGAAGAGGGATGAGGGCGTTCCCGTCGTGGAACAGAAATATCTCGACCAGTTCGAAGCCATTTCTCGTTTCGACATGACTCCCAGGGAGATCATCGCCGAGCTCGATCGGAAGATCGTCGGGCAGGCGGATGCCAAGAGGTCGCTGGCGCTGGCGATTCGTCGCCATTATCGCAGGGTTCAGGTCGGGATGATCGATCCCGCCAAGGGCGAGGAGATGCCCAAGGAGAATGTCCTCCTCATCGGACCGACGGGAAGTGGGAAGACTCTGTTTGCGCAGACGCTTTCGGAGATCGTCGGAGTGGTTTGCTGGAAGCAATCGATGATGTCGATGACTGAGGCCGGATATGTTGGCAATGATGTGGAGACGCTGCTCTCTTCGTTGTTGCAGGCTTCAGGAAAATACCTCCCTTTGGCAGAGCGGTCTATACTTGTCATGGATGAAATCGACAAAAAAGCACAGCGTTCCACGGGGCATCTTGGGTCTGGAGCAGTTCGTGACATATCAGGATCTGCGGTACAGCAAGCTTTGCTGGAAATCATCGATCCGAACCCCAAGGGCAGCACGATACACACCCCTGTGTCCGGCATCAGTTCCAAGGGACACCCCATGAAGGTCACCGTCCCATTCTGCACCAAGAATTTGTTGATCATGATGTCCGGGTGTTTCAGCGATGGTTTGTCGGAGATCGTGGCAAAACGGATCGGGAAACGGAAGAAGATCGGATTCAAACAGGAGGTTCATTCCGACATCGATGTCGTGATGGAGGAGACTGAGCTTTTCCGCCATGTGATTCATGAGGACCTTGTGGAATATGGCTTTCTCGAGGAGTTCTGTGGAAGGATCGGTATGATCGTCGTCTTGGACCCATTGTCCAAGCTCGAGCTCCGCTCCATCATGATGAACATCGATGGGTCCGTAATGAAGAGGCTCCAACTCCTGGCGGATGTCGAAGGTTTCTCGCTCGAACCGACAGAGGAGTTCGTGGACCTCGTGGTGGACGAGGCGTACAAGTCGGGGATGGGTGCGAGGAGACTCTCGGGTATGACCATGCAATGTGTCGAGGACATCTTCCTGAATCTCCCCGATCTCATGAGGGAGAGAAGAGGAAGGAAGGTCTCCGTCAAGGTTCTTCCTAGCATAGTCGATGATCCGAAGGGGTACGAGGTGTCGTCATGAAAGAGATGCGAGGCAAAGAGATACGAGGTGCCATCGAGGACGGAATCATCGAGGCGGTCATGCTCCTCAGATCGTGTGGCATCGAGACCGTGATGTCATGTAGTGGTCACGAGCATGTGACGACGACTTTGACCGTCAATGGAGTCAGGATGCCGCCCGAAAGAAAGATGCCCTGGATCGACATGTTCCCTCCCTTCTCCGTGATCGAGGAGGAGATATCGAACTTCCCGAGGTTGACGTTCGGTGAGGAGCGCTGTGCCATCAAGGGCAAGAGGTTGCGACCGATTGATGAGCTGGGCGTCATCGAGGGCAGGGAGGAGATGTTGATGTTCGCCAGGTTCATCTTTGAGAAGATCGAATCTGCGTGAACATCCCCTGTGGGGGTCAGAAATGCCCCGATTCTCCATCCGGACCCGAGAGGTCGATGGGATTCCTCAGGATCCCCCTCCGCAAGGCAAGGACCTCACAATGGCAAGGACAATCTCCCCCCAGAAGCTGATGGACGCACTCGCAAAGGCGAACCGTGAGGAACTCGTCATCGATGCCTACGAACGAGTCCTCGGTCACTCCGGCGGCAGACCCTTCGGCTGCGATGGCCTCTACGGTCGCATCCTCGCCGAGTTCAAGCTGGATGTCAACCTGAACGGACCGGTGGGCATCAAGGCACTCGCCCAGTGCGCCTGTTACCTCAGGAAGTTCGTCTACGATGGAGTCTACAAGGACGAACGTCTCCTCCCCCCGACGCACCTCGCCATCTGCGACAAGAACCAGTCCATCGTCCTCCCGTCGAACAGGTTCGAGGACTTCATCCACATGGGAGTCGACTGGACTCGGCCCGCCTCATCCCCAGACCCCATCCTCGTGGAGGCGATCGGCAAGAGGTTCTCGGACACCGTCGTCCTCGACATGACGACGGAGTCCGGCGTGACCGCCTTCATGGCAGCCATCGACTCCGAGGACGAATCCGTCCTGCAGATCATCACGAGGCACAACTTCGACAGCATCTTCATGGAATGGAAGAAGATCTTCGCCGACAACAAGGACCCTCAGGTCCTCGCCCTGGCCTTCCTGCTCGATCTCCAGCTGCAGGGCACCAAGGACGAGGCATCCGGACGGGTCATCCTCCGTTGTGAAGTTCCCGTGGGTGAGAGGACCAAGTTCTTCGACGTCCGGGTCCCCATCGGGAAGTACAACGAGTTCTGGTCCTCCTACCTCCGTCCTCCCACGAACGAGGAGATGGCCTCCATCATCGAGCGCAAGGACCGGCTCGTGGTCATGCAGCTCCGGCGGACGACCGGCGAGTTCTTCACACCGCTTCCCTACTGCTCGCTGGCGCACCAGTACCTCGCAGAGTCCATACATGATGAATATGAGGGACAGGGGCCTCATCATTCCATGTATGATACGCATAACTGGTTCGATCCCTGTTGTGGATCTGGAAACCTCACCATCGACTGTCCTCCCAACATGCTGGGAAAGCTCTTCATGTCCACCCTCAACCAGGAGGACATCGATGTCATCCACAACAGCGGGCAGAACCCCAACGCCGTCGTCTTCAGGTTTGACTTCCTGAACGATGGGGAGGAGAAGTTCCCCGTCGAGTTGAGGGAGGCGCTGGTGGATGGGAAGTCGTGGATCTTCATCCTGAATCCGCCGTATGCGGCGGGAACCAATATGAAGGCGGCCACAGGGAATGGTGGCTCCGAGAAGGCTGGGTGTTCGGATACCGTCGTCGGTTCTCACATGAGAGAGCTGAAACTGGGGTCTGCCTGTCAGAATCCGATGGGGCAGTTCCTATTCAGGATCAAGGAAATGTCGGAAGGACACTCCTTGAATACAAGAATCGGTGTGTTCTCACTGCCGATGTTGTGGGCCGGATCGGGGTTGGGCGAGTTCAGGGAGTTTTTCCGGAAGCAGTTCTCTCCCTTTGGTGGATTCTGTTTCAACTGTTCCGAGTTCCAAGGGACATCAGGTGCGTGGCCCGTGGTTTACACCTTGTGGGAAACCGGAGTGGTTGATGGGGATGTGGTCGTTGACATCCTCGATGGTCCTGACACCGTAACGGGGCAGAAGATTTTTGCCCCTGCCGATCAGCCTCTGTCCAAGTGGGTAGATCGTCCCAAGAACACGGTGGCGAGACCGGCCATGAATGGGCCGTTGGGGATATTGGAAGGGAAAGGAGTACGTGCGGACAGGTTCGTTTCCGATGGTCTTGGTTACCTCAGGTCGCCTGGGAATGATGTCCAGAACTCAATATCCGTCTGTAACCTCGTATCGGGTCCTCACGCACACGGAAATGGTTGGTCCGTCATCCCATCCAATTTCCGAGACTCGATGGTGGTCCTTGCCGTTCGTAAGATGATCGAGCCTCTGATGAGTTGGCTCAACGACCGGGACGAGTTCTCGATCCCTAACCTTACCCATCCCGACTACGACCAATTCGCCATCGACGCTATCACCTGGGTCTTGTTCAACAGGTTCAACCAGACCTCCTCCCTCGGCAACGTGACCTACAAGGGACAGGTCTACGACATCCCCAACCACTTTTTTTGGCTCTCCCCTGAGGAGATGTCCGAGATTCCCAGTCTCCCCCGGCCGATCTGGCAGCAGTGCCGCACCGCCAAGCCCCGGTTCGTGGCATCATGGCTCAAGGATCATGAGGAAGATCTCTGCGAGGACGCACAACACCTCCTCCACCTCGGCAAGGAACTCGTCAGGATCTCCGCCCCGCACCGGATGGACGCACTGCCCAAGTTCCAGCTGGACAGGTATGACGCCGGTTGGTACCAGATCCGCATGGGATTGTTCGGCAAGGACATCCCCTTCAAGCCCTCCGAGGGCATGGCCGACCTGATGGAGGAGTTCAAGGTCGCCCACAAGGCACTGGGCGACCGGCTCCGACCCGGCATTTATGACTTAGGCTTTCTGCCGAAGGAAACCCTGCTGAACTGAGGTCGATGACATTCCTCAGGATCCCGATGCGAGAGCCAGGATGACGGAAAGGAAGTGAGACGGATGGAAGAGTTTGCCAGAACACTGCATGAACTTCCGTGGTGGATGTGGATTATCATAGGGGCTGCCTGTTTTCCCCTCGCCATCGTTCTCCTGCTGATCAGCGAGTCCTGTCGAAACGATTCGTAGAAGCAGGACATACGGGTCATCTCTCCTAACTCTCTCATCGAACAGATCACGCCTGCAAGGTGGTGCTCGAGATGGAGAGACTCTCCAGGTCCGAAGAACGAATGGCGAAAGAAAGAAGTGAGACGGATGAGTGATGGCAATAGAGGTTTGTCTTTCCCGATGGCGCTTTTGCTCTGTGTGCTACTGGGACCCTTTGGCCTCTTGATCTGTATCATAATGGGTGTTGACAGCTAGAGAGCCATCGATCGGTGCAGGACATACGGTTCGCCACACCTAACTCTTCTCTCGAACAGATCACGCTCGCAAGGTGGTGCCCGAGATGGAGAGACTCTCCAGGTCCGAAGAACGAATGGCAGCCGAACTGATCTCGTTGGCTGCTCGTTGCGCCGACGATTTCGGAGTCGAGGAGCGTTTCGCTCGCCGGCTTGCCATAGATTCCGGTAATGGGAAGAGGGTCGTGACGGCACTGTTTGGTATTAGTCCAGAGATGTGGAGAGGGATTTTTTTGGGTGGCACCGGCGTTGGTGGCATCGCCGGCCTTGCCAAACTGGCACCCGCTACCCTCGCAACGCTTCTCGCATCCATCGGCGTCGGTGGGGAGAGGTTGTATGACTGGGCGAAGCGCAAGACGGGCATAGATCCTCATGCCGGATTGCCATCATTTATCAACGATGAAAACATGGCGGATCCGATTTGGGACGAACCACATGGGTCCAAGCACATCAAGGACATCCCCGAGTATGCCAATGTCCCCGCTGGCAAACTGATGGAAGAATACGACCAATCCCGTGAGGTAGAAGAAAATGCGTTGCGGGATGCTGTTCGCCTCCCGACGGAGTACTCGACCTCGGGGGACTCTTCTAGGACTCTCAGGGAGAGATATCTTCGTCCGAGGAATGTCTCTCCGGAATCGCTGACGCCGGGAGGGAGGGCTTACAGCCCATTGGACGAGGTGTCGGCAAAGAGGATGCCGAGGTCGGCTTCTGGGAGACCCAAGTTCCGGAGGATGGCGCAACTGTTCACGACACCGTTCGGTGACGATCTGATCAATGCTCCAGAGTCGCCTTTTTTGGGCTTCGCAGCGCCTGGGGACCAAGAAACACTAACTTCTGTATTCGCTGACCGTCCGGGAGTCATAAGTCCGATCAACCAGACATCCCCTCGTGTTCTGTCTCCGGAGGAGGGTGCCAGGTACTCTCCTCGAGAGGCTCCCAAATGGGGTGCTGGCGGAACTCCAAAAAAACAGGCGCTGCTCAAACTAGAGGCTTTGTCTAATCCTCAATATTCGAGGCCTGTGATCACGGCTGGTCTCGAAGCGATGTATTATCAGGTCTTGCTACAGATGAATGGCAAATTCATCTCGCCCAGAACTGCAGGCATCTACTTCGAGAAGATCTCCAACACGATGTTGGATGCAGGAGTCGCCCCGGAGATAGTTGAGCAGATCAAGGCGGCGGCGATCGAGAGGTTGAGATCTGGTAGTGGAGGATACGGGACAAGAGGTGGAGAGGGATATTCCGATGTCCCCTATGGGGGAGAATACCTCGAGGACCCGTTCGAAAGTGGACGAGGGGCTCGAATCAGGGACATCGAGGACACACGGACGAGGATGGAGGAGATCGCAAGGAACAGTGGGATGGGCGGGGCTGCGGTGCAGCAGAACCCGATGGCCAGAGGACTCGACATGATGAACGCCTGAGATTGATGGTTCACGATGGTCAAAAGCCCACCCGAGTACTCGGGTGGTTTTTCCGCTTATGACGCCCTCATTCGTTTCGAGTTGGATAAGCGTTCTCGAAAGGAGTGGTGAGCATGAGAATGATACCGCCAAGGAACTTGTCCTCGAATGATGAACCGATCGCAACAGAGGATCCGATTATGGGTCCAGGAATGAGGGACCCAAGGGTCCATTCGCACGAGTCCTTGAAGGACGATCGTCCTTCCAACATGGACCCATTGAGGGATGTTCCGGACGATGACATCACACATCTGATCGACCGGAGCACTCCATCTCCCCGGCAGCAGGTGATCATCGAGGGGAAGATCGTTTCCGCACAGATGTGTGAGGGAGGAGCGAGCGTTTCGGTGTTCGATGGGAAGAGGAATCTCTGCGTCTGGGTTCAGGGCACCATCATCATCGAGGTTGGTATGCCGGTTTCGGTCATTGCCCATTTCGATCCGAGGAATTCCAACATCGTGCAGAGGGTGACGCTGGCTCGTTCGACTGGAGGTGTTGGGAATGAAGGTGGCTAGGCGTTCGGATCCGAAGTGGACGGTGGATGGGAGCTGCCCCTTCTACTTTTTCGACGACCCCAGTAAACCTCATTGTTTCATCACGAACTGCATCGTTTCTGGTGGGGATTCCAATCTTTTCAGTTCTACGGATGAAGCTCTGAGCCTTATCGATGGGGATTGCGGAGCACAATTCGATGCCTGTCCGTTCATCCCCGCCCTGTGGGATCTGACGGGGAGGAGGACAGATGAGGATCTATCCGATCCCATCGTTGTGAACGACGAATCTCCCTTCGTCCAGATCGATTTCGGTTGGCCTTTTCCTCAGTCAGAATCGACTTCCTGTGATGTGTTGGTGATCCCGACGAACACGTACCTCAGGTTCAACGACATGTTGCCGATGCAGTTCTGGCAGATGCCGGACGATGTGGTGATGAGGATGATGGACGAGTGTGCATCGATGGCGAAGCCGATGGAGACGGGGGATGTCTTCTCGACGAGTGGATGTGGGAGCGGATATGGTTCCATCGTCCACTGCGTCATCTCTGGTCTCGGAGGACAATCCTTGGACGATGTTTCGGATGTCGTGGTGGCAGCGATGATGGAGTGCGAGCGGATGGGAGCTGCCTCCGTCGTCATCCATCCTCTGTGCCTGCTGTTGGGTGACAACGAGGGATTGGCGCAGACGCTGTTCACGCAGATGTCTGGTCTGATGAAGTACCTCAGGTCGAGGACGGGTCGGTCCATCTCGTATGTCGACATCACGATGCCACCGACACAGGAGGCACATGCGATAGCCATGGCCGTCGTCGATGTCGTGTCCGGATGAGGACATGCAGGTAGGATGCTCGATATCATCGAAATCATCATCTCTGAGAGAGGAGTGATGATGATGAGTGAGAATCGAGAATCTTTTGAAGTTCCCATCGATGAACCGATCCAGATGATTCCGAGGGTGTCCATCTCCGGGTTGGCTGACGATCCGATCCAGATGATTCCGAGGGAGCCCTTGGACATCGTCCACATCCTGTCCGTTCCTCAGGATTGGGGAAGATCGTTCTCCCACATCGGGGAGTTGAGAGAGCGGTTCAACCTATCTGGGAGGGGTGTTCGCATCGGGATCATGGATACGGGGAGATGCACCCATCCAGATGTTGCTCTTCCGATCTCGTCCATCAACTTCTCGCCCGAACTTTCGGATGAGGATCATAACGGGCACGCTTCTGTCATCGCAGGAATCATCGCAGGTCAGGGTCAGGGTCAGGGTCAGGGTCAGGGTCAGGGTCAGGGTCAGGGTCAGGGTCAGGGTCAGGGTCAGGGTCAGGGTCA
>Ga0315289_10003050_pt1 | contig 25470 bp, 27 predicted proteins | sample YL17G11_40_MG_FD_203452 | JGI IMG/M metagenome (GOLD analysis project Ga0315289, IMG submission 203452) | Sediment microbial communities from Yellowstone Lake, YNP, Wyoming, USA - YL17G11_40 | ecosystem: Environmental > Aquatic > Freshwater > Lake > Sediment | place: USA: Wyoming | collected...
GTAGCGAAGGGATCATCGAGTGGAAACATCTTCGGGGAGACGGTCATTCGCACAGCTCCTTGAACTCGACTTAGCTCACATAGAAGTTTCACCTTCTTTTTTAGGCCTCTAGCCTCGTTCACGAGGGCACCTCCGTATCTCTTTGTGAAGGTCTCTTCACCGTCGTGATATTTGATTGCGTCATGCAGCTGGTCTCCATCTACTCCCAGAGTATTTGGATCTGTGGTACGCCAACCCCCGTCTCCTTCGGGGGGTGGAAAATAATCTTCGGTTAAGTTACCATACCTCATTAATTGATCCGCGTTTAGTTAAATAAACACTCGAGCTGCCCGGGGGGTTAGCGTTTGCGGCTGATTCAATACTCGTTTCCAAGCATCGGTCTGTTTGAGTGCTTGGCGATTTAATTAATGGCCCGCGTCCCTCGCCTTCATCTCGGAGAGGGATTCATCCTGCTCTGTGAACTCATATGCGATATACTGTAGCGGTTTGCTTCCCACGTTCACGATGGAGTGGGATGTCCCCTCCTCAGTGTAGATAAGTGCTCCGGGGCCCACTTCGTATCGGTTGGCGCCGCTGATTGCTATGCCTTCGCCTCTGAGTATATAGCCAAACTCCTCAGGGTTCAAATGGGTAGGGAGTGTTACCCCAGGGACATGCGTTTGCAGATCAATGGAGTGCATCCTTCTTGCCCCCATGACTGCGTGTTCCTCCTCAGTGAAGAGTTGGTTGGCAGCCATACCTGAGATGCTCGTGGCCGTTTCATAGAGGTTGCGCACCCTCGGTTTGGCCCACCTAAAATTGTTTTGACTCAGCTCGTAAACTGCGGTCAGTATCCTTAGTTCGCCTTCGCCTGCGTGCTGAATGTGATGCTCGTGTACCTCTCCGAACCTGGAGGTTGTGGGTACAAACACCGCGGTGTCTCCATGGAGATACCTCCCCCGGTAGAGACAGCATCCGGATATTATGTAGTGCTGGAACTCCCTTGCTCTACCCTTGAATAACAACTCGCCCCCGGTTAGAGTGTGGTGGAGTACGATTAGCCTCCCTTTTATGCTCTTCACGCTAAGCAGAGTCCTCCTGCTGACTCCCTCTGTTAGACTCTCCGGGGTGACATCGTTTAATTTAACGAGCAATGTTACTCGAAATTAATACACTGTAAAATTAGGTTATATCGATTGGTATCTAGATGGATATCTCTTTAACACCATAAAGAGAGTATCAAATATGTTTAAAAAAACCCTCAAAGCGCGTTACATGGTCGACAGTCTCAGCGACAGAGTGATCGAATACCCCTGCCTCGTTATTGAGGGGGGAGTAATCAAGGAGGTCCTACACGGAGGCGAGGAGTCCTCCCCTTGCGCTGAGTCGGAGCTTATTGATCTCGGAGATTGTACCATCCTGCCCGGTCTAATTGACTCACATATCCATGTGACTCTCGGGACCTCGGAGAATTATTACGAGGTCATCCGCGAGTCGGATGGGATCCACATAGCGTCTGGCGTTGTTAACTTTATGGCTGCTCTGAAGGCCGGAGTAACGACCTTAGTTGATGCGGGTTCTAGGAACCTAGTCACCCACGACCTCAAGGACGCCTCCTCGAAGGGAATCATCAAAGCGTCTAGGCTTATTATTGCCGGCAGACCCCTGACGATTACCGGTGGACACTTTTGGTTTTGCAACGACAACGAGGCGGATGGAAGCGAACAGGTCAGGAAGAGGGTTCGTCAGTTTGTGAAAGAGGGCGCTGACCTGCTGAAGATAATGGCTTCTGGAGGTGGGTCAGCGTCAAAAGGTTCGATGGGTGGTCCGACGGCCTCCATGCCCGCCTTCAGCGTTGAGGAGCTGAGGGCCTCCGTCGAGGAGGCTCACAAGTTCAAAAGGGTAGTTACGGCGCACTGTGAGGCAGTTGAATCCGTCTACAACGCAGCTACCGCGGGCGTCGACGTTTTGGCTCATTGTGGATTCATTACACCTGATGGGGAGAGGGAGTATGATGAGGGCGCCGTTAAAATCATGGTCGATAAGAGGCTATATTACAACCCTACCTTGCAAACGGGTTCGGCGAGGTACGACGAGCTCTTGAGGCGGGAGGCCTCAGGCAGCCTACCCTTGAAGGATAAAGAGGCTTTGGATGCTCTGAGATACAAATTTCAGAGGAAATACCAGAACCTCATGAGGATGGTGCACTCGGGCGTCGAAGTCGTGGCGGGGTCAGACTCAACTGGGTTAGGTAACTCTACTCGGTTGATTAAGGCGTTAGAAATGATGTGCGAAGCCGGCGTGTCTCCGATGGAAGTGATTAAATCGGCTACATCGACCGCGGCAAAAGCCCTCAGAGCAGAGAGATGGCTGGGCTCCATCCAGCCCGGGGTCGAGGCGGATATTATCGGGGTCTCGGGTAACCCCTCGATCGATATCGGATGCCTCAGGAAACTAAGGCTAATCATGAAGAGCGGTGAAATCGTCCAGTAACGAGTGCCTAAATGATCCAAGCGTGTTCCCAGCAAAACGCTATATCACTTGAGAACCTTAAGAGAAGATGACTTTTATGAGGAGGCTGGAGGGGAGGGTTGTCCTCGTCACGGGTGCTGGTCGAGGATTCGGTAAATATATGACCCTCGCATTTGGTAGTAAGGGCGCTAAGGTAGTGGCTACGGCCCGTTCAACTAACGAGTTGAAGGCCGTGAAGGAGTCGATTGAGGCGAGGGGTGGAGACTGCGCCATTCTCTCAACGGATCTGACGAGGTTCGAAGACATGACCCGCCTGCGAGACTTTGTTGAGGATAGATATGGGCGCCTCGACACCCTGGTCAACGCCGCAGCTGATAGCCCTTGGCTTGAATTCGAGGACATGACCATCGAAGACTGGGATAGGACGAACTCGGTGAACCTCCGAGCGCCCTTCATCTTAACCCAACTATTCCTACCAACGATGAAGAGGCAGGGCACTGGAAGCATAATAAACATCAGCTCAGGATCCGCTCAAATCGGATTTATAGCTGAGATGGGCTACTGCCCGTCGAAGTATGGGCTAGAGGGCATGACGCAGTGCCTCGCCATGGAACTCCATCAGTACAACATCGCTGTAAACTCGACGGGGGTGGCAGCTCCAGAGGGCAAGATACTCAAGCCGAGTAAGATCACTCCGAGTGAGGAGCTAGAGATACCCCAAAAGATCAGGTCAACATACGCCAGCGACGATTCTATGATTGATACCTTCTCAGAGGCTTGGAGTTTCCTCTCACTCCAGGATGCTCACGGTGTAACTGGTCAAAGGTTCGCTCTCAGACAGCTTGCAGATTACCTTAGGGCTAATGGATGGGAGGCGGCTGTCACTAACTGGAAGAACAAGTTGATGAAGGCGGTCTACGTATCCTATGATCTACCTGAGAAGGTGCGGTACGATACGCCACTGAAGGAGAAGCTTGGAGTACTTTCTCAAAAAGAACGATTTTTTAAGAGATGAATACTCTCCCGATCTTGTTCCTCGAGGTCTTTATTGTTCAACTCATTCAAACAAACTTCCAGGGGTTTTCACAAGATTAGCCAGTTCATCCCTACCTGGCCGCGCTCGTGACTTTCACTGACTCCTCAAGAATCTCCGTCGCCACGTCACTTTCCTTCTCAGAGATCATTAAAGGGGGCGAAAGTCTGATCACTTGATTATAGGTCCCTACGCGTCCCACCATTAGCCCCCTCTTAAAACACTCTAAGAACAACCTCTCGGTCGCCGCAGGCGCTGGTTTTCTACTCTTCAGATCCTCCACTAACTCTAACCCTATCAGCAGCCCCTTGCCTCGTACATCCCCAATTAACTCGTATTGTTCCTGAATCTCCTTGATCCTTCGGATTAGGTGTTCACCAACTCTAGCGGATTTCTCAACCAGTTTCTCATCTAATATCTGCTTAATTGTGGCTAGGGCGGAGACACATGAGATCGGGTTTCCGGCGAATGATCCGCCCCTAACCACTGGAAACTCAGCTTCTTTCTCCATGATCTCTTTAGTCGCCATTACACCCGCCATCGATATTCCGTTCGCGAATCCCTTTCCGAGGAACATCACGTCAGGGTTGACGCCGCTGTGCTCAATACCGAACATCTTACCCGTTCTTCCGAACCCAATTACGACCTCGTCATCCACCAAGAGTATGTCATGGTCGTCGCACATTTTTCTTAGTCTTTGGAGGTAGCCTTCGGGCGGGGTAATAACCCCTGCAACCTGCTGGAGGGGCTCTATGAATATTCCAGCTACATCGTCTGGGTGGGCTAGTGTGTCGAATACATAGCTGAGGTACTCAAGGCAACGATAACCGCACCCTGGGTGCTCCTGGCCGAAGGAGCACCTGTAGCAGTTGGAATAGGGTATATGTTCTACGCATGGTATCAATGGTAGGCAGAATCTCCTATTCTCGGAGCGATCGGCTAGTAGTGACAGCGTCCCGATGCTGTAATCATAATGCCCTCCAAGGTATGAGATCAGGATAGTTTTGCCAGTGTAGGCTCTTGCGAGCTCCATCGCGAATTCTGAGGCGTCTGAGCCTGTGTTACAGAACTCGAATTTTCCTTCAGAGAGACCCTTAGGTGCTATCTCCTTTATCTTCTCCATCAGCTCAATTTTTTGAGGTATTGAGCCACGGATCATGCTCACACAGCTTTTATTCAGTCGGCTCTCGACAGCATCGATTATCTTTTGGGATCTATGCCCAATGCTGATGTTTAGGTCGGCTAAATTCATATACACGTTTTCGTCAACGTCCTTCACATAGATTCCTTCGCCCTCAGAGAGCACGGTCAGGCTAGGTTTTTGAGGGGAGCAGCGTCTCCACCTCTCCAACCACTCCCTCGACTTGGGCCCAGGAGGGGGAGGGACAACGATATTAGGCCCTTTCAAACAAGTCTCCAAATCTAACTTGTTCGAGCTGATAATTATTAGTTATCAGACTTTCAACGCATACACTATTCTCCCACATTTTTACGCGCCGTATGGTAGCTTATGCATCTATCATCATCGTAGCTCAGCCATGAGCCGATAAGCCCTTTAGAAAAGTAGTAATACATTGAATACGTATGAAGAGCCCTGTTAAAATTTTAATTACCTTCCACCTCGCCCCTGAGCTTGTCAATAATATCAGGTCGGTCGACGAGAACTTGGAGATCCTATATGACCCGACTCTGCTTGGAACACCAAGATATCTCAACGATCAGCACGGCGAACCCATCAATAGGTCAAAAGAAGAAGAGGATAAATTTAGACAGATGATGGCGAAGGCGGAGGTCCTCTTCGGCTACGTGCCACAAGGCTATCAGGCTGATGTCAAGAAATGGTTCCCTAAGCTAAGGTGGAATCAATCTACAAGCGCAGGCATAGGGTGGGGTGCAAAGAGGTACAATTGGACGGATACGGATATCGTCTTTACAACAGCGAGCGGGATCCATGAGACCCCCCTCGCTGAGTTCTGCATCATGTCAATGTTGATGTATGTGAAGGATTATTTCTGGATGGAGGAGGAGAAGGCTAGGAAGCACTGGGCGAGGACGTGCTCGACTGAGCTGAGGGGTAAGACACTCGCCATTATCGGCCTCGGTAAGGTTGGGAGGGAAATCGCGAGGATCGCTAAATGTATGGGGATGCGTGTAATTGCGACGAAGAGGCATACAGAGGGAGTTGACCCCAACTCCGTCAGTGTTGACGAGATATATCCGTGGAATAGTCTAGACACACTGCTCAGAGAGTCGGATTTCCTAACTCTAATCTGCCCGGAGACCGAGGAGACTAGGGGGCTTATCGGTAGAAACGAGTTTTCAAAGATGAAAAGGGGCGCGTTACTAATCAACATAGCCAGGGGGAGCATCGTCGATGAAGACGCGCTTATTGAGGCGCTAAGGTCGGGTCATCTCGGAGGAGCGGCGCTCGATGTCTTCAGAGTTGAGCCTCTGCCACCCGATAGCCCTCTCTGGGATATGCCGCGCGTGATCATAAGCCCACACTCAGCGAGCACCGCAGACACAGAAAATATGAAGCAGACTGACCTATTCATCTACAACTTGAAGCGTTACCTGAAAGGTGAGCCCCTAAAAAACGTCCTAAACAAGAGCCTCCTATACTAAAGATAATCTTCTAGGTATCCCATCTGAACCGCTTTAGAAGGTAAAATATACCTATGCCAATACTCAGCTAGTTATGGGAAGAGCTAGGATCGAGTCTTCACTGGGTGATCTTCCCGACAAGTGGTATAATATAATAAGTGACCTGCCTGAGCCATTGCCTCCCTATCTATCTGTCCTAGACGGGAGTGAGATGAGGTGCCTACCCGAAATCTTTACTAAAACTGCGTCACATCTGGAGTTCTCATCTGAAAGATGGATCCCTATCCCTGAGGAGGTCAAGTCAGCTTACATCCATTCGGGTAGGCCTCGACCCCTGATTAGAGCTCGTAGGCTTGAGAGCTTCTTGAAGACCCCGGCGAGGATATATTACAAATGCGAGGACCTATCGCCGGTTGGGAGCTTTAAAACCAACACGGCTATACCTCAAGCGTATTGGGCAATGAAGGAGGGTTATGAGAGGACGGTGTTCGCCTCCTCCCTCCAGACAAGGACTCATTTTGTTCACGCCCACGCCGCGAGATACTTTGGTTTGACGCCGATGATCTTCATTCCTGGGAAAGATCTGGATAACAATTGGGAGCAAGCCCAATTTCTCAAATCCATAATAGGGGCAGAGGTCGTGGAGTCTCCTAGTAATCGCACCGGTTGTGGACAGCATTACAGGGATGGTTCCGGAAACCTGAATTCGATAGAGGTAGCGAGGGAAGAAGTGGTTGAGGAGATAACCCAAAACAAAGGATCAATCGGGGTCGTCTCAAGTTTCCTTAACCATGTTTTATTGACCCAAACGATTATGGGTCTAGAAGCTGAGAGTCAGCTAGAGTCTATCGATGAGGACGCCGATTTATTCATCGCCCCCGTCGGAGGAGGTAGTAATTTCTTCGGATTGATCGCGCCATTCATGAGGAGACACCTGAGGGGGGAGTATCCAGACGCGAGGTTCATCGCGGTAGAATCTGAGACGACTTCAAAGTTGACTGATGGCAGCTACAAATATGTACAGATGCAGAGCCCCATGTCGGGCATCCTCGGTAAAACATACGAGGTTGTAAAGGAGCCTAGGCATACAATCGCTGGAGTAGGCATACAGACCTCAAATACCGCCCCCATCTTGGGTCTGCTTCGAAGCCTCGGGCAAATTCATACAGTTGTGTATCCACGTGATGAAAAGATTGTATTCGAAGCGGCGCGTATCTTTCTGGAAACTGAGGCGAGCTTGATTGCCCCAGAGTCAGCCTATGCGGTGGCAGCCACTATTGAGGAGGCAAGAAAGGCGAAAAAAACGGGTGATGAACGAGTGATTCTGCTGAGTATAAGTGCAAAGTCTTACATGGATTTTGGGGAGAAGCAGAGATATCTTCATCACGCTTAAACGATTAATCACTTCTAAGGATCCTATCCGTTCATGTATTGTAAATGTTGGGAGGTATCGTTGAAGTCTCCCTGCCTAAGCCCATCTTCTTAACCTTCGTATAGATGAGATAAGATACTCCGGCGGATTGAAGATTGGTTCCATCGCTCATGAATATGGTGTTTTCGCCATCATGGCTTCTTCCACTCTTCTTACCTGCGACGATCTCCGATATTTTTCCATAGATATCGGCCTGTGTGATTGCACCGAGGTGGATTGGATGCGCTAACTCTCCAGTCGTTAGGCATTTTTCACCGTCTACCACGATCTTATCCGCTCTTTTGAATGTGGTCAAATCCAGCTCTGCTTTTAATGGGTCATCTGACCCCATGCCACTAATATGGGAGCCCTCCTTAAGCCACTCTCCCATTACTATTGGTGTTGTCGCATATGTCGCTGTTATCAATATGTCCGCATTATTTACAACGTCTCTGGGATCATCTGGAGTATGCACGTCGACGCCAAGCATTCTACCCATCTCTGCAGCGAACTCTACATCTTTCCTCCTGCCAGAGTGGACATACAACCTGTCAAAGGATCGAACCTTTGAAAGGCACGTGAGTGAGCCTCTACCGACATTCCCAGTCCCTAAGAGACCGACGCTCTCGATATGTTTCCTGGCCAGGTATTTTGCACCTATTGCTGCCGCCGCTCCGGTTCTCAGATCTCCGACGCCTGCTTCTTTCTGCTTCTCTCCGAAGGGGGCTCTTTCTCGGCTGATTATTGCCAGAGTCTTACCCCCTTTGGGATCGATTATCATCGTTACATATCGATGCCAGGAGAAGTGGAACGCATGGGATACGACAACCACCTTAGACTTCTCTAAGAACGCTAAACCCTGACCTATACTATCTGTACCCGGCGCGATGTGTGGTAGATCTTTACCCTTGGTTCTAATCTCTCGCCTAGGTGTATCCTGGGCGAAGCCCATCCCGTCTTGCCTGTAAGCATCCTCAACGGCTCCGATTACCTCCTCCGGCGTTAATTCAGCTTTTTTAATATCCTCATCCCCGATGAGAAGCACCATCTTACGAAACCCCCGTAATTTTAAGAGCGGTACTGCCTCTATAAACACTCGCGCATTTTCAATCCCCGTAACAGCTCCGACGCATGATGCGTATCCTCTTTATCCAATCTAAACACGGGCAGGGAAGAGCAAATTAATTCATTATGAGATCTCATCCTGATCATGGAGAATCATGAATCCGTTAAAGAAATCACGTATAATTTTAACGGAAAGGTAGTAATCGTAACAGGCTCAGCCCGCGGCGTTGGGCGGGTTATGGTTAAGGACTTTGTGGAGGCCGGTGCCAAGGTCGTGGCAGCTGACCGAGATAGGAAGGGGTTGGAGAAAACATGTGAGCCTTACGGAGAGAATATCGCAGCGGTTGTATCCGATATTAGCAAGGTAGAAGATGCAAACGAAATCGTCGATGTTGCCATAAAAAGATTCGATGGTCTCGACATCTGCGTTAACAATGCATCTGTTGCACCGCACACCGCACTTCTCGAGGAGACGTCCGAGGTCTGGGACAGAGTCTACGCCACAAACTGTAGAGGAACATTCCTCATGACTCAGGCTGCAGCCAAAGTAATGATCAAGTACAATAGGGCTGGGAGGATAATCAACTTCTCATCTGGTGTGAGTCAGAGAGGTTCACCAGGCACAACCGCCTACGCCTCGAGTAGGGCGGCGATTGAGAGCTTCTCCTGCGTCGCCGCCATCGAACTCCACAATACAACATATTACTGAAGTTTTGCGTTTTTTAAATTAAAGCTTTTCTGGAGGCTCAAACTAATATTACCCTGCCCCCGGAGGCACCCACCCAGATGCTCGTTCCGACCACAGTCGGAGTCATGGAGGAGCTTCTAGAACAGTTCAAACCCTGCTTCAGCAAACCCCAGTTCAGAAACTTCTCCACCTACACCCTGGGCCTCGTCGCCTGCGAAGGAAAAAAGAACATAGACACCATAAACCGATCCTTCACGGACGCGAAAAACCAGAGCAGCCTCAACCGCTTCCTCACCTCCTCGCCATGGTCCCTCCAACGCCTCGAAGCAAAGAGGCTAACCCTAGCGAGGGAGAAGCTTCCCTTCACAGAAGGCTCCACCGGCTTCCTACTAGTCGACGACACCATCAACAGGAAGACAGGAAAACACATGGAGGACGCCGGATACCACTACGACGGCGCCGAAGGCAAGCCGGTCTGGGACCACGACCTCGTCACCACCCATTACGTGAATGGGGACGCGGAGTACCCCGTGCGACTGGGCCTCTACGTGAAGAAGGAGGCCTGCCATAAGAAGGGCAGCGCATTCAAGACCAAGATCCAGCTCGCATGCGAGCAGATAGCGGCCTTCAAGCCTCCGGTGGGCACAGAGACGATCGTTGCCTTCGACAGTTGGTTCTTCTGCCGCCAGGTCACCGAGGCCGCCGAAGCCAGGGGCTACAGCTGGGTGACTCAGGCCGAGTCCAACCGGGTAGTCTACATTAAAGGACGAAAGATGAATGTGACTCAGCTGGCTCAAAGCCTTCCAGAGAAACGGTTCAAGGTGGTCAAGGTCGGGGGTGAAGCCTACGTGCTGTGTGGTCTGAGGGCGTGGATGCCCAAGGCCGGGGACGTGAAGCTGGTCGTCTCTAGGGCGGAGGACGGCTTCCACTTCATCGTGAGTAACCGGGTGGGCTGGTCTGATAGGCGGGTTCTTGAGGCGTATAGGGTGAGGCAGAGCATAGGTGTTTTTTGCCGGGACGCGAAGCAGAATCTGGGGTTGGAGGAGTATCAGATGCGTGGGGGCCGAGGAGTCATTATACACTGGCACCTGGTCTTCAACGCCTATACTCTTCTAGCCATCCTGCGAAGATCCGTGGCTAAGGCCTCAAGCCGCCTGGGGAGGTGTCTCGTCACGTTGGGTGGTGTTTGTCGTTGGGTGAAGCGCCGGTGTTTCAGGAGGCTGGTGGACTGGGTTTACCTGAGGTTCAGACATAATACGAGGCTTGAGACAATCTATCGTATGCTGAAAATATAAAAACGCAAAACTTCAGATATTAGTTAACACAGTCAGCCCAGGGTTGATAGATACGCAACCGAAGCCACTTCCTAGGCAAATGGCCGTTAATCTAAAGGCATGTATACCGACTTTACCCTTGGCTAGGCCGGGCGAACCCAAGGAGGTGGTTAATTTAGTTCTATTCTTAGCGTCAAGCGCCTCAAATTACATCACGGGAACGGTTATCGTCGTCGATGGGGGCTCAGGAATTGGAACCCGATCGACGAATCCGATCGTCGATGACGACCCGAGGTATTTTTGGGTTACCGGACGAAATCATTTACCCTAAAAACGAAGCATAGCTGTTCCTCTAGGCTTTTCATATGGGTATAATTCATCTTTAGCGCTCGTTTTTTTTGCGATGTTTTTCTCCTAAGAGTTGAAAGCGTAGATTTGTGTGTGATGACAAATCTTTAATTTCGGAATTCTCTTAACATAAAAATATCGATATGAAGATTTACATCACATTCGACATGGAGGGTGTATCCGGGGTTGTGGCCGGTATGACGGGCGTCAACCCGAATGCGCCTACAGCGTATTCCCGAGGTCAACGTTTTTCGACAGACGACGTTATGGCGGCTGTCGAGGGGATAATGGAGGTCGACCCAAACGCAGACATATACTTCAACGATGCCCACGGAGGGTCACTCAACGTATTTTATGAAGAATGTCCAGAAAATGTTAAGATGATCTCTAACTCGGCTGAACTATTCGACGAAGTTCTCGGTATAGACAGTAGCTTTGACGCCTTAATTGGCATTGGAGAACACGGCGACACTGATATGCAGGACGTCGTATTAAGCCACGTTTGGGATGTGAGGAAGGTCGCTTTCAACGGGAAGTGGTTGACTGAGATTGGTCTCGACGCCACACTCGCTGGATACTATAACGTGCCTGTGGTCATGATTTCCGGAGATGAGGCGACGTGCAATTATGTAAAACAAAACATCTCACCAAAAATTGCTACTGCCACCGTAAAATGGGGTATCAGTAGATCTAGCGCTATATGTCTGCATCCAAAAAAGGCTCAGAAACTCATAAAAAACGCTGTCATAGACGGTCTAAGGAGGCGCCACGAAATAAGTCCGCTTGTATACCAAAACCCCATCACTGTTGATATGGTTCACAAGAGCTCAGGCGAGGCTGGAGCACACATGTTTTTCGTGCCTGAAGACGAGAGGCTCTCAGGGGATACCGTAAGATTCATCGCGTCAAATGCAAAAGAGGCCTATTTCAAGTTCCTTCAAAGAGATAAACTGTCCAAACCCAAGGCTGGCCGATAAACTGGAGGAGTTATTTGTGTCTGCTGATGAAAAATTTGTCCTCCCACCTAATCAGGTAAGGAGGAAAGAGCCCTAAGGAAAGCAGATTGAGATAGCTGGCTATACATTCGTAGCTGATCTACTTGATCATTTAGCGCCGAGAACCTGTGCAGCAATACTTAGCACCTTACCCCTCGAAACTATCACCTATCACCAGTTCTGGTCTGGTAGTGGCTTGCAGGTTCACGGTCCTGCATTAAAGGCTGCGGCACAGAAATTTGGCTTATGGTCTGATCCACAGTACCCCGATTATGGTGAAAACCCTAACATATACAGCTGCCGAGGGGAGGTAGGGTTTCATCCCATCAGTCCTGGGTTATTCATTACTTATGGAAAATCTCGCTTTTATGGGCCAGAATATGGAGTGTTGCCCACATATATCTTCGCTGAGATCAACAAGGACCTTGATAAACTCCGGGAAATAGGTAGGAAAATTGGGAGAGAGGGTCAGCAAAAGATCGTGATCAGAGAAAAGAAATGAATGAAAGGAATGCGCGCGTATTCATCCTCAATAAGACCTTAATCTATTTTGAGACAGTACCCAGTTTATCATTTTTTAGATTATCTCTTAACCCCTTAGAGTTCTTATAATAATACAGAATCGAGAAGCCGCCTAGGAATGAGGCTAGATAGAAATTGTATATTGGTCCATATGAGTCCCAGAGGAATGCCCCGAGTGTGGGGCTGAGGGAACCAGATAATCCTCCCTGACTCGATATCGCCGCAAAGCTGCCTAACAGCATTCCCCTCTCATCCTTTGGCATTATATCTACCAGTAGAGCTTCTCGGCCCATCTGGGTAAAAGTTCCCCCGAGCGAATTTAAAATGGAACAAAGAAGGATGGCGCTAAAGAACCCCGAGTTAATGAAGAGGATAGGGTAAGTAGATTGCATCACTATGCCGACAATATATCCCTTTAAGTTACCGATTCTGTCAACGGTGGTGCCTATTGGTATCCTAAGGAGCAGGTTAGAGAAGCTGGATAATGAACTGATTACCCCCCACTCCGTCTTACTCAACCCAATAGTTTGGATAACGTAGATTATGGTAAATTGGTTGATTAAGCCCTGTGAAAATGAGAGTATTCCCTGCCCGAGTAGGATAGCTTGAAATCGTCTATTGTTTCTGATAGATGCAACTACTTCACCGATGAAACGACTCAGGTCACCTCTCTGGATCCTGTCGGGTGTTGAGAGGCGACTCGGTTCACTGAGATACTTTGCGTTTAATGCTGATTGAATTAAATGAGTGACGAATGAGAAATAGAGGCCGATTCTGAATCCTTGGGTAATACCCATCGAGTCTAACAGGATCCCACCGAATGTTGGTAGGAAGGAGGCTGTCAGGCTCATGATGGTATAGAATGTCGCGAGGGATCTTCCCTTCTTATCAGACTCGATATTGTCTGTAAATAATGCTTGCCGAGTGATCCATAGTCCGTTATCAACCGCGCGGAGCAGTACGCCGGGGATTAGCCACACCCAACTGTCAGCAAAGGCCATTATGAGTGGGAAAAAGGAAACAATAAAACCCCCTATAACGACCGGTTTCTTCCTCCCAACCTTGTCCGAGACGTACCCAAGCACAGGATGCAGTATTATGCTTGATATCCCGGTCATGAGGGTAAAAAGGCCGAGAATTTCCACTCCACCGCCAAGCTTCAGGACGTAAAGCGACCAGAATGACCAGATCAAATGACTACCGGTATCGTGTATTAGTTCGGTAATCGATATGACCAGGGCGTTGTGATTGAGTTTAAGGAGACCACTTAGACGCCGTTCCATCACAAATCAACCGTGAAAATAATAATAGTAAAAGAAGTGATCTGAAGCGTTAATGAGACTTTCCCCGTGGATGATAATGTAAGGCTGGACAACGATACTTTTTTTACTACTTAGAATAACACTAATTCACATGTCTCTAAATAATTTTGATCCGTTCGATGTGAAGCCAGGCGAGAAGAAGTTTGGTTATGTCAAAGTCGTTGACAATCTAGCGGTTAGATTCGAAATGCCCGTTGGTGTTGTCCGTGGGAAGAAGGAGGGCTCAACCTTGGCTGTAACCGGGGGGTTGTACCCAACGGAGTACGCGGGTGTTGAAGCTGCTTCAAGGCTATACAAGGAGATAGAGCCCAAGGACATAACGGGGAGATTCATTAGCGTACCCGTCGTTAACATGCCCGTCTTTCAATTTAGGACCCCTTGGCTGAACCTTAGGTCATCTATAACTCCATTTGACGGTGGGAACATCAATGCGGCCTTCCCTGGTAATCCTAAGGGTCGACCCACCGAGATCTTGGCATCTGTACTCTTTTCAATTCTCTCGAAGGCAAACTACCACATTGACTTCCGCGGTGGAGATCTCCCGGAGTCCCACCTAGTACACACAATATACCCACGAATAGGTCAGAAGATCGACGAGACAGCTGAGCTGATGGCCAAAGCATTCGGTTTAAACTACGTCCTTCCGGGGACACCTAATATAGGACACACGGGTAAAGGCACTCTAGTATACGAGCTTGCTACAAAAGGGGTAGCATCGATAATTAGTGAAAGTGGTCTAGGCTTCAATACTCAGCCATCAGAGGAGGAGGTAATGCCACACGTTGTGGGCACTAAAAATGTGCTCAAGCAGATGGGGATGATGAAAGGGAAAGTGTCGAAACCTAAGAAGCAAAACTTCTTGGACATGGACTGGCAGCGGGCAGCTCCAACGGTAGCGGGTGTATTTACAGCTTTAGTGGACCAGGGGGCTATCCTGAAGAAGGATCAGGTGATCGGCCACATCAAGGACCTCGATGGCTCGGTTCTAGAGGAGGTAAAGTCCCCAGTGAACGGGGTCGTGCACACAATGTACCCGAGAAGAGTCGTCTACCCTGGAGATGGCCTCTACACGATACTGAAGATAGACAAAACAACAGGTTGGGTCTAAACTGAAGATACTCGTCGTCAACCCCAACACTAACCCGAAGAATACCAAGGTGATAGCTGACGCCATAGCTCCCTACGTCTCTGAGGCGCTTAAAGTCGATGTCGTCAGCCCTGAGAAAGGACCCATAGGTCTAGAGTCTTATTATCATAACCACCTAGCCTCTGTGCAGGTCCACAAGAGGATTGTGGAGGCTGAGAAGGAGGGTTACGACGGAGTAGTTATTGCGTGCTATGGGGACCCAGGCGTCGAAGCCGCCAAGGAGCTTGTAAACATCCCAGTTGTCGGGATAACTGAGGCCTCCTATGCCTTGGCTCGTATTCTCTGCACTAAGTTCCTAGTAGTTGTGAGCGCGGAGACAGCTGTGCCAAGACAGATTAGGTACATAAAGACGCTGGGGATACCGGACTATCAATACGCTGTGAGGCCAATCGGATTGACCGTCATCGGCGTAATGTCTGACAGGATGAGTGCTAAGGAACTCATAGCGAAGAACTGCGAGATCGCCATGAAGGAAACCGGCGCCGAGCTTATAGTCATGGGTTGCTCCGGCTTCTCTGGTCTACGCGGGGAACTTGAGAAGGAACTTAAGGTCCCGATAATCGACCCAGTTGTCGCAGGTGTTCACGTATGCGAGGCTCTCATCCACATGAAGATCGCTCAGAGTAAGGTCAGCACCTACAAGACACCCCCCGTATTCCAAGTAAAGGAGTGAGTAACCATTGCCCACTAAGAAAATCATCGACGCGAGGGGGCTTTTCTGCCCGGGGCCTCTACAGGTCGTCAAGGGCGTGATTAAGCAACTCGAGCCAGGCTCAATCCTCGAACTTATAGCCGATGACCCCGACTCAAAGGAACAGGTCAGCGACTGGTGCAAGGAAACTGGGAATGAACTCAAAGGCGTCGCCAAGGAGAATGGGAACCTCACATTCACGATCTTAGTTAAGTAACAAGTGATCTCCTTGGGTAAGATTCTACTGATTCTAGGTGACACACCTTTCCAATCCGAAAGAGTGACACATGTAATCGAAATATCAAAGGCAGCCTTGAAGATGGGACACCAAGTCTCAATATTCCTCTTTATGGATGGGGTCTACAACATGCTTCAGACCCAGTGGGGCGAAGTGTTCAAAGTGAGTTCAGTGACCGATGAGCTTGCTATTCTCGCGAAGATGGGGGCCAGGATCATGTGTTGCAAGCTCTGCTCGGAGATCAGGGGACTCGGGGGTTCGATGAAACCCGATTTCGTTGAGGATACTGGAGTAGGTGAGCTTAATGAGGAGTACAATGACTCTGATGCTGTCCTCAGCTTTATTGGAGGATCCTAGATGGGGAAAAAGATTGTATTCCTAATAAGAAGCACACCCTATCGGGATCTCAACAACTATGAGGCGATGCGAACATCGATCGCACTCTATGATCATGAAGTTACTGTGGCCTGGATGGGCGACGGTGTTTTTTACCCTCTTAAATGCTCTGATAAAAGCAATGCCCAGCCAATTCTTAGACTCTTTAAGGATCTCAACATCAGACTCTTGGTGGACTCCGATGAACTAGCTCTGAGAGGATATTCGAGCCAAGACATCATAGCCGAGGCGGAGCCGGTGCCCCACGACGAAGTTGTCGCGGCACTAGTTCAAGCCGACTCGGTGTTGAGTTTCTGAGGTGATTGCTTTGATAATCCTATCTGATTATGATATCTCGAAGCTCGAAATAGCCTCAGAGATGGTGAAGAAGAAGGAGGATAAGAGAGTAGTACTACTTTCCGATGCGCTCTACTTGTTAAGCGGCTCAGAGACAAACGAAGCGGTGAATAAGATGCTGAAGATAGGAGTTACATTCATCGCTCTTGAAACTGACGTGAAGAAGAGGGGAGTTGACACAGCTTCGAAACACATCATTACAACCTCCTATGAGGAACTTGTGAAGCAATTGCTTGAGCGAAGAGTCGGCATAGTCAACTTATAGACCCCTGAGTAGAACATTTTATTTTCTCTAAAATACACGTGGATCCGGATGATAATATGTCGGTAAAGATTGGTGACTCTGCTATCCAGAGGGGAGAGAAAGTTAGAGGCTATCTAAAGGTGGCTGAGGCTTCGACGCACTCTGTGACTCTGCCTTACATAGTCGTCAACGGCGCCCATGAGGGGCCGAAACTCTGCGTCCTCGGGGGGGTGCACCCCCTCGAATACGCGGGGATAGAGGGTGTGCTTAAGGTCGCGAATGAGGTGGAGCCTAAGGATGTTAAAGGAACGCTGATGTTACTTCCACTAGTCAATACAGATGGATTCCACGCGAGGGCTGCCTTCAACAACCCCATCGACTACGTGAACCAAAATCGAGTATATCCTGGAGACCCGAAGGGGACGCTGAGCAGGAGGGTGGCTCACATCGTCTTTAATGAGTTCGTATCCAAATCAGGATACCTGATCGACTCCCATGGTGGTGATCTTACTGAGGACATAAACCGATATGTCATAATCGCGAACACGAATGATGAGAAGCTGAAGAAAACCATGATTGAGATGGCTTCCTGTTATGACTCACACTTCATCCAAACCACTAATATCGTGGGCAGCAGCAAAGAAGCAATGACCAAGTACGGCATCCCCTGTATAACACCGGAGACGGGTACACCATTCCCAGTAAAGGTTGATGATGTCAACTGGCACCGCAATGGCATAATCAACGTCATGAAGCTCCTTGGGATGATTAATGGCAAGCCAGAGCTGAAGAGACAGCCACTGGATCCAGAGATTCATAAGGTCGTCGCTGAACATGGAGGGCTCTGGATTCAGATGATTGACGCTGGAGCCCGCGTGAAGAAGGGTGACCTCCTAGGCGAGGTTGTCAGCCTAATTGGCGAGACTCTGGAGAGGTTTAAAGCACCCTGTGGAGGCGTTATCTGTGCCTCGAGGACCAGCGTTACGGTGAATCAGGGGGACGTCTTGGTGCAAATAGCCGAGGTTTAATACCCTCTTCATATCGTTTTAAATATTAAAGAAATCAATCTTCACCATGGCCAAGTATTATTTAGCCGATATGACCTCCGTCGAGGCTGCGCAGGCTATCAAGGAAAAGAGGGTGATAATCGTCCCAGTTGGAGCCATCCACAAACATGGAGACGGCCCCATAGGTACTGACATGTTCTCCTGCACTGAACTTGCCAGGAGAATAGGTGAAGCAATACCCGATAAGGTGATCGTGGTACCGACGCTCCCCTATGGAGTATCCAATGGTTCGGTTCTGCCAGGCGGTATAGACACTTCATATGAGCCCGTCAAACAGATAATTCAGGAGATATGTTTCTCCTTCACTAAATATGGCTCAAAACACTTCCTATTTCTATCAGGGCACGGTGGAAACGATGGAGCATACCTCGCCGTTGCAGGGGAACTCAATAAGAGGGGTGTGCTTGCCGCACATGTGCGTTGGTGGGATCTTATCATCCAACTCAAGGGCGACATAAACCCGAACTACCGTAATGTAAACATACTCGAGCAAAGCGTAGATGCGGCCTGCGGTAAGAACGATCCATCCGTGCAGCGGGATGGCGAGACGCGTACCGAGAACTTTAGCTTACGTCTCAGGGATGATATCTTCGGCGATCGATTTACGTATCCCGATAAGATGAAGGGAACCCTGATCTGCGCCGGGTCTGACCCAATGATAACTCGAATTCCAAACTCCGTGATCTACAACGGTGGCGTCGTACAGATCCCTCTACCCAGGGCGCCAATCGACGTTAACAACCCTGAGCCTGGGGACTGGCCTAGCATAGCAGACAAGGTAACAGCAGAGCAGGGTAACGACATTTTGAACACTTGCAGGGATTGGATAGTGAAGTTCCTAGACGAATTTGTCAAGCTAGAGATCCCGGATAAATATATCAAGAGCTGAGAGTCTCCAGCTCCGCCCCATTTAACTAATATCTACCCATAACCGTATTTTCTTTGATGTAGATGACGCCTCGTAGAGTGATAATCACTGGTGGCTCCAGTGGCATTGGTGAAGCTGTCGATTATGATATGGCGAGGGATGGGTCATGAGTGTTTCTAACCGGGAGAAGCGGAGAGAAACTCGAGAAGGTGTGTTCAGAGGTCGAGAGGAGGGGAGGGAAGGCCTTCTACAGTGCCGGCGACGTCGGAAATGAGGCTACAGTAGACCTCATGTTTGAAGAGGCCATTAAGCATCTTGGGTGGGTGGACATAGCCTTCTTGAGTGCTGGAGTGGGTTACTTCGGTAACCTAGAGTCTTTGACAGTTGAACAATATGATGAACAGTTCAACACAAATGTTAGGGGCGTCTTCCTATGGCTCCGGAAGGTTTTATCCCACATGAGGGGTCGAAATGCGGGTCAGATAATCGCGACATCATCCAACCTCGGCCTAGATACGTCTCCACGCGCAGGCTTATACTCCGCCACCAAGCATGCGGTTCAGGCGATGATTTGGTGCTTGAGAGAGGAACTCAAGGGAACCAATGTTAAGGCTTCGACGATTAACCCCGGATCTGTGGCTACTCCATGGTTCAAGGGTAGGAACGTGGACACCTCGAAAATGCTGAGTCCTGAAGATATTGCGAGGACAGTTAGGTACATTGTTGAGCAACCCGAGACCAGCAACATAGACCATGTGTTATTGAAGCCAGGTCGGAGCTAGCCTCTCTTACTCGCTTTTAATGAGAGGTAAATTCACATGGCGCCTTAGGTACAGCTATTACTTATTCGCTAGGGGAGATCGTGTATAACTTATCCCCACACCCAACTGAGCCAAACTGGTTCATGTAGGTGATCAGGCCTTCCCCTGTTGAGTACACACTTTCAACGCACCCATCGGGGCTCCAAACCTCTGCCAATATGGCTCCTCTGGTCACTCTATTCCCCAGGGTCGTAGTTGGCATGAAGAGCCCATTCAGGGGTGAGTGTATCTCAATCTCTTTTTTTATGGGTGAGGTTATGATCCTTTCCCCCTGCTCCTCGACTGCACCCTCAATCATCCCTAGGCTCTTCATCACGTTCAACACCCCTGTCACGAAGTAGTTTACGTGCCTATTGTCAGGGATGCCGGCACCTCCTACTCCAGCCTCAGCGTATAACCCCATTTTGCCCTCTCTGACCGCTACAAACGGCATGGCGTTTCTCACAGGCCACCCGTATTCATCCTCGCTTGCGCCGAACACCAGCCTGTCGCCTCCGAAATTCTTGGCCAGTTCTAGTGAGCGGTTTCCGGCGCTGTTACCCGTCTCAGGGGGGATATAGATCATGGGGTTATTTGCCCCCTCTCTACCAGATGTGTGTAGGTCTATCACGCAGTCAGCGTCAGCAGCGATCGCGTTAAGGATGTGCTTGATCCTTTGGGAGTAGGTTCCATTTTTCCGCCCGGGGTGAATCCAGTCAGGATCTATGGGGTCGAATGGATTAAGCCTCTCCCTGAAGCTGAAGGCGGCTGGACTCTGAAGCGGGACCAGAACAATCTTTCCCCTTAACCCATATGTCGGAATTATTCTCACTAGTTTGACGACCGCCGTAACTCCATTTAGCTCATCGCCGTGCATCCCCCCACCTACGTATATCTTCGGTTTATGGGAGCCGCCCCTAATCTCATGTACCCGGATCTCTGACGTGACACCCTTGCTAATCTGTGAGGAGAAGGGTTGAATCGTGTTGTGTGTGCCAACGGGCTCTAGCCTGATTGACTTTATCTCAAATTTAATCTCATGACCTGACATAGCCAAATTACCTACTATGGAAAAAAAGTGGGGCCGAGGGATTACTTAATCTCCCTAATGTCCTTACCGATCTCGTACGTGACGTCGCTCTCCCACAAAGCTGGCGACGTAACCATGTGTACGATCCCATCAGTAGGAGCGACAATCTCCTCGATTATCTGACCGTTCAGGTTCCTAACCTCTCCCAGAGCATCCCTCTCCTTGATGATGTCACCCGCCTTCACGTGGGAGATGAAGAACCCGCCCCTCTTGCTGTAGAGGTGGTAGGGGTTGAATACCTTCGCCTTCTTTGGGATGTTGGGCTTACCATCCATCATGCCCAGCCACTTGAGGGTATTCAGGCACCCCTTGACGACCATGTCAGCTATATCGGTTGTACACCTCCCCATCCCCCCAGCCTCGGTTCCCACAGTCATGGGCATGTAGCGCTGAGGTCGAGGCGGTGTGTTAGGTTGGGGCTTCCTGATCCCCTCCCTGATCCACTCCCACCCGAAGTTACGAGCCATGGCGAGGTTCTTATCGTCTCTCGCTTCCTCGCCGATTCTACCATACATGGTACCGACCATGACATCCTCCTCGAGGTCTCCCCCATGTAAGTTGAGTCGGTACTCGCTCTTACTCAGAACCTCGTTGTAGAACGTGAGGGCGAGCTGGTAGCTGTGCTTGGGGTGACCAGAACCCGTCCTCGGTATCTCTTCAACATAGCATGAGGTTAGATCGCGATAGTCTGCAGGGTTACCATGCATCCACCGGTACTCAAACCCGAGGGTATTCACCATGGGAACCAGGATGATCCTCCCCTTTATCTTACCAGGGTCAAGCATCTGGATGAGCTTAACACAGCCTGCGGGCCCATTATACTCTGAACCATGTTCACCCCCGTTGATCACGATTGTTGGTCCTTCCCCGGCTCCATTGACAAGCGTCATCGGCACCTGGTGAAGGTACGCCGGGGTCTCGTGGACGTTTAGAAACCCGTGGACCTTTGTTCCTTTACTAGCCTCAAGATCTTGGATTTTGAATACTTTCGACAAAAGAGCACCTCAAATTAAACCCTCCCGCGAATACTAATATTTTTTCCATACTGCCAAAACTCTACTGTAAATTTAACGCATTTATAGTCTTAGGATGTTAAAGAAAATGTGACTGTTTTGAAGAGGCTTGAGGGTAGGGTCGTACTCGTCACTGGTTCAGGTAGAGGCTTTGGCAGGGGGATGGCTTATGCATACGCTCTCGAGGGCGCTAAGGTAATTGCAGTCGCCCGGACAAAGCGTGAACTTGAGACTTTGAAGGAGGCTATTAATAGCAAAGGTATGGAGTGCTCCATCTCCGCGACGGATCTTTCACAGTTCGAGGAGCTGAAAAAGCTCAGGGACCTCGTCGAGGAAAACTATGGTCGCTTAGATGTCCTCGTGAACAACGCAGCTACGAGTCCTTGGAAGCTCTTCGAAGACACGACTGTAGATGACTGGGATAAAACCATCTCGGTTAATCTCCGGGCACCCTTCGCGTTGAGTAAATTATTCCTGCCAATGATGAAGAAACAGGGAAAGGGGAGCATAATCAACGTGTCCTCAGCGTCGGCTCAGATAGGTTTCGTAGCCGAAGTAGGGTACTGCCCCTCAAAGTTTGGCCTAGAAGGACTCACGCAATGCCTGGCTATGGAACTGTACCCGTACAACATAGCGGTGAACTCCCTCAATGTTGCTGCTCCAGAGGGCAAGCGCCTCAAACCCACAGAGCTCACCCTAGATGAGGCGAGTAAAATGCCCGATGGGGTCAGGACCCTATACGCGGATGATGAGTCGATGGCGAGCGCATTCTCAGAGGCCTGGAGTTTCCTAGCCCTTCAGGACACCCACGGTGTCACCGGTCAGAGACTGGGCACAAAGCAACTCGCGGAGTACCTAAAGGCGAATGGATGGGATGCGGCCATCGCCAAATGGCGGGATAAACTCACGAAGGCCGTCTACGTGACATATGATCTCCCCGAGAAGGTGAGGTACCAAACCCCAGAGGGAGGCATAAGGGACTTTATCTTCAAGAAGAAATGACTAGGACCTCTCATAAGCTAGCTCTTTCTTAACGAAATTAACGGTATCATCGAACGCTGGATCCCCGGCAAGGTTCCTCGTGACTAGCTCAATCTTGCTCAGAGACGAACTCCCGATGCCACGCTCCTCTCCAACCTTGAATGATAGATGATCCCTAACTGGAACATCCTCCATCCTGTGAGCCTTGTGTTTCTTCATGAGGCAGACCGCTACCGCGTCGGACGCGACGCTGTTACTCCCCACAATGACTATGCCCGGTGAGACCATCTCGTCGAATGTCGGCGGCCTCCCGGTGTAGAACTTCATCCCATCTGTGACGACTAGGTCCGCCGTGAAGGTCATGTTGAGGTCGATCATCTTGTTTATGAAGTTCTCGTTCTGGTTATAGTGAAGCCATTCCCGGGCAACTGGATCGATGATGCCAACGGGCAGCTTAAGCGCTATCGTGAAGACTGGTGTTCGATGCGGCCTCATTATCGGGGTGAGTATTACTCGCCCAGCTTCATAGATCCTCCGGGGGATCCTTATGCCATTCGGCCAAGCTACGCTCTTCGGGGGCTTAATAGTCACCCACTCCTCCTCTTCGAAGTATCCCACCTGGATGCCAAGTTCATCGGCGACCTTCTTGATTCCCATGTTTTCTATGGTATGACGCGTCGGTAGTCCCCTGTATCGACCCGAGGCGTCTCCGACGCAGATTTTGTTCGCTGGGAACCCTGAATCGATCAGACTCTCAGCAATTACCCGTACGGTCTCGTGGCTGGTGTTTCTCGGGAAGGGATCATCTGTGTTGCAGTTTGGCTTGATGATTATCTCACCCTTAACGCCGCTACAGAGCTTCTCCAAGCCGCCTATCTGCTTGAAGGCGTCTTGGAACCCAGCCATCCGATCATCGGTTCTAACGAGGGCGACGGTGTGCTTGCCATTCCTGCTGAAAACCTCGTTCCTCATGGGCTTGTATTCCACAAGCGGTGCGTCTATCGGTTCCTTGATTAGCTTATCATAAACCACTGCAGAGCCTTCAGGTGTGACGATCATTGTTTCACCAGTCGATGTCAAAGCATTAAACATACCTGATTTTAAATAATTACCCCGGAGCAAGTTTTATCTCCACTTGAGAAAATCTCTTATGTCAGACAATGATCATTGATATGCATGTTCACCTCAGCCAAAGCCTCCCTGAGGCGGAGTGGCTACCGAGACAATGGCCCAACACCCCCCAACGAGAGCATACCGCTGAGCAGTTTATCGAAAAAATGAATGAGGGCAAACCGAGGATCGACAAGGCAGTCATCTTCGGATTCCACTCCCTCACGAGCGAATTAATTGAGACGATGAAGAGGGACAACGACTACATTATCGAGACAACCGAGAAGTACCCAGACAGGTACATAGGGGCCTCACTGATTGACCCTAGTTGGGGCAAGAAGTCAATCGAAGAACTCAGAAGGATGACCAAGGCGGGCCTCAGAATCGTTAAAGTCAAGTTTACATCGGTGCATTTCCCCGCGAACTGCCAAGGCGCTGTGAACTTATTCAAGGAGATTGATGACCTGGGCGTATTGCCGCTCTGTCACACTGATTGGACGCATTGGAGCCACCCATCGATACTCGGAGAACTCGCGGATAGGTTCCCCGACACAAAGATCGTAATGCAGCACTTCGGACTCTCGCAGAGCATGGATGTCATCAGCGTCGCGAAGAGACTACCTAACGTCTACGCCGACACCAGCGCGGTGATTCATCCGAGGAACATCTTGAGGTTTATTGAGAAGGTCAGCCCCGATAGGATAATGTACGCCTCAGACACGATCAGAGCGAATGAGTGGTTCCAGCCACAAGACGAGCTGAATAGAATATTGTGCCTGAATCTATCGAAGGAACTGGGGGAGAAGGTCTTAGGGTTGAATGCCCGGCTTCTCCTAAAAGGTGTGGGGGTTGAACTATGAGGATAGACGTACACAACCACTTAGGCTACGATCCAGCCAACGATGAAACTAGAACTAGCGATGAACTCCTTGAGGAGATGAGATCAGCGGGAGTCGATAAAGCGGTGATATTCCCCTTTACCTCCAACCCCGACATCCATGAGGGAAACGAGATAATTAATAGGGCATTAAAGAGAGGAACTGAGAAATTCATCGCCTTCGCCACGATTAACCCTAAGCTGACAGAGACCCCAGAGCTCATGTATGAGTACAAGAAGCAGGGATTCAAGGGGATCGTAACCGACCCGAGATTTGGCGTCGACCACGGCGAAAAAACGTTCCACGACGTGATGGAGTGCGCCTACATACTTGACCTCCCCGTCTGGCTACACTCCGACGACAAAGAGACGATCATGGTGCCCATAAACCCGATGGAGAGCATGATGAACAAGTTCCCACAGCTAAGGTTCATCCTCAGCAGCGTCTACTACGACGCGGTTGGCATTGCATCACGCCACAGAAACGTCTACATCGACACAGCGGTATTCGAACTCGGCCAAGATATAGCCAAAGCCCTACAGCCCATAGGGGCACACCGGATCCTGATGGGCTCTCAGACACCCTACGGCATGCTGAAGAGGCAGACAGACATGATAGAGATATGTGGGGAGCTAACGGAGTACCAGAAGAGCCTAATTTATTGGCGGAACGCCTCCAAGTTACTGAACATAGAAGAAAAATGATCACCAATCATTCAACAATGATCTAATTGACACATAAGAATTCAAAAAACCCATTTTTTTTCTAATAACTGAAGTTTTGCGTTTTTAGATTTAAAGCATTTTTTATTGTTAGTGACACATATTCCTACGCATAGAAGGTGGATCACGCAGGAATGCTCGTACCGTCAACCGCCAGCGTCATGGAAGAGCTTCTA